>JADMIO012752757.1_pt1 | contig 80158 bp, 70 predicted proteins | sample 8958161 | NCBI WGS metagenome assembly JADMIO01 (sample SAMN16585339, study PRJNA669376) | soil metagenome | isolation source: Crop rotation soil | place: USA: Cullars Rotation, Alabama | collected 2011 | reverse complement strand
CGCGACTTCAAGTCACGTGAATTCCAAGCTTCGGATCCCACTGTGCTGGAAAGCCGGTATCGCCGCCGGCGAGAATCGTATGCGGCTGCGTCGGATGTGCCACCAGCGCCTGGATGCGGCTGTTGAGCGGAAAGGGGGCGCGGTGCCGCGTCCACGACTGTCCGCCATCCGGGCTGTGCCACACGCCCCAGCCGGCCGTTCCCAGACAAAGGCTGTAATTCGCCGCCATGACCCGCCTCCCTTCGCCTCGGATTTTATCCGCCGGCACGGCGCCAAGCATCGCAGTTGCCCGGCGTCGCCGCAACTCAGCTCCGGCGGATAAAGCGCAGAAAGGCCGGGGCGCGGCCGGCGGCGCGGGCTTTTTCCTCGTAGCGGGTCGGCGGCCAGTCGGAAGGGCGCTCGCGCCAATCGGCAGGGGACCGCGCCAGCCATTGAAACTCCGGGTGCGCGGTCGCGTGATCGAGCATCCAGGCGAGATAGTCGCGGTCGTCGGTCGCCAGCCGCAATTCCGCCCCGCCGCGCATCAGCACCGCCAGCCGGTCCAGCGTCGCGGTCGAGACCAGCCGGCGCTTGTGGTGCCGCGTTTTCGGCCAGGGGTCCGGGAACAGGACGAACACGCGCCCGAGCGAGGCCGGCGTCAGCGCGTCGAGCAACAGCCTGACATCGTTTGGAAAAATACGGATATTCGTCAGGCCGCGCCGGGCGATCTCGGCGACGAGCCGGGCGACGCCGTTCTCGAACACTTCGGACCCGATAAACCCGATTTCGGGATATGCCTCGGCCTGCGCCGCCAGATGCTCGCCGGCGCCGAACCCGATTTCGAGCCACACCGAGTCCGGCCGCCCGGCGAACAGCGATGCCGGATCGAGCACCCCCGTCTCGGGCAGCTTGATCGCGAGTTCCGGCAGCAGGCTCTGATGCAGGTTCCGCTGCGCCGGCCGCAGCGGTCGGCCGCGCCGCCTTCCGTAGATCCGCCTGATCTCAGCGGGTTCGCGCTCATCCGCTGGCATGACGAACCGGCCTTGCCGGAGCCTCGCCGGCCCGGCGCTCGCCGACCCTGTATTCGCCGACGAGGCGCCCGTCGGCCAGATCGAGCCGGCGTTCGCAGCGTTCGGCCAGTGCCGCATCGTGGGTAATCAGCAGCAACGCGGAGCCGAGCCGCGCGTGCTCGCCGAACAGATAATCGATCACGTTCTCGCCGGTCGCACGATCGAGATTGCCGGTCGGCTCGTCGGCCAACAGCAGCGCCGGCCCGGCGACAAAGGCGCGGGCGATCGCGACGCGCTGCTGCTCGCCGCCGGAGAGCTGGCCCGGATAATGCCCGAGCCGGTGCCCGAGCCCGACGCGCCGCAGCGCCGCCTCGGCCGTCGCGAACGCATCGCGCCGCCCTGCCAGTTCGAGCGGCACCGCGACATTCTCGCGCGCCGTCATCGTCGGCAGCAGGTGAAAGCTCTGGAACACGATCCCGATATGGTCCCGCCGCAGCCGCGCCAGCCCGCTTTCGCCGAGCAGGGAAAGGTCCTGCCCGGCGACGACGATCCGCCCGGCGCTCGGCCGCTCGATCCCGGCCGTAACCATCATCAGACTCGATTTTCCCGATCCCGACGGCCCGACCAGCGCTACCGTCTCGCCCGGCATGATCGTCAGCGAAACGCCGCGCAGGATCTCCACCGGCCCGGCCGCGCCCGGCAAGATCAGACCGACATCGTCGAGCTGTATCAGCGGTGCGTCCGCCGCCGCAATGGAGGAAACAGCCACGCTCTTCAGAACCTCCCGAAGCAGCACGCGATATGGCGCACGCCCCCGGCTTTTCAACGCAGCCGGCTTTTCAACGGGCCGGCTTTCCATGGAGAGGGCGGCAGCCTAATGTCTCGCATGCCCGCCCGCGACGCCGTACCGTTTATTTTCATCATTGCCGGCGAGCCCTCGGGCGATGCGCTCGGCGCGGCGCTGATCCGGGCGTTGCGCGAGCGCGCCGGCGTGGGGCTGCGGATTGCCGGGATCGGCGGCGAGCAGATGCGCGAACAGGGCCTCGAGTCGCTGGTGCCGCTCTCCGAGCTGGCCGTCGCCGGTCTCGCCGAGGTATTGCCGCACGCGCCGCGCCTGCTGCGCCGTATCAGCGAGACCGTCACGGCGATCCGCGCGCTGCGGCCGGACGCGGTTGTCACGATCGACAGTTCCGGCTTCTGCTGGCGGGTCGCGCACGCGCTGCGCCGCCGCGGCGAAACCCTGCCGCTGATCGCCTATGTCGCGCCGATGGTCTGGGCCTGGCGGCCGGGACGCGCCCGCCACATGGCGCGCTGGTACGATCATGTGTTGACGTTGCTGCCGTTCGAGCCGTCCTATTTCGAGAAGGTCGGACTGGCCGCCTGCCATGTCGGGCATCCGGTGCTCGAAAGCGGCGCCGATTGCGGCGACGCGGCGCGCTTCCGCCTGATGCACGGGGTCGGGACGGACGAGCTGGTGCTGAGCGTGCTGCCCGGCAGCCGCGGCGGCGAGGTGCGCCGGCTATTGCCGATCTTCGGGGCGTCGCTGGAGCGGCTCGACCGGATGATCGGGCCGTTCCGCGTCGCGGTTCCGACCGTCGCGACGGTGGCCGAAACCGTCGCGGCGGCGGTGGCGGACTGGCCCGGACGGCCGATCGTGCTGCGCGCCGGCGGCCAAAAAGGCAGGGAGGAAAAATTCGACGCCTTCGCCGCGAGCCGCGCCGCGCTCGCCGCCTCGGGCACGGTCGCGCTCGAACTGGCGCTGGCGCGGGTGCCGATGGCGGTGGGCTATCGCCTGAACCCGATGACGGAAGCGCTGCTCGACCGCATTCTGAAGGTGCGGCAGGTCAATCTGATCAATCTGCTGCTCGGCCGGGTGCTGGTCCCCGAGCATCTGCGCGGCGATTGCACGCCCGAGAAACTCGCCGCCTCGCTCGCCGTGCTGATCCGGGACGAACGGGTTCGCAGCGCCCATCTTGCCGGCTATGATGACGCGATGCGGAGGCTGCGCGGCGACGGCGCTTCGCCGAGCCTCGCCGCCGCCGACCGGGTTCTGGCGATCGTCGCGGCGCACCGCGAGGGTCGCATGTCTGTCACGCGCGAAGGAGCGAAAAGATGAGTGACGCCGCAATTGATCCGGGCAAGGCCCGCCTGCTGCACACGATGATCCGGGTCAAGGATCTCGACAAGTCGCTGCACTTCTATACCGACCTCCTGGGCATGAAGCTGCTGCGCAAGCGTGACTATCCCACGGGGAAATTCACGCTGGCCTTTGTCGGCTACGGCGAGGAGACCGACAATACGGTCATCGAGCTGACCCATAATTGGGAGCAGGCCGAACCGTACCAGCTCGGCAGCGCCTTCGGCCATCTCGCGATCGGCGTCCCCGATGTCTACAAGACCTGCGAGAGACTGGGCGCCGCCGGCGTGAAAATCCCGCGTCCGGCCGGCCCGATGGCGCATGGCGGCTCGGTGATCGCCTTTATCGAGGACCCCGACGGCTACCGCATCGAGCTGGTCGAGCGGGGCTGAAGCCGGTTCCGCCCCTCCGCCTTGATCCCGCCACCCAACCGGGATCAAGCCCGGGATCAAGATCGGAGCGGCGCACTTCCCATCCGAACGTATGTTCGGACCGCTTGTTTTCGGGCCGCTTGCGCCGACTGGAGCCGTCGGCGCGGCAGCCCGACAGTCTCGCTAGCGCCGGAGACTGGCCGTTATTAAACTATCGAGTATAGTCGATTCAACAGACGATCTTTGATCGTTGGATCGGCGCGAGGCACGTATCCTCACAAGTAAATTGTTTATATTTCAGAATAGAACCTCCGATCTGCGAAGTCGTTTGCCGGACAATACGGGCACGTAAACTGCATCAAGCTCCGAATGTTGTGCATTTGGGGACGGGACATTGCTTCCCGATTCAAGCAGTGCCGGCAACTCCAAGCTGGGTGCCTGTGATGTCGCGCCCATTCATCGATGCGGTGCGACGTCTCCGGCCGATCGCCGATCGACCGGGCTGCAACAAAACGAGCATGGAACAGGAGGTCCAGATTATGCATTCCAAATTAGCCGTCCTACTATTGGGCACCACCGCCCTGCTGCCGATTTCCGCGACGGCCCAGACGGCCGCAGTGCCGGCAACACAGACGCAGGCCGGCGGGCAGCCTGTGGCCCCGGCGGCGCAACCCGGGCTGACGGCGGGTCAGTTGCGCAACCAGCCGCTCTATCTGCAGAGCGGGCAGGAGTTCGGTCGCCTCAGCCACCTCGTTCGCGACCGCCAGGATCGCAACTTCCTGGTCGTTCTGCACGGCGACCAGCACGTCCTCGTCCCCGCCGAGCGGCTTCGCTACGAGAACGATCGGTTTGTTCTCGTCAACATGACCGGGGACGAGCACCTGCAGCCGTTCGATCAGAACGTGGCGGCCAATTACGATACGGCGCCGCTCGACCTCCGCGTCATCGTCGCGGGCTATCGACCCGAAAGCGCCGCTCAGATGCAGCAGGCCGACGCCTCTCGGATCGTGGTGCAGCCGCGCGCTCCGGTTGTCCAGTTCCGCCAGGCGGCGCCGCAGGTCCTGGTGCGCCAGCCGGAACCGACCGTCAACGTCGCGCAGCCCGCGCCGGAAATCCTGGTGCAGCAGCCGCCTCCGGTTATCCGGGTCGAGATGCCGCAACCGCATATCACGGTGCGTATGCCAAAGCCGGATGTGAACGTCGCCATGGCCCAGCCGCAGGTTGAGGTCACCCAGCCGAAACCGCAGGTTCAGTTGACTCAGCCGCAGGGCGCGCCTGCGGTGCAGGTACAGCGCGAGCAGCCCGAGGTTCAAATCCAGCAAGCGAAGGGCGAACCGCAGGTTCAGTTCCAGCAGGGCCAGCCGGTCGTGCGCTATGAGCGCACCGGCCAACCCAAGGTCATCTACAATCAGGCTGCGGGCCAGCCGGTCGTCACGATCGATCGGGCGCCGGTGGAGCCGGCTCCGCAGGCCCAGACCGGCTCGACGACGCCCGCCGTCACGCCGCACCAGGGCATGACCGCGCAGGAGCGCCAGCGCGCCCGGCAGCTGCTGATCGACCCGAATGATACCGCCGCGGCCGCGGCGACCCAGGTGCCGACGCGTCCGGTCGCGATCCGCGATCTCGACGACATGGACGTTTATAATGTCCGCAGCCAGCATCTCGGCGAGGTCGATCGGGTCGTGTTCGATCCGCGCACGAAGCGCCGCTATGTCGTCATCGCGCATGGCGGCTTTCTCGGCATCGGCGAGGATCGCGTGGCGCTCCCGCTAGAGCGATTCTGGATGCGCGGCGACCGTCTCGTGATCCGGGGCGTTACCGAGAACGAGATCGAGGCGATGGACGATTATCGCGACCAGGTCCGCAATTATCGGCGGGTGGCCGATACCGACCGGGTCGATCTGCGTCTGTGGAACGACGCCAGCGCCGGAGGCTGACTAACACGGGGCTGACCGACAGAACCGCTCCTCCCTCCTCCGCCTCCGCGGGGGAGGGTCAGGAAGCACCGCGCAGGCGGGCCAGGGCGCCGCGCAGCGAGTCCTGCAACAGGCCGATATCGGTGTTGTAGGCGAGCGCGCGGAACCCCTTTTCCCGCCACGTTTCGGCCATTGCAACCGAGCCGGCGAGAAAGCCGGCCGGTTTGCGATTGCGGGCGCAGGCGGCGACCAGCGCATCGACCGCGCGCAGGAAGTCGGGGTGCTCGAACTGTCCCGGAATCCCCATGCTGGCGGTCAGGTCGAAATGGCCGAGCCAGCCGATATCGATCCCGTCGGTCGCCATGATCGCGTCGATATTGGCGATTCCGCGCGCGGTCTCGACCAGCGCGATGACCAGCGTGCGTTCGTTGGCGATGCGCATCTTCTCCGTGACATCGCCGGCCGCGTAGTCGTCGTGCGCCATGCCGAAAGCCGAGCCGCGCACCCCTGCGGGAGGATAGCGGCACCAGGACGCGATCTGCCCGGCCTGCTCCCCGGTCTCGACCATCGGCACCATGATGCCTATCGCCCCGGCATCCAGCATCGGCGCGATCAGGTGATAATGACAGCCCGGCACCCGCACCAGCGGCACGATATCGAGGCCGCGCGCCGCCGCGACCTGCGCCTTGATCGTCTCGATCCCGACGCCGCTATGCTCGGTATCGAGCAGCACGAAATCGGCGCTGGAAGCGTCAAGCACCGCCATCAGTCCCGGCGTGAAGAACTCGAACGCCATCGTCCCGTAAACGGTCTCGCCGGCATCGAGCTTGGCACGCACCGGGTTCGGGCGCATCGCGGGACGCTCGCTCATCTTGCCTCCTCCGTCTTATAGGAGCGGCCCGGCGGATAGGTGTCGTATTTTGGCAGCTCCGGGTTCAGATGCTCCCAGGGCTGCGCGCTTTTGACAAAGATGTCGGCCTCGGGACGGAATTCGCTCGGGTCATCCAAGGTGCCGACGCGCAAGCCGACAATGTCGGGGCGGGTCGCGACCTGCACATAAAGCGGCGAGCCGCATTCGCCGCAGAACGCGCGCGTGATCGCGTTGCCGCTGTCGGCCTTGCCGATATAGGTCTTCGGTGCGCCCTGCGTTATCTGGAAGCTCGCAGCCGGCACCCGCATTGCCGCGATATAGGCGGTGCCGCTCGATTTCTGGCAGTCGCGGCAATGGCATTGCAATGAAAAGATCGGATCGCCCCCGGACTCGTACCGCACTGCGCCGCACAGGCATCCGCCGGTCCTGACCGCCATCGCATTCTCCCGATAGAAGGTGCGCCGCGGCGAGATTGCTGCGTCGCTCCGCTCCTCGCAATGACAACCTCCTTTTATCGTCATTGCGGGCGGAGCGAAGCAATCCCGCGGGTCTGCCCCGGCTAGATCGCCAGCTCGCACCAGATCGGCGTATGGTCGGAGGCGCGCTCCTTGGCGCGCGGCGCCTTGTCGATGTCGCAGGCGGCGATACGGTCGGCGGCCTGCGGCGACAGCAGCAGATGGTCGATCCGCAGCCCCTCGTCGCGGCGCCAGCGCCCGGCCTGATAATCCCAGAACGTATAGCGGTGCGGCTCCCGGTGAAAGGCGCGATAGGCGTCGGTCAGCCCGAGATGCAGCAGCGCGCGGAAGCGCGAGCGCGTCTCGATCCGGCACAGCGCATCGCCGCGCCACGCGACGGGGTCGTACACATCCTCGTCGGTCGGACAGACATTGTAGTCGCCGGCGATGACGAACGGCCTCTCGCCCTGCAGCAGATCGCGCGCATGCCCGACCAGCCTGTCCATCCAGGCCAGCTTGTAGGTGAATTTATCGGTGCCGGTCGGGTTGCCGTTCGGGATATAGGCCGAGGCGACGCGCACGTCGCCGCCGTCGCCCGCCGTGCCGAACGACGCTTCGATATAGCGCGCCTGCTCGTTGTCATAGAGGGGAATGCCGCGTACGACATCGCGGGCCGGCTGGCGCGACACCAGCGCGACGCCGTTATAGGTCCGCTGTCCCAGCGCCTCGACGTGATAGCCGAGCGATGCGATTTCGAGCCGCGGAAAATCGTCGTCGCGGCATTTGGTTTCCTGCAAGCACAGCACGTCGGGCTGCGCCTGCTGCAGGTACTCCAGCAGATGCGGAAGCCGCACTTTTACGGAATTGACGTTCCAGCTCGCGATTTTCACACCGATCGCTTCGCCTGATTAATTGGCGGCAAAGCAGTAGAATAAACCATTGCCCCCGGTGCTGCGCAGATCGTTCTGGCTGCACCCGCCATCGGGCCCGCGCGACGGATGCGACGAATTCCAGGATTTTGACGCCTCGTCGTCGCGCAATCCCTTGCGGTCGTGATGGCCGACCATCGCCGAACCGGCGGTGCTGCTCGTCCAGTTGCGGCAGGTTCTGTCCTCGTTCGGCGGGAACGCGCGGCCATCGGGCTGCGAGCCGGTCAGCAAATCATGGTAATTGGGCGTGTAGCCGCGGCCGGCGACGATCGTGCCGCGTTCGGTCAGCGCGGTTTCGATGGTCAGTTTGTTGTGATCGCTGTGCAGATCATCAACGCTTTTCGCGATAGCCTCGCCCTTGAAATTCTGCCAGGGCCCGGCTCCGATTCGGTCGCGGGCGTTGATTGCCGTCGCACCATTGACGGCCTGGGTGCTCAGATAGGCCCGCCAGGTTCTGCTGCCCGCGCCCGCCGCCTGAGCCAGGGTCTGGCATTGCCGGTCGGCCCCTTCCAATCCGCCGAGGTCGGCGCCTTTGCCGAGGCCGGCGCTGGTAACACAGAAGGTCATGTTTGGTGCTTGCGGTTGCTGCGGGGGCTGCGCCGGCTGTTGCTGGGCGCGACCGGCCGACGTCATCAGTGTCACAGCGGCGACTGACGCAATAATGGCGAAGCACGTCGTCCGAAGCATCGGCATCCTCCCCTCTGAGGCGGCGCGTCGTCCCAATCGGGTGTCGCGCTTCCGCTCACGCGATCAAGCCTTCAATCCTACCGCTTGGAACTGCGAAATTCCACCCCGCCGGCTCTTACCCGATCGCGCCGACACGGTCTCTTTGGGGCAAGTGCTCGCGCCCGACGGTCAGGCGTGCGCCTCTGCCCTTGTTGGCCGAGGCGAGGAGCGGGTCAGATCGAAAACGAATTGCCGCAGCCGCACGAGGAAGCGGCGTTCGGGTTTTTGATCTGGAACGAGGCGCCCATCAAATCCTCGACAAAGTCGATCTCGGCGCCGTTCAGCAGGTCGAGCGACACGTCGTCGACGATGACCGCGACATCGCCGCGCTCGAACACATGGTCGTCCTCGTTCCGCGCATCGTCGAAACTCAGCCCGTACTGAAACCCGGAACAGCCGCCGCCCGACACGGCGATGCGCAGAAAGGCGTTCGTCGCCTCCTCCTGTTCGCGCAAGACCGCGATGCGCCGCGCCGCGCTCTCGGTCACGACGATACGGCGTTCCTCCGCCGTTACCTGATCTGCCGCCGCCTGATCCGCTACCAGCTCGCTCATCTCTTCGCCTGCTCCGTCTCGTCGGCATCTGTCTCGATGGTGTATTTAAGCATGCGCGGCATCACCTGAAAGCCGCAAGGCTCGGGGACAAAAGCCTCGGGCAAAGGAGTCGAGCCATGCTGCGAGCCCTGCCCGGAGGACGCGCCCGGGACCGCGAAACCGACGCGCCGGCCCCCGCCGCCGAAAAAGCGGACCCCGACAGGCTGGCCTGCCTCGCGTCGCTCGAAAAAAAAGTGCTGTGGCTCTCGACCTGGATGATCCACAACGCCAACCATATCAGGCCGAGCCGCGACGGGCTCAAGGTCGGCGGCCATCAGGCGTCGAGCGCCTCGGTCGCGACGCTGATGACCGCGCTGTATCTCGAAATCATGCAGCCGCAGGACCGCGTCGCGGTCAAGCCGCACGCCGCGCCGGTATTCCACGCGCTGCAATATCTGCTGGGACGGCAGAGCCGCGACAAGCTCGAACGGTTCCGCGGCTTTGGCGGGGTGCAATCCTACCCGTCGCGTACCAAGGACGGCGCCGACATTGTCGATTTCTCGACCGGATCGGTCGGGCTCGGGGTCGGGATCACGCTGTTCGCCTCGCTGGTGCAGGATTATCTGCGGCTGCACCGGATGGTCGCGACGGACAGCCCGCCGGGCCGCATGATCGCGCTCGCGGGCGACGCCGAACTCGACGAGGGCAACATCTTCGAGGCGCTGCTCGAAGGCTGGAAGCACGATGTCCGCAATCTCTGGTGGATCATCGACTACAACCGCCAGAGCCTCGACGCGGTCGTGTCCGACCGGCTGTTCGGCCGCATCGACGCGCTGTTCGAGATGTTCGGCTGGCGCGTCGTGACCCTGAAATACGGCAGGCTGTTGCAGGCCGCCTTCGCGCGGCCCGACGGCGAGCATCTGCGCGAGTGGATCGACGCCTGCCCGAACTCGCTCTATTCCGCGCTGGTCTACAAGGGCGGCGAGGGCTGGCGCGAGCATTTGAAGCGCGATTTGAACCGCTATCCCGGCATCCGCGCGATCCTCGACGAGCACGACGATCCGGCGCTGGCGCGGCTGATGACCAACCTCGCCGGGCACGATCTCGGGTCGGTGCTCGATGCGTTTCACGCCGTCACCGACGACCGGCCGACCTGCTTTATCGCCTACACGATCAAGGGCTACGGGCTGCCGTTCGCCGGCCACAAGGACAATCATGCCGGGCTGATGAATCCGGATCAGATGCAGGCCTTCCAGACCGCGATGGGGGTGCCGCACGGGGCCGAGTGGGACAAGTTCGCCGGTCTCGACCTGCCCGCCGACGCGCTGGCCGCGTTCCTCGAAAGCGTGCCGTTCGTGCGCGACGGAGCGCGCCATCATCGCCCGGCGCCGGTCGCGGTGCCCGCCCTCTTGCCGGCGCCGCGCGGCGCGCGCCTGTCCACGCAGGAAGCGTTCGGCCGTCTGCTCGGCTCTCTGGCGGCCGAGCAGAGCGAGCTTGCCTCGCGCATCGTGACAACCTCCCCGGATGTCACGGTCTCGACCAATCTCGGCGCCTGGGTCAACCGGCGCGGCATTTTCGACCGCGCCGAACGCGCCGACACGTTCCGCGAGGAAAAGGTCGTCTCGGCCCAGCGCTGGGCGATGGCGCCGCAGGGCCAGCATCTCGAACTCGGCATCGCCGAGAGCAATCTGTTCCTGCTGCTGTCGGCGCTCGGGCTGGCGGGGGCGCTGTTCGGCGCGCGCCTGTTGCCGATTGGCACCCTCTATGACCCGTTTATCAAGCGCGGTCTCGATGCGCTGAATTACGGTCTCTACCAGGATTCGCGCTTTATCGTGGTTGCGACCCCGTCCGGCCTGACGCTGGCCCCCGAGGGCGGCGCGCACCAGTCGATCATTACGCCGCTGATCGGGATCGGCCAGCCGGGCCTCGCCGCATACGAGCCGGCCTTTGCCGACGAGTTGGCCGTATTGCTGCGCTGGTCGCTGGAGGAAATCCAGCGCGACAACGGCCATTCGGTCTATTTCCGCCTCTCGACCCGGCCGATCGACCAGCCGGCGCGCCGGCTCGACGACGCGCTCGCGCAGGGCATCGTCGCCGGGGCGTATTGGCTGCGAGAGCCGAGTTCCGACGCCGATCTTGCGATCGCCTATTGCGGCGCGGTCGCGCCGGACGCGCTGAAAGCATACGAAGCGATCGCCGAGGACGTGCCGGGCGCCGGGCTGCTCGCGATCACCTCGCCCGGAACGCTGTACCGCGACTGGCAGGACTCGCTGCACAGCGGCAAGCCGGGCATCGCCGCAGCGCTGCTGATGCGGCTGCGGTCGGACGCGGCGCTGGTCACCGTGACCGACGGCCACCCGGCTTCGCTGTCCTGGCTCGGCGCCGTCGCGCGTCAGCGTGTCGTCCCGCTCGGCGTGGATCGGTTCGGCCAGTCCGGCGACATCCCGGACCTTTACCGCGAATACGGGATCGACAGCGACGCGATCATCGATGCCGCGGCGCGCGCCTGCCTGCGGGTCGCATCGGCGCCGTAGCTATTGCGGGCCTGCGCGCATCGAGGCGGGATGTCCCGGCAGTTTGAGCTTCTGCCCGGTATCGGTCAGTCTGTCGCCGTCGACCTTCAGGATCGAGACGTCCTGGTCGATGAAATTGCCGACATAGACGTAGGCGCCGTCCGGGCTGAACACGACGCCTTCGGGCAGGCCGCCGACCTGGATTTCGCCGGTCTTCGTGACCTTCTTGCCGTCGATCTTCAGCCCGACGACGGCGCCGCCGGGATGATAGTAGAACGCCTTCTTGTCGGCGTTCGACCCTTGCAGCAGGATCGCGACGGCGAAATTGGCCTTGGGGCTGACCGCGAACCCCTCGGGCGCGTCGCCGATCACGACATGGTCGATGACGCGGGCCGGGTTGGCTTCGAGATCGATCACGCTGACCGTATCGACATTGCCGTCCGAGCCGCCGCCGGCGCCGTTATTGGCGGTAATCGCCAGCCTGCCGTCCGGTGTGACGCCGAGATTGTACGGGTAGATGCCGACCGGCAGATCGCGCTTGTCATAGGTTGCCTTGCCGCCCTCGATCGACAGCAGCGCGATCTTGTTGGCATTGGCCTTGGCGGCCAGCGCGCGCTTGCCGTCGGGGGTGATCGCCACCGCGCTGACCTGATCCGCCGCCGCGCCGACCGACACCGTGTCGGTCATTTTTATGTCGTCCCTGCCGTTGATCGTCAGCACCGACAGGCTGCCGTCGGCGCGGTTCGCGACCAGCGCCATGTCGCCCTTCGGCGAGATCGCCATGCCCGAGGGCTGCTTGCCGGCCTCGACGGTGCCGACGATTTTCGGCGGGTTCTGCTTCAGATCGACGACAAAGATTTTGTTGTCGGGGACGTTCTTCCACGTCTCGCCGTCGCGCTCGGCATTCACCGAGTTGGCAATCAGCGCGAACTCGCCCGACGGATGGATCGCCAGATTGGTCGGCGGGCCGACGATCGTGTTGGGCAGCGGGATCGTGGCGGCGACAACCGGCGCATCGGGTTTCGAGAGATCGACGACCGAGAACGTGTCGTGCCCCGGTTCGCGCGGAACGGTCTTGCCGTTCTCGTCCCAGCCGACCTTTTCGTCATTGCCGACAATGATTTTCTGAGCATGCGCCGCTCCGACGGCCAGCGCTGCGATCACGGCCGTAGCCGCCGCGATCCGGCCCGTTCGCGTCAATCCCAGGGTCAATCCAGGCATATCCCCTCCGCATGTTCTCGGCGCCATAAGCGCGCCGCCGGCGATGCTGCGCCGAGATGCGCCGCGCCGCAAGCCGCCGTCTTGACCTGGGCAAATGCCGCGTCATGCTGATGCCGACAAGCTGAACAGATATGGGCCGGCCCGTCTCGGCCTCGATCGAGGGTCCAGCGGGCGCCCAGCGGAGGACATCGCGCATGGATGTCGCGTTTCTGACGATCGCCGAGCTGAACCGGCTCTACGACAGGCGCGAGCTGTCGCCGGTCGAGGTGACGCGGGCCTTGCTCGACCGCATCACCGCCATGGACGGCAAACTCCACAGTTTTCTGCTGGTCACCGCGGAGGTCGCGCTCGAACAGGCGCGGGCGGCCGAACGCGAGCTTATGGCCGGCACCAGACGCGGACCGCTGCACGGCATTCCCTATGCGCTGAAGGACATTATCGAGACCGCCGGCATCCGCACGACCGGCCATTCGAAACTGCGCCAGGATCACGTGCCGAAAGAAGACGCCGAGATCGTGAACAGGCTCAGAGCCGGCGGCGGGGTGCTGCTCGGCAAGCTGGCGACCTGGGAATTCGCATTGGGCGGCCCGAGCTGGGATTTGCCGTGGCCGCCGGCGCTGAACCCGTGGGACACCGGGCGGCTGCCGGGCGGCTCGTCGAGCGGTGCCGGAGCGGCGGTGGCGGCCGGGTTCGTGCCGGGCGCGGTCGGCACCGATACCGGCGGCTCGGTGCGCGGTCCTGCGGCGTTCTGCGGACTGGCCGGGATCAAGCCGACTTATGGCCGGATCAGCCGCCGCGGCGTCTTCCCGAACACGTTCTCGATGGATCATTGCGGCCCCTTGACCCGCAGCGCCGAGGATATCGCGCTGTTTCTGCAGGTCGTCGCCGGCTATGACCCGCACGACCCCGGCAGCGAGGATGTGCCGGTGCCGGACTATGCGGCCGGGCTGAACGGTGGCGTAAAGGGCTTGCGGATCGGCGTTGCAGAGGACTGGTATCGGGACGCGCCGCACCCCGACGTTGCTCCGGGGATCGATGCGGCCGTGGAGGTGCTGCGCGGTCTCGGCGCCGAGATCGAACCCGTGCGCCTGTCGAGCCTGCGCGACTACATCGATTGCAAGACGACGATTTCGAGCGTCGAGCTGTATTCGATCCACGAGCACGATCTGCGCACAAGACCACAGGATTTTGGCCGCATTCTGCGCAACCGCGTATTGCCGGGGGCGCTGATCCGGGCCGAGGATTATATGGCGGCCTTGCGCTGGCGGGCGGCGCTGGCGCGCGAGCAGGCGGAGATTTTCCGTCATGTCGATGCGATCGTGACAGCCGGGGCGCTCGGCGTCGCCGACCGCGCCGACCCGAACCAGCTCGACCGACTCGTGACGTCGCCCAGCATCACGATGCCGTTCAGTGTCGCCGGCGTACCGGCGATGACGGTCCCATGCGGGTTCAGCCGCGCCGAGGGTCTGCCGCTGTCCTTGCAGATCGCCGCCGCGCCGTTCGCCGAAGGGCTGATCCTGCGCATCGCGCACGCCTATCAGCAGACGACCGACTGGCACCGCCGCCACCCGACCCCCGACTGAGGAGCACAATTCATGACTAGCGATTCCCGCTCCGATCACAGCGATCTGCCGCCCGCCACAGAGGAAGAAATCCGCCTGCTGCTGCGCCGCGCCGGTCTCGATCTGCCGGAGGATTTGCTCCGGCAATTCCTCGCCGCCTGGCCTTCCTACGAGACCATGGTGCGGCGCATCCCGCGCAGCCGGCCCTACGATGAGGAGCCGGCGCATAGCTTCCGTCCGTCCCGGTTTTCGTGAGCTTCAGCAGACCCGTTCCCCGACCGTCCGATATGCAAGGAACGGGTACGGGAGTGCGTTAGAGCGGGGAACGAACCCAACCCGCCATCTGCCTTTGTTCCGGCTTGTGCCCGGCGTCGGCGCGCGACCGCTGTCGGCCGCCCGACAGCGCATGACGCAAACTCCGAGTAATCCAAGCGAGATCGCCAGAACGGCCAAGCTACTAGGTTCCGGTATCGGACTTTCCGCCGCAGCCATCTGCACGAAGACGTAGGTGTTGCCGCCGCTCGCCGCGTCGCGGTAAATGCCGTTCGAATTGCCATTCAGTTCGTTCGCATTACCGAAATAGTTGGTCAGATAGAGAAAGTTACGCGTATTCGGGCTGGCGACAGTACCGATGTTCGCCATCATTGTCGTGACAGTGGCGGGCAGTTCCAGGGCGCCGTTGATGGTCGTTGTATCGACCCCCCACTGATCGATGATAGCGATGCTGTCGGGCGTGTCCCCTGGGTCAACGCGGCCATTCCCGTTCATGTCGTTGAACGATGCTGAGGTCAGGGTGACATAGTGAGCGCCCGTCTGCGTGAAAGTGCCGTCCGCGTTCTTGGTATAATAGCCGAACAGCAACTCCACATCCTGCTTGGCCTTCAACTGGTCCACCAGGAACGCCAGGGTCGGGGTCACGCTTGGCGTAGAAAACACATTCTGGAACTCGATGCGCGTCGTGTTGGGAGCCTCACGGTTGATATAGGCGGCTTTCCCCGCGAGGAACTTGCGGGAAGCGGTGCCAAGATCACAGTTGCACTCCATGTCCGTCGCCAACGCAGCCGCCGCGTCACGCGGGCCGTTGGGCGTATTGGCGACCAATTTATTGTCGTAGATCCCCGGATAGGTCTTTTGCAAAAACACGAAGGAATTCACAGCGGCGACAGGGCCGCAACCGTTCGACCTGTCTTTGGAGAGGTCCGTCGGATCACCATTGCAGACCCCAATCGCGCGCTGGTTGAGATGGCCGAAATCAGCGGGGTTCTCGCTGACCGTGACCAGCACGGCGAAGGCCGGCGAGGTGCTGAATAGCAGTAAAGCAAACGCTAGAGACCACCACGCGCGCGAGGCAAACCCATAGCACCATTGCCGCATTTCATCCTCCCAATGTCCGGCCTATTCGGAAATCTTTCGAGAATGGTAATCGAGGGGCCTCGCCAGAGTCACGTGCGAACTGGCTCGCCGTAAGAGCCTATCCCGATAGGCAATGGTCGACGGAGGGCGAGGGATTTTTCGGCCTGGGTTTTTCGGCCTGGGCAGGAGGGGCCGCAGCCGGGCCTGACGCACCATCCGCCGCCCCGTCGCGGTAATGACCCGGACGCATGTCCGGTAATACCGGCTCGGCATTTCCCTTCGCGTCACGATGCCGGCACAATAGCGGCCGATGCGGCTTCGGCACCGGGGTGAGGAGGAAGGCTGATGGATACGTTGGAGGCACGCCGCGATATCGGGCTTGAACAGAGCTATATCGAGCGGGCACGCGAATTAGTGCCGATGCTGCGCGAAGCCGGCGACGCGATCGAGCGCGGCCGCGAGGTGACGCCGGAGATCGTCGCGGCGATGAAGGACCGCGGCATCTTTCGCATGCTGCTGCCGCGCTCATTGGGCGGCGCCGAACTCGACCCGCTGACCTATACCGAAGTCCTGTACACGCTGGCGCAAGGCGACGGCAGCACGGCGTGGTGCCTGGGGCAGAATTCCGGCTGCTCGATGATCGCGCCGTATTTGCCGGAACAGACCGCGCAGGAGGTGTTCGGCGACCGCGACGGCATCCTCGCCTGGGGTCCGGACCTGCCCGGCGCCGGCCGCACGATTGTCGTCGAGGGCGGCTATCGCGTCACCGGCCGGTGGGGTTTCGCGACCGGCAGCCGGCACGCCAGATGGCTCGGCTGTCATACGCCTTTGTTCGACCCCGACGGTAGCCCGCGCAAATTGCCGAACGGCCGCCAGCAGGTGCGCACGATGATTTTCCGCAAATCCGAGGCGCAGATCATCGACAATTGGCAGGTACTCGGCTTGCGCGGCACCGGCAGCGACAGCTACGCGCTGAACGACCATTTCGTGCCGCACAATTTTACCGCCGGCCGCGACAACCCGGCCGAATTGCGCGAGAAAGGGCCGCTCTACCAGTTCACCTCGGGCATGATCTATGCGATGAGCTTCGCGCATGTCTCGATGGGAATCGCGAAGGGCGCGTTCGACTCCTTTATCGAGATCGCGCGCGACAAGGTGCCCCGCGGCGCCAAGGGCACGCTGCGCGAGAACAATGTGATCCAGGCGCAGGTCTCGCAATGCGAGGCGCGGCTCAAATCCTCGCGCGCCTATCTGCGCGGCGTCATCGCCGAGATGTGGGACGAGGCGCGCACCACCGGCCAGATCAGCGCCGATTATCACCCGCAGCTCCGTCTCGCGGCGACCTGGGCGATCCATCAGGCGCGCGAAATCGTCGCGACCGTCTATCAGGCGGCCGGCTCGTCGGCGATCTTCGAGAACAACCCGCTCGAACGCAGGATGCGCGACATTCACGCCGGCACGCAGCAGGGCCAGGGCCGCGCCGTCCATTTCGAGACGGTCGGCCAGATCATGATGGGCCTGCCCCCGGAAGGACGGATGTTCCGGTAATTGATGCGCCGGTAGGACACGAGACCGAGACCCGCCGCAAACGGCCCCCGGATCATCGTCCGGGGGCGACTCGCGGGTCCGCCACGCTTCGCGGACAGCCGGGATAAACCCGGCCATAACGGTCTGCGAAATCCGGCCAATTTCTCTCCGACCGCCTATGAAGAAAATATAGCAAAGTAATTGGTCGGGCAGTGCATACGCTCGCATTTATTATTCATGGCGGAAAACACAATTTTTTGACTTCCCTCCATGCAGGAAAAGAGTATAGCACCTGCCGAGAGCAGAGGCGGACGAGAGTCTTCGCCCTGTGGACATGGGAGGCGATAAAATATGCCGATCAGCGTGGTGGAAATCCATCATCACGGTATCCGTATTGGCGGCGACGAAGCCGATCTGAAGGCTAACCTCGATTTTTATCAGGGGCTTCTCGGCCTTGCTCCGGACGACAAGCGACCGGCATTTCCAGCCATTCCCGGTTTCTGGATCAATGTCGGTGAAGTCGGCCAGATTCACCTGATGGGAGGCGATCAACCCTCGCCCTTTGCTAAAGGGCCGGGGGAAGACCCCGTATTGCCCCATATTGCGCTCGCCGTTGCGGATGTGGCCGAAGCGAAGGCCGAGCTTGACCGCACAGGCACGCCGTACTGGTCGTTGAACGGAGCGACCGGGCCGGGGTCCGAGCAATTGTTTCTACGCGATCCGAACGGCAATATGATCGAGCTGCATCAGGTGGACAAATGCCGCTGTCGGGCGGTAAATCGCCGGTAGCGGTTGCTTCCGGTTCTCGGATCGTCGGGTGGATAATCAGTCGTAGGACGGGCTGAGCGGAGCGCAGCCCATCCTGTCGGCTTGCGGGCAGCCGGATGGGCTTCCCGGTTTTGCCGGGTCGCTGCAGATGCAGCGAAACAGGTCTGGCGGGCCGGAGCGTCAGCCCGGCAATCCGACGACCGCCTCGATCTCGACCAGCAGATCGGGGCGGATCAGCTTGCTGACTTCGACCAGCGTGCTGGCCGGCCGCGCGGTGCCGAAAAATTCCTGCCGCACCGGATTGATGCGCGGCCGGTCGTCGATATTCGTCAGATAGACGGTCACTTTCAGCACGTCGCCGAACCCGGCCCCGGCCGCGTCGAGCACCTTGCGCATATTCTCGAAAATCTGCCGGGTCTGCCGCGCCGCGTCGCCCTCGCCGACCAGTTTCCCGTCGCCATCGACCCCGACCAGCCCGGAGATGAACAGCAGATCGCCAAAGCGGACGGCGTCGCAGTAATGGCTGACAGCAGGCGCGAGACCCGCGACGGTGACTTCCTGACGCTTCGGCATCCTTTCACTCCTTGCGCAATCCGAGATCGGCGAGACAGGCTTCCAATGGTTTACCCTGCGCCGATCGCACCGCGCCCTGCCGGCAGGAGGCGGCCAGGGCGGCGTATTCGGCGCGGCTCGGCCGCTTGCCCGAGGCGAAGACCCAGCCCGCGACGCCGTCCGCGCCCGAACCGCTCGCCGGCGAATTATCCGAGCGGCCGCATCCGGCCAGCGCGATTATGACCGGAGCGAGCATCGTCAACAGAACCAGTTTTCGCATCGGGCCATCCGCCCTCGCGCCCGCCGCCCCGGATACCGGACCAGACCGGGCGTCAGACCGACACATGAGGCCAAGTCTATCGCGTTACCGTCGCGCTGTCGCCGCGGCCGGCAGCGTCCGTCGCGATTTCGGCTCGCTTCCGACGATTGCGGCGCTGCCGATCGCGACGGCGAAGGCAAGCGCCGAGATGGCGAAAACCATCCGCGGCATGTCGTTATCAAGCAGCAGCCCGAGCACCGGAGGCGTGATCGCGCCGCCGAGATCGAGGCCGGAATAGACGAAGCCGAACACTTTTCCGGTGCCGCCCGGCGGCGCCGCGCCGCGCACCAGCATGTCGCGGGCCGGCATCGTCGCACCCATCGCGAACCCGGCGAGGCTGGCGCAGATCGCGAGCACCGCGACCGGCAATGCCGCCAGCGCGAAGATCAGGCTCAGCCCGGCCGCGATCGCCAGCCCGACCCCGACCACGAATTCATGCCGCGGAAACCGGTCGGCGATAACGCCGCCGGCCAGAACGCCGAGCGCCGCCGCGACCAGAAAACCCGTCAGCATCGCATTGGCTGCGCCGATCGATACGCCAAACGCGGCCACCGCCGCCGACGGAAAAAATGTCTGCAATCCGACCTGGGCGATCGACAGCAATGTGAAATAGGCAAAGCACAGCAGCACCGCGGGCGCCAGCAGCACGCGCAATCCGGCGCCGCCCGCCGCGCCGCCCGCCGCGCCGCCCGCCGCATCGGCTCTGGCGCTGCGGGCGACCGGGCCTGTCCGGGTCTCGCCGCTCAGCAGGCGTTGCTGCGACAGCAGATAGATCGCGAAGGCCAGCCCGATGCCGCCCAGGATCGCCAGCGCCGCCCGCCACCCGAATACCGCCGTCAGTCCGAGCACGCTGGCCGGTGCGGCAACCCAACCAAGGTTGCCGGCAACGCCGTGCGCGCCGAAGGCCCGGCCCAGCCGCCGCGGATCGACCCGCGCCGTCATGATCGCGTAGTCGGCCGGGTGAAATACCGCGTTGCCGATCCCGGCCAGCACCATCAGCGGCGCCAGCCACCAGAAACCGGGCACGAACCCGGCCAGCAGCATCGCGCCGGAGAAAATCGCGATACCGCCGATCAGGACCCGGCTCGGGCCGAACCGATCGACCAGGATGCCGGCCGGGGTCTGCATCAGCCCGGAGGCGACATACATCAGCGATGCAACCAGCCCCAGTTCGGCATAGCCGACGCCGAATGTCTCGGTCAGCAGCGGAAAGATCGGCGGCAGCACGAGCTGATAGAAATGGCTCAGCAGATGCGCCGCGCTGACAAGGCCGATCAGCTTGACATCGCCGGCGGCTTCGGTCCGGTCGGGAACATTGGTCGTGGGGGCTTGCAGCGTCGTTTCGGTCATGCCGGTTCCAGGAGGCTCGCTCCCATAGTTCGTGTTGCCGCGGATTTGGGCAAGCGGCTGTCGCCGGGATCGCCTGCATGCCGCCCATATGCCGATCAGGCAACCCATACCCGCCGACGCAGCAATTTTCCGAATTTCTCGTTGCGGTTAGATTGCCATGGTTGTTCGCATGTCGGCGGAGCGGTGGCCAGAACATGAAAATCCCGGCTTTCGGGCGCGACGCCCGCGTCAACGCGCTGATCGGCTGCGGCCATTTCCTGTCGCATTACTATCAGCTCTGCCTGCCGCCGCTGTTCATCGCATGGCAGCGCACGTTCGACGTGTCGTTCGCCGAACTCGGCCTCGCGATCGCGCTGATGGGCGCCACTTCGGCGGTGGCGCAGGCCCCGGTCGGGTTTCTCGTCGATCGCTACGGCGCGCGCCGCTTTCTGATCGCCGGCACGAGCCTGATGACGCTGTCGATCGCGGCGATGGGGCTGGCCACCGCCTATTGGCAGATCGTCCTGCTGGCGATGCTGTCGGGTCTCGGCAATTCGGTCATCCATCCGGCCGATTACGCGATCCTGAGTGGGTCGGTGGACAAATCGCGCCTCGGGCGATCGTTCGCGCTGCACACGTTTGTCGGCAATGTCGGCTTTGCCGCCGCGCCGCCGATCACCGCCGCGCTGGCGCTGCTGATCGGCTGGCGCGAGACGCTGTTCCTGGTCGGCGGGATCGGCCTCCCGGTGGTGCTGGCGATCGTGCTGCAAAGCCGCATCCTCAACGAGCAGAAGCGCGAGAGGGGCGCCCGCCCGGCCGGGTTCGTGGCCGATCTGCGGCAGTTGCTGTCGCGCCCGATCCTGCTGTTCTTCGGCTTCTTCATGGTGTCGTCGATGGCCGGGGCCGGTATCCAGTCCTGGCTGATCACGGTACTGCACAGCACGCATGGGCTGACCCTCGAAGCTGCCTCCTCGGGGCTGACCGGCTACATGGTCGGGGCAATGTGCGGCATCCTGCTCGGCGGCTGGGTGGCCGACCGCACCGACCGCCATCTCGGCTTTGTCGTCGCGCTGACCGTGGCCGGGTCGGCGCTGCTGCTCTGGGTCGGGCTGGTCGCGATGCCGCAATTGATGATGGTCGGCGTGATGTTCGCCACGGGACTGTTCATCGGCGCGAGCCGGACGCCGCGCGACGTCATGGTCAAGGATGCCGCGCCGCCGGGCCAGATCGGCAAGGTGTTCGGGTTTGTCAGCGCCGGGCTGGCGCTGGGCGGCGCGATCATGCCGGTGCCCTACGGGCTGCTGATCGATTCCGGCCATCCCGATCTCGTGCTGGTCGTCGTCGCCGGGCTGTGGCTCGCCAGCCTGCTGTTCGCCGGCAGCGCCAGAGGCAGCCATCGCCGGATGGCGGCGGTCGCGGTTCCGGCCGAGTAATCGCCATATTCGGCGGCGGGATTGCGCTTTGCCGCCGGGCTGAATAGATCGGGAGGGCGGCGGCCCGTGCCGGAGAGCAGCGCGGGCCGCGCTTTTGTTCGATCTTGCCGCTTAATCTTATCCGGGAGCCGATGCCTGACGATCTTTCCGCGCGTTCGCAAGCGGGCACGGCCTATCCCGTCGCAGAGGCCGGTCCGGTGGCGCTATATCGCGAGCGCGCCGGCGATGGCGCGATCCGCGCCGACGCCGCGCAGCTTCGCGCGGTCGCCCGCCTGCAATATCTGCACGACGCGCTGCGCGACTACAAACCGGCCGCCACAGCGCAGCGCGGGCTGCTCGGACGCTTTCTGGGCGAGCTTCTCGGCGAACGCCCGGCGGAGCCGCCGCGCGGTCTCTATCTCTGGGGTCCGGTCGGGCGCGGCAAGTCGATGCTGATGGATCTGTTCTTCGCGTCGGCGCCGGTCGTCAATAAAAGGCGCGTGCATTTCCATGCCTTTATGCTCGACGTGCATGCCCGCATCGAACGCGAGCGCCGCGCCCGCACGCGCGAGCCGGTCGCCACGGTCGCCGCCGATCTCGCCGCCGAGGCGGCGCTCCTGTGTTTCGACGAATTCCAGGTCAACGACATCGCCGATGCGATGATCCTCGAACGGCTGTTCCGGGCGCTGTTCGAGGCCGGCACAATTGTCGTCGCGACCTCGAACCGCCCGCCCGACCGGCTCTACGAGCACGGGCTGCAGCGCGACCGTTTTCTGCCGTTTATCGAGCTGCTGAAGGACCGGCTCGACCAGCTCGAACTGGATAGCGGGCGCGACTACCGGCTGTCGCGGCTGACCGGCAGGCGGGTCTACCATACCCCGCTCGACGCCGCTTCGGAGCACGCGCTGCGCGCCCATTTCGCCGCGCTGACCGACGATACCCCGATCGCAAGCGAGACCCTGACCGTGCTCGGGCGCGAACTGGACGTGCCGCGGATGGCCGGCAACGTCGCATGGTTCCGCTTCGAGGAATTGTGCTCGCGCCCGCTCGCCGCCGCCGATTATCTGGCGATCGCCGAGCGCTATGCGGCAATCATTGTCGAGGGTATCCCGCATCTCGATCCGCGGCGCCGCAACGAGGCGCAGCGTTTCCATATCCTGATCGATACGCTGTACGAGGCGCGCACCCTGCTGATCGCCTCCGCCGAGGTGCCGCCCGAGGAGATTTATACCGCGGGCGACGGCGCCTGGGAGTTCCAGCGCACCGTCTCGCGCCTGCATGAAATGCAGAGCGAGGATTACATCGCCAACGCGATGGCGGCTGCCGCATAATTTCAGCGTATTTCGTCGAGATTGCGTCGTCGCTCCGCTCCTCGCAATGACAACACCTGCTGTCATTGCGAGCGAAGCGAAGCAATCTCGCTGGGAAGTTCCTTTGCTCTCGGATCGGATTTGCCGGATCAGACCCGCTTGACCTTCGCCTCGCGCTCCCACAGCCGCAGTTGACGGCAGGCTTCGAGGAATTTGGCGGCGTCGGCTGGGGCGGCGAGCGCGATCACGCCGCTGTCGCGCGCGGCGGCAATCCCGGCTTTCTCCAGAAGCGGCTGCGCGGCGGCGCTGTGGCCGATGAATTTGCAATGGGCGAAGGCATCGGCGACAAAATCGCGCGCCGTCGCTTCGTCTCTGAGCAATTGCGCGCCGGCATCCGACAGCAGCACCGCGACCGCGTCGAAAATCACCGACGGCCCGCCATCGATCTTTTCGTCCGCCGCGATCCACGAACCATCGCTCGCCTCGACCCCGCCGACCATCGGCGCGACCAGTTTGACCACCGCCCCTTCCTGCTTGAACGCCGCCTGCACCGCCTGCAGCAGAGCCGCGTTAACGCCGTCGCTGACCAGAATCCCGAGCTTGCGTCCCTTGAAGGTGCCCGGCGGGTTCGCCAGGATGCTCAGCTTCGGCGACGGCTTAAGATCGGCTATGACCGGGCGCGCCGGCTCGGCGGCTTGCGGCAGATCCTTGAGGCGCAGCCCGCCGGCAACCTTCTGCGCCAGCGCCGCATCCACGTTCAGCAAATGGGACACCATGCGGGCGCGGATCGCCAAGGTCTCGACCTTGCTCAGCTCGAAGATCAGAGCCGAGGCGATGTGTCCCTGCTCGATTGGGGTCTGGCTCAGATAGAATTGACGCGCCTGGCTGTAATGGTCGGCGAAGGTCTCGGAGCGGATGCGCAGTTTTTCCCCTTTCTCCTCGGCCGGATAGGAGGTGAAACCCTTGTCGGGCGCTTCCCTGGGTCCGCCCGTTGCGCCGCCCCACGAATTCGGTTCGTAGTTTACCCGGCCCTTCGGGTTGAAGAACGCCATATGCCCGTCCTGCTGGAAATGGTGGAACGGGCATTTCGGCGCGTTGATCGGCAAATAGGTGAAATTCGGGCTGCCGAGACGCTTCAACTGCGTGTCGAGATACGAGAAATTGCGCCCCTGCAACAGCGGGTCGTTCGTGAAGTCGACGCCGGGCACGACATTCTGCGTGCAGAACGCGACCTGCTCGGTCTCGGCGAAGAAATTATCGACGACGCGGTCGAGCACCAGCCGCCCGACGCGGCGCACCGGAACCTCTTCCTCCGGGACGATCTTGGTCGCGTCGAGCACATCGAACGGGAATTTGTTGGCGAATTCCTCGTCGAACAATTGCAATCCGAGTTCCCATTCCGGGAAATTGCCGAGCTGGATCGCGTCCCACAGATCGCGGCGATGAAAATCGGGGTCCATGCCGTTGATCTTCAACGCTTCATTCCACATCACCGATTGCATCCCCTGCTTCGGCTTCCAGTGGAATTTGACAAAGGTCGATTTGCCCGCTTCGTTGATCAGTCGGAACGTATGGACGCCGAACCCCTCCATAAAGCGGAACGAGCGCGGGATCGTGCGGTCCGACATGATCCACATCACCATGTGCATGCTTTCCGGGTTCAGCGAGATGAAATCCCAGAAATTGTCGTGCGCGGTCTGCGCCTGCGGAAAAGCGCGGTCCGGCTCCTCCTTGGCGGCATGAACCATGTCGGGGAACTTGATCGCGTCCTGAATAAAAAACACCGGGATGTTATTGCCGACAATGTCCCAGTTGCCTTCCTTGGTATAAAGCTTGACCGCGAAGCCGCGCACGTCGCGCGCCAAATCGGGCGAGCCCTTGCTGCCGGCAACCGTCGAGAAGCGGACAAAAGCCGGCGTCTTTTCGCCGGGGCGCTGGAACAGATCGGCGCGCGTGATATCGGAAAGCGACTCGTAATTCTCGAAATAGCCGTGCGCGCCGTAGCCGCGCGCATGCACGACCCGCTCGGGAATGCGCTCGTGATCGAAATGGAACAGTTTTTCGCGGAAATGAAAATCTTCGAGCGCGGTCGGCCCGCGCCTTCCGATGCGCAGCGAATTCTGGTCGTCGGCGACCGGCACGCCCTGTTGCGTCGTCAGGGTCGGGACATCGCCGCCGGCGATCTGGTGCGTCTCGCCGCCTTCGCCGCGCAGGACGATCGCGTCGCCGAGCTGCGCCGGGGTCCCGCCCGCCACGGTCGCTGCCGCACCCGATTGTGCGGTAGGTTTAGTCTTCGCCATTCCGTTCTCCCGGCCGAAAGCGACTGATCGCGTTGCGTTCGCAGGGAGGAACGCGGGACGGAGCGAACCGTTGCGAATGGTCCCGAACGACCCCCCATCAGCGACGCGCATAACCGGGACGTACCAATTCGCGGCGGCGCCGGTTTTTGACGCCGCTGGATTTGACGCCGCTATTTTTGACGCTGAGAGCGGCCCCGCCTATGGTGAACCCATGAGCGACGGCTCCAATTATCTCGATCCGAACCGGCCCGACGCGGTGCGGCTCGGCGTCAGCGAGGCGCGGGCGCTGGGCGAGAGCGCGCTGTCCCGCATCGGCTATAATGCGGACGAGGCGCGCATCGTCGTCGATCAGCTGATCGACAATTCGCTGTGCGGCTATCGCTTTGCCGGGCTGCCGCGCATTCTCGCGATTGCGCGCGAGGCGAAAAGCCGGGATGCCCGCACGCCGGTCGCGATCGTCCACGAGACGCCGGTCACGGCGCTGGTCGATGGCGGCAACAATGTCGGCTATGTCGCGGTCTATCGCGGCGCCGAGATCGCGATCGACAAGGTGCGACAGAGCGGCGTCGCCGCGGTCGGCGTCTATAATTCCTATTTCAGCGGCCGCAACGCCTATTATCTCGAACGCATTGTCGAGGCTGGATTGGTCGGGCTGCATACCGCGTCGGGCTCGCTGCATATCGTGCCGCCCGGCGCGACCCGCCCGGCGCTCGGCACCAACCCGATAGCCTCCGGCTTTCCCTCGGCGGATGGGCCGATCATTTTCGACATCGGCACCGCATCGCTGATGTGGGGCGAGGTCCTGCTCGCCGCCGAAACCGGCGAACCCCTGCCGCCGGGCCTCGCTTTCGACGCCGACGGCAATCCGACCACCGACGGGCGCGAGGCGGCAAATGGCGGCGTCTCGGCCTTTGGCGGGCATAAGGGCTATGGTCTCGCCTTCGCGATCCAGGCGCTCGGGCTGCTCGCCGGCGCGGCAATCCCCCGGGGTCAGGTGCAGGATTACGGATTTCTGTTTTTTGTCGTCGATCCCGGCGCCTTGCTGCCGGGCAACCCGTTCGCGGCGCAGATGGCTGAACTGGTGCGGGCGATCCGGAGCACGCCGCGGCGGGCGGAGGTCGAGGAAATCCGCATTCCGTCACAGCGCGCCTTCCGCGAACGCGAGCGCCGCCGTGCCGAGGGCATCCTTGTCGATCGCGCCGTAATCGCCGCGCTTGAGGCGCTCTGACGCTTGCCTGTCATTTTCAGACGGGCGACGCAAAAATTGCCGCAATTCTGTTGCATGATGCGCCCGGGTCGACATGCTCCTGGTCGATCTGTGCAAGAGGCGCCTCGATGCATTCCCTGCAATTCTCAGTTCGGCTGCGGAGCCTCGCTGTTCGGTCTCGCCGATGTCGCTGCTCGCGGCGTCAGGAAGCCCGGGAAGTCTCTGTTATCTATGCAGAAAACTCCAGAACCCGGCGCCCGAAAGAAATTCTTCCCTGTTGCCGGGAATTTCCCTCCGTCGCGGCGTCCGATACCGGCTCGCGGCGAGAGCGCAGCGGCCGGATGCAAGGCCTCCGTATTTGACTCCGATACTGATTGCCCGCGGGAGAAAACCCATGCCCGAGAAGACGATGCCCGAGAAGACGATGAAAGAAAAACTCGCCGCCGGCGACCTCGTGCTGTGCATGAATTTGCGGCTGGCGCGGTCGGTCGATATCGCGATGGTCGCGAAAGCCGGCGGCTACGACGCGCTCTATGTCGATATGCAGCACGCGCCCTATTCGATCGAGACGACCTCGACGATCTGCGCCGCCGCGCTCGGTATCGGCATCGCGCCGCTGGTGCGGGTGCCGAGCCATGATCCGCAATGGATGAGCCGGGTGCTCGACGGCGGCGCGCAAGGGGTGATCCTGCCCGACGTCAATACCGCCGAGCAGGCCCGAGCGATCGTCAGCGCCTGCCGTTTTCCGCCGTTGGGAAAACGCTCGGTAATGGGATTGGGACCGGCGCTCGCTTATCGCGCGGTGCCGCTCGCCGAGCTGAACCCTCGCCTCAACGCCGAGACGGCGGTGATCGTCATGCTGGAAACCGCGGAAGGGATCGAGAATTGCGATGCGATCGCGGCGGTCGAGGGGATCGACGTGCTGCTGATCGGCTCCGGCGACCTGACGACCGATCTCGGCATTCCCGGACAGGTCGATCACCCCAGGCTGCGCGCCGCTTACGAGCGGGTTGCGGCCGCCTGCCGCACGCACAGCAAGGTGCTCGGGGTCGGCGGCATTCGCCACAACACGGCGCTGCAAGGCGAGCTGATCAAGCTCGGAGCGCGCTTCGTGATCGCCGGCACCGATACCAATTATGTGCTGGCCGGCGCGCGTCAGGACACCGAAGCGCTGCGTGCGATCATGCGGGACCGCGGCTGACGGGAACGCGCCGCCGCACCGGGCCGTCGCCGCTCCAGTGGCGCCGCTCCAATGGCGCCGTCCCGGCGGCGCCATCCGGTATCGCCGCCGGGGCGCGCGATCAGCGAGGTTCGGATGCAGCGGGACTATTGCAGGTGCCTCGGTGTCGCCGTCGCTACTTGGGTGCCGGTCGCCGTCACCCTTGCCGCGCTCGACGCGCTCGGGCTGCTTGCCGGCACGGGCGCGCTGGTTGCCGCAGCCTTCAGCCTCGTCCTCGCGGTTCTGATCGCGCTGCGGTTCGCCGCTTCGCTCGCGGCGGCGCGGCGGGCGATCGAGCGGCTGAGCGTACCGGACGCGCCCGCCGGCGCCGCTGTGACCCCGCTGGTCGCGCGCGCGCTCTGGCCGGGTCTGATGCGGCTGCGCGGAGCCTACGACGCCAGGCTGATCCAGGCCGAGACGCGGCTCGCGGCGGCGGAGACGATCATCGCCGCGATACCCGATCCGCTGCTGCTGATCGATAGCAGGCGGCGCATCGTGCGCACCAATCAGGCCGCCGCCGAGCTGATCGGCAGGCGCGCCGAGCCGGGCGATCTCGCGGGCGCGCTGCGCAACCCGGTGCTGCTGTCCGCCGTCGATGCGTTATTGCGCGGCCCAGCGGCGTATAACCCGGCGGCAGACAGTCCAGCGCCGCGCTCCTCCGGGACCAGTATCGAGTTCACCCTGTCGGGAGCGACGGATCGGGTGCTGCGCGCGCGTCTCGCGCGGATCGGCGGGCCGGCGCTCGACGGCGCGGTCGCGCTTCTGATCCTCGACGACATCACCGCCGTCAAGCGGACCGAGCAGATGCGGGCCGATTTTATCGCCAATGCCGGGCACGAGCTGAAGACGCCGCTCACCGCGCTGATCGGCTTTATCGAGACATTGCTCGGGCCGGCTCGCGACGACGCCGCCGCCCGCGAGCGGTTTCTGACGATCATGCACGAGCAGGCCAAGCGGATGGCTCGGCTGGTCGATGATCTGCTGTCGCTGTCGCGCATCGAGCTGAACGAGCATGTCGCGCCGACCGGCCGCGTCGCGCTTGCCCCCGTTATCGACGAAGTCGCGCGCGGTCTGGAATTGCGCGCGGCGGAGCGCGGCATCCGCATCGTCAAGACGCTACCGCCGGATTTGCCGGAAATTCTCGGCGATCGCGACGAGCTGGTGCAGGTCTTTCAAAATCTGCTCGACAACGCGATCAAATATGCGCGGCCGGACAGCGAGGTTACTGTGACCGGCAGTTTCGGCGATGGGAATGGGGGAGGCTCGGCGCTGCCGCAGGTGCGCGTTGCCGTCACCGATCGGGGCGACGGCATTCCGGGCGAGCATATTCCCCGCCTGACCGAACGGTTCTATCGTGTCGATACGGCGCGCTCGCGCCAGCTCGGGGGCACCGGGCTCGGCCTCGCGATCGTCAAGCATCTCGTCAACCGGCATCGCGGCCGGCTCCTGATCGCCAGCAGGCTCGGCCAGGGCTCGACATTCACGATATGCCTGCGCGCGGCCGAGCCAGCCTTGGCGTCATCAAATCGTAACGCAACTGTCATCGCGGAGACGTAGCGCCGGCGTAGAAGTCGGGTGAAGGTCCCGAAATGGCACCGGACCCGGCTGCGGCGGCGTCTTTCCGGGCCGGTGCAGGGTGAACGGAAATGAAGCCTGTTATCCTGATCGTCGAAGACGAGGCGCCGCTCGTCATGATGCTGCGCTACAATCTGGAGCGCGAGGGTTTCGCGGTCGACGAGGCGGCCAACGGCGAGGAGGCGCTGCTGCGCATCGCCGAGCGCCGTCCGGACGCGGTGCTGCTCGACTGGATGCTGCCGCACGTCTCGGGTCTCGAAGTCTGCCGGCAGATCCGCCGGGCGCCTTCGACCCGCTCGCTGCCGGTCATCATGCTGACTGCGCGCGGCGAGGAGGGCGACCGCATTCGCGGTCTCGACAGCGGCGCCGACGACTATGTCGTCAAGCCGTTCAGCCCGAACGAGCTGATCGCGCGGCTGCGGGCCGTGATCCGCCGTACCCAGCCGGAGACCGAAGACGGCGTGCTGCGCTACGCCGATCTCGAAATGAACCTGGTCGCGCATCGCGCTTTCCGCGACGGCAACGCGATCCATCTCGGGCCGACCGAATTCCGTCTGCTGCGCCATTTCCTGCAGAACCCGGGCCGCGTATTCACGCGCGAGCAGCTGCTCGACCGGGTCTGGGGGCACGACGCGGAACTCGAACTGCGCACCGTCGATGTGCATATAAGGCGGTTGCGCCGGGCGCTGAACGCCAATGGCGGCGCCGATCTGCTGCGCACGGTCCGGTCGGTCGGCTACGCGCTCGACAGTGCGGCGACGTAATGCCCGGCAGCCGCTCCCGGCGATGCCGCAGATCGTCGGATACGACGGCTCTGGCCCAAACCCGGTAAGTAACCCCAGCTATGGATAAGGGGTGAGGGAATTCCCAACGGATCAAGGATTTGACAGCATCGGTTTGCGACGACTGAGCCTCAAGCCCGGTTCCGGAGAACCCCCTCAATGGCGGTGGATATCACAGCGCTCTACTGCTGTCTCGATGACTTCTGCAAAGTGTTTGCCGATTGGGAAGCGCACCGGCTACTCCCGTCGGAGCAGACACGCCAGCGCTCCGGCAAGCTGTCGCGCGCCGAGATGCTGTTTATCGTGGTGCTGTTTCACCTCTCGCCCTACAAGAACTTCAAGGTGTTCTACCTCTACGGCATCGGCGGTCAGTATCGCGCCTGCTTTGACGAGCTGCCGCACTATGACCGGTTCGTCAGCCTAATGCCCCGGCTGTTTGTTCCGCTCATGGTGCTGCTGCACGGCCTCAGCGGCGAGCAAACCGGCGTCTACTTCGTGGATTCAACCAAGCTCGCCGTCTGCCACAATCGCCGCATCCACCGCCATAAGGTCTTCGATGGCCTGGCCGCGCGCGGCAAGACCAGCATGGGATGGTTCTACGGCCTCAAGCTGCACTTCGTGATCAACCACAAAGGCCAGATCATGGCGCTGAAGATCACCCCCGGCAACACCGCCGACAGCACCGTGCTGGACGAGATGACCCGCCATCTTGCGGGCAAGCTCTACGCCGACAAGGGCTACATCGGCCGCGAACTGTTCCACAAGCTCTGGCGGCGTGGCCTACACCTCATCACCAGCATCCGGCGCAATATGAGGAACTATCTAATGCCCCTGGCCGACAAGGTCATGTTGCGCAAACGCTTCCTCATCGAGACCGTGCTCGATACCCTGAAATCCGAAATGGGGCTTGAGCATTCACGCCACAGGTCGGTCATCAACGCCATGGTCCATGTCCTGTCCTGCCTCGTCGCTTACGCGTTCAGACCCGGCAAGCCCTCCATTGCACTGACAGCACAAGAAATCACGGCTTATCCATAGCTGGGGTTAAGTAGCACGCCGGTATGGCGGCTCCAGGTTTTGTCAGGCGTTCGGACCCTGTGCCGGACTGCGCCGCGAGCCGCTGCTCGGGATATTCCGACCGCCCCTTGGGGTGCGGCCAATTCGGCAGTGCGCCGTTCAGGTTGCCCGGCCGCGGCGTAATACGCCGAGCTTCAGCGGCAGCTTCGCGCCGAGCCAGCCGGCATGGTCGGCATAGGCGTCGCCGGTCTGCGGATGGATCAGCACGTCGAGACCGCTCCGCTTCAGCATCAGCCACGGCACAAAACGGCCGAATTACTCCGCCGCGAAGGCGACCTGATACATCGAGACCGAATGTGGCCCGACCGGTTCATCGTGCCAGCGTCCGAGTTCGGTGGAAAAGCGCGCGGCGATTGCCTCCCGCAATATCTCGGCGGCTCGCTTAGTCCGGGCGTCGTAATAGATATGCGCGTGAAAACTGCGGATCTGCTTGGCTTCCGTACGTTTCTCGTCGGTAGATGACTGAGCCATGCCGGTCTCCGTGAATTGCCCCAGCTCTTGTGGCGGCCTATTCCGGCAAGGTATCGGCGCCGGGGCCGAGGGCGCGCTGCATCAGCACCGTATCGATCCAGCGGCCGAACTTGAACCCGATCGCCGGCAGCACGCCGATAGGAGTAAAGCCGAGCGCCCGGTGCAGGCGGATCGATGCGGCGGTCTCGCTGCCCCCGATTACCGCGATCATCTGCCGGTAGCCGCGTTCGGCGCAGCCCTCGATCAGCGGTTGCAGCAGTTTGCGGCCGATGCCGCGGCCAACTTCGGCCGGATCGATATAGATCGAGTCTTCGAGCGTAAAGCGATAGGCGGAGCGGGTACGAAACGGCCCGGCATAGCAATAGCCGACAACCCGTCCGGCGCGTTCGCCGACCAGATAGGGCAGGCCGCGCGCCAGGATTTCGCCGCGCCGCCGCCCGATCTCGTCCGCCGACGGCGGCACCTCCTCGAACGAGGCGACGCCATGCAACACGTGGTGGCCGTAGATCGCGGCGATTGTGGCGACATCCGCGTCGCGCGACGGCCGAACAATGAGATCCCCCGCAGTCATCCTGCCAGCGTCGCCCCGCTCATATGACCCGCCCCGCTCATATGACCCGGACCGGCTTGCCGTCGAGAAATCCGGTAATGTTCTCGACGATCTGCGGATACGAGCTGCGGTAGTTCTCCTCGGTGACGTAGCCGATATGCGGGGTCAGGATAACGTTCGGGGTCTGCCGCAGCCTGTGATCGATCGGCAGCGGCTCCTTGTCGTACACGTCGAACCCGGCATAAGCGAGCCGCCCGGAATTGAGCGCCTCGATCACCGCATCGGTATCGACGATCGGCCCGCGCGAGGTATTGACCAGGATCGCGCTCGGTTTCATCAGTCCGATTTCGCGCGCCCCGACCAGCAAGCGGCTGCGTGCGCTGAGCACGAGATGCACCGAGAGAATATCGGAGCGGCGGAACAGCTCGTCCCTTTCGACCCGCTCGACGCCTTGTTCGGCGGCTTTTTCCGCCGTCAGATTCTGGCTCCAGGCGATCGCCTTCATGCCGAAGGCGAGCCCGACCCGCGCCACTGCGCTGCCGAGCCGGCCGAGACCCAGCAGGCCGAGCGTCTTGCCGGCGACGCGATGGCCGACATGCGTCTGCCAGCCGCCGTGGCGCATAATCGCGTGATCCTCGGCGATGCGCCGCGCCGCCCCAAGGATCAGACCCCAGGCCAGTTCCGCGGTGTCCTCGTTGCCGCCCCCCCCTTGAGATCCAGCTGGCCCCCCGGTGCCGCAGACCGTAACGCCGCGGTCCTTCAGCGCCGCCATATCGAACGAGGCGTTGCGCATGCCGGTCGTGATCAGCAGTTTCAGCTTCGGCAGGCGCTCGACAAGGCTGCGCGGAAACGGCGTCCGCTCGCGCATCGCCGCGACGATCTCGGAATCGGCAAGCGCGCGCGCCGCAGCGTCCTCGTCGATGAACGGGTGTCGTTCGACGACGATCTCGATACCGCGCGCCCGAACCGGCGACCAGTCGGCCATATCGAGGGCGACGCCCTGGTAATCGTCCAAAATGCTGAGCCGCATCGCTGCTCCTGTTCCCGGATGGAAGCGGGCGAACGGGGTCCGCCAGCCGAATCGCACCGCAACGATGTCACCGCATCACGCCGCTTTCCAGCCCTTTCCCGCGCAAGACAGGGTCGTCCGCGGCGGCTCGGAGAACCGGGCCGAGCAGCGCCGCCAGCGCTGCCGGATCGCGCCAGCGGAGCTTGATTTCGAATGTCTCGACATCGATGCGCGCCGCTGCCGGCAACCGAACCCAGTCTTTCGCCGTGGTCACCAGCCGCGCGCCGGCGCGCTCGGCGTCGCGGCGCAGCCCGGCAAGTTCCGCCGGGCTGAACCGGTGATGATCGGGGAACGGGCGCGCCATGACGATCTCGGCCCCGGCACGACGCAAACTGGCGAAAAACTTGGCCGGGCGGCCGATGCCGGCAAACGCCAGCACGCGCGCGCCGCGGAAACTGGCCGCGTCGACCGGGTCGAAGCTGGCGCGCAATACCGGCCGGCACGCTCTCGGCACCGCATCGGGCGGTTCGCCGGCGCCGATCAAGACGATTGCATTGGCCCGCACCAGGCCCGTCTTTACCGATTCCCGCAGCGGCCCGGCCGGAATCAGGCGGCCATTGCCGAACCCGTACTCGGCATCGATGACAATCAGCGACAGGTCCTTCGCCACTCCAGGATTCTGAAACCCGTCATCGAGCACGATGATCGCGGCGCCGGAAGCTGCCGCGGCGTGGCATCCGGCGGCCCGGTCGCGCGCGACCCAGCAGGGCGCCTTTCGGCATGGCCCACTTCGCGCCAATAGCAGCGCCTCGTCGCCGACCGCGATAGCGTCGTGTCGGGTTGGATCGACGCGCAGCGGCCCGGCGAGCCGTCCGCCATAGCCGCGCGTCACCGCATGCGCGGCGATGCCGTTTTCGGCGATGAGGTCGAGCAGCGACAGGACGACCGGCGTTTTCCCGGACCCGCCGGCGACCAAATTGCCGACGCAAATCACCGGCACCGGTGCGCGATAAGGGCGCGTTACCGCGCGGCGCAGCGTCCCGACACCGTTCCAGACCGCGCCGAGCGGCGCCAGCAGCATCGCCGCGCGCCCCGGCGGCGCATGCCAGAACTCAGGCGCGCGCATCCTCGGAAGCCGCGTGGGAAGCCGCCTGCAGGACGCTCCGCTTGGCTCGCCGCCGATCCTGTGACGGGGACGATTGCGCCAGCGGAGCGAGCGGTTCGAGCCATGGTGCGAGCCGGGCGAGCACCCGGTCGAGAACAGTCTCTCCTTCGGCGGCGACCCGCATCGCCGCCATTGCGCGCGCACGACGCTCGCGGTGATTGCCGAGTAGACGCGCCACGGCATCGCCGAGGCTCTCGGCGTCATGCGCGGTCAGGGCCGCGCCGGCGCGGTCGAGCGCGGCGGCCATCGCGGCGCAGTTGCTCATATCACCGCCATGCAGGACGGCGCAGCCGAGACGCGCCGCCTCGAACGGGTTGTGCCCGCCCTTCGTGACCAGCGAGCCGCCGATAAAGGCAATCCCCGCAATCCGAAACATCAGCCCAAGCTCGCCGAGCGTGTCCGCCAGATAGATGTCGGTGTCATCCCCCGGCTTCTCGCCGCAAGCGCGCCGGGCGACTTGCAATCCCCTGCCGTGCAGCATCGCGGCGATTGCCGCCCCTCGCCCCGGATGACGTGGCGCGATGATCGTCAGCAGCCCGGGATGCTCGCGCGCCACCCGGAGATGCGCGGCGGCGGCAATCTCCTCTTCGCCGGGATGTGTGCTGGCCGCAATCCAGACTGGCCGATCGCCGATCCGGCGCCGCAACGCGGCGAGTTCCGCCGCATCGGCGGCCAGTAGTGCGGCGGCGGCTTTCAAATCACCGATGCTCGCCGCATCGCGCGCGCCGAGCACGCGGAACCGCGCCGCCTGCTGTTCGTCCTGGGCCAGACACAGCGCGAAGGAACGCAATACCGGCCGGATCAGCCCGGGCATGCGGCGCCAGCGCCGGTACGAGCGCGCCGACAGGCGGCCGTTGAGCAGCAGCATCGGCACCAGTCGTCGCCGTGTTGCGAGCACGAGATTGGGCCACAGCTCGGATTCGACCCAGATTCCGAGATCGGGACGCCAATGGTCGAGAAAGCGATCGACGGCGTGCGGCAGGTCCACCGGTACGAATTGATGCCGGACACGGTCCGGCAATTGCCCGGCGAGCAGCCGCGCCGAGGTTACGGTGCCGGTCGTCAGCAGGATTTCGATGCCGGGACGCTGCGCCAGGAGCCGATTGATCAGCGCCAGCACCGACATTGCTTCGCCGACGCTGGCGGCATGAATCCAGATCAGCGTCGCACGCGGCCGGAAGGCATTGGATATTCCATAGCGCTCGGCGATCCGCTCGCGGTCTTCCTTGCCGCGCCGGGCGCGGGCGCGCAGATAAAACCACACCAGCGGGGCCGCGGCGGCGGTCGCGGTGCGATACGCCAGAGGCCACAATGAAAAACTCAAGAACGCTGCCTCTCTCCAGTCTGAAGATTTTCCGCCGATGCCAGCGGACGGTCGGGCGCGGGACCGGACGGGGGCCGGGCACTGTGCTCCGCCGTTGCATTAAAGTGCGGATTTCCCCGGCCCGGCGGACTGCCCGGCGGAGCCAATCGCGCTGCGCGCCGCACCGCTGCTCCCTGGCCGACCCGGCGATCGGCTTCCTGCGCCATCTCGTTCATCCGCGTTTCTACGAGCAGCCGGGCTCGCTCGATCCCCGCCGCGTCGAGATCGGAGGCGATTTCGATCGGCTCGCCCCAAAGGAAAACCCCGCGGCCGAACGGCAACGCGAGATTGAAGCGGTCCCAGCTGTTCAGGATCTTGCGGCGGCTGGTGGCGCAAACGATCGGAACGATCGGCGCGCCGGCCAAGCGGGCGAGATTGACGATGCCGCCGCTTGCAACCGCGGCAGGACCGCGCGGCCCGTCCGGTGTGATGCCGACGCACTCGCCTTCCGCGAGCCGCTTCAACATCCGGCGCATCGCCGCCGAGCCGCCGCGCCGCGTCGATCCGGGGATCGACTGGACGCCAAAATAGGTGACCGCGTCGGCGATGATCCTGCCGTCGCGATGCGCCGAGATCAGCATGTGCATCGGAGCGAGCCGCTGCCACGCCATCGGGATCATCAGCAGCCTTCCGTGCCAGAAGGCGAGAATAAATCCGCGCTCGTCGCGGCGCAGCCGGTGCGGCCACTCTTCGCCCTCTATCTCCCAGCGGTTCGTGACATGAACGAGGCGGATATAGAGCTGGATCGTCCAGCACAAAGCGGCGCGCAGCCGGGTGCTGCGCAACAGCCGGCGGAGCCAGCGCGGCGCGACTTTCACGCCTCCCCCAACGCCGCTTCCGCCGCTGCGGGCTCGCGCTCGGCGGCGAATTGCGTGCGGTACAGCCGTGCGTACAAGCCGCCGCGGGACAGCAATTGCGCATGCCGGCCGGTTTCAACGATCCGCCCGCGATCCATGACACAGATCAGATCGGCGTCGATGATTGTCGAGAAGCGGTGCGCGATGACAATAGTCGTCCGGCCGCGCATCAGACTGCGCAGCGCATGCTGCACCTGCCTTTCCGATTCGGTATCAAGCGCCGAGGTGGCCTCGTCGAGCAGCAGGATCGGAGCATCCTTCAGCATCGCCCGCGCGATCGCGATGCGCTGCCGCTGCCCGCCGGAGAGGCGGACGCCATGCTCGCCGACCGGCGTGTCGTAGCCTTGCGGCAAGTCGCGGATAAACGAGTCGGCGGCGGCGGTGATCGCGGCGGTCTCGATGTCGGCCTGCGATGCGCCGGACCTGCCGTAAGCGATGTTGGCGCGCACCGTGTCGTCGAACAGGCTGACCTCTTGCGAGACCAGCGCGACCGCGCCGCGCAGCGAGGCGAGCGTCACCGTGCCGATTTCCTGCCCATCGATCAGAATGCGGCCGGCATCAGCGTCGTAGAAGCGCGGGATCAGATTGAGCAGCGTCGATTTTCCGGCGCCGGAGGGACCGACCAGGGCGACCGTGCTGCCGGCCGGAACGGTAAGCGAAATCCCGTCGAGCGTCACCGTGCCGGGCTGATAGCCGAAGCGCACCGAATCGAAGCGCACCTCGCCGCCGCGCACGAGCAGCGGACGCGCGTCCGGCATGTCGTGAATCGCCGGTTCAAGGTCGAGCACTTCGAACACCCGCTGCGCTGCGGCCAGCCCTTCCTGCAATGAGGCGTTCAGCGTCGCCAGGCTCTTCGCCGGCTGATAGGCCAGCAGCAGCGCCGTGATAAACGAAAAGAAGGCGCCGGGCGTGCTCGCACCGACAATGACCTGATGGCCGCCGTAGAAGATCACCAGCGCAATCGCCGCGCCGCCCAGCCCCTCGATTATCGGGCCGGCGCGGGCGCGCGTCCGGATGGCGCGGTCGATCAGCCGATAGATGCGCTCGAACAGGAGAGCGGCGCGCCGCGTTTCGTATTCCTCCATACCATAGGCTTTGACATGGCGGGCGCCCTGAAAAACCTGGCTCAGCAGCGTGGTCAACTGGCCCTGCTCGGTCTGTGTATTGGCGGACACGCGCCGGATGCGGCGGCCGATCCGGACGACCGGCCGGATCGCCAGCGGCAATGCCACAAAAGCGACCAGCGCCATCGACCAGTCCTGGTAGAACATGACCGCCACAAGAAATGCGACGGTCAGCGCGTCCTTGCCGATCCCGGCCAGCACATTGGCCGCCGCGCTGCGCAGCAGCCCGACATCGTTCATAAAGCGCGAAATCAGCGCGCCGCTCGGATGGGCATGGAAATAGGCCAGATCGACGCGGATCAGGCGGGCGAACATCGCGATCTGCACATCGGTGATGAGGCGCTGGCCAACCTGGCTCATCAGCACGCTCTGCCCGTAATCGGCCACCGATTTGACCAGCGCCAGCGTCAACGCTGCGCCGGCGATCAGCAGCAGCAGCGACGAATCCCTAGCGATAAAGATGCGGTCGAGCACCGGCTCCATCAGCCAGGCGCGCAATGCCGTGCTGCCGCTCGCCATGGCCATGCACAGCATGGCCAGCGCGAGGCGGCGCCAATGCCGTCCGATGAAATCCCGGACCAGGCGGCGGATCAGCGCGCCCGAGCGGGAATGCGGATTGTCCCGTGGATGGTGTGAATCGTCGCGCATCGGCCCCCGCCTCACTGTTAGAGGCGGTGGGCGGGATTGGCAAGGCTGCTGGAAGCGGCGGCGCACCGCGCCGGGAATAAGGATATGTTCATCGCGCCGGCACGCGGATGTCCTCGAAGGCGACGGATGCCGCTGCCGTGGCGACATGCAACGTGCGTGTCGGGAACGCGAATTCGACCCCGAGCTTTTGCGCGATCTCGATTATTTGCAACAGAATGTCCTCGCGCTCTTTCAACTCGGTGGCGATGTCCGTGACCTCTAGAAAAAAATAAACAAGGATATTGAGACTGCTGTCGCCGAACTCGTTGAAACGGACCCGGATGTCGCTCTTGTTGGTCGTCGGATGTTCGGCGAGAAGTTGCTCGACGCGTCCTGCGAATTCCTGGAGTTTTTCGGGGGGAGTATCGTAGGTTAGCTGTATGAAAAAGCGATGCCGTCGCATCGCGCGAGCGCTCAGATTTTCGATTGTAGCATTGACGATGGCGTTGTTTGGAATTGATATCAACGAATTTTCGAGCGTGCGAATACGCGTGCTTCGGAACCCGACATCCTCGACCGTGCCCTCGCTCCCGCTGGCCTTTATATAGTCGCCGACCCGGAAGGGTTTTTCGAACATGATCAGTATCGAGCCGAACAGGTTCGCGAGACTGTCGCGGGCCGCAAGCGCGACGGCAATGCCTCCCACCCCCAGTCCGGCCACGATCGAGTAGACCGGGAAACCGAGTTCGTTGGCGCCCTGAACCAGGAATCCGATCGCAAACACAACGCCGGCGAACCGCAGGCCCAGCCTGATCAACTGGCTATCCAGACGCCGGCGACTCAAATGCTCCGACGCGGCGATCGTCTCGCCGATCATTCCGCCGGCGACGATCGACAGCCACGCAGCGCTCAGGAACAGTACCGCCGTGCGAACGAATACGGTTGCGAGCAGCAGCGTTCCGCTGATGCGCAGGATTGTCCACAGCAGGGGTATAACGAATGCCGCAACCAGGATAATGGCCAGCGGCATCAACAGCGCCGGCCAGAACAGACCTGAGCCGTCCTCGCGGTTGCCGGCGATGCGGTGCGCGATGCGGTGTACTCCGACAATCGCCAATAATGCGACCGCCAATCCGGATGCGAACCCCAGCCACTGCCACATGGTGGTTCCGGCGATACGCATCCTGGCCCAGTCCGGCAGGTTCAGCATCCACCGGGTCGGCACGATGCGGTCGAGGCCGACCGGCGAGCTTGTGAATGCCTCGTAAATCGTGCTTTTCTTCTCCGAACTCAGCGCCCGATACGCATCATTCAATTCTTTGGCCGGGCCGGGTTTGTAGGGCAGATGCTTGACGCGGTCGTAGAACTCGGGAAGCCGCTCCAACACCTCTGAACTTATCAGCCACTCGCCGGCCCGTGGCCCGTTCTCGATCAGAACAAACTCGATTTCCGTGTTCGGCAGCCGCCACTTTTTCGCCGATATCCGCGCCATCGTGTCTTGGTCCGGAATATCCTCGAAAGCGGGAATGTCGATACGATCGAGTACCTCTTTGAGCTGAATGACTCGCTCGACCAGGATAGTATCTCGCAGGATTGGCGGCACGCCGGAATAATCAAGGGATCGCAGCGCCTCTTTCGCGTTTGGACTGATTTCTCCCTGCGTTCGGCGTTCGTGGGCGCTAAGATAAAGCTGTCCCGAGCGAAAGTACGATGTAAGCAGGTCGGTCATTCGCTCATAGGCACTGTCGATGTGCGTAATGAAATTCCGCAGCGACTCTCTGGGGCTTGAAGTGTCTGGCGGACGCAGCGGATTCAATTCCGCGGCGGAAGCGGACATAACGAGCCCGCTCAGCAGGACCCAGCCGAAAAGGGATAGCAGGCAACGATGTCTCATCGGAATGCGCTTCGCAGTCTGACCTGACGTCGCGAGCCGAAAGAATTCCGCCTTCGAGCCGCACGGCACAGTACGGTCGAATTACGGCCGGGTCCATGACACCAGAGCCGGTCAGCGCGACTGACCAACTCGGCGCACAACCCGTCTCATTCTCGCGACGCTGTGCCATATCGCACAAGCATCTTACCAGCGGGTAACCCGGCCGCGGCGATGAGCGAAAAAGGCCGGACCTCCAGGTGAGGATTTGCCTATGCCCCTGCCACGGTCAGATCGTCGATGCGCAGGGTCGGCGAATCGGCGCCGGTGCGGAATTCGAGGTCGTTGGCGGCGACGAGGCGCGCGAACATGTCTTTAAGATTGCCGGCGACGGTCATTTCGCTGACCGGAAAGGCGATCTGCCCGTTTTCGATCCAGAAGCCGGCGGCGCCGCGGCTGTAATCGCCGGTAATGCCGTTGACCCCCATCCCCATCAGCTCGGTGACGTAAAAGCCGCTCTTGATGTCGGCCATCAGCTCGGCGGGTGTCGCGCTGCCGGGTTCGATCCAGACATTCGTAGCCGCCGGCGAGGGCGGCGACGCGGTGCCGCGCGCTGCGTGGCCGGTGCTGGTCATGCCGAGCTGACGCGCCGAGCGCAGATCGAGCAGCCACGTCGTCAGCACACCGTTGTCGATCAGTGCCCGCCGCCGGTTCGGCAGGCCCTCGGCATCGAACGGTTTCGAGCGCAGACCCCGCGTCCGGTGCGGGTCCTCGGTGATCGAGATCGCCTCGGGAAAGATGCGCTCTCCAAGCTTGTCCTTTAGAAAGCTCGTGCCGCGCGCGATCGAGGGACCGGAAATCGGTCCCAGCAAATGCGAGATCAGGCCGCGCGCGACGCGCGGGTCGAACACGACCGGACACCGGCAGGTCGGCATCTTGCGTGCGCCGAGCCGTTTGACGGTGCGCTCGCCGGCGCTCGTGCCGATCGCGGCCGGGTCGCGCAGATCGCCGGCATGGACCGCGCTCGCGAAATCGTAGTCGCGTTCCATGTTGGCGCCGGAGCCGCCGATCACCGAGACGCTGACGCCGTGATTCGACCCGGCATAACCGCCGGCGAACCCGTTCGAGGCAACAAGCGCGATGCGTGAGCGCCCCCAGCCGGCCTCGGCGCCCTCGGAATTGGTGATGCCATCGACTGCCAGCGCCGCCTCTTCGGCCGTCCGGGCGCGCTCGATCAGCGTTTCGGCATCAGGCTCGTCGGGATCGAGCATGTCGAGCGCCGGCCAGTCCTGCGCCACCTGGCCTGGGTCGGCGAGACCGATAAACGGGTCCTCGGGCACGGCGCGCGCCATTGCGACCGTGCGCTCGACGAGTTCGTCGAGCATCTTCGGCGAGCGGTCGCTGCTCGACACCATCGCCTGCCGTTTGCCGATCAGCACCCGCAATCCGAGATCGCGGCTTTCCGAGCGTTCGAGCTTTTCGGTCTTGCCCAGACGGCGGGCATGCGACAGCGAGATGCCCTCGACCATCACGGCGTCAGCGGCGTCGGCCCCTTGCCGCAGCGCGCGCCCGATCAGATCGTGCAGCAGGTCGATGTCGTTCGCCGTGTCGCCGTCGATTTTCTGCTCGGTCATCTCGGTCTCTGAGCGTGGCGCCTTGGCATAGCGACCCCCGCGGCCGTCGCCCGACACCCTCCATTCACATAGCGCAGCGGGCCATATTTTCGAGGGCTATGCATTTGGAGGCAGCAAGAGTGGTCGGCCGCATACCGCCGAGAGCGGTCGTCCTTGGCTTCGGGTCTGGAGTAGCGGCGTCCCCCTGAAGCAAACCATCCCATGGGAAGTGATACTAATTCCGTTGGCCTTACTAACCGATTCCAAGAAGTCGCAGCAATGGTGCAATAAACTGAAACATGGCTGGCCACATCGCCGACAGCGATAGAAGAGTAGGTTTGATTATACCTAGAAAAATTATTGTACTCCCCAATCCCTGCTGAACCAAGGCTTTAATCATTTCCTTTCCAAGGTCATATAGCCCTTTTGTACGAATGTTCTCAATCAGATGGCCTAGCTGATTCCGAAGAGGGACCACAGAGGCCTTTGCAACAGTGACTAGGTAATTCCTTAAAAATCCGGCCTTAGTTGCGATCAGCCTTTGAGTGGCGGGATCGTTGTCTAGGTTATTGATGTCTAACTCGGCAACCTCTCTTGCCACAGTAGCGGCACGTGGCGACAATAGAGCGGTAGTCGACATGGCCATCGCGGACAAAGCGCTACTCAGGAGATTTCGGACCTCACGGCGAGTGTTTATTTCCCTGCCAGAGTATTTTTGGAAATCATCTTGGCTTTTGGCTATCTCTGGAAAACGACGAGCAAGTATTCCGGTGGCCAAAACGAGGCTATCAATTATCGTTGACATTCGCGGATCAAAGGGTGGGTACTCATCCGATTCTGTGCGAGATGCCTGAACATAGTTAGCGCGGTAAGTTTCAATTTGTTGGGCCTTGACGTACCAGGAAATCCCTGAGCTGCTTGGGTGTAGGCTGTTTAGCGCGTCTCGGTATTGTTTCGCAAATTCACCAAGCACAGCATGCGGTTGATTACCTTCCTCGCACGCGTTCACCAGTTCGTTAATGGCAGTTTTTGCTGCATCAATTCGTGAATCAAGATAGTCGAAATTAACTTGACTGGGTGCAAGATCCAATTCTCCGTTTCGTATTTGAAGAATTCCTCCCGGATCTTCATCACGTAGAGTCGAAATAATCTGCAACTCATTATCTGAAGCTGGCAACGTGTTGGACCCAGCCCCTTCAGAGTTGAGTTCGAAGGGCGGCTCATAATAGATCGACGCACCTTCGAGCTCTGATCCGTATTTTTGGATTGCACCGTTTGTCGTATTGAAGAGTGTCCAATCGGTACGGTCTGCCGGAAAGAATTCTACAACAAAATCTAGGTTGTTAAGCTTGTCCTCCCAATTTGCTAAAAAATTACCTCGACGGCCGACTTTGATGATAGGGAATGCCCAGGCAGTGCGGTATGGGTGCCCAAAGAATCGTAACAGGGTTTCAAGCGATTCATCTGACCAAGCTACTGAACCATTCTGAATGACCAGCCCATCTAAGGTGTCTTTTAACCTTTGTTCTAGAACTCGTGGCAGAGAGGCTCTGAGCACCCGATCCGATATAGCGGCGCGCTTTTCAGCAGCGGTCATTGGCATACTTCTCATAAGCACCTCCCAGCCCGGCAACCATGTGCGAGTTCACATAGCACCGGGCTTGAACGCTTCGTGGCGCATCTTCCCCGCCCCTAAGATATACATACCGGGATGGACGAGCAACCCTAGCGTTACTCGGGATTCGCAATCCCCACTACTCGCGTACACAAGCCTTAGGCCGTGTGGACGGAATGATGTGAATAGAAAATAGGGGGCATTACATCAGAGGGCATCAGTGATTGAGAGGCGGTTGGCTGGGAGGAGCCGATCATGCTGACCGAGATGACCGATGCCGAGTGGGAGATCGTTGTCGAGGCGTTCCGGGCGGCACGCTCGCGCCGCGGCGGGCGCGGCCGGGACGACCGCAAATTCCTGGAGGCGCTGCATTACTTCGCGGTTCACAATATCACCTGGCGGGCTTTGCCGGCCCAGTTTGGCAAGTGGAATAGTGTGTGGAAGCGGTTTTGGCGGCTGAGCCAACGGGGTGTTTTCGAGGCGATGCTGGCGCTCCTGGCCGAGACGAGCGGCACCGCGCATCTCGTTCAAATGGTCGATTCGACGATCGTGCGCGCGCATGTCTCGGCGGCCGGCGCAAAAGATCTCATGGGCGCCGGACGGCCGGGCTGGTGAAGTCTGGTGATCCGCACCTCTTGCCGACACGGGAGACTGCCCATGCCCGCCTACGCCGATCCGACCCCGCAGCCGATCAGCGCCGACACGATCTTCCTCGCCTTTGAGCTGAGCGGCACGAGCTGGCTGGTAGCTTTACACGCACCCGACGCCGACAAGGTCGAGCGTCATCGTTTGCCTGCAGGCGTCGCCGCCGAGGTGCTTGGCCTGATCGCCCGCACCAAGGCCCGCGTCACGCGGCGGCTCGGCACGACGCCACGCGTCGCGTGCTGCTACGAGGCCGGGCGCGACGGGTTCTGGTTGCACCGCGTGCTTGAGGCCGAGGGGATCGCGAGCCACGTCATGGACCCGACCTCGCTGCAGGTCGACCGCCGTGCCCGGCGCGCCAAGACCGATCGGCTGGATGCGCAGGCGCTGCTGCGGGCCTTGATGGCCTGGTCGCGCGGCGAACGGCAGGTCTGCTCCATGGTGCGTTCGCCCTCGCCGGAGCACGAGGACGAGCGCCGCCTCAGCCGCGAGCGCGGGACACTGCTCAAGGAGCGCCTGCGGCTCAGCAACCGGATCAAGGGCCTGTGCGCGGCGCAGGGGATCTACGACTACGAGCCGCTCGGGGCGGATCGCCGCGACCGTCTGGCCCGGCTCGTGACAGGGGACGGCCGCGCGTTGCCGGGCCGGCTCGCGGCGGAGATCGGCCGCCAGCTCGACTGTCTCGAGCTCGTGCTGCGTCACTTGGCCGAGGTCGAGACCGTGCGCGACGCGCGCGCGGCGCAGGCGCGCAAGGAGGGCGGCTCAAAGCTCGCGACGTTGCTGCGACTGAAAGGCATCGGCCCGGAGGTCGCAACCGTGCTGGAGCTGGAGGTCTTCCACCGCCACTTCGCCAACCGCCGCGACGTGGCGGCCTATGCGGGCCTGGCACCCAGTCCCTATGCCAGCGGCGGCACGAGCCGTGAGCAGGGCATCAGCAAGGCCGGCAACCGGCGCGCGCGCAAGGCGCTCATCGAGCTCGCCTGGTTGTGGCTGCGTCATCAGCCCGAGAGTGCGCTGGCGCGCTGGTATCGCGACCGCGTCGGCACCGCCAGCGGGCGCGTCAAGCGTATCGCCATTGTCGCCCTCGCTCGTAAGCTGCTGGTCGCGATCTGGAAATACGTGGAGACCGGCCTCGTGCCGGCCGAGGCTGTAGTGAGGACCTGACCGGATCGCGCGATCATCGGCACATAGCCGAGCCGCGCGGGGATGTCCGAGGTGGGCGCGTGACCGTATTCTGCCCCCTGGCTCGACCATGCCGCTCAAAAGATTGGTCCCGCCCGCCTCGGAGCCCGTTCCCGTTGCACGCGGGATGTTGGTCAGGGACACGATCCCGACCGGATATAAGGTGATGCGAAGCGGTGCTCCGCATGGGTGCGAGCGGGCTCAACCTCGGACAGATTCACGACCAATCGACAACGTGTTTACATCGCGAAAGGGCATCCGGAGATGACGTAACGCTTGACTGCAACGCCCATATAAGGGGGCACAAGGGCCAGGCGCTCGGCCGTTCACGCGGCGGGTTTTCCACCAAGATCCACCTGAAATGCGATTTCGACGGCCTGCCCCTGGCCTTTCACCTGACCGGCGGCGAGGCCAGCGACAGCCGTAATTTCGAGATCCTGCTCGACATCGGCCCGGACATCACACCCCGCGCAACGGTCGGCGACAAGGGCTATGACAGCAAGGCAAATCGCCACGCGGCGCGCCGGCGCGGCATCTGCCCTGTCATCCCGTATCGCAGCAATGCCACCGCCAAGCCGAAGTTCTTCCCACGCGCTCTCTACAAAGGCCGCGCTCGCATCGAGCAGACCATTGGCAAGCTCAAGCGCTTCAAGCGGATCGCCTTGCGCTGTGAGAAAACCGCCCAGAATTTCGCCGCCTTCATCTCACTCACATGCACCTTTATTTGGGCCAAATCCGTCCACACGGCCTAGCACTACAGTTGCATTTTTGACTTGATATGAGCCTGTTGCGCGGCGGCTTGATGGGCGCGGCGCCAGAGGGACCATGCGATCACGGCGGCGGGTTGGATTTGGCGTCGGGCCAAGCGCGAAGTGACACGACGGATTTCCTGCACCGACCAGCGGATCAGCACCGGCTCTTGCGCATCATCCGCAGGCTGCTTTTTGGGGGCGCGGGCGTGTTGGCCTGGCGGCGGATGGCTGCCATCATGGCAAAGGCCAGCATGACCAGCGAGACGTGCCGGTGCCAGCCGTGCCAGGAACGGGTCTCGTTGTGGTCGAGGCCGAGCTCGTTTTTGGCCGTCTCGAAGCTGTCCTCGATGGCCCAGCGCCGTCCTTCGACAGTGACCAGCACCGCAACCGGGGTGCCGGCGGGGCACCAGGTGGTGAAAAAGGCCAGCTCGCCATCAGCGATATTGCGGCGGATCAGAAGGCCCCTGGTCCACAGACCGGACAGGCTCTGGTTGTATTCGGCGGCTTCAAGATCAGCCAGTTCCAGATAGGCCCAGTCGAACACTCGCTCGCCTTTGCTGCCGGCCCCGGCCGATAACCGGTGCCAGGCAGAGGGATCGAGCGCGCCGGCGATCGCGGCCGCGGTTCCGGCAACGCAAGGCTCGGTGCCCCAGGAGTTGAACTGGCTATTGCTGTTGACCCCGAGCACATAGCCTTTGCGGGCTCGGCGCAGAGCCCTCTCAACCGCGCTCACCCCATAGATACTGTCACCGGCCACCCAGGCAAACGGCACCCCCGCCGCGATAGCCCGCTCGACCATGGCGCGCGCCAGGTGGGGTTTGGTCGCGAAGGCAATCTGCTGCGGCACGTGCGCCACAGCCCGGCGCGCCGGATCCTCGGCCCAGGTCTTGGGCAGATACAGGGCCCGATCGATAAAAGCGTGCCCCTTGCCCGAGACATAGGCCGCGAATACGCCGATCTGGCAGTTGGTGATCTTGCCTGCGGAGCCCGTGTACTGCCGAGCCACGCCGCAGGAGGCCCGGCCCTGCTTCAGAAAACCGGTCTCGTCAATCACCAGAACGGCGTCATCCGCGGCCAGGTGTTCGAGCGCATACTCGCGCACAATGTCGCGCAGCGCATCGGCATCCCAGCGGCCGCGCCCCAGGATCGCCTGCTGCCGCCAGGGACCGGGATCGCCGGCCGCTTCGACCCGCATCCAGCCCGTCTTGCGCCGCTCCTCCCCAAGCAGCCCCTCAAGAAACACACCCGCCGAGGCCGCCACCCGGTCCTGCGTGAATAACCGGCGCATCCGCGCCTTCACCTCCCGCAACGAGGCGGCCCACAGCTCCAGTGTCTCCTCAATCGACGCGCCGCTCATCCATCCTCTCCCGACCATCCAGGAGAAGATCAGAACCCCTCGTCAAAAATGCAACTGTAGTGCTAGGATTTTCAGTTATCGGGGCCGTGTCCGATAAAAAGCCACTCATCAGTGACAAGGTCTCTTTTGGGCAGGAGCAGAGGGTCATTTCCAAATCGCCCTCCCGCTGCCCGGCAACCCGTACCCGGCCCATTTGCGCGTCACCTCGGCGACGACATCCTCTGCCATGCGGATCGGCCTTCCCCACTCCCGCTTCGTCTCGGGCGGCATCTTGTTGGTCGCGTCGAGGCCGATCTTGCCGCCGAGGTCCGATTCCGGCGAGGCGAAATCGAGATAGTCGATCGGCGTGTTCTCGACCAAGAGCGTGTCGCGCACCGGGTCCATGCGGGTCGAGAGCGCCCACATCACGTCCTTCCAGTCGCGCGCGTTGATGTCGTCGTCGACGACGATGACAAATTTCGTATACATGAACTGGCGCAGAAACGACCACACCGCCATCATCACGCGCTTGGCGTGGCCGGGGTAGCTCTTGCGCATCGAGACGACCGCGATGCGGTACGAGCAGCCTTCGGGCGGCAGCCAGAAATCGACGATTTCCGGGAATTGCTGCTGCAACAGCGGGACGAACACCTCGTTGAGCGCCTCGCCGAGCACCGAAGGCTCGTCGGGCGGGCGGCCGGTGAAGGTCGAGAGATAGATCGGATCGCGCCGCATCGTCATCGCCGAGACGCGAAATACCGGGAATGGCTCGACGGCGTTGTAGTAGCCGGTGTGGTCGCCGTAGGGGCCTTCGTCGCCGTATTCGTCGAGCGAGACATGGCCTTCGAGGACGATCTCGGCCGTTGCCGGCACCTTGAGCGGCACGGTCTTGCAATCGACCAGCTCGACGCGGCGGCCGCGCAGGAGTCCGGCGAACTGGTATTCGGACAGCGTGTCCGGCACCGGCGTGACCGCCGCGATGATCGTGCCGGGATCGGCGCCGATCACTGCGGCGGCCGGCAGCGGCTCGCGTTTCTGCTGCTGCCAGCGCCGGTGGTGCGCCGCGCCGCCGCGGTGCCTGAGCCAGCGCATCAGCGTCGTATCGCGGCCTGTTACCTGCATGCGGTAAATGCCGAGGTTGAAACCGTCGTCGCGCGCGGTGCCCGGCCCCTTGGTGACGACCAGCGGCCAGGTGATCAGCGGCGCCGGCTCGCCGGGCCAGCAGGTCTGCACCGGCAGCAGCCCGAGATCGATCTCGTCGCCGCGCAACACGATTTCCTGGCACGGCGCCGCCGAGACGGTGCGCGGCCGCATCGCCATCACGGTCTTGAGCAAGGGCAGCATGTCGAGCGCCTCGCGCCAGCCGCCCGGCGGCTCCGGCTGCTTCAGAAAGGCCAGCGTCTCGCCGATTGCGCGCAGTTCGTGCGGCTCGCGGTCCATGCCCCAGGCGACCCGCTCGACCGTGCCGAACAAATTGACCAATACCGGCATCTTGCCGCCGGGATGCCCATTATTCGAATAGACAACATTCTCGAACAGCGCCGCCGGCCCGCCTTCGGCCAACAGGCGAGTCTGGATCTCGGTCATTTCGAGAACAGGCGAGACCGGCGCCCGGACCCGCACCAGCCGTCCGGCGCCTTCAAGACGCGCTATGAACTCGCGCAGGCTGGCATACGGCATCGGCGCCGCTCGTCCTCCACCTTCCGGGCAGGCACAATCCAGGGTTGGGTCTGCACGAGTGCCTGGCTGATTCTGCAGCAAATCTGCAGCCAGCAAGTCCTTGTAATCGTTATATTCAACCGCAGGTTATCCCATTCCGGACGCCTGCCCGAGAGTAGCGACTCTAAGCGATGAATATGGCGAAATTAGCGGGGACGGCGAGCGATTGGGTTTGCCGGCACCGCCTCCCGAGCCTCAGGAATCCTGCCAGACCGGCGCCCGCTTCGCGAGAAACGCGTCGATGCCTTCGCCGGCATCGCGCGCCAGCATGTTGCGGGTCATCACCTCGCCGGCGTAGCGATAGGCGTCTTCCAGCCCCATCTCGGCCTGCCGATAGAACGCCTCCTTGCCGATCGCCACAGTGAACGAGGATTTGGCCGCGATCTGCCGCGCCAGCGCCGATGTCGCCGCGCGCAGATCGGCGGCCGGTACGACGCGGTTGACCAGCCCGATCGCCTTCGCCGTCGCGGCGTCGATCAGCTCGCCGGTCAGCAGCATCTCCATCGCTGCCTTGCGCCCGACGGCGCGGGTCAAGGCGACCATCGGGGTCGAGCAGAACAGTCCGATATTGACCCCCGGCGTCGCGAAACGCGCATCCGCGGCGGCCACTGCGAGATCGCAGGTGGCGACGAGCTGACAACCCGCTGCCGTCGCGATGCCGTGAATTTCGGCAATGACCGGCTTTGGCAAGGCCACGATCTGCTGCATCAGCGCGCCGCATTCGGCAAAGGTTCGTTCGTAGGCCTCGCGGCTCGGGTCGCTGCGCAATTCGCGCAGATCGTGTCCGGCGCAGAAAGCCGGTCCGGCCCCGGCCAGGATCACGACGCGGCATCCCCGGTCCGAAGCGGCGGCGTCGAGCGCCCGGCGCAATTCCCGCATCAGCCCCAGCGACAGCGCGTTGCGCGCCGCCGGCCGGTTCAGGGTCAACCGCAGCACGCCCCCGTCCAGTGCTTCGCGACGCAGCAATTCCCCATCGCCCGGCTGTGCCGTTTGCGTCCCCTGCCTGATCGCGGCTTCCATTCTGCCCGCCTCCTCGCATTCCCGTGCTGCTCGGCGCCCGACAATATGCACGGGACGGCTTGCCGCGCCAGCGCATGACAGCCAGCGCATGACAGCCAGCGCATGACAGCCAGCGCATGACAGCCCGGTTTCGCGCGCCGCGCCGTCGCCAACGACAATCGGCGCCGCTATCCTGCGCCGCGGCTATAGTTGGTTAACGGATATCCGTTGGGCAGGGAGGAAAGCAATGCGCTGGCTCAGATACGAGGCGGACGGAAAGGAATCCTACGGCATTATCGAGGGTAACGACGTTGTCGAAGTCAGCGGCGACCCGTTCGCCGGATACGAGCGCACCGCGGCGCGGCGGCGGCTCGACTCGGTGAAATTCCTGGTGCCGGTGATCCCGAAGACGTTCTACGCGGCCGGGCTCAACTACGCCGAGCACGTCACCGAGATGGCCAAGAAGCGCGGCGAGGAGCCGAAACTGCCGCCCGAGGCCGATATCGGTTATCGCGCCAACAACGCGCTGATCGCGCACGGCGAGAACATCGTCATTCCGAAGGACGCCGGCGAACTCGTGCAGTACGAGGCCGAACTCGTCGCGGTGATCGGTAAAAAGGTGAAAAACATCACCGAGAGCGACGCGCTGTCCTGCGTGCTCGGCTGGACGATCGGCAACGACATGAGCGAGCGCACCTGGCAGCGCGGCGACCGCACGCTGTGGCGCGCCAAGAACACCGACACGTTCAAGCCGATGGGGCCGTGGATCGAGACCGATTTCGATCTCGACGCGGCCGAGACGATCGTGCGGGTCAACGGCGAGGTCACCGACCATTTCCGCACCAACCACATGATTCACGGCGTCGCGAAATTCCTGGCGCGGATGTCGAAGTATCTGACGCTCTATCCCGGCGACGTCGTCTGGATGGGCACCGAGGGGGCGCCGCGCAATCTGAAGCACGGCGATGTCTGCGAAATCGAGATCTCCGGCATCGGCACCTTGCGCAACCCGCTGGTGCGCGAGGGGATGTAGCCCCGGCGCGCGACGCGTTTGACGATCGCCGCCCTCCGGCGCCGACGCTTGCCGGCGCCGGAGGGCGGCATATGCCGGGACGCGGCGGGATAGTTTGCGACAGCCGTCTTTACGGACGAAGACGATGGAAGTGCATTTTGATTTGATCCAATTCCTGTCGCTGCTGATCTGGTCGATACCGTTCGCCATCGGCAACGGCTATCTGGCGCCGAGACTGCGCAGAAATGCCCTTTTATGAGTAATCCTGTCGTTAATTCCGATCGTAAATGTCTTTTTCGGGGTCTATGTCGTCTATCAAATCGTCTTCGCAATTCTTGATCGGATGCAGAGCGCGGCCGGCCTCAGAGCTGCGGTGGAGTAGATGAACGCGGATTTTTGCCTGTGACACTGCCGGGGATCGAACCATGTCGCTGAGCCGCCAATTCGCCACCTTTGTCGCCGATCTGAGCTATGAGTCCTTGCCTCCCGCGGTGATCGACCGCGCTAAGGGCGTGATCTTGCAGGCGCTGTGCTCGGCGCTGGTCGCGCACGACATGGCGGCGAGCCGGCAGGCGCTGGCGCTGATGCAGGAGGAGGAGGCGGGGGGCGGCGGCGCGGCGACCGTGCTGTGCCACGGCACGAAGCTGACCAAGGCCGGCGCCGCCTTTGTCAATGCCGAGACGATCTTCGCCGGCGGCAAGTGGGACACATTCCGCATGCTGACCCATCCCGGCACCGCGATTCTGCCGGCCGCGCTCGCCGCCGCCGAGACATCAGGCGCGTCCGGCAAGATGTTCCTGACCGGGATCGCCGCCGGTTACGAGGTCATGGAGCGCATGGCCTCGGAGTTCATCCCGAGCGTGATGGCGCGCGGGTTTCACGCCGGGCCGGTGTTCGGGATTTTCGGCGCGGCGGTCGCGGCGGCGAAAACCCAAGGGTTCGACGCCGGCAAAATCCACGATGCGATCGCGCAATGCGTCAATCTCGCCTCGGGCAATCTCGAAGGCATCCGCAGCGGCGGAAGGTCGTTGCGCGAAGGCGGCGCGGTGCGCAACGCCTTGCTCGCGGTCGCACTCGCCAAGCACGGCACGCCGGGCGGCGAAACCGTGCTCGAAGGCGAGGCCGGGTTCTATCATTCCTATGCTGGCAATAATCGCGGCGAATTGCGCTACAGCTTTACCGGCAAAAACCGCGCCGACCTCATGGCGATCACGCAAGGGCTCGGGCGCGACTGGATGTTTCTCGAAACGCTGTACCGGGTTTATTCGACCGCCGGCTACAACATCGCGCATGTCGATGTGACCGCTTCGCTCTGCGCCGAGTACAACATCACGTATGACCAGATCGACCGCATCGAGGCGGTCGTCAATTGGATGGAAACCGAATATCCGAGCCCGGCCTTCCCGATCCCGAGCCGCGGTATCGGCGGCGCCCCGGAGGTCGGCAGCACGCCCTATTTCACGGCATACGGCGCGGCGATTCGCGGTTTTCCGATGCTGCGCCAGGCGACCCCCGGCCCCGGCGAGAGCGACCCGCCCGAGGTGCTCGACCTGATGCGGCGCGTGACCTTGATCCCCGCGGTCGGCCGCACGCTGTTCGGGCCGCGCATCACGATCTTCACCAAAGACGGGCGCAGCTACACGCGCGAGGGGACGGGCCGCGAATTCATCTGGGATTTCGCGGAGGAGGCGCGCCGCATCCGCCCGATCCTGCCGGGAATCGCGATCGGCGAGGCGCAATTCGACCGGCTGATCGACAGCTGCCGCAATCTCGATACGCTCGACCGCGCCGCCGACACGCTGATCGGGCTGACGATCCCGACGTAACAGCCTGCCACCCACAGGGAGTAAAGAGCTTAATCGGATCGCCGCCGCGGCAACGCGCCCTTTCGCAAGCGGCCGCGGCGCATACCGGGATAGGCTCTAAGCGTTGACAAGTTCCCGACCGGCCGGCATGAAAGGTTAACCAGTCCCGGCGGCTCCCTGTACTGTCCGGGACCAATCACAGCGGGCCGGCTCTCGGTTCCGAAATCGTTTCATTCGCTGGAAGCGGAACGCCTGGGCCGGTTATGCAATTCCAGAGCTACGTTTTTGTCTTCGGCTTCCTGCCGATTGTCTTTATTCTGTACTCGCTCACACGCACGAACATTCTCAGCAAGTGGGTCATCGTCGTTTCGAGCGTAATTTTCTACGGCTGGGAGGAGCCGTGGTTCGTAGTGCCGATGGCGGCGACCGGCCTCGTCGATTATTTGATGGCGAAAAAAATCGCCGCCAGCCGGGATGAGCGATACCGCAAGATCGCCCTTGTCGCGAGCCTGTGTTTCAATCTCTCGCTCATGAGTTTCTTCAAATATACCGGATGGCTCACCGATTCGCTGGTGGCGCTGGGCGCTTATACCGGTTTCGCATTGATGACGGCGCCGCTGCATGTGCCGCTGCCGCCCGGGGTCTCATTCTACACGTTCGAATCGATGTCCTACACGATCGACGTGTATAAAGACGAATTCCGCCCCCGCAACAACCTGCTCGATTATTTCGGCTTTCTCGTCTTCTTTCCGCACCTCGTCGCCGGTCCGATCAGACGCGCCAACCAGCTCGTGCCCGTACTCTCGGCCTATCGCCCGGCGGTGACGGCCGAGATTGCCTCCTCGGCGATCTTTATGATCCTGTTCGGATTGTTTCAGAAACTGGTGCTCGCCGACAATTTCGGGGCGCTGGTCGAAACGACATTGAAGTTTATCGACCCGCAGACCCAGGTGATGCCACCCGGTCTTGGGCTGATTTTTACTTACGCGTTCTGTTTTCAGATATACTGCGATTTCGCGGCCTATTCGATCATTGCGCGCGGCACGGCACGGCTGTTCGGCGTCGAGCTGGCGCACAATTTTCTGACGCCGTATTTTTCGACCAATCCTTCCGAATTCTGGAGCCGCTGGCATATCTCGCTGTCGTCCTGGCTGCGCGACTATCTTTATATACCGCTGGGCGGCAATCGCGGGACTCGCCTCGATACTCTTAGAAACCTGCTTCTCACGATGTTTCTGGCCGGCTTATGGCACGGCGCCGGGATATTTTTTATCGTATGGGGCATCTATCACGGATTGCTGCTGATCCTGTATCGATTCATACCGATAGACGGTTTCCTGATTCGTCGGCTCGGACGGCTCGGCGCCGTGATCTCGGCCATCGTTTTCTTCCACTTCGTCTGTTTTGGCTGGATTTTCTTTCGCGCATCGCCAGAGCAATTCATTCCGATCTGCCGATCGATCGCGGCGGCGCCGTTCGTGTTCGTGGAGCAACTGTCTCCTTGGGTGCCCTATCTTGGGAAGGCATTGAATGTCCCGGCGACGCTGCGCAGCTATGTGCCATATCTGTTTCAGGCCTGGCATCATGGTAATGAACTCCCGGCGACTCTCGCCGATCTGCTCAATGCGCTGTGGCATCGGCACATTGTGGCGCTTCCGGACGTCATCTGGCGCTCCATTTACCAATCGTTGCAGCTCAATAACGCATTTGCCGTGTGGGGCCGCGAGCTGGCGGTGCTGACGCTGCCGCTGCTGCTGACCGATGCGCTGGGGTATCGGGCAAAGGGGGAATTCCCCGATCTGTTTCCGTGGATGCCGTGGCTCCTCAAGATGTTGGTGATCGTCGTCCTGATCTACGGCATCCAGTTCTTCGGAAGGCGTGAGGGCAATGCGTTCATTTATTTCGCATTTTAGCGCCTGGATAGCCGCCTTGGCGGTTATCGCGATGCTCGAACTGGCGTATTACTACGTCGTTCATCCATCATGGGCGCAGCGCTCGAATTTCATGGCATTCGGGCTCGAAGATCATTTCGTTGCTGATCAGATGGACCGAATTCTTTACGAAAAGCTCGACATGAGCACGGCCCCGCAGCCGGATTTCGTGCAGGTGGGCGACAGCTCGGGCTTTTTCGGCATCATGCCGGATATTGTCGAGCAATATCTTCCGGGGATGAAATATCTGAATGCGAGCTGCTGTGCGACTCAGGGATTTCACGGTTATCTGGCATTGCTGCGCTATAATTTGCGGCGATTTCCTTCGATCAAGTACATGGTGGTCCATAGCGGCATCCTTGGTGCCTTTCCGGGGCCGTTACAATGGCGGCATGCACCGAGAACGCTCAACACCGGCGTGCCGATGAAGACTCTCGGCGACAAGATGGAGAGGTCGCTCAATCCTCCCGAGAGCCTGCTCGATCTGCCGACGAACAGCCTGCGACAGACGGTACTGCAACGTACCTTTCTGGCAGATGATGTGGCGCGCTCAGTCAATATTCTTAATGGGAAATTCGAGATTATCGTAGACGGTCTGCGCGTGCGGCAGGGCTGGGGGCTGGAGGTAGACGCTCAGGCCGGAGTTGGCGAGCTGGGCGTCGACACGCCGAAATGTTATCTCGGACCCAAATACGAAACATTCTTCGACTGGAAATCGCTCTCTCGAAGATCGTACCTCGATGCGTTTATCGAGGAATACGTCGCGTTGGCGGACGAGTTCAATGTCGTACCGATCCTGTTTTTTCAGATTACCCCATGCATCGATCCCGGCTTCCCCGATGTGGCAGCGATGCGCGCCGCTTTGAAGCGGCTGCAGCAGCGTTTTCCGCGGCTCAAGGTGCCTGTCGATATCATCGACACCTATCCGGAAAATAATTTCTCGGTGCCTCTGCATGTCCAGCGCGATCTCGTTCAGGAGACCTCTCGCCGGCTGGGGCGCGCATTGCATGACATCGTTTTTCCCGATGCTCCGCTTGCGGTAAGGCCGCCCCCTGCTGATTCCCTCCTGGCGATCCATAAGGTGACGCGCGCGAGCAGTTGCGGCGACCGACGCGAACTGACCGATTCGTTCGCCGAGGAGTGCAATGGCCGCAGCTCGTGCGAGCTCGATCTCGGGCAATGGCGCGACATCTCGGCGCTGCCGAGCTGCACGCCGTTTTATGTGGCCGAGTTTCAATGCGGCGACGGCCCGGTGCGAATCGTCAGGCAGGAAACCGAGCGACGGTTCGGCGGACGGTTCAGGCTCGATTGCCGGACACAGGATCGCTGGCCGCGCGACTCAATTCCGCACGGTATGCTGGTGGCCGATGCCAGCATTGCCGGTCAGGGCGGCAGCCCGATCGGTCTGACGACGCTGCGGGTGAAGGCCTTCTGCGACGGGCTGGCCAGTTGCGACTATCCGGTGCAGACCCCGGACCGGAGCGTTCCGGCGGGCGCGTTTACCGCGCGCTGGTATTGCGGCGGCGAGGAGCGGAGCATCACGCTGCCGCATGTCAAGCCGGAGGATCGCGTCCACCTGGCCTGTCGATAGCGGGACTGTCGAAAGCTCCGGGCTTGCCGTAGCGGCGGGGGTGAAGGTGGGCCCCCGTCGCGTGTCGGCCTCCTGCGATCCGTGCTAATCCCCGCCAGAGGCAGGCGCAATGGCGCTCAGGGTCCGCCGCGCCAGAGCTCCTCCAGTTCCTCGAGCCCGTCCAGACTTGTCGCTCCCGCTGGGCCGACATAGACGCAGGAAAACACGTCCTCATCGGTCGATTTGAGAAGAGGCCCCAGCCTGTCGCGCGCGATCCGTCTTGCCTCGTCAGGGCTTCCGCAGGCCACCAGCTCGTAGCGTCCGCTCTCGATGCCGTACGCCGCATAATAGGTCACGCTCATACGAGACAATCCTGTTTGGCTGATCTCAAGACCAAGCGGCCGTTGCTTGGGACGCAAAGCATCGGCTGACCCGCTGACGGCAGTTCAGGATCTGCCGATCCGATGCCATTAGGGGCGAGCGAAACGTCCCCGGAGATATTTTCTTCCGAGCCGCCTCCAGGCGGACACGGTGCGGTCGACCGCACCTCTCTCGGGATTGGAAAACGAAACTTCAGGAGTTGAATCGGACGGCAATTCGTTCGAGCTATTGCCCATAACGATAGTCGGGACGGGTATTATGCCACCGAAATCGATTTTTCCGACGCAATCCATTGAACCGTTGGAACGAAGGACGTAGACGGCAAGCGCTCGTTCTCCGGGGCGACGAAAGAGGATTGCCGGCGAGAACCAAGCGCCATCCGCTTCGAACTCTTCCAGAGTCGTGCATCCCACGACGTCGCCAGACACATTGACGATAATTTCCTCGGGATCGGTCGCAAGATCGTCGGTTCGATACACCGAGATATGTCCGGAAGCCGGTTGGCATATCACATGCGTGACCGCGCCCATGCGGGCGACGAGCAATGGGGATGCGGAACACGCAACGCGCGTCGACCAGACTATCAGACCGCCTGCAATGCCATAAAGATCGAGCATGCCGGCGTCGGAATCGTATTCTCCGAACCCTGCCTCGTCCGGACGGAACCCGAAGATCGGGACCACCTGTCGTTGATCCAGACCCTTTTGAGTGTGCCACCTTACCTCGCCGAGCACGTCGCCACCGAGGACAACCTGCCGACCGTTCTGATATTCGTGCTCGGCAATGAAGAGCCGGCCCTCGCTGCTTTCGACAATCGCGACCACACGATCCACATGTACCCGCGGACCGGCTGTCAGAGATGCGGTCGACCAGCTCGCGCCAGCGCACCGGGTGAGGACCTGACCCGGTGTGTCCGCGTAGCCGCGACGTGCTTCATCCAGCAAGTGGATATGGATGCGCCCTGGAAGCGTCGCCGCCGGCGGGGCCGATACGAGAATCTCGGAACCGGAACGGCTCTCGCCATCCTCTTCCGGCACCGCATAGAGCAGCGTCTCGAAGCGGCTGTACCCGTATTGCCGGACATAGAAGCGGTATCCGTCCAGCCAATCCATCAACTCGGCCGGATAGCGCCAGAAATCGTCGGGTTCGTGGTAAATCGCGACGGCGAGGCGGGGGCGGAACCGGCGGATAGCGTTCCTCGCACCCCGCAACGCATTCAGCTCGCCGCCCTCGACATCGAGCTTGATCAGGTCGACTCGGAGCACCTCTCCGGTTTGCACCAGATCATCAAGCGTCCGTGACCGGAAAACCTTCGCCGTCGTCGAGGTCGCGCCAGCCTGCTTGGCGAGGTCACTTGAGTGGACCATATAAAAGCAGTCGGAATCCAAGGCTATTTCGCCGTTCGAATCTCCGATAATGATGTGATGGTCGCGGATGTTTTCCCGGAAATGCTCTATGAAATCCTTGTATGGCGATAAGTGATAACCAATGTTCGGATCGAAATTATAGATGATTCCTCTGCCTTGCAGCTTGGCCAGAAAGAAGGGCAGCTCGAATCCGATACCGACACCGCAATTTACAATGTGATCGCCAGGGCGAATCGCGACGACTTCCAAATACTGCTGGGTTCCGAAGACCCGGTTTCCGAAGGCGGCAAGGACCTGTTCATTGGAGCCAAACAGGATGCGGGCGTAGGTTGCCCGGCTCTCGTCGTCGGCCAGAGCCGCGAGGACTTTCAACACGGTCGCGGCATTCGCCGCGGCAACGCCCGGGTAGTCGCGCACGTTATATCCGAAGGCAGGAAGCACGCGATCGCCGGCGACCCGGCTTTCGCTCCATTTTTCGAGATAGGCTGATAGAGCGCGGATGGGCACCGTTCTCGTTGCAAACGCCGTGCGCAGTTCCGGCCCACAGGCCTTGGCATAATCCCAGAACCCATTCATGTAATCGTCAATGCTCAGCAGCACGCGGGCTCGCTGCCCCCGAATGCCAGCAGCATGGAGGCGCGCAATGTTGCGCTCCCAGGTCAGGCCGTCGAGATAGACGTATTGGCCGTCCAATGCCGTCACATCCGAGGAAACGCCGCGCAATGCACCCTCGGGCAGGCAGGCCTGCAAAAGCTCCGCGGTGAACGGGTCGCTTTGCTCATCCAGATAAACCCAGCCCGGCTTTGGAGGGAGCAGTTCGTCCGGCGACAATACGAACACGCAGTCCAGCAACGGATTGTCGTTTATCGGCTGCCTCTGCGCGGCGGACGAGGGCGTCTCGGATCTGTCGCGCGGCGACGCACCGATTGGCTCGATCGGGTTCGATAAAAACGCTGTCATGTCAGTGTTGCCGACGGTGGTTGAAACGTCGCTTGACGACTCTTTGTCCGAGCCGGTTCCAGATTGAAATCGGCTCCCATGTCAACTGCGAGAACGCAATCTGGCGGGCGAACCCGAACGGCTCGGGCGAACCCGCAGCAGTGCGGCCGAGGATTTCATTACCCCCGACATCGTCTGCCGGTTGAATTGTCAGTGTCAGGCGCACCAGGCCGTTGCAGCGCGCGAGCATTCCGCGCTTGATCAGCAGCCGTGCAGAGAGGACGCCCTCCTCGCTCCAGTCGACGCCCTGGCGCATAGGCGGCAGGCCGTTGACGCAGGTGCGCAGGCGCGCCAGCACATCGCCCGGCGCGCTGGTGTGAGCGTGGACGCGAATGACGTAATCGGTATTCGGCGCCAGCCGCAGCAGGACATGCGACCGGCCGCTCGGGCCAAGCCAGCGCCAGCTCTGGCCCTCCTCATTGCGTCCGACCACCCCCCACTCGGAACCGAAAAACGATCCCGCCAGATCAAGCACCCCAGCGCCGGACATTCTGCTTGCCGGCGCGCCCGGCATCACCTCGTCCGCACCGGCATACGCCGCCTGCGGATAAGGCTCACAGAGCAGGCGCGAAAACGCGATCTGCCGGGCGAACGCGAACGGCTCGGGTGCTTCCTCGCCCTCTGAGCCGCTGTCGGGCCGGATGCTCAGGCTCAGGCGTAAGAGGCCGTCATCCTCGGCGAGCATTGCGCGTTCGATAAAGCACCAGGCGTGCAGGACGCCATCGGCGCCCCAGTCGGTGCCTTGATGCGGCGGCGCATGTCCATTGACGCCGATACGCAGCCGCGCCAGCGCGTCACCCGGCGCGGCGGTTTGAACGCGCACCCGCAGCAGGTAATCGCTGTCCGGCGCCAGCCGCAGCAGGACATGCGACCGGCCGCTCGGGCCAAGCCAGCGCCAGCTCTGGCCCCGATCGTTATGTCCGACGAGGCCCCACTCGGAGCCGAAAAACGATCCTGCCAGATCGATTTCCGTACGCCTGACCGCCTCGACCCGGGAGATCTGTTCAAGTAACAGGGTTTCGAAAATATCGGTGAGTCTTGCGATTGCGTTGTCGGAAACCATGGCGGGCAAGCCGGCGTCTCACGGCGCCGCATTAACCGCGGCGTCGACCATCGTGCCGAAATCGCGCCCGAACCGCTGCGCGATTTGCGCGTAAAATTTCCAATCCACGCCGTATTTTTCCATGTCGCGAAGCAGCCGCATGCGCTCGCCAGTTTCCGTATCTCGCCGGATCAGCTCGTCGTAGGCGAGCTCTATATGTGAGGCAAGTTCGGCGGGCAGCGAGTTCGTTCCCGCTTCGGCGCAAGCCGCCTCGAACCCGCGCTTTTCGCACTCGTACTTCATCAGGGCGAGCGCTTCTATATAATCCGGAGGATGGTCCGAATCCGTTACTGCACCGGCGTTGCCGGAGTTCGGGTCGATATCGTAATGTCTGATATTTGCGTCCAGATCGTAATATATCTTACGGGCGCCGACTTCCTGGCAGCGACGCACGAAGGGTAGAATATCGCCAAGGTTTTCTCGGCGGATAATCATTTTTACCCAGCAATTATCGGGGTCGACAGCGACGTAAGCCTGGACATTGGCCCAGACCTGCCTATTCACATTGCGGCCCTTAACCTTCCTGTAAATCTCATCTGTCGCGGCATCGATACCGAGCACCAGTTCCACCTGGCGCCTCGCAAGAGCCCTCAAAATTGCCTCGGAACGGACCACCGCATTGGTATAGATTCGAACGCGCGGACCATAATCGGATACTAGGTCCAGCAATTCTTCGAATTCGCCCAAGATGGTCGGTTCGCCTCCACTGAAGCGGATTTCTGCATCGCGCGACAATAGTCCGGCTTCGATCATCTGCCTGAAAATGGGCAAAAGGTCGTAGGTGTTGCGCGGCTTGATCGTAAGCTCGGGCGCGAGAACCGTGTAACAATAGTTGCATCGTAGGTTACAGTGTGAGAAATGCGCTATCGTGATCTTCCTGATTCTAAAATCCTCATTATCTCCCCAATTCTGCTTTGTCAGCACTGGGCAGCCATCGCAGTCCGCTATAAACTGGCCTTTCTTATGTAGCTGGATCGTCTTTTGTCGCCAGGCATTGATCTCTGCAACTGGCAAGGATTCTCCGTGAAAGTCCACTATTTTTGGCTGTCCCTTCAGTTTTTCCGAAAAGCCCGAATGACTGACGCAGCATGCGGTGATTCGGTTTGGATAGAATACCAGACCGTTTTGGATATACTCACAACTATGGTATATAGTGGAATCCGCACCCGCCGCGCTTGTCATTCAAGTCCCCCACAGGTCCCCGCCAGCCTGCCGCAGTATAGTAAAGCCCGGGGGCCTGTCAAACGACGTGCGCCCAGCGAGGGGCGCGGTTCAATCTGCTGCGGTTATCGATTGGCAGCGCGGCGCTCTGCTGGCCGGTTTCTTGGGTCTTTTCTCGGGCGGATGGATAAAAAGCTGTGGCCCTGTTATAGGGGCAAGCGCCGATCGCGCGTCGTTCTGTTGCGAACCACCCCGCATGCTGCGGTGTCTCGGCGGCAAGCGGGGCGATGGTCGCGTCGCGAATCGCCGATGACGCGCTTTGGTGTCCCCGTGAGGGGAGGGGAGTTCAAAGTGCCGTACGGCTCCGACGCGCTGCCGGCACCGTTGTGCTTGGCCGGCTGATTACGGCTTCCATGACGCATCTCGCGAAGGACCCGAAAATTGTCATTGGCACAGAGCACTGCGGCGACCCTCGTAACCCTGCTATAATGGCCCGGCCGCAAACGATTCTGCCGTTGCCCAGACGTGACGGACGGCGGACTGCGCGGCTCGCGGTCGGCATCCTCGAAACGGTTCGGCGTACAGACACTGCGCGATGAGCATGGCTACCGGCAACGCGACGATCAGTGCCATTGTCCCGAACCACAATCACGGCGCGCTTATCGGCGAAGCAATCGATCGGCTCGCCGGACAAGTACCGCCGCCGCACGAGATCATCGTCATCGACGATTGCTCGACCGATGACAGCATTGAGCGCTTGTGCGTGCTGGCACAGCGGCATCGCACGCTGCGTGTCCTGCGGAACGAAACAAGACGAGGCGCCATCGCAGCTTTGAACCGTGGGCTCGGCGAAGCGCGCGGGACATATGTTTATTTCGGGGCGGCCGATGATCTCGCCGAGGCAGGGTTGTTTGGCGCGATGCTGACGGCGCTGGAGACGCATCCGCAGGCTGCATTTGCCTGCTGCGAAGCGCAAGTTGTCGACCGCGAGACCGGCGCCAAGAGCTATCGCCCGGCGGTTCGCCCGGTTCACCGCGCCGCTTACTTGTCCCCGGCTCGGGTCGCCGGGACACTGCGATGGATTGACAACTGGATGATCACCGGCACGGCTTTGTTCCGTCGCGAGCCGGCGATTGCGGCCGGCGGGCTGGACGGGGAGCTGGAGTCGTTCGCAGACGGATTTCTGTTGCGCCGATTGGCGCTGCGCCACGGCTGCTGCTTCGTCCCCCGGGTTGGCCAGATATGGCAGGTCAGCGCCGCCGGCTATTCGCGATCCGTGGCGGCCGACCCCGGGATCGGCGCACGGGTACTGGCGGCCGCGCTCGACCGGATGCGCGCGGATCCGGCCTTTCCGTTCTGGTATCCGGAGCTGTTCGCCCGTCGCTGGCGGTTTGGGACGGGGCGGCTGTTGCTGCAGGCAAAACAGCTCGACGCCGCGGCCTTGTGCGCGGTGTCGGCGCGCGATTGCATCGGAAATCGGGTAATCAGGGCCGCCGCCGCGCTGGGCGGGCGACCTGGACGGCTTGCCATTCTCGGCTGGCTGGTGCTGCGCGAGCGCCCGATCTCGCTTACCGGCTTGCTGATGACCACGTTGGCACGACAGCTTCGTTCGGCTTGACCCGGCAGACGCCGACTTCGGAACGACGCGGCAATATGCAGAGGTTTTGATGGATTCCGAGATCACTTCGGTGCAGGACCTGATGTCCGAGAACCGCGCGCGTGGTCTGCAGGAGGCGGTGTATTATTGCTATGGCAGCGCGGTCGAGGGCGATCTCGTCGAATTCGGCACGATGACCGGATACACGGCGCGCGCGATCGCACGCGCTATGCTGGCCGTGGAAGCACAATATGGGCTGCCCGCGCGGCGCCTCGATCTCATGGACAGTTTTCTCGGACTGCCGCAACCGACCGCCAGGCCCGACGTCGATTCGCCGCATGTCAGGCTCGGACACTGGGCCGCAGGCGGATGCAAGGTTCTCGATCGCGAAGAACTCGCCGCGTCGATGGCCGAGATCCTGCCCGCCGAGCGCTGTCGCATCGTGCCCGGATGGTTTGGCGAGACTGTCGAGACGCTCGCCTCGGAGACCAGATACGGTTTCATCCACGTCGATTGCGATCTTTATCAATCCACGATCGATGCCTTGGACCCGCTGTTTCGTCGCGGCCAGATCGCAGCGGGAGCGGTGATCTGCTTTGACGACTGGATGTGCAATCGGGCGAGCGATGAATTCGGCGAGCGACGTGCCTTCCGCGAGCTTGCCGAGCGCTACCGAATCGCTTTCTTTCCCTGGGGAAGCTACGCTTGGAGCGGGGCTCGTCTCATCATCCGGGATTACGCCAGGAGCGGTCGGTGAATGCCGGTCAAGCGACCGGACGCCGCGATCCGAGTGGGTTTTGTGGAAGGCAGGCGGTGAGCGGGACAGAGAAGGCCGATCCGCAGGAGTTCGACGTAGACGGGCTCCTGGCGCAGATCGCTGCCGGCGTCGCTGAAGCCGATGTTGTGCTGCGCGCTGCCGCCGATCTCGCGCGCGATGGGAAGACGGTGCCGCTGCCGCTCGAGGCCGCGGCGCTGGAACTCTATATCGTCGCCGACCCGGGCCGTATCGACCTGAAGCGGCGATTCGCTGTCGTCATGCGCCAACTTGGCCGCGAGGTGGACCGCGGACTTCTCGCCGAGGTCAGGGACGCGATGCTGGATGAAGAATACGGCACCGATTTCCAGGCGCTGCTCGACGATTTCGGCAGACAGGTCCGCTGCGCCGATATGGAGCCGGAATTCATCGCACTGCTCGATCAGGTGCGGCGATATACAATGACAACGATCGAACGGCTTTACGCCCTGTGGTCGAGCGTCGGCTATATATGCGAGGCGCGGCTGCCGGGGGCCGTCGTCGAATGCGGCGTGTGGCGCGGCGGCAGCATAATGCTGGCTGCTCTCGAGCTGCAGCGGCGCGGCGTCGCGGATCGCGAATTGTGGCTGTACGACACGTTCGCCGGATTGCCGAAGCCGGATGCAAGGCTCGATATCGATGTACTCGGTCATCGGGCGATCGACGGGTGGGAAGCGCGCACTCTGCCGGACGGCACGACCTATTGGGCCTATGCCGCGGCGGCGGACGTACGCGCGAACATGGCGCAAACCGGCTATACCGAGGCTCTGGTGAAACTGGTGCCGGGGCTTGTCGAGGAGACGATCCCTCACACGGCGCCGGCGCGCATCGCGCTGCTGCGTATCGATACCGACTGGTATGCCTCGTACCGGCATGTGCTGCACGAACTCTATGACCGGGTCGTCCCCGGAGGCGTCGTGATTTTCGACGATTACGGGCATTTCATCGGAGCGCGCCGGGCCATCGAGGAATTTCGCGCCGAGCGGCGAATTACCGCGCCGTTGCTGCGCGTCGATTATTCCTGCCGCATGATGATCAAGCTCTCATAACTTGTTAACAGGCGCATCACCGCGCGGAGCTCGTGCCCAATTCGGTTGAACAGGTGCCGCGCGTCGGTCGCGATAAGCACGCAGAACCGCTATACCCGTCAACCGAGAGCGCATCGGCCGGAGCGTCGCTGGCGTGCCGCGAACGGATCGGGTATAAACCATGCCATATTCGGCCGAGCGCAGGAGTATCGTACATGGGTATCAACATGGCGGCAGCCCGCCTCATGGAGGGCTATGGGCTGTTTGCTGCCGGCCGCCGCGTCCTCGATTTTGGAAGCTCCAATCTTTATACCGCTTCGGTTGCGGAAATCACTGAATTTGTGCGGCAGCACAACCGCGATCCGCGCCCCGATCTCGATATCTGGGCAGCACGTCTCGCCGCCGGATCGCTCAACGATGTCTCCGGACAGGCCCTCAATCAATCGTTTGTTGGCGAGCTGCTCGAAGAAGCCGGCATGGATTACGACGCGGTCGACATCGCAGCTGGATACAAGACGACGATTATCGACCTGAACACGACACGCTTGCCGACGCATATGGTCGGAGCTTACGACACCGTTCTCAACTGCGGCACCAGCGAGCACATTCTTAATCAGATGAACGTATTTGCCGCGGTACATGGCGCTGCCAAGGTAGGCGCCTTGATTCTCCATTCGGTTCCGAGCATCGGTTATGTCGATCACGGTTACTTCTGCTATACGAGCCGCTTCTTCTTTGATCTTGGAGGATATAACCAGTACGAGTTGATCGACATGTGGTACGAAGGACCGGCCAGCGAGGAAAATGTGTTCGCAGCGGCACGGCAATACAAGAGCTATTTCCCCGTTCTGGAAGAGAGACTGAACATGATCGGTCGCGAGCCGCGTGAGACGATGCTCGACCGGCTCGGCATCCCGACAATCTCGATCAACGTTTTGTATCGCAAGCAGCGCGAGCTACCGTTTATGGGAACGGTGGAAACGAGCACGAGCGTCGGAGCGGTGGCGAGCGATGTGCTGATGACTTATACGTCCGATCAGGCGACGCCAACGCGGGAATAAACCGAGTTGTCCTACCGGGACTCTGCCGGCTCGGCACGTCTCTCGTAATTGAGCAGCCGGTCGGCGCGGATGCGGATTTCCTCCGGAAGCTGTTCGTTCGTCGCGACAACCTGTTGCAGACGCAAGGCGAGGTCTACCCGCGACCGGTCTCGCCCGAGCAGCGCCAGCAGCCATTGAACCTCGATTTCGGCCGGCAACGGCTTGCCCTGAGCGGCGAGAAGATCGACATAGCGCTGCCACATGGCGGCATCGTTCGGCGCCACCGCCAGGGCGTATCGCAGCCCCTGTTCTTCCAGCTCGATCGGTAGGGCTTCCCCGGATCGCGCCCGATCGGTCGCAAGCCTATAGGCTTGCCGCAACGCCTCCGCGTCATCTGCCTGCGCCGATGCGACGACTGCCTTGGTATAAGCATCGAACAGCGAGTCGGCCGGCCCCTCAGCGACAATGCGGCCATGTTCGAGCAGTATGCCGCGATTGCATATCGTCGCGAGCAGCGATTGCGAATGTGAGGCAAGTACAAGAAGCGCCGAGCGCGCCATGAACTCCTGCATTTTGGCTTGCGCCTTGTGCGAAAACTGCGCGTCCCCGGTTGCCAGCCCCTCGTCGATCAGCAGGATTTCGGGATCTACCGCGGTCGCGAGCGAAAACCCCAACCTTGTCATCATGCCGGCCGAGTAGATGCGGACCGGCAAGTCGATATAGTCACCGAGTTCGGCGAATTCGATGATCTCGTCCATTTTGGCTTTGATCTGCCGACGGCTCATACCGAGATGTAGCCCGCAGGTCATCAGATTTTCTCGCCCGGTACCATCGAGGTTGAGCCCGGGTGTCGTATTGAACAATGTCGAAATGCGACCGACGGACAGCAGCCGGCCACGGGTTGGCGGATATGCGCCTGCCAAGACGCGGAGCATTGTCGTCTTGCCTGCGCCGTTATGACCCATCAGGCCGAGCCGGTCACCGTCGCGCAGTTCAAGATTTATATCGCGCAGCGCCGTAACGAGCCCCCGCTCGAAATCTATCGCGCCTCCGGTGGCGCCCGCCAGACTGCGACGCACCGAACGCGAAATAGGAAATTCCACCGAGGCGTTTTCGAGTGATAGGCGAGCCATGGGATTTACCGATCAGTACCAATAAGCCAGCCGGTTTCTCAGCCGTCCATAAGCCCATAACGTAACCGGCAAACCCACGGCGAACATAGCGAGCGACCACAGCCAGTTGTCGAGCGTCGGCGCCGTGCCGAGCAGCGGATTCCGTACAATCTGCAGCAGATGGTACAATGGGTTGAAATAGGCTGCGAAGGCCAATTCGGGCCCGAGCAGGTCAGCCTGCCAGAATACCGGTGTCACGAACATAGCGATCTGCATCGCATTCGCGATCACGAGAATGAGATCGCGACGCCGTAGGCAAATCATGCCGATTAACAAGGTCATCCATAACCCGTTGGCAACCAGCAGCAACAGACCTGGAAACGCCAGCAAGACGGTCCATCCCGGAGAATGCAGTGTGGCCGCCATTACAGCTATGTAAAAGACCAAGTGATGCGCAAATAGCAGCAAACCGCGCCATACATGCCCGAACGCGAATGCAGGATAAGGGAAGCGCATCGACACGGCTGTTGCCTGTCCGGCTATCAATACGCCGGTTGCGTCGGTGACGATCGACGCAATCAACGTCCATACCATTAAGCTGGTGGTGACGTAGCGGAAGTATTGGCCGATATCCTGATGCAGGATCGCGCTCCAAATCACGCCCATAGCGAGAACGAAGGCCGCCAGATTGAGCGTATGCCAGAACGGACCGAGTCGCGTGCGGCGAAATCGAAAGAATACGTCGATCAATCCTGTTCGCACCCATAACGGTGCCAGCTTCAACGCCTCACCGAAATCATCGAAGGCAATCACAAAGGGGCTGGCCGAGAGCGGCAGGATGACTACTTTCTCGCGCGTGGCGGCAATTTCAGCCATTATTGTCCGCAATGCTCCCATTTTCGTAAACGATCCGGTCGGCAATGCGCAGACCCTGCGGAGAGACGGCCACGAAATCTGATTCGCAGCCGCAGATCAGATCGCTTCCGTAAACACAGACCGCGGGCTGGCACGGAAGATCGACCGGAATATGCCGCCGCGGGATGCGACGACAGCCTGACGGCTGATTACCCTATCCTCGTTGTTGATCGACAGCGCCAGCAGGCAAAGAGCGATTCTCTGCTCGACGAGCGCCGCCGACGGCAGGATCGGCAGCCGCGCACCCGGCAGGAACTTCCCCTGCTTTTGAGGCGTATCGTCCGCGACGAACGCGATCAGATCGCTTACCCCCATGAAATTGGCGAAAGCACAAGCCAGATGGCCGGCGCCGAACAGGGCGATCGGCCCGCGTTCGGCGCGAATCTGTTCCAGCACCCGGCGGAGCTGACGGCGCGCCGGCTCGTAGGCGGCGGTATAGCACGCCAGCAGCCCGGCTTGCCCCCGCCCCGCCTCGCTGCGGCGCAAGCGGCCGGGCTCTCCGATTTTGCGGGCGATCTGGACGAGAGAATTCTCGAACGGAAACGGATAGACATCCGTACGCAGCGGCTCGAACCCGCCAATCGTCAGTAGAGGCGAGAAGGTTTCCGGCGTCAGGTAGAGAGAATGCTCCTCCCAGACCATGCAATAGTCGTTGAGTCGAAGGCTGCGGGAGCAGTCCGGAACTTCGACCATGATGACACCGCCCGGCCGCACGAGCTGTGCGAGCCCCTCGATAAAGGCGGCCGGATCCTCGGCATGCTCCAGGATGTGACGCACGATCAGCACATCGGCGGCCCCATGCCGCGCCGCGACGCTATGCATACGCTCGGCTGTCGTCAGCTTCTGCACGGTCTCGATACCGGCGGCCGGATCGGCGACGCCGAGATCGGTGGACAGGCTGACGCGCCAGGTACGCTCGAAGCCTAGGCGGCGGAAGCGCTCGATCGTCGTATCGTCTTTCGCGGTCAAACCGCCGATGACGCTGTCGCGGCGGACGCCCGGCAACGAAGCGATCAGCTCGACGACCCGGTCCAGGTGATCTTCAGGCTCGCGCGCGAACAGCCAATCATACGGAGGAACAAGGGCGCCGTGCGGAAGCGGCTCGACGAGCTGAATCGTGCCGCATTCGCTGCACTGGCTCAGGGCCAGACGAAACCGAACCTCGGGCGCGTCGCGCTCAACCAGAAAAAAGGACGAGACCGGGTGCGGGCCGAGATCAAGCCCTCGCTCAACGGCATCCGAGCGACAAACGAGACAGGCCACTGGCTCCCCCTTCACAGACCCTCCGACCGCGGCCAGGTCATGCGAGGCGCGATAGCGGATCGGAACCGCAAACACAAGCATCGCTACGATTCGGAGCGGCCGCATCGTTCAGCTGGATGGTCCAGCCCAGGTGGGCAGTGCGCCCGGTCACCGCATTCCCAGGTGCGATCCCTACTGTACCCTGGCTGCGAATCGCAAACCCGCCGAGCCAGCCTGGGAACTCGTTTCTCGGGACGACAGAGTTTACGGAGTTACGGAAAAGCGACTTCGCGAGCGGCGGTAAATTCGAGCTTCGAGAGGTAGGCATATCCGGCCGCAAGATCGGTTTCCGAAGGAGCCCACGGCGCCGCCTCGTTGTTGGCGCGATCGAACGGCCCCGCGGTTGTTTCGAGGAACACAAGCCACTCCGAGCGAAAGATCAGCGTATGAAAGACGCCCTGCGGCATATAGTAGAAAAAGTTGCCACCGGCTGTCGCCGGCGACATGGCGATAGCGGTGGTGATCGCGCCGTTACTGTCAAACAGAATCGCGTCGGCGAATCCCTCGAGGACGGTCAGCGTCTCCGATCTATCGATATGCCGGTGCGGCTGCACATAGGAACTTTGATGCATAACGATCAGCATCGCGTGCTGCGTCGCATCAGGACTGTGATGAAAGCAGATCCGGCATCGGCGGCGCGGGCTCGCTGCCGCCCGGGCCTTCAGGACGGCAATCGTTGCCGGGTCGGCGGCACGGAAGGTGCCATCCGAATAGATCACCTCCGGTGCTTCCTCGCGCAATCCCGAAGCAAGTCTGCTCATTGATGCCCCCCCAAGGCCACGACCCCGTGCCACGGACACGAGTACTAGAAGCCGTCCCGCCCGATTTCCAGGATGAAGATTCGGGGGGGCCGTGCTCGCTCATTGGGCCTGCCGCGACCGGCCTCCGCCCGCATTCCGCAGCCGCGCCGAGGTTCGACCGGGCACGGCAAAAGGGGTTGGCAGCATCGGGAAAAACCTCTATGCAACGAAAAGAGCAAGTCACTCCCATTGCGATGAACTGGCGTCTCAACTGCAAGGAATATCCCCAATAATCGTATCAGAAATGAACTCATTTGCAGATAAACGGTGACCGAAGTGCAGAAGCTTAGGATCAAATTCCTGACGGTTATCTGGGGTGATCGGTATATAGAAGAATTCGCTCGGGTCTCGCTGCCATCTTATTTGGCGGAAGGCAACTTGCCGGCGCTGGCGCGTGATAGCGATCTCGAAGTCCTTGTCCTGACATCGGAACACGGCCGTCAGAAGTTCGATGCGGAGCCGACATTCAGGCGTCTGCGTACGATCTGTCCTGTCCGCTTCATCTACATAGACGATCTGATCACAACCGGTATCTACGGCGTAACGCTGACGCTTGCCTATGCCCGCGGCATCATGGACAGCGGGGCGGCACAAACCGAAACGTATTTTGTGTTCATGAATTCCGATTTCGTGCTGGCGGATGGCTCGCTGGGTTTCCTGCGCGGCAAGATGCGGGAAGGGTGTCGTTGCGTGATGGCGCCGTCGCTGCGGGTACGCGCAGAGGAGGTCGCTCCGACACTCGCCGCCGAGGTCCGCGACGGCATTCTCGCGCTACCGCCGCGGCAGATGGTCGAGATGGCCCTGCAAACGCTGCATGCGACGGTTGTTGCCAAAACCGTCACCCAGAACTTTATCCAATGCACGACCTATAACCAGCTTTATTGGCAAGTAGATCGTCATACGCTGCTCGGCCGGTATTTTCTGATTTTTATGCTGGCGATAAAGCCGGAGGTGCCGATCGGTCCGGTGAATTCATATTGCGATTACGGGTTCGTGCCGGAACTCGTGCCGTCGGGCGAATTCACAATCCTCGGCGATTCGGACGACCTGATGATGCTGGAGCTTCAGCCGACCGCCCAGGAGAAGCATTTTCTGCGTTGCGGTACGCCCAGCCTCACCGAAATCGCAAGCGAATTATCTGTTTGGACCACCCGCGAGCATCGCCGGTTCGGGCAGGTAGACGTCGTATTTCACGCGCGGAAATTGCCGCCCAACCTGCCGCAGGTTCAGGCGCGGGCGGCGAGGTTTGTTGGCGAGCTGCACGGGCTGATGGCACCCGAGCCGAAGCCGCATGTCGAGCATTTCTTCTGGGCGATGGGGCTTCAGGCGTGGATGGCACTGAAATTTGCCGGAGAGGAAGGACCGCGACGCCTTCCTCCGGAACTGGCAGTGAGGGGCGATGCGCCTCTCCACGCCGGGCCGGACCAGGAGCTTGAGCGTCCATTCTCGCCCCGTCAGCTTTATGTCGCCTTGATTGGCCGGGTCCGCGAGCTTGCCGGCGTTTTCCCGAATGTGCCGGTTTGGCATCATTTGTGGCTCGATTCGCGTCTGCTGCTGCGCTGGGTACGGCAGAGCGCAATTGTTCCCGGGCGGCGATACGCGCTGATTTGCGATGAGAACAGTCCGCTTGCGGGTTCGCTTCCGAAAATCGCCCCATACGAGGTGAGCCTCGGGGTCGCTGCGTTCGTTGCCGCGCAAGCGCGAGAGGATCGTACCCGGCTTCCGGCAGCCGAACGGTTCGACCATATTCTCATCCAGGTGAAGCGTGCCAATGTGCGGCAGGCACGAGCGATGCTGCATGCAGCCGCGCCGTTTCTCAAACGGGACGGCATTATCGGCCTCTATGTCAGGCACGAAAACGCCGAATTGGACCCGAGCGACTTTACGCTCGAATTTCCACAGTACGTCGAGGAGGTGCTGCCAGACGACTGGCTCGGGTGGAACCTGCAGGCGAGCTTTGCCGGGGGGGCGACGAAACGGCGCTTGCGTGTGGCCGAGCGACTCCTGTTTCGCTATCTGATACCGTCCTCGATGTCGCGCATTCCGTTGCTGTTGATGGCCTTGGGTCTATGGCCGATCGTGGCTGTGCTGACTGCCCTGAACAACTATCGCCTGCGGAATCTTACAAGCTCCGAGAGTTATTGCACCAGCGCGCTCCTGGTTCTGTCGAGAGCACGCGAGCACGACGGTGAAATCGACGCTTCGCCGCAGCCGGGCGTGTTCTCGATGCGGCCTATTGCTGCGCCCGCCACTACATAGCGATGCCGACCCGCAATTCCGCCCACGGTGCACCTGCAGGTTCGGCATGAGCGACCGGCCGGCTTTCCTGGTGATCGGCGGCGACAGCCTCGTCGGGATGGGCGTTGCTGATGCGCTGCGCCGTCGCGGCGCGCCGTTCTACGTAACGACCCGCCGGCGCGACACGCTGAACGCACGTCGGCTCTTGCTCGATTTTGAACGGCTGGAAGAGCCGTTGCGGATACCCGCCGACGTGGGTTGCGCGCTGCTGATCGCCACGGCCGGCGATTACGAGCGCTGTGAACGCGATCCAGTCGCGCGACTCGTCAATGTCAAGCTGATCCCGCGCTGTGTTGCCGCGCTGCTCGCCCAGGGCCGGTTTGTGTCGTTCATCTCGACTAACACGGTGTTCGGGGGCGAGCGGCCCTGGCCGCACGAGGACGATCCGCATGCTCCGGCGATTGCTTATGCCTTGCAGAAATCTGAAAGCGAGAGCCGGATGCGTGAGGCTGCCGCCCGCCTCGGAGCCGAGAACCGGCTCAGCATCGTGCGTCTGACGAAGATCATCAATGCAACCGTACCGCCGGTGCCGAATTGGCTCGACACATGGCGCCGAGGGGAGGCGGTCCATCCCTTCGCCGATCTGATATTCGCCCCGATGTCGGTGCGTTTTGTCGGCGAGGCGCTGATAACGATCGCCGAGCGGCGGCCGGTCGGCAATCTGCACCTGTCGGGCGCCGCAAATGTCACCTATGTCGATTTTGCGCAGGGATTGGCGGCTCGGCTCGGCGTCGATCCCGCTCTCGTCGAGGGGACAACCGCGGTGGAAAATGGCGTGCGAATCGCGTTCAAGCCGCGCTTCAGCGGCTTGGGGATGGAGCGCACGACGCGGTTGACCGGGCTTGCGCCGCAGAAGCTGGCCGCTGTGATCGACGATGTGCTGAGCGATCTGGGCGGTTCGGGAGAAGCGCAAGAATGATCCTCACGCATCGCGAGACCTGCCGGTTATGCGAATCGCCCGAGGTCGAAAAAGTCGTCGATCTCGATCCGATCCCGCTGACAAAATATCCGCGCGATCGAGAAGCGGCCGCGAATGCGCCGCGATATCCGATCGATGTCTACATGTGCGCGACGTGCGGGCACGTTCAGCAGTTGGACGTCATAGACCCGAAGACTTTGTGGGAGGCCTATACATATTATTTCGGCGAGGCGAAGGGGGTGCCGGAGCATTGCCGGCTGGTTGCCGACCGATTTATCACCGAAGCCGCTCCGCCGGCCGGAGGACTGGTCGTCGATATCAGCAGCAACGATGGTTCGCTGCTGAATCCGTTCCGGAAAGCGGGTTTTCGTGTGCTCGGTGTCGAACCGGCGGCCGAGCCCGCGGAGCGGGCAATTGCCGCCGGTATTTCCACGCTCACCGGTCTGATATCTCCTGACCTCGCGCGCCGAATCCGGAGCGAACACGGTCCTGCCGCTATCGTCTGTGCGCTTCACGTCTTCGCACATGCCGACGATCTGGGTGCCATCGCGGACAGCGTCAGAACGCTGCTCGCGCCCGACGGGCTGTTCTTCTTCGAAGCGCAGTACCTGCTCGACATAATCGACGGAGTTCTGCTCGCTACGATATTCCATGAGCATATGAGCCACCATTCGGTTACACCGCTGGTGCCGTTTCTCGAGGCGCATGGGCTCGAGCTGATAAGGATAGAGCGGGATCGGATGCAGCATGGGTCGCTGATCGGGGTGGCGCAGTTGCGTGGCGGCCAGCGGCAGCGCGACCGTTCCGTCCCCGACATTCTGGCGATTGAGGCCGAACGGCATCTGACAGAGCTGCGGATATTGCGGGAATTCAATGGAACGATCCGGCGGCTGCGCGAGCGGACCCGGGCGCTCGCCGACAAATGGAAACAGCAAGGCGCGACTATCGCCGGCTATGGGGCGGCGCGCAGCGGTCCGACGCTGATCATCCAGCTCGGCCTTGCCGGCAAGATCGACTTTATCGTCGATGATCACCCGCAGAAGGTTGGTGGGTTCGAAACCGGCGACGCGATTCCGATCGTGCCCACCTCGCAGCTGCTTGAACGCATGCCGGATTACACAGTCATCCTGGCCTGGGTACATGCGCAAAAGATCATCGAGAACAACTCCGAGTATTTGGAGCGGGGCGGCCGGTTTGTCGTCCTCTGTCCCGAGACCCGGATTGTCAGCAAGTCCGGCGAGCTTAGGCTATAATTCGCCGGCGAGCAGCCGTGGCGCGAAAGGCATCGGAAATGAGCAACGCATCAACCAAAGAGGCGCAGTATCAGGTATGTGTCGATGCCGCGGTCGAGCGAGGGTTCGAGCGTCTCGGATTGCGCAGCAGCGAGAGCTGGTTCGAAGATCCGAAACACCTCGTGTTCCGCCTGTCGCGCTACAAGTTCGTATCAAAGATGCTGGCCGGCCGCAAGCATGTACTTGAAATCGGCTGCGGCGATGCATTCGGCACCCGAATCGTTCAAGCCGAAGTCGGCCGGCTCACCGCCGTCGATTTCGACCCGGTATTTGTCGAAGATGTCAAAGCCCGCATGATGCCGCGCTGGGATTTCGACATCTTTGTCCATGACCTGCTCGACGAGCCCGTCCCCGGCAGTTTCGACGCGGTCTATGCGCTCGACGTTCTCGAACATATCGAGCCGCGGCACGAACGTTTGTTCCTGCATAACGCGATTGCCGGGCTTGACCGTAATGGCGCCGCGATCATCGGCATGCCGTCGTTGGAAAGTCAGGCCTATGCGTCACCGCAATCGAAAGCTGGGCATATCAATTGCAAATCGGGTCCCGACTTGAAGCAACTTCTTGAGGAATTCTTTTATAATGTGTTTATTTTCAGCATGAATGATGAGGTCGTGCATACGGGCTTTCACAAGATGGCACACTATTTGTTTGCTCTCGGGTGCGGCAAACGAAGCTAGCCGGTCCTACTGGTGTCCGTCGATGGTTTCGGGAAATCGACATTCTGAATGCAGCAGAACGCGCCGGAAGGGCATGCTGACTCCGCTTCGATTGAACCGTGTCGCGGGTTGCTCGGCGCGATGGTTCAATGCATACCGTGTACGTCCGCCTGCCACCATCGCTAGGTTTCGCAGCCGTCCGGCCATTCGGGACGCTGCGTTTCTTTTCGGAGGATACTCTCATAGGCGCCACCGCTAAAACGCTGCAGCGCCTCATGTCGCTGACATTATCCGGGGATCTGCCGCCCGGAGCGCGCATCTGTGACATCGGCGCGACGCAGCTGTTCGGCCCCGCGATTGACGAGGGCGTTCGGTCGTTCCTGTCGTTCTATGCCGCGCGCAGCCCCATCGGCAAACCACCGGCAGATACGTCAAACGCGACGATCGATGCCGGAGCGACCGGCGGCTTTCTCGGCGATCTGTTGCTACGCGCGGGGTTCGAATATCAGGCGCTCGACATCTTCCACGGCACCAACACGATCCTGTTCGACCTCAACGTGCATGCGCCTGGACCGAAACTGGCCGGTAGCTTGGATCTCGTGATGAATTTCGGCACCACGGAGCATGTCTTCAACCAGCTCCGGGCCTTTCAGACCATCCATGAGCTGACGAGGGTGGGCGGGATCGCTTACCATGATCTGCCGCTGGCCGGCTATTTCGACCATGCGCTGTTTCGCTACGACCCGCTGTTTTTCCGCACCCTGATACAGGCCAACCGCTACGAGCCGCTATTGCAGGAGGTCTCGACCGGCGCCGAGCGGCCGGTTCCCGAGGAGCTGAGGCGGCAGGGTTACCTGCCGCAAAGCTACACCGACATCGGCATCGAGATCGTACTGCGGCGCACCAGCGCGGCGCCATTCCAGATTCCGCTCGAAACCAGCACGTCGCTCAAGGTAGATTCGGCTTTCGCACAGGCATGTGACGGCGAGTTTGTGTGCCTGCCGAACGGTACCAGCATCCATTATGGGAGCGTGTCCAACGCAGCAGCGCTCCCGACGCGGCTGGCTGCGGGTACATTGCGGCGCATCACCCGGAGCCTGCGACGTGGCGCGGCGGCACTTGTCTCGCGATAGGATAGAGGCGGGGAATTTGGCCGCTGCCGGAAACTCCGGCACAGCTTTCCAGCACATTGGGATCCTAAGCTTAGAATTCCACGTGGACAAGTTGTCGCGGCCGCTTCTATAGTGTCACCTAAATACTAGTGACTCCAGCGTAACTGGACTGGCCACAGTTAGGCCGCAAATGTAATCACACTGGCTCACCTTCGGGTGGGCCTTTCTGCGTTCGCGAGTGGACCCGATAAGCTCATGGAGCGGCGTAACCGTCGCACAGGAAGGACAGAGAAAGCGCGGATCTGGGAAGTGACGGACAGAACGGTCAGGACCTGGATTGGGGAGGCGGTTGCCGCCGCTGCTGCTGACGGTGTGACGTTCTCTGTTCCGGTCACACCACATACGTTCCGCCATTCCTATGCGATGCACATGCTGTATGCCGGTATACCGCTGAAAGTTCTGCAAAGCCTGATGGGACATAAGTCCATCAGTTCAACGGAAGTCTACACGAAGGTTTTTGCGCTGGATGTGGCTGCCCGGCACCGGGTGCAGTTTGCGATGCCGGAGTCTGATGCGGTTGCGATGCTGAAACAATTATCCTGAGAATAAATGCCTTGGCCTTTATATGGAAATGTGGAACTGAGTGGATATGCTGTTTTTGTCTGTTAAACAGAGAAGCTGGCTGTTATCCACTGAGAAGCGAACGAAACAGTCGGGAAAATCTCCCATTATCGTAGAGATCCGCATTATTAATCTCAGGAGCCTGTGTAGCGTTTATAGGAAGTAGTGTTCTGTCATGATGCCTGCAAGCGGTAACGAAAACGATTTGAATATGCCTTCAGGAACAATAGAAATCTTCGTGCGGTGTTACGTTGAAGTGGAGCGGATTATGTCAGCAATGGACAGAACAACCTAATGAACACAGAACCATGATGTGGTCTGTCCTTTTACAGCCAGTAGTGCTCGCCGCAGTCGAGCGACAGGGCGAAGCCCTCGGCTGGTTGCCCTCGCCGCTGGGCTGGCGGCCGTCTATGGCCCTGCAAACGCGCCAGAAACGCCGTCGAAGCCGTGTGCGAGACACCGCGGCCGGCCGCCGGCGTTGTGGATACCTCGCGGAAAACTTGGCCCTCACTGACAGATGAGGGGCGGACGTTGACACTTGAGGGGCCGACTCACCCGGCGCGGCGTTGACAGATGAGGGGCAGGCTCGATTTCGGCCGGCGACGTGGAGCTGGCCAGCCTCGCAAATCGGCGAAAACGCCTGATTTTACGCGAGTTTCCCACAGATGATGTGGACAAGCCTGGGGATAAGTGCCCTGCGGTATTGACACTTGAGGGGCGCGACTACTGACAGATGAGGGGCGCGATCCTTGACACTTGAGGGGCAGAGTGCTGACAGATGAGGGGCGCACCTATTGACATTTGAGGGGCTGTCCACAGGCAGAAAATCCAGCATTTGCAAGGGTTTCCGCCCGTTTTTCGGCCACCGCTAACCTGTCTTTTAACCTGCTTTTAAACCAATATTTATAAACCTTGTTTTTAACCAGGGCTGCGCCCTGTGCGCGTGACCGCGCACGCCGAAGGGGGGTGCCCCCCCTTCTCGAACCCTCCCGGTCGAGTGAGCGAGGAAGCACCAGGGAACAGCACTTATATATTCTGCTTACACACGATGCCTGAAAAAACTTCCCTTGGGGTTATCCACTTATCCACGGGGATATTTTTATAATTATTTTTTTTATAGTTTTTAGATCTTCTTTTTTAGAGCGCCTTGTAGGCCTTTATCCATGCTGGTTCTAGAGAAGGTGTTGTGACAAATTGCCCTTTCAGTGTGACAAATCACCCTCAAATGACAGTCCTGTCTGTGACAAATTGCCCTTAACCCTGTGACAAATTGCCCTCAGAAGAAGCTGTTTTTTCACAAAGTTATCCCTGCTTATTGACTCTTTTTTATTTAGTGTGACAATCTAAAAACTTGTCACACTTCACATGGATCTGTCATGGCGGAAACAGCGGTTATCAATCACAAGAAACGTAAAAATAGCCCGCGAATCGTCCAGTCAAACGACCTCACTGAGGCGGCATATAGTCTCTCCCGGGATCAAAAACGTATGCTGTATCTGTTCGTTGACCAGATCAGAAAATCTGATGGCACCCTACAGGAACATGACGGTATCTGCGAGATCCATGTTGCTAAATATGCTGAAATATTCGGATTGACCTCTGCGGAAGCCAGTAAGGATATACGGCAGGCATTGAAGAGTTTCGCGGGGAAGGAAGTGGTTTTTTATCGCCCTGAAGAGGATGCCGGCGATGAAAAAGGCTATGAATCTTTTCCTTGGTTTATCAAACGTGCGCACAGTCCATCCAGAGGGCTTTACAGTGTACATATCAACCCATATCTCATTCCCTTCTTTATCGGGTTACAGAACCGGTTTACGCAGTTTCGGCTTAGTGAAACAAAAGAAATCACCAATCCGTATGCCATGCGTTTATACGAATCCCTGTGTCAGTATCGTAAGCCGGATGGCTCAGGCATCGTCTCTCTGAAAATCGACTGGATCATAGAGCGTTACCAGCTGCCTCAAAGTTACCAGCGTATGCCTGACTTCCGCCGCCGCTTCCTGCAGGTCTGTGTTAATGAGATCAACAGCAGAACTCCAATGCGCCTCTCATACATTGAGAAAAAGAAAGGCCGCCAGACGACTCATATCGTATTTTCCTTCCGCGATATCACTTCCATGACGACAGGATAGTCTGAGGGTTATCTGTCACAGATTTGAGGGTGGTTCGTCACATTTGTTCTGACCTACTGAGGGTAATTTGTCACAGTTTTGCTGTTTCCTTCAGCCTGCATGGATTTTCTCATACTTTTTGAACTGTAATTTTTAAGGAAGCCAAATTTGAGGGCAGTTTGTCACAGTTGATTTCCTTCTCTTTCCCTTCGTCATGTGACTTGATATCGGGGGTTAGTTCGTCATCATTGATGAGGGTTGATTATCACAGTTTATTACTCTGAATTGGCTATCCGCGTGTGTACCTCTACCTGGAGTTTTTCCCACGGTGGATATTTCTTCTTGCGCTGAGCGTAAGAGCTATCTGACAGAACAGTTCTTCTTTGCTTCCTCGCCAGTTCGCTCGCTATGCTCGGTTACACGGCTGCGGCGAGCGCTAGTGATAATAAGTGACTGAGGTATGTGCTCTTCTTATCTCCTTTTGTAGTGTTGCTCTTATTTTAAACAACTTTGCGGTTTTTTGATGACTTTGCGATTTTGTTGTTGCTTTGCAGTAAATTGCAAGATTTAATAAAAAAACGCAAAGCAATGATTAAAGGATGTTCAGAATGAAACTCATGGAAACACTTAACCAGTGCATAAACGCTGGTCATGAAATGACGAAGGCTATCGCCATTGCACAGTTTAATGATGACAGCCCGGAAGCGAGGAAAATAACCCGGCGCTGGAGAATAGGTGAAGCAGCGGATTTAGTTGGGGTTTCTTCTCAGGCTATCAGAGATGCCGAGAAAGCAGGGCGACTACCGCACCCGGATATGGAAATTCGAGGACGGGTTGAGCAACGTGTTGGTTATACAATTGAACAAATTAATCATATGCGTGATGTGTTTGGTACGCGATTGCGACGTGCTGAAGACGTATTTCCACCGGTGATCGGGGTTGCTGCCCATAAAGGAGGCGTTTACAAAACCTCAGTTTCTGTTCATCTTGCTCAGGATCTGGCTCTGAAGGGGCTACGTGTTTTGCTCGTGGAAGGTAACGACCCCCAGGGAACAGCCTCAATGTATCACGGATGGGTACCAGATCTTCATATTCATGCAGAAGACACTCTCCTGCCTTTCTATCTTGGGGAAAAGGACGATGTCACTTATGCAATAAAGCCCACTTGCTGGCCGGGGCTTGACATTATTCCTTCCTGTCTGGCTCTGCACCGTATTGAAACTGAGTTAATGGGCAAATTTGATGAAGGTAAACTGCCCACCGATCCACACCTGATGCTCCGACTGGCCATTGAAACTGTTGCTCATGACTATGATGTCATAGTTATTGACAGCGCGCCTAACCTGGGTATCGGCACGATTAATGTCGTATGTGCTGGGGAAAG
>JADMIO010845915.1_pt1 | contig 80183 bp, 56 predicted proteins | sample 8958161 | NCBI WGS metagenome assembly JADMIO01 (sample SAMN16585339, study PRJNA669376) | soil metagenome | isolation source: Crop rotation soil | place: USA: Cullars Rotation, Alabama | collected 2011 | reverse complement strand
CGACAACTTGTCCACGTGGAATTCTAAGCTTAGGATCCCAATGTGCTGGAAAGCGCATCGCCTCGAGTCGGTCATGGACTTCGACAAGATCGTCGTCCTGGAAAAAGGCCGCGTCGTCGAAGAAGGCAGGCACGCGGCGTTGCTGGCGCGCGGCGGGCTGTACGCGCGCCTGTGGCAGAAGCAGCACGGCTTCCGGGTGAGCGCCGCGGGCGACGCGGCAGCGGTGGATGCGGAGCGTCTCGGCCACATCCCGATGCTGCAGAACCTGCCTGCGGCGGTGCGTGCCGACGTCGCAAGCCTGTTCGCCACCGAACAGTACGGCGAGAGCGAGACGGTGTTTCGCGAGGGCGACTTCGGCGACCGCTTCTACATCCTGGTGCGCGGCCGCGTCGGCGTCTACAAATCGCTCGGCGGCGGCGCCGAGCAGGAGCTGGCGGTGATCGAAGACGGCGACGCGTTCGGCGAGATCGCCCTTCTCCACGATGCACCGCGCACGGCCACGGTGCGCACGCTCACTCCGTGCCTTATGCTGAGCCTTCGCCGCGAGCAGTTCGCAATGCTGCTCAAGCGCGCGCCCGGCGTGCGCGACGACCTGAGCACGCTGGCCAGCGATCGGCTGGCCAAGAGTGCCGCGTTCGCGCAGCCCGCCGGCGCGGAGCGGCCGAGCTGAACGACTAGCGCCCGGTGTACTTCGGCGCGCGCTTCTCCAGAAACGCGCGCACGCCTTCGCGATGATCTTCGGTCTGGAACAGCTCCGACAGCGACCGCGATACCCAGCTCCCCAGCGCGTGCCAGTCGGGATCGAGAGCCTCGCGTAGGCCCGCCTTCAGGCGCTGGACGGCCAGCGGCGGATTGGCGGCGATCTTTTCCGCCAGCGCGCACGCTGCGGCGAGCAGCTCCTCGTGCGCGACCACGCGCGAGACGAGACCGATGCGCAGCGCTTCGTCGGCGCCGATGATGTCGCCGGTGTAGAGCAGCTCGGCGGCTTTCTCGCGCCCGACCAGCTGTGCGAGACGCGCGAGCCCCGGCACGTCGCAGCACAGCCCGCCTAGGAGAAGAATGCGCCACACGGTCCCCAAGTGAACCGAAAGACAGAAATTCACAGACCACTCTAACCGAGCAAGCCTAATTTCTGCCGAACCTGCCAAGCCTTACGATCCGGACTCGGGTTACCGCCGTAGAATAAACCCCATTCAATCGTGGCTACCGATCCCCAGATCTCGGATTCATCCGTGACGCGCTTAGCCTCCCGCTCGCGGCTGCGACTGCCCGCGGAGTCACGCGGCTACCTTCCCCGCCGCAGTGAACCGACCTAATCGGCTCCTGCGTAGCGGGCGGCGATCGAGGTGCATCAGCCTTGTGACGAGCCGCTCTCAGAACAGCCGTCGATGCACTGCTGTAGCGCAGAGAGCGCCGTCTGGCAGTCCTGATCGTTCGCATAGTCGCCGGCACAAGCCGACTGAGCGGACGCGAACATCGCGGCGCATGCCTCTTCGGCGCAATGGTTCGGAAGTGAGGGAACCGACCGTTGATCCGCCGATACCGCTCCAGTCAGCAGCAGTGTACACGCAGTGGCGAAGATCATTTGGCGAACTTTTTTCACAAGTACCGTCTCCACAATTTTCTGGACATGTTCATGCGTTGGGAATCTGCCTGTCGGGAGGCACAGAGCTATTCGCGGTGCCTTCAGCGCGAGCACGTTCATTGTTGCTCTCGACGTTGACGGGACCAGTACCATGCACCGAGGCCGGCGCCGAAGACCGCGCCGCCTGGGCCGTAGATGAACAATGCGCCAAGTGGTGCGTTGCCATTGTTGTACGGGCCGGTCACCAGCAAAGTGCTGAAGAAGCTTGCGATGAATACGACGCTACCGACAATAGCCGCGCCAACTATAGCGGAACTGCGCCGTGTGGCGGCATAGGTGTCGCACGCGTTCCAGACGATCCGGCATACCCACGCTGTTAATACGAATGCGCCGAGCCTAGTGGTCCACGCTGAGTTGCTAGCAAGGTACAGCGGTGCGAGCACGACGCAGAAGCAGAAATAGTAGCTTGATATTGCAACGAGAACTATGAGCGCAATCTTGTCCGCTTTTACCATTAACAACCTACTCTACGCACTACCAAAGGTGCTCTGTTTGATTGCCGATCCCGCGTCCACCCGACTGTAGTTGCGACCTATCCGATCGTCGTCGTCTTCACCAGGTGAGAATGAGCGGCGCCAGTTCGGGCATAGTTTCGCGAGCTGGGATCATACAAGCCTTGGCAACGCAGGAGGCGACACAAAGCTCAACCGTCAAGTTGCACTTCGCACACCGCTGGCCCTGGTCCTCATTCCCGATTAGTGATTCCTGTGTGCAACCGTGTACTGCAAAGCACGTATCATGTTGACTGCAACAATCCTTAGTGCATTGGAACGAATTCAGCGGCGCCGCAATACTCGAGCAGACCCAATCCTGCGGACCGGCACCGGGCCCGTCAGGCGGTGGCACTGGCCATCCACCGTACGGGTAAATTTCGGTGCCGGACGGGTCGGTTCGATTTAGCGGCGCATCCGCCGCGTAACGATACAAGTTACGGTCACGGCCATCCAAACCGCGCGGGTCGGCCTGTAAGTATCGGCCGGTCGATACATCGTACTCGCGGTGCCAATTCTGACTGAGGGCGGTCTCGGGGTCATGGTATTGGCCTGGGAAGAGCAACTGCGTCGTGATTGAGCCCCCGATGTTTTGTATTTCTCCGAATGGCTGAAACTGACCATCCCACATAACGGTCGCCGTAACATCCGTGATCTTCTGCGGCCGACCGAGATGATCTGAGTGAACGTAATACGTAGTCGCGGTAGCTCCGCCGTAGTCAACGACAGCGACCGGAGTATCTCCGATCCAGATATAATCCTTCACCAGCCCACCTATCGCATCACCTTCTGTTAGCAAGTGTCCCGAGCGATCGTAGACGAAATGCGTTGTCGTTCCTCCGACGCTCCTGGCTACGCGATGCTCCAACGGGTCGTAGCTGTACGTTGCAACGATACCGCTGCCGGCAGAGACCTGGCTTAGTCTGCCCGCGTTGTTGTACGAGAACGTAAATCCGGTGCTATATCTATCATCACCACTAACAGAGCCGACGGCGGTGTAGCTGAAGTTTCGCGATGTCGCGCCAATCGCAATGCTAGCGAGATGGTGCGTGCCGGCCGTGTACGAGTAGGTCTCGGTCGTCGTCGTGCCGTTCTCGATGACGCGCCCCGTCCGGTCGCCGATAAGATCGTAGCTGTAAGTGATATCTCCGTAGATGCCGGATGCGGTCGCTAGGCGGCCGAGCGCGTCGTACGTAAACGTCTGTGTCCGTGCGGAATCTAGGTTGTCGGTGATGCTCGTAAGGTTGCTGCCAGCGTCGTAGCCGAGGGTCAGATCCTGGACCTGCGTTCCACTGCCCGAGGTTTCCATGCCGGTCAGTTGTCCATCTTGGTCATAGAATACACTCAGCGCTAGCCCGTTCCCGAACGCCAGTCCTAGAAGCCCGTCCAAATGCGGCGACGCAAGCTCGCCGCCTTGGTCGAACAGTTCCGCCGGCGAGAATGGCAGGTACGAGATGTCGTCGGCGACGAGCACAGGCGTCGCCAGCGCGTCGTCCTGCGTAGTAATCGAAGAAACCCGTCCGCCGGAGCCTCGGGTATAGGTGACGATGCGACCGGATGGATAAGTCATCCCGATGATGTGGTCGGCGGCGTCATACGCGTACGCGGTTGTGTAGGTATTGGAGCCGATCGTGGTCTGGACCCCTACGATGTTGCCGCGGTCGTCGTACGCATAGGCCGTCGAGCCCGAGCCGTCGGAGAAGGACGTGAGGCGGCCCACACCAAAGTTTCCGCCGGTGGTATCATCGTAGGTGTAGGCAACGTTCTCTCCGGAAGACGCGGGGAATGTCTTGGTAAGAACGCGGCCCAGGGCATCGTACGTGTAGTTGACCGTGACACCCCGTGCGTCGGTCTTACTCGTGAGGTGCCCCAGGGCATCTACCGTGTAGTCAGTGATGCCGGTATCCGGGCTTGTCTGCCGGATGACGTCGCCGAACCCATTGCGCACGAAGGTGGTGGTCAGGCTCGTGGCGTCCTGCAACGCCGTCATATTGTCGCGGACATCGTAGGTCAGATTGGTTTGCCCGAGGGTTGGCTCGACGATGCTATGCAGGCGATTGAGCCGGTCGTACCCGTACGTGTACAGGTTCGACAGCGGGTCTGTTAGCGCCGTTAGGTTATCTACCTTGTCGTAGTCGTAGTCGGTCTGCTGCAGATCCGCGCCGAGCGACTGCATCAGGCGTCCGAGCTCGTCGTAGAGAGCGTCGCGCGTAAGGACGATCGTGCCGCTGGCCGACTTTGTGTCCACCGACGTTACTTCGCTTGCAGCATTGTAGGAGTAGTCGATTTCCTCGCCGGCATCGTTGGCGATGGTCGTCAGCCGACGCGCGTCATCGTACGTGTACTGAAGGTAAGACCCGTCCGGTCGAGTCACCTGCGTAACGTCGCCTACCTCGTTATATTCGACCTCCGTCACCGCCTCCGAGGCGCCGGGATTCCGCGTAATTGTCGTAAGATGGCCGAGATCGTCGTAATCGAGATCGGTGATCACGCCGTTAGCATCGACCACCTCTGTCGGCTGTCCGCGGCCGTTGACCGACGAAATTTGCCTGACGTGCCCGAGCGCATCCGTCACCTGCGAAAGGTAGCCGTTGCTATCGTAGGTGTAGGTCGTCGTGTCCCCCGATCCGGCCAGAGGTCCATCCACTGTGTGCAGCAGCCCCTGGCTCGTGTACGTGTACGTCCAAACCCGCGTCTGCCCGTTCGTGCTGTAGGGGATCGTCTGGGTCGTCGTGTCGGTCAGGGTACGCGAGGTAAGCCGCCCGTTGCTGTCGTAGGTGTTGGTGGTCGTCAGCCCGGGCCGCGAGATCGTAAGCGGCAGGTCTAGGGTGGAATGCCATGTCATCGTCGTGACGCGCTGGTCTGCGGTGCCAGCAGCCTCGGTGATCTGCGTGGGACGACCGCGTGCGTCGCGGGTGTAGTTGGTGACGCGCCCCTCCTGGTCCGTCTTGGAGGAGATGAAGCCGGCGCTGGAATACGAAAGTGAGGAAACGTCGCCTAGGCAGTTGGCACTGGCCACGCCATCGATCTCGCTTAGGCGTGCGGTCGTTAGGTTGTTATATTTGTAGACCGTCTGGCGCCCCAGCGCGTTGGTCGTCGTGCGCGTTGGCGGAGTGACGCCGAGGGCGCTGTAGGAGACGGTGTACTGATCTACCCCACCCGCCTTGCCGCTGGACGTCGCCCGACCCTTGGAGTCGTAGGCGAAATTCCAGGCGCGCACCCCGCGCGCGTCCGTAATGCCGGTGACGTAGGTGGGCCAGTCCGTGTTCTCGTGGTGATACTGCGTCGAGGCAAGGACCGCCGATGTCGCGTCCAAGTGATCGACGCGATCCAAGATCTGGATGGTATCTATCAGGTTGCAAGGCGTCGTGCCGTTGCAGCTCGGCTCCAGGCTTTCGTATTGGTACGACAGAGAGGTCCCGTCCGGCAATGCAATACCGGTGATAACCACCGGCAGCGCGGCGTAGCCGGTGGTGCCGAACATGATGGCGGGATCCAGCGTCCGCCAGGTAAACGTGATGGCGCGGCCAAATGAGTCCGTGATGGCACTAACGTGCCCGGTGGCGTCGTACGTATAGCTCCACTGATAGCCGTCGCGCGTGGTGCGAGTGATCGGCCGTGCCACTCGGTACTTGGCGGGACTCTCGCCAAATGCGTTAAACGTCTGCATCAGCCAGACCGTCCCCTGGTAATCCGTGACGCGCCACTGCGTCACCGTCGTCTCCACGTTGGAGAGCGGGCTTGGCCACGTCCCCACGAAGGCCAGTTGGAGTTCAGTCTGCGGCAGCCCCGACAGCGAAAGCGGGTCCATCGTGCCTGTTGAGGATCGCTTAAAGTCATAGGGCGAGCCGTCGGGCCAGTGCACGGTCACGTTCGGCACGCTGGCGAAGCTCGTGCGGATGTCGAGCTCGGGGGCCGAAGTCGAAACGCCATCCTTGGCCGAGGCCGGCCTGGTTGCCGTAGTACGCCTCGGACTTGCCGACTCCGGCGCTGCGATAGGAGCGCCGTACCTGGAGTCGACCGTCGGCCGTCTCAAAGTCGGTGGCGGTGAGCAGCTTGGAGCCGTTGAGCAAGTTGATCGGATACGGTGTGGTCGGGCTGGCGTTGGAGCCGGCGGGACTGCGGCACGGCGGGCGCTCGGGCCGGTTCTGTTCCTCCAGAGCAACGCATCGACCGTCGGCAATACGGACGTAACCGGAAAGGCACTGATAAAAAACGTTGCTGGGAAGGACAGTCCCGTTCGGCGGCCCATCGTGCTGCCAAGTAGTCCATTGGCACTTGGCAACGTTCCAGCCCGACCCGTCGCTCCCGGCGCCCATGAACGCACTCATACCGGTGGCACAGGTGTCGAACTGCTTTTGACATGCGGCTGTGGCGCTTCCCGTGCAGTAGGTTCCGCCGCCGCCGCGACATGTTCCGGTGCACCAGGCCGCTACGCCGTCGCCGTAGGCTAGCGCAGCTGCCGGTGCCGTCGCGAGGTAGAACACCAGACTCAATAACGTAAGCTTAATGCCGGACCGATACAGTGGCTCGGCCGGAGTTGGGCGGCGCGCTACCTGGCGTCTTCGAGCGGTACGTTCATTGGCGTCGTCGTATCGCGATTGTCGTATCCCGCTCTCATCGCGATCGTCGCAACACCCCAAGTAGGACGCTTCCTTCAAGCGTGCTGCTATGGGTCGCGTAGGTATAACTTCTGCCTCTCGTTTCGACCGGGCTCTGTGGTCCATGCTGGTCATTCCTTGCTGGGCTCGTCGTACGAGGCTTTGGCAAGGAACGTGCCGGCGCAGTTTTCAAGTGGTGATGCGAGACACCCACAATGGAAAAGACATGACGATACCTCGCCGTTCGTCCTTCTGCGCGTTCGTCGGGGCTGTTAAAAAATCCGCAGCGTTTCTAACTCTGCGAAGAAACTGGACCTAAAATTCCCGCATGCGCGATGGCTGCGATGGTCGAGACCGCATCTGCAGCGCGGGGTTCATCTGATTCGGCTCGTGTGCGCGCCTGCGTCGCGTTTCGCTTCACGCGCGCCCCTTCTCCGGCACGCGGCCGAGCGCGTTCGGCGCGCATGGCAGCGAACCCGCCGCGCTCTTCGAACGATTTCACCTCTGGCACCGTCAACGAACTGCCGGCCGGGCTCGTTCGCGTGGGGAGAACGAAGCACGGCATTCGGCCGACGACGATGAATCACCACCACCACCTGCTGCGCAAAGACTCGTAGCGCCAAAGGAGTCCTCACCATGCAACGCCGACGACTTCTCGTCCCGGTATTTCTCTCGCTCGCCTTCGCGGTAGCTGCCTCGCCTGCCAACGCGGCTCCGCCGCCCAAGAAACCGCCGCGCGACAAGACACTGCCGAATCCCGACCAGTCCGGGATCGAGCACATCGTGGTCGTGATGATGGAGAATCGCAGCTTCGACCATCTTCTCGGCTGGCTGCCGGGCGCCGACGGCAAGCAGGCGGGCCTGACGTACACCGACGAGAACGGGGTCTCGATGAGCACCGCTCCGCTCGCGCCGGACTACATGGGATGCTCGCATCCCGATCCCGACCATTCCTGGCAAGGCGCGCGCGTCGAGTACGACGGCGGCGCCATGGACGGCTTCCTGCGCGCCGGCAGCAACGACGAGTTCGCGATCGGCTACTACACCGAGGAGGACCGCCCGTTCTTCAACAGCTTCGCCCGCAACTACACCACGCTCGACCGCTTCTTCGCGGCGATCCTCGGGCCGACGTACCCGAACCGGATCTTCCAGCACGCGGCGCAGACCGACCGTCTCGACAACACGCTGGACATCTCGACGTTGCCGACGATCTGGGACCGCCTCGGTGAAGAAGGCATCAGCGCGCGCTACTACTTCTCCGACGTGCCGTTCCTGGCGCTGTGGGGAGACAAGTACCTCCCGATCATGAGCACGTACGATCAGTTCCTCGAAGATGCCGCCGCCGGCACGCTGCCGGCGGTCTCGTTCGTGGACCCGCGCTTCATCGACGACGCGAGCGGAACCTCCGGCAGCGACCACCCGCACGACGACATCCGCGTCGGCGATGCATTCCTTGCCGAAGCATTCCACGCCGTCTCTTCGAGCCCGGCGTGGAAGAACACCGTCTTCATCGCGACGTACGATGAGTGGGGCGGATTTTTCGAGCACGTCGCGCCGCCGCGCGCAGCCGCGCCGAACAAAGTCGATCCCGATCTGGACGCCCAGGGCAAGGCGCTGCTCGGCCTCCGCGTCCCGGTGGTGGTGGCCTCGCCGTTCACGCGCGGCAATCCTGCGAGCCCGCGCGTCAATTCGGAAGTCTTCGACCACACCTCCGTGCTCAAGCTGATCGAGTGGCGCTTCCACCTGCGGCCGCTGACCAGGCGCGATGCTTCGGCCGACGTGGGCAACCTCGCCGACGTGATGGACTTCGCGCATCCGAACGCGAGCGTGCCGGCCTTGCCGCAGCCGCCCGAGCCTTTCGTGGTGCCGTGCGATCTGCAGACGACGCCGCTTCCGACCGAGCTCGAGCTGAGCGATCTGGTCGCGCTGTTCCAGTAGCGCGCGCAAAAGAAACGGGCGTCACGGCGGCTGGGCCGGCCGCCGTGACGCCCGTATTCGGCGCGCGGCACTTGCGTGCGCGCGCTCCGAAGATCGCTGGCTGCTACGGCAGCGAGACGCAGTGGCAGACCGAGCCGTTGGCCTGACAGATCTGCGTTCCGGCGCAGGTTCCTGCGCACACCGGCGCCGTCGCCGAGCCGCACGAAGGCGTCGGCGGATCCTGGCACGAGCAGGTCGAGCCGTTACTCATGCACACCTGCGTTCCCGCGCACGTCCCGCCGCAGATCGGCGCGGTTGAAGAGGCGCACGTCGGCACGACATCCTGACACGAGCACGTCGAGCCGTTGCTCATGCACACCTGCGTGCCCGAGCACGTGCCGCCGCAAGTCGGCGCGGTTGCCGCCGAGCACGCCGGCGGGCTCGGCGCCTGGCACGAGCACGTAGAGCCGTTACTCGTGCACACGTTGGTGCCGGGACACGTGCCTCCGCACGTCGGTGCAGTGGCCGAAGCACAGGCGGGCACGACGTCCTGGCACGAGCACGTCGAGCCGTTGCTCGTGCACACCTGCGTGCCCGAGCAGGTGCCGCCGCAGACCGGAGCGGCCGAATCCGCGCAGGCAGGCGTCGGAACGCCGGTGCACTGGCAACCGCCGGCGCCGTCGTCGCCGCACGTCTGTCCTACGGGGCAGGTGCCGCCGCACACCGGGTTGGTCGCGCTCTCGCACGGCAGCAGCACCGTCGTCGAGGTCGTCGTCGGCCCCGCGCCGCAGTTGGCGCCGCTGGGGAACTCGTACGGCAGCGAGGGATCGCTCTGGCAGCGCACGTCCGAATCGAAGTCGAGCGTGAACGTGCCCGGACCCGGGATGCCGCCGGTCAGATTCACAGCCGGACTGGACGTGGGCGGAATGCAGAAGATCGCGCTCGTTACGGGATTGGCCACGTCGGGCTTGCCGACGGCCTGGATTGGATCAGTGAAGCAGCGGCGCAGGTCGATGATCGTGCACTTGCCGGCGTTGTTGGGCTGGCAGTCCACGTCGCTGTTGCACGTGATGAAGCCGCGGCCATCCGGATGCGTGATGCCGTCGCAGTAGGTGTCGATCGGACCTTCGACGCAGCGGCCGTTGTCGCCGCACTCGAAGTTGTCGCAGCCGTTGGGCTGCACGCCCGCGCCGCCGCCCGCGGTGCACGTGCCGGCTCCCTGCTCGGTACAATCGGCGTCGGAAGAGCATCCGATGCTGCTGTTGTTCGAGCACACGCGGCACGGACAGTTCTGGTCGGCCGGCGAGTCGCACGGCAGCTCGGCGAGCAGGCTTTGATCCTGCGACGACGTCTTGAGGTCGATCAGCAGGCCCGAGCCGCTGATGTTCAAGCTCGACGGCGGCGGGCAATCGAAGCTGGTCGGCCCGAACGTGCGGTGGATGCCGTTGGCATCGCACGCACCGCTGGTGAGACCGCCGTTGCACGTTCCGTTGCGAATGCCGTCGTTGGGAACGTCGTCGCCGTCGCAGGTCGGACACGGATGGACCGAGTCCAGACCGAGGTAGACGATGGAGGCCAGGTGGATGCGCACGTTCCACTCGCCGGTGCGCAGGTTCATCGTCCCCGTGTAGTCCTGCGTGATCTGGTTGACCACGCACACCGGCGTGCCGCCCGAAGAGATCGCCAGCGGCGAGCCGAAGTAGCACGTGCACGAATTGTCGAGCCCGCCGCCGCAGTGATCGGGGTCGGGGCCGTTGACCACCGTGCAGTTCTTGGTCGAGTCGGACGTGCACCGACAGTTCGAGCCCGGATCATCCAGGTTCGGCGCCAGAGAGACCGCGCAGTTCTCGCAGTTGTCGTCGCACGTGACATCGACCGTGTCGCGAACCTTGTCGGGGATGTCCACGTCGTGCGCATTGCCGGACCAGCCAACGCTCAGCTGCGTAGCTGTCGGCGGCGTGGCGTACTTCGCGTTGATGGTGCGAAGGATGGTCGCAGGAGCGCAGGCGCCGCCGCCGGCGGCAACGCACGCACACTGCGCGCCGACGCCCTCGCACGTCTCGCCGGCCGGGCAGTCGCCGTTGCACTGCGGGAAAGTGCTGCCGCAGCTGTTGTCCGGCAGCGTCGTCGTGGTCGGGCCGACTACCGTCGTCGTCGTGGTCGGACCGGCGGTCGTCGTGGTCGGCTGCAGAGTGCTCGTCGTCGTAGTCGCGCTGCTACCGCCGAGGCTGTAGGCGTCGCCGATCAGCGCCGCGCCGCCGTGGGCTATCGCGTTGCGGGCGCACTCCCGGTACGTGTCGAAGGAGTCCGAGCAGGCGTTCAGCTCGGCGAGCTTGGAGCTGGGCAGCAGGCACGAAGGCGAAAACTTGTCGTTGAACTTCTGCTGCGCCTTGGCCAGGCGGCCGCGCGGATCGCTGTCGGCGCACTGGTAGCTCGGGTCGTCGCTCGTCGCATCGAGATGGCGCTGGCACTTGCGGCCTTCGCGCATGTAAGCCTTGACCAACGTCGCCGCCAGCTTGGACATCGTGTTCTGGCAGCCGAGCGCGTCCTGGCTGAGCGTGGCGTCCGGATCGCCGAGCGCGTCGGCGGAGAAGAGGCCGACGGTCGCATCGGTGAGCGCGGTCAGACAGTCGGCGACCTCGCCGAAATCGTCGATGTTGTGGCTGGCGCCGCCGTCATCCGCCGTGGCCGCAGGCGCGGGGCAGGATGGATACTGCGACAGAAGCGAGGATGCGCCTGCGCACGCGGACGCCACCGCCGAATGGATGCTCGAGCGCGCCGCGGAGAGGCGCCCGCTCGTGTCCGCCTGCGAGGGATCGTTGCAGTTGACGCTGAGCGGACGGCCGCCGGTGCTGCGCTGACGGTGACAACTCGACACCGCCTGCTGCACGCTCTTGCTGTAGCTCGCCATCGATTTTGCGATGGTGTCGCGACAGCGAGCTTCGGTAGACGTGAGCGCCGATCCCGTGGTCGGAATCAGCAGCAGCGAGAATGCCGCAACCGCAGCGATCGATCGGGTAGAAGGCATTTCGGGTACCCCCTGCATTAGGCTGTCGAGTGCCCGCCCTCCCAAGCACGGGCAGCGCACGTCGATCTTCATCGCTAACTGCCTACAGGAATCTCAACAAGAGGGTCCGCGGGCGAAAGTAGCGGCACCGAAAGAAAGTGCGCGGCTGCGCTCGCCCGAGGCTCCGGTGCGCAAAAGCTCACGCGCTAATCGAGCGAACGCTCAACAGCGGAGGCGTTTCTTCGCTCAATAACGGCGCATGCGAACGAACGCTCGTTGTGCGCGAGCCTCGGACACGCAGCAGGCGTGCGCACTCCTATGAGGCTGACGTTGCACGAGCGCGCGGGCACGAGACGCGGCTGCAGACTGTGAGGCTAGCGTTGCGTGTGAGTCACGGACATCGGCGGCGTGCGTTTTCGCGTGAGGCTACTCCGTACGCGCGCGAATGACGCGTCCCGCTAGCAGTGCGCCCGGCGCTGCCGCGAGCATCGCCAAGACCGGGAGGAACAGCGCGAGCCGCAGGCTGCCACCGAGATCGGAAACCCAGCCTACGACGAACGGACCGAGCGACGCGCCGATGCCGCTGAGGCAAAGCACGTGCACGGCAAACGTGATGCCGAGGCGGCGCGGCGGCACGATCTCGGCAACCGCGGTCTGCAAGCTTGGAAAATACGCGAACACCGCCACCGGTCCGAGGATGCTCGCAGCGATCAGGAACGGCGCCGGCAGATTCAGCAGAGGCACGGCAAGCAACGGAGCCGAGAGCAAGGCGGCCGCGGCCGAAACGTCGAGCTGACCGCCGACGCGGCGGCTGCGGAAGACGTCACCTAGCCTTCCGCCGGCGATGCTTCCGACCACGCCTCCGAGAATCTGCGCCACGCCGAAGAGCAATCCGACCTGCGTAGTGTCGTAGTGCAGGTGGCGGACGAAGTAGGTCGGAATCCACGCGACCCAACCGATTCCGCCGGCGATCATCAGCGTGCCGCTGGCCCACAGCGTCTGCAGGCGGCGATCGCGCAGCGCGCTCGTGATCGCGCGCCACGTCGACACGTGCTCCTCATCGGCAGGCGGCGGCGGCCGCACCGGCTCGTCGAGCAGCAGCACGAGCGGCAGGAACAGCAGCCCGACGCCGCCGTAGGACAGGAAAACGCTGCGCCAGCCGATCGCCTCCGCCAGCTTTCCGCCGAGCCCGATGCCGAGCCCGCCGCCGATCGCGGCAGCCGCACCATAGATGCCGATTGCACGGCCGCGCGCGAGCGGGTCGAAGCGGTCCGCCATCAGCGACATCGCCGCCGGATACAGCGACGCCTCGCCGATGCCGGTAAAGAACCGCGCGAGAAACAGCGATCCGAAGCTGCCGGCGATGCCACCGGCAGCCGTTGCCGCGCTCCACGCGAGCAGCCCGCCGGAGATGATGAGCCGGCGCGAGAGGCGGTCGGTGAGAAACCCGAACGCAAAAGCGGCAACGGCGTAGATGATGGAGAACGAGAGCCCGCCGATCACGCCGAGCTCGGTGTCGGTCAGGTGCAGATCGGCTGCGATGGCCGGGAACAGGATCGGCACGACCTGCCGGTCCGCCCAGTTCACCGTGTTGACCAGCGTCAGGGTCAGGATCAGGAACCACGCGCTGGCACGCCAGCCACGTCCTGCGTCCAGCGGCGCGCGCACCTTTCCCTTCGTCGTCAACTGCTCCTCCCCCCGCTGCGACAATCGTTCAGCGATAGAACTTTGTCTTGTCGGGACGCTCGCGCGCGGCGAACGCGCGGCCGAGCTCGCGCGACTCTTCGCTGCGGTAGTAGTTGGGCGTGAGTTGGTCGAGCGCGACGCGCGAGAGCCCGGCCACGCCCGCATGGCGTGCATGGAACGAAGACTTGAGCGCCGCCAGCGCCTGCGGGCCGCGGTCGGAAAGCTCGGCGCACACTTCGAGCACGCGCGGGCGCAGGCGCTCGGGCTCGACTACTTCGTTGATCAGGCCCATAGCCAGCGCGTCGTCCGCCGAGTACTTGCGGTTGAGCATCCAGATCTCTTTGGCCTTCTTGCGGCCGACGGCTTCTTCCAGGTACCAGGTGCCGAAGCCGGCATCGAAGCTTCCCATCATCGGGCCGACCTGACGGAACGTCGCGGCGCGCGAGGCGATCGTAAGATCGCACATGAGCGCGAGCACGTTGCCGCCGCCGACCGCGAAGCCGGCGACCATCGCGATCACCGGCTTGGGCAGCTTGTCGATCATCTCGTAGAGATCGACCACCGGAAAGATGTTGCCGTAGTGGATGCGATCGTCTTCATGCTCGGAGTGGTCGTGGTCGCCGCCGAGGCAGAAGAAGCGCGTGCCTGCGCCGGTCAGCACGACCGAGCGCACCTCCGGCTCGCGGCGGATGGCCTCGAATGCATCGATCATCTCGCGTACCGTCTGGACGCGAAACGCATTGCCCTTGTCTTCGCGGTTGATCGTCAGGAAGGCGACATCACCTTCGTGCTCGACCAGAATGTCTTGATAGCTCATCTCGTTCTCCTGCTGCGCGTCGCGAGAAAAATGTACTTCGTACGATTTCTGCGCTCAGTCGAAGCGCGGCGTGGCGGTGCGCGCGTTGACGGCGCCGTCGGCGACGATCACCGCGCCGTTCACGTAGGACGCTTCGTCGGAGGCGAGGAACGTCGCCACCGCGGCGATCTCGCCCGGCTGCCCCACGCGCCGCGCCGGAATCTGGCGCGCGAACGCTTCCTCGCCGCCCGGCATCACCGACAGCCATGCAGCCAACGGGGGCGTCGCGATCGGGCCGGGGCAGATGACGTTGACCCGAATGCCGAGCCCCGCGTTCTCTACCGCCGCCGTCTTGGTCAGGTTGATCACCGCGGCCTTGGCCGCGCCGTACGCACCGAGCATCACTTCGCCGCCGAGCCCGGCACCCGAGGAGATGTTGATGATGGAGCCGCTTCCCTGCTTCTTCATGTGCGCGAGCGCGGCGCGCGTTCCGTAGAAGACGCCGTCGAGCGTCACCGACATCACGCGGCGCCAGTCCTCGTCGGTCGTTTCCGCCAGCAGCGCGCCGTGCGGCGACGCCGCGTTGTTCATCACGACGTCGAGGCGGCCGAAGTGCGCGACCGCACCGGCGAGCAGCGCTTCGATCTGCTTGGAGCTGGACACGTCCACCTGCTGCCCCATGGCGCGCCCGCCGGCGGCGGAGATGGCGGCGGCCGCATCCACGGCCGCATCGCCGCGCACGTCGCCGATCACGACGGCCGCGCCCTCGGCGGAAAAGCGCTCGGCGGTGGCGCGGCCGATGCCCGAGCCCGCACCCGTGATCACTGCAACCTTGCCGGAAAGTCGCCCTGCCATGTCATCCTCCGATGCAGCCGTGGTCGTGAAGATGCGCGCTGTGCCGCGGCGCGCCTGCGCACGGACCATAGCCCGGCCACGCCGCCCTTGCACGGGGAATGGAACGTGTTCTAAATGGGCATCTATCGGGTTCTTTGGAGGTGCGCCATGGGCCGTTTTCCGTTCGGTATTCCCAACAGCTGGTACCAGGTCTGCTACTCGGACGAGCTCGCGGTCGGCGAGGTCAAGACCGTCCACTATCTGGACCGCGACATCGTCCTGTTCCGCGGCCAGAGCGGAGAGGCGGGAGCGCTCGAACCGTACTGCCCGCACCTCGGCGCGCATTTCGGACACGGCGGCGTCGTCGAAGGCGACAACCTCGCCTGCCCTTTTCATAGCTGGCAGTTCGACTGCTCCGGCGCCTGCGTGCGCATCCCGTACACGGACAAGATTCCGCAGAAGGCCAAGGCCGGTGCCTACCCGGTGCTCGAGCGCAACGGCATCGTGTTCGTCTGGTATCACGATCAAGGCGAGGCGCCGCACTTCGAGATCCCCACGATCCAGTGGTGGGGACGCAGCGACTGGACGAGCAGCTACGAAAAATACTCGTGGGTCGTCAAGACGCATCCGCAAGAGATCATGGAGAACGCGATCGACTGGCCGCATTTCAATTTCGTGCACCTGATGGATCCGCCCAAGGAGCGCAGCAACAGCTTCGACGGGCCGATGTTCCGCTGGCAGATCGGCACGCGCAAGGAAGTCCAGACGATGGGCGTCACCGACAGCTTCACGATCGAGGCGGAGAACTGGGGCCTCGGCTTCGACTGGCTCAAGTACACCGGCATGTTCACGACGATGATCGTCGCCGGACTGACGCCCATCGACACCGAGACCACGCGCATCCACTTCGGCGTCATCGGCGCCAAGGATGGACGTACCGACGAAGAGACGCGTGCGCTGCTCAAGGCGTACATGGATGACCAGTCGCTGGCGATCCAGCAGGACTTCGAGATCTGGGAGCACAAGGGCTTCCAGGTTCGCCCCGCGCTTTGCGACGCCGACGGACCGATCGGCGAATACCGCAAGTGGACGAAGCAGTTCTACTCGCGCGACTGGGCGCAGGCGGTAGCTGCCGCGTGAGCAAAGACAGCCGCGTGAGCAAGGATCGCGAGGGAACGGCGGAGCAGGACGAGCAGGCAGATCAGGCGCGCGTCTCGCGGCGTGATTTCCTGCGCCTGGCGGGAGTGGCGGCCGCGGGAGCGACGGGAGCCGGTGCGCTCGGCGTTCTGCCGGCGCTGGCAGAAGGCACGCCGCCCTTCGATCAGGAATTCGACATCGTCGTGGTGGGTAGCGGCGCTGCCGGCGCCATCGCCGCGGTGATCGCGAGCGAAGCCGGCGCCAAAGTCGCGCTCGTGGAGAAGGCGCTGCTGTTCGGCGGCACCACTTCCAAATCCGGCGGCGTGTACTGGATTCCCAACAACAAGTTCCTGCGCGACGCCGGCCACGTCGAGCCGCGCGAAGAGACGCTGCACAAAATGGCGCGCTACTCGTACGCCGCGCGCTACAACGAAAAGGATCCGCACCTCGGCCTGACGCAGGCCGAATACGATCTGCTCGTGGCGCTATACGACAATGGCCCCACCGCGGTCGAAGAGCTCGACCGTATCGGCGCGCTCATCTCGCAGCCCGCCGACAAGCCGTTCGGGCCGATGCCCGACTACTTCGAAGAGTCCAAGGAAGACAAGGTGCCGGTGGACCGGCGCCTGTGGTCGAAGAAGCCCGACGGCTCCTTCGGGCTCGGCGACGAAATGGTGCGCCAGCTCAAGGCCGCGCTCGAAAAACGCCAGGTGCCGGTGCTGATGGGCCACCGCGTCACTTCGCTCCTGCGCAACGCGCGCGGCGAAGTCGTCGGCGTCGAGTGCACGAAGATGGACAAGTCCAAGGTGCGGCTGCGCGCCAAGCGCGGCGTCATCTTCGGCAGCGGCGGCTTCACGCAAAGCAAGGACCTGGTGCAGCAGTTCCAGCCCGGGCCGATCTTCGGCGGCTGCGCGGTGCCGACCAACGAAGGCGACTTCGTCTACATGGCCACCGCAGCGGGCGCCAAGCTCGGCAACATGAGCTCGGCGTGGCGCGCCCAGATCGTGCTCGAGCAGGCGCTGCAGTTCTCCAGCACGCCCGACGACGTGTTCATGCCGCCGGGCGACTCGATGATCCTGGTCAATCGCTACGGCAAGCGGGTGGTCAACGAGACGGCCAACTACAACGAGCGCACGCGCATCCACTTCGTGTGGGATCCGACCCGGCACGAGTGGACGAACCTCGTGCTGTTCATGATCTACGACCAGCGCACCGCCGAGCTGTACGGCGGACGCTTCCCTCTGCCGCCCACGGGGACGCAGGCACCCTACGTCATCAAGGCCGCGAGCATTCCCGAGCTTGCCAACGCGCTCGGCGAGCGGCTCGGCAAGCTCGAAGGCAAAATCGGCGGCCTGCGCCTCGGCGCCGACTTCGCCGACAACCTGTCGGCACAGATCGAGCGCTTCAACGGCTTTGCGAGCAAGGGCAGCGACGACGACTTTCGCCGCGGCGAGATGCTCTACGACCGCCTGTGGCACTCGCACGTGTGGTCGTACCCGAATCCGGGCACCAGCCACGAGATCGGCAAGACGCCCAACGTGACGATGCATCCGATCGACGCCGGTGGGCCCGTGTACGCATTGATCCTCGCCGCCGGCACGCTCGACACCAACGGCGGGCCGGTCATCAACGCAAAGGCCGAGGTGCTGGACGCGCAGAATGCGCCGATCCCCGGGCTCTACGGCGCGGGCAACTGCATCGCCTCGCCTACCGGACAGTACTACTACGGCGGCGGCGGCACGCTCGGGCCCGCAGTGACGTTCGCGTACATCGCAGCCAAGAGCGCCGCGGCCGCGCCGGAAAAAGCGCCGGCCTGAAGCTTCGCCCATGTCCGCCGCGCTATCACGAGTCGAAGGACTGGCGCTGCTCGTGCGCGAGGACGCGGGCGAGGCCGGCGCACCCACGGTGCTCACTCTGCATGAGCGCGGAGGCGAGGCAGGCAGCGCGCTGGCCGGTGCACGCGCGATGTTCGGAAGCGCGCCGCGCATCGTCGCCGCACAAGCGGCGCGGCCGTGCAATCCGCTGCAGAGCAATCTGGCACGGCCAGCGCAGTACGCCGGCTTCTCGTGGTATCTCGGCGAAGATCCCGCGCGGCCCGAGCCCGCGAGCTTCGGCGACAGCCTTTTCCAGCTCGACTTGCTTCTGTCCGGCGAGCGCGCGCGCTCGTTGATCCTGCACGGCAGCGGTCAGGGCGGCGTGCTCGCGCTCGCGCTGGCGCTGCACGCCATCGATGCGGTCGCGGCGGTCGTGGCGGAAAACGCACCAATGCCGCAGATCGCCGGCTGGGAGCTTCCGCATGCTTCGCTCGCGCATCTGCAGTGCGTCCTGATCGGCGCCGATGAAGGCGCGGTGCACGTGCTGCGCCAGCGCGCGGCGTGCGTGCGCGTGCTGCAACCGCAAGACGACCGCGCCGCTGCGGTGCGCGCGCTGCTGCGCGGCGCCGGCGCCGATGCGGCGGCGGTGACCGCCTCTGCGACGGTGCCGCGATGAGCGCGTCCGCTGCATTCCGGATTTGCGCGATGACGCTCGCGCTCATGAGCGCTTCGGCGACGCCGGCGCGCGCCGTCTCCAGCGGACCGCAACCTGGCACCACGGGGATTCCTGCTGCCGGCGATCTGCAGGCCGAGCCGACCTGTGTCTCGTGTCATACGAGCTTCCCGCTAAACCCCGACGACAAAGGGGCTCTCACATTGGAAGGGCTTCCGCAGGCGTATGAAGCCGGCCGCAGCTACGCGCTCACGTTGCGCCTGTCGCATCCGGACCCGGCGGTTTTGCGCTGGGGTTTTCAGCTCACGGCCGTCACCATGTCCGACCTTCATGGCGCCGGTGAATGGGTGGTGACCGACGCGGCAACGACACAGGTGGTTGCTGGAGTGGTCGCCGATCGCAGCTACGTCGAGCACTCGTACGGCGGCACGGCGATCGGCCAGAGCGGCGGCGCAGCGTGGTCGTTCACATGGACGGCACCCGCGACTCCTCGCGGCGAGATCGGCTTCTTCGCGGCTGCCAACGCTGCCAACGCCGACGGCTCCAACCAGGGCGATCGCATCTACTCGAAGTCGCCGGCGCCGCTGGCGCTCGTTCCCGCGGCCGCACACTAGCCTCCGCTACGTCTCTCGTTCGGCTGTCGCCGCGTCGGACACCAGGCCTATCTCCTTGAGAGGCCTCGACCGCTGTGCTCATATGCCGCTCGGGGGCGCGCTTCGGCGCGAAAAACACATGGCTACGGGTTGGGAGATGAGGCGGTGAGCACGCGCGCTTCCGGTTGGGACGGGGCAGCATCCGAGCGCATCGCCGAGCTCGAGCAGCGCGTGCGCGAGCTCGAAGCCGAGGTGGCACAGGCGCGCGATCGCGAGATCCGCATGCCGCTGGAGCTGGCGCTGCGCAACATCCGGTCCTTCCCGATCATTCTGTTTCGCGTCAATCCCAAGGGAATCATCGAAGAATCGGTCGGCCGCGGGCTCGAACGGCTCGGCCTGCAGGAACGGCAGGCCGTGGGCGTGAACATCTTCGAGACATTTCCCGAGGTCGCCGACTATGTGCGGCGCGCGCAGCGCGGCGAGCAAGTGCTGTTCGAAGCCAGCGGCACGTTCGAAGGACGGCCGTGGTCGTCGATCAACCACTACGCACGGCACGAGCCGAGCGGCGACGTCATCGCGGTAGCGCTGGACGTCACGCCGATGCGCGACATGCGCCGCGAGCTCGAGGCGAGCGAGCGCCTGTTCCGCGCGCTGGCGGATACGGTCCCGGTCGGCATCGCGCGATTCGACCGGCGCGGCCGCTGCACGTACCTGAACAAGCGCGTGCGCGACACGCTCGGGCTCCACGACGCCGACGTCTCCGGCTTCGATTGGATCCGCCACGTCCACGGCGAGGACCGCGACCGTATCGCCCGGCAGTGGAGCGAGCAGGAAAGCCGCCACGAGCTCGGCCGCCTTCTCTTCCGCTTCGCACGCGGTCCGGAGGAGCGCTGGCTCGAGGTCATCACGGTGATCGAGCGCGACGCCGAAGGGCGCATCGGCGGCTACGTCGCCACCGTCGTGGACGTCACCGGACAGAAACGATTGGAGGAAGAGCTCGGCAACCGCGTCGCCGAGCGCACGGCAGCTCTCGAGCTGGCCAATCGCGAGCTGGAGGCTTTCTCCTATTCGGTCAGCCACGACCTGCGTGCGCCGCTGCGCTCGATCGACGGCTTCTGCCGCGTGCTGCTCGAAGACTATGCCGCCGCGCTCGACGAGGCGGGGCGCAACTACCTGCAGCGCGCGAGCGCCGCGAGCCGGCGCATGGGCGCGCTGATCGACGACCTGCTGCGCATGTCGCGCGTGGGACGCAGCGAGCCGCGCAAGGAGCGGCTGGACCTGACCGCCATGGCATCGACGGTGGCCGAAGAGCTGCGCGCCAACGAGCCGCACCGCAACGTCGAGGTGGTGATCCAGGCCGGCCTTGCCGCGCACGGCGATCCCGCGCTCATCTACGACGTGCTGCTGAACCTGCTCGGCAACGCCTGGAAGTTCACCGGCAAGAAAGACGGTGCGCGCATCGAGCTGGCATGCGTCAACGGCGACGACGGCGAGGTCGCGTTCTGCGTCAGCGACGACGGCGTCGGTTTCGACATGACGTTCGCCGACAAGCTGTTCCGCCCGTTCGAGCGCCTTCACGGCGGCAACGACTTCGACGGCAACGGCATCGGGCTGGCAACCGTCGAGCGCATCATCCGCCGCCACGGCGGGCGCGTGTGGGCGAAGGGACGCCCGGGCAAGGGCGCGTCGTTCTACTTCACGCTAGGCCACTGAGAGCGCGGGCGCTGAGAAAGCGCCGCTCGTCAGGGAACAAACTGCTCTTTGAGGATGCGCTCCTCGAGCCCGTGCTCGGGATCGAAGAGCAGGCGCAGCGCGATCGATTTCTCCTCGTGCACGTGGACCTCGCGCACGTTGCGCGCCTCGGTGGTGTCTGCAACGGCGCTGACCGGGCGCTTGTTCTCGTCGCGGATGACGAAATCGATGGTCGCATCGCTCGGCACGATCGCGCCGCGCCAGCGGCGCGGGCGAAACGCGCTGATCGGGGTGATCGCCAGCACGCCGGATTTGACCGGCAGGATCGGCCCGTGCGCGGACAGATTGTAGGCGGTGCTGCCGGCCGGCGTCGCCACGAGCACGCCATCGCAGACCAGCTCGTCCAGACGCACGGTCCCGTCGATGCGAATCTCGATCTTGGCGGCCTGGCGAGTCTGCCGCAGCAGCGCGACCTCGTTGATCGCCAGAGCTTCCACCGTGGTGCCGCCCGCGCACGAGGCGCGCATCTTGAGCGGATGGATCGCGGCCTCCACCGCGCGCTGAATGCGGTCGGGAAGCTCGTCCTCGTTGTAGTCGTTCATCAGGAACCCGACGGTTCCCTTGTTCATGCCATAGATCGGGATGTCGCGGCCGATGTGCTCGTGCAGGGTCTGCAGCACGAAGCCGTCGCCGCCGAGCGCGACGATCACGTCGGCCTGGCCTGCCGGCACACTGCGGTACCTGGCGGTCAGCGCGGCGAGCGCCTGCTGCGCATCGGGAGAGTCGCTGGCGGCGAAGGCTAGTCGTTCTCGCGGCACGCCGAGCAAGATATCCCCGCGGCGCGCGGTTGGCCAGACGCGAGCGCTGTGACAGATTTCGCGCTTGCCGACCACGCCGCCATCGCCGTGCGACCCGCTGGCCGTGCGCCAGCCGCGCCTCGAGTTCTTCTACGACTGCTCGAGCCCGTGGACGTACCTCGCCTTTCATCGCATCGAGGACGTCGCCGCCGCGGCCGGCGCGGAGCTGGTGTGGCGGCCGATCCTCGTGGGCGGCATCTTCAACACGGTGAACGGCAGCGTCTACGAGCAGCGCCAGAATCCGGTGTGGCCGAAGATGCGCTACTACGCCAAGGATCTGGCCGACTGGGCGCGCTGGTACGGGCTGCGCATCGGCCAGCCGCCGGTCTTCCCGGTAAACAGCGTCAAGGCGATGCGAGGCGCGCTGGTCGCGCACGAGCACGGCTGCATCTCGGCCTATTCGCGCAAAGTCTTCGAAACGTACTGGGGCGACTTGCGCGACATCTCGCAGGACGACGTGCTGCGCGACATCGTCGCAGCGGTGGGTCTGGACGCCGCAGACTTCTTCGGCAGGATCGCCGAGCCCCGCTACAAAGACGCGCTGCGCACGAACACGCAGGAGCTGATCGAGCGCGGCGGCTTCGGCTCTCCCACCATGTTCGTCGACGGCGACGACATGTATTTCGGCAACGACCGCCTCATCCTCGTCGAGCGTGCGCTGATGGAGCGCCGACCGACGACCTGACGAACGTGGCTTCCGCCATCCACGAGGAGATACGGTGAACGATTTGTTCTCGATCCAAGGAAAGGTCGCGCTGGTCACCGGCGGCTCGCGCGGCATCGGCTTCATGATCGCGCACGGCTTCGCCGCGGCCGGAGCCAAGGTCTACATCAGCTCGCGCAAGAAGGACGCCTGCGATGCGGCGGTGGCCGAGCTTTCGAAGGTCGGCGAGGCGATCGCGCTGCCGGCGGACATCGCTACCGACGCCGGCTGCAAAGCGCTCGCCGCCGCGCTCGCGCAGCGCGAGAGCAAGCTGGGCATTCTCGTCAACAACGCGGGCGCGAACTGGGGCATGTCGCTCGCGGACTACACCGACGACGCGTTCGAGAAAGTGCTCGCCACCAACGTAAAGTCGATCTTCAACCTGACGCGCGAGCTGCTGCCGTTGCTGGAAAAAGCCGGAAGCAAGGCCGACCCGGCGCGCGTCATCAACATCGGCTCGATCGACGGGCTGCACGTGCCCGCGCTGGAGACGTACGCATACTCGACGAGCAAAGCCGCCGTGCACCATCTGACGCGCGTGCTCGCCAAGCAGCTCGCCTCCAGCAACATCACCGTCAACGCCGTCGCGCCCGGCCCGTTCCAGAGCAAGATGATGAAAGAGACGCTCGAGCGCTTCGGCGAGATGATCGTGGCGCAGGTGCCGCGCGGCCGCATCGGCGAGCCGGAGGACATGGCCGGCGTGGCGATCTATCTCGCCTCGCGCGCCGGCGCGTACGTGACCGGCGCCGTCATTCCCGTGGACGGCGGCATGGCCACCTGTCTGTGACCGAGGCTCAGCTGCGCGGGTGACGCTCCCAGAACGTCACGGCGCCGCGCGTCCACTCGGGACCGTTGCCCCAGTTCTTGCGCGTGCGTTTGTCGCGGTCCTTGGGATCGAGCTGCTTGCACGCGGCCGCGTACTCCTCGAACGTGCGCTGAGCCGCCGGCACCGCCCAGTAGTCCTCTTCCAGCGACCACAGTCCGCCTCCCGCGTACTGGAGGATGGTGATGCCGGGAAAATCGAGGACGCCTTGCCCGCTCGGATGGTCACGCCTGTTCTGCATGTAGATGACGACGCGCCCGCTCGGCTCGGCCATGTGCCATTCGTAGACCGTGTAGAGCTCGCCGAACTTCTCCATGATCGGCTTGATCCACGCGCGGATCGCTTCCCGCCCGTGCATGTTGCCCATCACGTGCTCGATGTAGAGCGCATCGGGCGTGAACAGATTCGCCCACGCGTCCCAATCCTCGCCCACTGCGCCCGTCTGCCAGTACGTGCGGTACGCCGCTTCGACCTCTTCGATCGGATAGGTTGCCATGATGGCGGCTTGTATGGCGCGACGGCGGCTGCGTCCAGCAGGCAGGCCGCCCGATGATCGTGCGTCTGCTGCGACACCTGCTGCAGCTCCTCGTGTTCGCGGCCGTGGCCGGCGCCGTCCTCGTCGTGGTGCTCGGCTTCGTGGCGCCGCCCACGACCGCGTTCATCCTGGAGAGCAAGGTCGCGGCCATGTTCGAAGGCGGCGGCGAGCGGGTCGGGTACGAATGGGTGCCCTATACGCGCATCTCCCCGGAGCTGATGCTCGCGGTGGTGAGCTCGGAGGACCAGCGCTTCCGCGACCACCACGGCTTCGACCTCGGTGCGATCGAGAAGGCGGCCGAGCACAACAGGCGCAGCACGAGCATTCGCGGCGCCAGCACGATCAGCCAGCAAGTCGCCAAGAATCTGTTCCTGTGGCCCGGACGCACGTATGTGAGGAAAGCGGTCGAGGCTTACTTCACGGTGCTGATCGAGCTGTTCTGGCCCAAGCTGCGGATCCTGGAGACCTACGTGAACGTGGTGCAGTTCGGCAAGTACACGTACGGCGCCGAGGCTGCCGCGCGCCGGTTCTTCGGCGTTCCGGCGGCGGCGCTGACGCCCGAGCAGTGCGCGCTGCTCGCGGCGGTGCTGCCTGCGCCGAGCACGCTGCACGCCGACGCGCCCTCGCCCTATCTTCGCAAGCGCCAGCACTGGATCCTCTCGCAAATGAGCGCGCTCGGCGGACGAGGCTATTTCCGGCGCATCGCACCCGCGCTGGCGGCGCAGCAGGCGCCGTAGTGGTGTCGCGGTCGGCGTGTGTCGCGCGCGCCGTGTCGCGCGTCTCGTGTCGCGCGTGTCGGTAGCCTAGCTGCGTTCCTCGTTGCGGCGATCAAGCAAGCGCTTCGAGACGGGCCTTCAGGCGGCGGAAATAGCGAACGCGATCGCAGAGCAGCTCGACGGCCTGCGGCGCGCGCGGAGCGGTGATGTAGTCCCAGCGGCCGTTGCCCCAGAAATCATCGATGCGCGCCACGAACGAGCCTGGTGTGGCCGGCGAAAGACCGACCGACCAGTGCAGCTGCACGTCGCGCGCGGCAAAGTCGATCGTGACGGCGATGGGCGAGCCGTCCAGCGTTCCGCTGTAGCGCGTCTCTCCGCCGGGCAGCTTGCTCTTGGTTGCCGACAGCAGCGACGTGAGCGCCGGCTGCAGGAGCTTGCGAAGGAGCGGAGCCTTGGCCGGCTCGTTCCTGCGAATGTCCGGATCGTCGGTGAGCCAGGAGGGCGGCTCGTCGCGCGGTGCGAAGGAGAGCGACGCGCGAGTCTGCGCCACCATCTGCATGCTCTGCGCGTCGCCGAGCATCGCGCGTGCCATGCGCAGGCTCTGATAGCGCATGCCATAGGCGAACGATCCCTCCTGCATGCTCGCGCGGTAGCGCAGCAACGCGGGGTCGGAAGCACTGAGCGCGACCGCCTCGGCGTCACGAGAAAGCACGAGCCTGGTCGCGGCGAGGCGCGCGGTGACATCGAGAAAAGCGTCGCGGGCGGCCACGTCCAGGTCCGCGAAGTAGTCGAGCAGACGCACGACGTCGCTGCTTGGCGTGCGGTAGAGCGTTGGAAACCCGGCCGCGGCTTCGTCGTGGAAATCGGAGCGGAGAATCTCGGCGACGTCGGGAACCGACAGCATTCGCCGGCCGCCGCCCGGTGCTCAGATCAGCCGCACCAGCGCCGAAACGACGCCGATTCCGGCCACCATGATGCCGCCCAGCCGCATCGTCATGCGCCGCTCGAGATCGGCCATCGATTCGCGAAGAAGCGCGGTCTGCTCGCAGAATCGCACCTCGACGCGCTTCTCCAGCTCGCTCAGCCGTATCTCGAACCGCTTCTCCTGCTCCGCAAGGCGCGTGTCCATGTGGCCCTGCAGATACTCGAATCGCGCATCGACCTGCGCAAAGCGCCCGTCGATCTGCCCGAAACGCGCGTCGATCCGCACTTCGAGCTCTCGCAAGTCTTGCTTCATCGCAACGAAGCGCGCATCGCTCTGTGCTTCGAGCTCTCGCAAATCTTGCTTCGTGGCAAGCGAATCGGTCATGGCAGCCGCGAGCGCCTCGGCCTGTGGCTATCGACGAGGTCGCACGCGACCTCGTTGTGCCTGCCGCTCGCTGAATCCAGCCTCGCGAAGACGACGCGCATACGCAAGCGTATCAATAGCGACCGCCATCGCTACGCGCCTCGCTCGGATATCCGCTGCATGGGTAAGAGGATCGACGACGAGGGCACGCGCGTCAATGCCTCGAGTGTCGTTGCAGCGAGGAGCTACAGGTAGCGGGTGTCGGTCTGGGCTTCCATCAGATCGCCGGCAACGAACGCGATGGTCGAGCGCGGGAACAGCCGATTCACGTTGGCGCGGATCCAATTGAACCACGTCGTGACGACTGACGGGCTTTGCCCCAGCGCTTCGAGGGAGACCGCGACGACATTGGCCGCGCTCTCTTCGGCCGAGCGGTTCTTGCGCGCCTCACCGGCAACCATCTCGAATTCGGTCTTGACCGGTCCGGGCTGCACGACGAGCACGTCTACGCCCTGATCGCGCACCTCCGCCCAGAGGCCTTCGCCGAACAGCAGGTCGAAACCCTTGGTTGCCGAATAGACGGCGTGGAACGGGAGCGGCTGACGCCCGGCGACGGAGCCGACGACGATGACGGCGCCGCGTCGGCGCGATACCATTGCGGGCACGAGCGCCGCGCACAGGACCACGTGCGCCGTGCAGTTGAGCTCGACCATCTGGCGCAGACGATTGGGATCCTGACGAATGAAGCGTCCGGCATAGCCGGCGCCTGCGTTGCTCACCAGGATGTCGATGTCGAGGTCCGCCACTGCAGCGAGCAGACGCTCGGCGCCTCCCGGCTCGGCGAGATCGGCGGCAACCACGCGCGTCTCGATCCCGTGCGCGCGCTCGAGCTGCGCGGCCAATTCCTCGAGCCGCTCTTCGCGGCGCGCGCACATCACGCAGGAGATGCCGCGGGCCGCCAGGGCGCGCACGTACTCCAGGCCGATGCCTGCGGACGCTCCGGTGACGAGCGCCCATTCGCCGTAGCGCTGCGCCAGCGTCGGCCGATTCTGAAACCGAGCGCGCGCGCGCCAAAGTGCGGCCGCCACAACCGCCAGAGCGGCGCCCGACAGCACACCGGCAACCCAGCCGCGCGTTCCGGGGATGAAAGCGATCGACCAGACCAGCATGCCGAACGCCATTTGCGCGACGTACAGCGATGCCCACGGCCACATCCACGGTCGCATCCGCCAGAAGCCGTAGAGCCCGAACGCGTACACGATCCAGTGGAGGACGTCGCCGACCTTGGCGACCCAGTCGGTGAAGACCATGCCCATCCACACGTCGTGGTCGCGGGCCACCGGCTTCACGAACAGGTCGTAGGGCGCGTACACGAAGACGATGAACGCGCAGAACAGCATCAAGAGGTTCATCCACCACGGCCGCACGGACAGGCGGTCGCGCAGCCACGAACGGTATCGTCCCATCGAGTTTCTCCCGCACTGCTCGCTCGCAGCGGCGCGACTGTAACACAGGCAGTCCCTCTTGCACGCACCGCGGGCGCCCGGCGCGCCTCGCCGATGCGCGCGGCGGCGCCTGGACTCCGCGCCGCGGCGGCATTAGAACACGTTCTCTTCGGCGCCGGAGCGCCGGAAAATCCCGACGAAAGAGGCGCAGAGCAATGGCAGGACGACTCGAAGGCAAGGTTGCGGTCATCACCGGCGGCGGCAGCGGCATCGGCCGCGACACCGTGCTGCGTTTCCTCGCCGAAGGCGCCAGCGTCGTGGCCAGCGACATCAACGAACGCACCGGCGCCGAGACGCTCGAGCTTGCCGGCAAGGCAGGCCACGGCGGCAGCGTCGTCTTTCAAAAGACGGACGTTTCTTCCGAAGAGCAGGTCGTGGCGATGATCGAGCGGGCGATCAAGGAATTCGGCGGGCTCGACTGCGTCTTCAACAACGCCGGCTTTCCCGGGGCGCTCGGCAAGATCCACGAGATCGACGCGGCGGCATGGGATCAGACGTTCGCCGTGCTGGTGCGCGGCGTGTTCCTCGGCACCAAGCACGCCGCGCGCGTGATGCTGGAGCGCGGCGTCGCCGGATCCATCGTCAACACGGGCTCGGTGGCGGGGCTGAGCGGCGGCTGCGGACCGGTCGCGTACACCGCGTGCAAGGCGGCGGTGATCAACATGACGCGCGCGGTGGCGGTGCAGCTCGCGCGCAAGAACATCCGCGCCAACACGGTCTGCCCCGGCGGCATCCTCACCCCGCTCGTGCATCGCGGCAACGAAGAAGCGATGGAAGGCGTGATGGCCTCGGCGCAGCCGATGAAGGTCGCCGGCCGCGGCACCGACATTGCCTCCGCCGTCGTCTACCTTGCCAGCGACGAGGCCCGCTTCGTCACCGGCATCGAGCTCGTCGTGGACGGCGGCCTGACGGCTGCAGGACCGCACGTCTACAAGGGCGAATTCGAAGCGCAGTTCCCCGGCGGGATGGACAAAGGCACCACCGAGATGTGAGCGCGGCGCGGCGCGCTCAGCCCATCGCTTCGGCGAGCACGCGCAGGGCGCGCACGTCCTGCGTGCCCGCCAGGAGCTGTGTCACCGGGCTCGCCTTCCACGCCTGCAGGCGCTCGCGGATCCGCTCGGGCGGACCCACCAGCGATATCTCGTCGGCGAGCTCGTCGGGCACGGCCTCGGCCGCTGCTGCGCGATCGCCGGACAGGAACAGCTCCTGAACGCGGCGCACACCATCCTCGAAACCCATGCGCGACATGATATTGACGTGGAAGTTCTTATCCTTCGCGCCCATGCCGCCGATGTAGAACGCGAGCATCCACTTCACGGGAATGAGGCAGGCCGACACGTCATCGCCTACGACTACCTGCGCCATGCACGCGATCTCGAACCCGGGACGCAGGTGATCGAGCGCCTCCGAGTACACGTGCGTGCGGTACGGCGAGAAGAACATGGGCAGCCAGCCGTCGGCGACGTCGGCCGCGAGACGCACGTTCTTCGGCCCTTCGGCGCCGAGATAGATCGGAATATAGTCGCGCAGCGGGTGCGTGATGAGCTTGAGCGGCTTGCCGAGCCCGACCGAGCCCGGCCCGCGGTAGGGGAGCTGGTAGTACTGGCCGTCGAAGCTGACGGGCCCTTCGCGGCGCAGCATCGTGCGCACCAGCTCGATGAACTCGCGCGTGCGCGTGAACGGCTTGGCGAACGGCTGCCCGTACCAGCCCTCGACCACCTGCGGGCCGCTGACCCCGATGCCGAGAATCAGACGGCCACCCGACATGTAATCGATGGTCGAAGCCGTCATTGCGACGCACGCCGGCGTGCGCGCCGAGATCTGCGACACCGCCGTGCCGAGCTTGATGCGCGTGGTGTTGGCGCCGATCCAGCAAAGCGGCGAGAACGCATCCGAGCCGTACGCCTCGGCCGTCCATACCGACTCGTAGCCTAAGTTCTCCGCCTCTTTGGCCAGCGTCAGGAAGTCGCCGGGCGCGCCGCCCTGCCAGTAGCCGATCATCAAACCGAGCTTCATGCAGCCTCCTTCTCGTGCATCGCTGCGCGATGCTGACGGCGTCTACGCGAATCGCGAGCGCCAGTCACCCGCGCACGCCCGAAACGCGCGTACAGCGCAGCAACTTTGAAGCTGCATTAAAGCTAGCTGCGCGAAAACAATCTTCTTTTTTCACGAAAGTCACGACGTAACCTGCCTTGTCACGCCTGTCCTTCGACGGCTACTGTCGCCACAGGGGGAAGCTCATGCGTCATTCTCGTCACTCGCGCGCCCATCATTCGAGCGCTCGTCACTACTCGCGCGGTCACGCTGCGGCTCGCACCTGCCGCGCTCTGGCAGCCGCGACCATTGCACTCGCGGGCGCGGCGCCGGCGTGGGCCACGTTCTCCACCGCCAACCCGGTCCTGTTCGTCACGCAGGTTCCCACCGGTTCTTTCGGGAGCGTCACTTCGGCCTTCGGCAATCACCAAGGATCGGTGGATGCGGCGCCGCGCGGCGGCGACCTCGTCATCCGCTATCCCGACGGCACGCTGCGCTTCCTTACGCAGGAAGCAGGCTACGGCAACGCGGGCCAGCAAGGTGCGAACGCGATCGCGGTGCGCGAGCCCTGCGTGCACTGGAGCGGTACCAAAGCACTGTTCTCGATGCTCATCGGCGCGCCGACGGCGCGCTACCAGGTCGGCGTCTGGCACTGGCAGATCTACGAGGTGTCCGGGCTCGGCGAGAATCAGCCGGTGCAGATCCGCAAGATCGCCAATCAGCCGCCCTACAACAACATCTCGCCGATCTACGCCACCGACGGACGGATCCTGTTCACGTCGGACCGCCCGCGCGACGGCTCGGCGTACCTGTACCCGCAGCGCGACGAGTACGAGTCGTCGCCCATCGTCGCCGGCATCTACTCGCTCGGCGAAGCCAGCGGCGACTTAAAGCTGCTCGAGCACGCGCCGAGCGGGGCGACTTCGCTGTCGATCGACAGCTTCGGCCGCGTGATCTTCACCAAGTGGGATCACCTGCAGCGCGACCAGCAAGGCGACGAGCCGGGCGTAGCGTCCGCTCACCAGGCATTCACCTACGCGAGCGAGGCGCAGAACGCGGCGACGACCAGCGCGCTCGCCGGCGCCGAGGTCTATCCCGAGCCGCGCACGAACAAGGATCCGGCGTACGACAGCAAGCTCTCGCTGCATTCCTTCAACGAGTTCTTCCCTTGGGAGATCAACGAGGACGGCACCGCCGAGGAGACGCTAAACCACGTCGGGCGTCACGAGCTCGGCGGCACCTACACGGAAGGAAGCTTCGTTGCGGATTCGAACCTCTCCTACTACACGCCGCAGAGCGACCACGACAACACGCTGTACCTGTACGGCTCGGCCGGCCTCTTTCATCTGCGCGAAGACCCGAATCACGCCGGCAACTTCTACGCGACCTATGCAACCGAGTTCTTCACCGCCGCCGGCGGCGTGCTCCTCAAGCTCACCGGAGCGCCCAGCGTCAACCCCGATCACATGACACTGACGGCGGTAACGCCCACCAGCAACATGGCAATGGTGCCGCAGCAGACCGGCTACTTCCGCAACCCGCTACCGATGACGGACGGCAAGCTGCTGGCCTCGCACACCCCGGCCACGGAGAACCTCAAGAACAACGGCAGCACCGCTGCGCCGAATTGGTCGTACGCGTTCCGCATCAAGCTGCTGCAGCAGTCGGGCAACACGTATGCGCCGGTGGATACGCTCACCGCCGGCATCACCAAGAGCCTTACCTGGTGGACTCCCGATGAAGCCGCATCCTGGACCGGCGAGCTGTGGGAGTTGGACGCGGTCGAAGTCGTCGCGCGCACGGTGCCCGCGCCTCGCCAGTCCGTGCTGCCCGCGATCGAAGCCGGTGTCTTCGCGGACGAAGGCGTCGACGTGCAGGCGTTTCGCCAGTACCTGGTCGACAACGATCTGGCGCTCATCGTCAGCCGCGACGTCACGCAGCGCGACCGCGCCGACGTGCAGCAGCCGTTCAACCTGAAGGTCCCCGGCGGCACGCAGTCGATCGGCGCGGGCGGCACGATCTACAACATCACCGATCTGCAGATCTTTCAGGCCGATGCGCTGCGCGGCTACGGCAATCCGATGTCGCCTTCGCCCGGACGTCGCCTGCTCGCGCGCCCGATGCACGAGCCGGGCGTTTCGCAGAGCGCCGGATCGCCGGCGGGCGCCGTCAAGCTCTCGCCCGACGGATCGATGGCCGCGCTGGTGCCGGCGCGCCGCGCGCTGACGTGGCAGCTCGTAGACGGCTCCGGCCAGGGGATCGTGCGCGAGCGGAACTGGATCAGCTTCCAGGCCGGAGAGATCCGCGTGTGCGCGAACTGCCACGGTATCAATACGCAGAGCCAGACCGGCGAGGGCTCGCCGCAGAACGAGCCGATGGCGCTGCACGCGCTGCTGCAGGAGTGGTCCGGCGGCGGCCCGCCTCCTCCGCCGCCGAGCTCGTGCACGAGCGGCATCGCGCTTTCCAAGCCGCGCCTGCAGGTCTCGGCATCACCGATGAAGCTGAGCCTGAGCGCCTCGGCGCTCCTGCCGTTCCCCTTCACGAGCGTGGACCCGCCGACCAATGGCGTGCACGTCGTCGTCGACGGCGTGATCGACGCGCTCGTGCCCGGCGGCGCCGCGTGGACGACGAAAGGCAGCGCGTGGATGTACAACGATGCCAGCGGCGCGGTCGCCGGCGTTACCAGCATCCGTCTCAAGAACAAGACTTCCGAGCCCGGCCGCCTGCTGATCAAGGTGCGCGCCGCCGGCGCCGGCGTCACGCTTCCCGCTCCGAACGCAGTGACGGCGACGATCACGTTCGGCGCCGACACCGAGTGCGCGAGCGTGGCCTGGAGCGGTCCGGGCGCGCCGTCACCGTCGTGCAAAGGAACGAGCGCCAAGCTGCTCTGTCGCTGACAGCTGGGGGATGAATGGGACAGGTCCCGGTTTTTGCAAACGCGGGGCCTGTCTTCGCGAGGTGTGTCCACTGTCGCACGCGAAACCTGAAGCTTCCTTCATGCGCCCCATTCCGGATTGACGGCGGCGGCCTCCGGCGCGACAACATCGGGCATCCTCCCCGTCAGCGTCCACGAGGGGCTCCGCATGCGCCACCCGATTTCACAGTCTCGAAGAACACACGTCGCGTCGGTCGCAGTCGCATTGCTGGTGCTGGGCGCCGGCGCCGCGGCGCGCGGCGACGTCTTGGTAGGACCATGGCGCGCTGCCAACGACCTCGACCCCGGCCCGGAGACGTTGCATCCCTACGCAGACGATCGCGACTGGTGCTGGAGCGGCACGGGGATCGTGACGGTGCGCACGGATCACTGGATCGTCAACGGCGACGATGCCGCCGACGTTCTAGTGCAACGCTACGATGCCGAAGGAACTCCGGTCGGCGAGGCGGTGAAGGCTAACCATGCACCGACGCGCTACATGCCGACGATCGCCTGCGCTCCGGGCGGCGACGTCGTGGTCTCCTGGACCGACTACGAGTCGGAGCGCCGCACCATTCGCGCCTACGACGAAGCTGGCTCACCGCTGTCCGACGCTGCCCAGCTCGAAGACATCACCGGCTGCTACAGCCCGGCGATGGCCTTGTCCGACGATCACATGCTCGTCGTTGCATGTTACGAGGAGGGGCCGCTCTACCAGGGCGAGCACTTGGACGCGCTCGTCTTCGATCTCTCCGGCACACGACTCGGTAAGCACGAATCCTTCTTCGAAGGCGACGGCGGGAACTATGGCCCGCCCGACATGGCGGTCGACGACGCCGGCCACGTCGTTATCCTGGATCGGCGGGGCAGGGCCCGGGTTCTGACGTCTCTCGCAGAGGGCGGAGCTGCGCTCGGCGATCCGCTCATGCTCGGCGCTTGGCGCGTGGTGGCAGAAGATACCGGGCTGTTCCGCATGCTCGGCTACGACGGCGTCCATGGAGGGTACATCGGTAGCCAACTTGCACTCGACCGCGAATTGCCCGCGGCGCCATCGTCGGCGATGCCCGCAGCGGACGACAGGTTCGTCCGCGAGACGGTTGCCGCCGGCCCGTGGCGGTTCTTCGAGTGGGACGATCCGCAGCCGCGTGTTGCCGCCACGCCCGGCGGATGGCTGCTGACACAGGTCGAGAACCACCCCGATCTGCAGACCTGGTCGCTGAACACACAGGTGACGGTGCGCCGCTCCTCCGACAACGGTCGGACGTGGAGCGAGCCGCAGGCGCTTTCCGCGCAGTATGAGTACGGCGTGCCCGCAATCGCCGCCGATTCCGCCGGCCACGCCATCGTCGCATGGCACTTCGTGGACGAGTACGAGTCCGGCGTGCTGTTCTCGAGCTCCGCCGACGGCGGCCGGCACTGGAGCGACGTCCAGACCGCCCAGCCAATCCACGAGGACGACCGCTGGTGCGATCATCAAACGGGATCACCTGCGCGTGTGGCCACCGACGGGGCCGGAACGTGGGTCGTCGCCTGGGGATCGCGTCGATATGCCGACGACTGCGAGAATCTTCCCACCGTGAACGACCGCATCGTCGTCGCCCACTCCAGCGACGACGGCGCCACATGGACGACCGATACCGTTGCCGAGAACATGGGATACGGGGCCGCCGGCCTCGACGTCACGTTCGACGGCGACGGCAGCTGGATCGTGGCGTGGGCGGATGTGGACGCATATGCGGCGCGCTCCGGAGACGGCGGCAAGACGTGGAAGACGCCGCGCACGCTGGCCACCGCTGGCGCACCGACGAGTGTGCAAGCGCTCGTCCATGGATACCCGGACACCTCGATGGACTATGGAGCGCAACTCCGCCGCGGCCTTTCATTGGCGAGCGACGCGCGGGGAACTGTGCTCGCCGCCTGGACATCCGTGCCGTTCGGAAGCGAGAACGTCGGCCGTGACGCCGACATCGTCACCGCGCGGACGAGCGACGGCGGCCGCTCCTGGAGCGCGCCGACAGCGATCGCCTCCTACGCTGCAACCGATAGCACGACCGATGACTCGCCAACGCTGCTCAGCCAGGGCGATCACTTGTGGGTTGGCGCGTGGCGATCCTTCGGCGCCGGCGGCGGCGCGAATCTGGATGCGGATATCCTCGTCAGTCGTTCGGTCGATGACGGCCGGCACTGGTCGCCAGCGCGCTTTGCCAACCGCGAAGCGCCCACCGATTCGCGCGGCGATCACGCGCCGTCGCTCGCCGGCAATGCCGCGGGTGTAACGATGCTGGCGTGGTCCAAGGCTCCGACGCTCCCTCTTCAGCCGACACCGGAGCGCCCGTACGGGAGCGAGCCCGGAGAGGGCGCCGAAACGCATGTAGCCACCTCAGGCGATCGTTGCGGGAACGGCCTGCTGGAGAGTGGCGAGGTGTGCGACGATGGCAACGCCGTCGAAGGTGACGGCTGCGACAGCAACTGCACACACGCCGGATGCGGGAATGGCGTCGTCGATCCGGGCGAAGAATGCGACGACGGCAACGCCAGCGACGAGGACGCGTGTACCTCCGGGTGCACGAGTGCACGCTGCGGCGACGCCGTCGCGCGCATCGGCTGGGAACAGTGCGACGACGGCAACACCTCCAACGAGGACGATTGCGTAGAGGGGTGCAAGCGCGCGACCTGTGGTGACGGGTTCGTCGGCCCCGACGAGGAGTGTGACGACGCCAACGATGACAACACCGACTCCTGCACCGACTCTTGCCGATTGCCGGCCTGCGGAGACGGCTTCGTGCAGGCCGGCGAAGAATGCGACGACGGCAACCTCGTCGACATGGACGGCTGCACCGCGCACTGTACGATCGCGCGCTGCGGTGACGGATCCACCGACTTCGCGACCGAGGAGTGCGACTACGGCAACCCGCGCCATGCGCCGTTCTGCTCGGCCGATTGTCGGATCGTCACCTGCCCCGACAACAACGGCGACCAGGTGGTCAACACCTCCGACGCTTCTCGCGTGCTCCGCAGCTCCGTCGGCCTCACGCAGCATTGCCCGAGCGAGGCCTGCGATACCGACGGCGACGGGCACATCGACGCGACGGATGCAGGCCTGACGCTGCGCGCCGCGCTCGCGATCCCGGCCGCTCAACTGTGCACGGGACCGCGCCCGCACGAGACGGGAACACTCTCGTTCTATCTGCTCGACACCCACACGATCGGAGCGTTGCAGCTCTCGATCAAATACCCGCTGGCTCTCGACCTTCTGCGCGACCCGGCTGGGAAGCTGCACTGCAAGACCGACATCGACGGCTTGATCTCCGCGTATAACTCGTCAACCGGTTCGCTCGACGCCGGCTTCGTGGCGATCAACGGATTCACGGGGCCGGGCGAGCTCTTCCACTGCACCTATTTCACCGTCGATCCCGGTACTCCGGACCTCTACACGATCGATGTCGTGGACGTGTCGGATCCCGATTTCCACGACATCGTCCCAACGCCGAAAATCGTCGTGCAGATCAGCCACTGACCGCCGGGGCCGTTCCGCTTCGCAGCCTGGGCCGATGCCGCGAGGCAAAGGTGTGCGCCTGAAAGCGAAACGGGAGGGCATCCTCGACTGCCCTGGGCCAAGAGGTTAGCGCTACTCCGGGCAAGCGGACGGCACCGGTATTCCCTCCGCCAATTTTACCACGGCAAGCGCATCGGCCGCTGTGACGGTACCATCCCGATCGACGTCACAAGCCTGGAGGCTGCACGTTGCGCCACCCATCGCGACGTCGAGCACGAAGCGAGCCTCGTACAAAGTTGGCTCGCGTGTGTGGTAGTTAAACGGGTGTCCGCAGGGAACGAAGCGGCACTGCTCGTCGCATTCCTCACCCCAATACCAGAACACGTCACCGTCGTCACAGTCCTCGCCTTCGTCCACAATTCCGTTGCCGCAATTCGTGGCAGCGCATGCCGAGGGAAGAAACGTGGATTGGTTACCCCAGCACAGGATCGACGCGTCATCACGCACGGCGCACGCGCTCTCCTGGCTCACCGAGATTTGGTGGTATTTTCCGGCGGGCACGTACACGCCGTTGTCGCCCCAGCACGCCAGCGAATCGTTCTCGGCGATGGCGCAGGCGTGATGCCCTCGCACACTGATTTCGCGAAACATTCCAGGCGGAGACTTCGCATCGTCCTCGTAGTCATGGCCCCAGCAGTGGATGGCGCCGTCCGATGCAACGGCACAAGCGATGTCACCGCCGACGGCCAGCGAAACATAGCTCCCCGCGGGCGGGCTTTGCGCCTGGCCGCCGCCCCAGCATTGTATGCTTCCATCAACATGCGTTGCGCAGGAGGCGGCATAGCCCGCAGCGACCGCAACGAAATCACCTGCTGGCGGATCGGTTTCGCCGGCAGTGTTCCGTCCCCAACAGTCGAGCGCTCCATCCGGCCGAAGACCGCAATTGTGGTAATCGCCGGCTGCGATTTCTGTAAACCGGCCGGCCGGCGGGATCGTTACTTGGTAGTTGTCGTGCCCCCAGCACTTTGCGTGACCGTGAAGGCCCAGCGCACAAGAATGAAACTCGCCGGCGACGACAGATAGCGCGCGGCCCGGCGGAACATCTACGGACACGTCGTACGGCGCGCCGCAACAGATAACCTTGCCGTCAGATCGCAAGGCGCAAAAATGCCCGGCGCCGGTGGCGGTCTGGACATAGCCCTCGGCCGGCACTGTGGATTCGCCGAATCGGTTCTCGCCCCAGCAGACTGCTTCCCCGTCATCGCGTAAGGCGCACGCATGAAAGAAGCCGACTGCGACTTCGCGATAGCGCCCGGCGGGGGCGTCCAACACGTCGGATTCTTCCGGGCCCCAACATGCGAGCGTGCCATCGGATCGCACGCCGCAAGCGGCTCGGTCGCCTAGCGAGAGTTGTATGAATGCGCCTGCCGGCGGCACGGTGCGCCCGCTGTCGTTCTCACCCCAACATGCCAGAGAAGCGTCCGCGCGAATGCCACAACTGTAGCGGCGGTTGCTCGAGACCGCGACGAAAGCCCCCCTCGGTGGGCTGGCTTGCCCGTCACCGTTCTCTCCCCAGCAACGCAGGGAACCATTCGTTCGAAGGCCACAGATGTGGTCGTGACCGACCGCGACATCCACGAATTTTCCCCGCGGTGGCGACGTGCCGTAGGCGACGTCACCCCAGCACCGCACGCGACCGAGCGGATTGATCGCGCAGCCGCCAGTCCCGCCGTACGGATACCCGCCGCCGAATGACAGATGATCGAGCGGCAGGCCCGGAGGCACCCTCGCGGGATAGTGTCCCCAGCAGACGACCTCGCCATCGCGAATGCCGCAGCCCGCATCGGACGCCACGGATATCTCGGAATATCTACCCGCCGGCGGCTGGGCTTGGCCCCAACCATTCTCGCCCCAACAAAGAACCGTTGAGTCTTCCCGCAAGCCGCAGGTGTGAGAGAGGCCGGCGACCAAGTGGCGGAATCGCGTACACTGAAAATTCGCGGAGGTCGCCGCTCGACTCTGCGGGTCCGCTGCCGACGTTGCAGCCGGTAGCAGAAGCAGGAGTAGCGCCGAGCGGATTAGTCGCACACGGATTCGCATCAATGAGGCCAGCCTACGCACCGTGTTACGCAACGTTGGTGCTGTTGCAACGCGCCGGACGGTTGTGAAGCGCGTCACTTTGAAAGGCTGGCCGAGTCGGCTCCTGTATGAGTGGCGTTGTCAGCTTTGTCGATGACGTTGCGCCGAGGGCGCCGGCTACGACATCCACCGCCCGATCGCCGTTCCCCACACCCAGCGCATCGTCGCGACGATCTGCTTCTCTTTCGCGGCCGTGTACGGATACCAGACCTGCTCGGCTTTCGGTGCGAAGCGGTCGATCAGGATCGGTTGCGCGTGACAGAAGCCGCGCGGGCCGGTCAGCCCGTTCACCTGGCCCACCCCGCTGGCCTTCATGCCGCCGAACGGCGCTTCGGTCGCGCCGTAGGTGACGCCGTGGTCGTTGATGCACACCGATCCGGAGTCCAGCCGCGCAGCGATCGACACGGCGCGCTCGCGGTCGCGCGACCACACGCTGGCGCTCAGTCCGTACGTGCTCGCATTCGCGCGCGCGATCGCTTCTTCCTCGTCCTTCACGCGCACCACGGGTAGCACCGGGCCGAACGTTTCCTCGGTCATCACCTTCATGTCGTCGGTGAGGTCGGTCAGTACCGTCGGTTCGTAGAACAGGCCCGGCAGCGCCGCGTTGCGACGCCCGCCCGTGAGCACCCTCGCCCCTTTTGCACGAGCGTCCTCGACGTGGCGTTCCACCACTTCCAGCTGCGGCTCCCAAAACAGCGGACCCACGTCGAACTCGCCGCCGGCGCCCTGCCGCAGCGTCTTTACCTTCTCGACGACCTTGGCGAGAAACTCATCGGCGACGGCGTCGGCGACGTAGACGCGCTCGACCGACATGCACACCTGACCGGCGTTGAGGAAGCAGCCGAACACCGCGCCGCCGGCCGCGCGCTCCACGTCGGCATCGGCGCACACGATCATCGCGTCCTTGCCGCCGAGCTCGAGCGTGCAAGGCGTCAGACTGCGTCCGCACGTCTCGCCGACCTTGCGCCCCGTGCCCACGCTGCCGGTGAAGGAAATCTGGTCGCAGCCCGCCTCCACCAGCGCTGCGCCGGTCTCGCCGTCGCCTTGCAACACCTGCAGCACGCCGTCGGGCAAGCCGGCCGCACGGAAGAGATCGAGGACCTGTCCGCTCGAGCGCGGCGAGACCTCCGAGGGCTTGAGCAGCACCGCGTTGCCGGCCACGAGCGCCTGCGCCACCGGATTGATCGCGAGCACGAACGGTCCGTTCCACGGCGTGACGATCCCGACCACGCCGAGCGGCCGGTAGAGGATGCGCAGCTTCTTTTGCAGCCCGAGAAGATGCATGCGCTTCTTCTCGGGCGCCAGGACGCGCGGCGCGCGCTTGCCCCAGTACGCGAGCACGTCGCAGCCGGGCAGCACTTCCATGAACAGCGCTTCCAGGCGCGGCTTGCCGCTCTCGCGCACGATGACGTCGGCGAAATCGCCGTGGCGCTCCGACAGGATGCGCGCCGCGCGCGCGAGCACTTCGCCGCGCTCCTGCGGCGAGCGCGCGGCCCATGCCGGCTGCGCGCGTCGCGCGGTAGCGAGCGCCTCCGCAACGTCCGCTGCATTGGCGACTTCGATCTGGTCGATGGGTTCTGTCGTGGCCGGGCTGGAAAGAAGGAGGATGCGGCGCCCCGCGGGGCTCGTGCCGCCGGCTCGTACGATTGCCATCGGCAGTGCGTAGCGCGCGCGGCGTTCCCGCGAAAGCGAAGCCGAAGGTTTCAGCCTTTCTTACGAATGAACGTCAGCCCGTCGCCGATGGTCAGCATCGCCGCCTCGACGCGCGAGTCGGCGGCGACGTGGTCGTTGAACTTGCGGATGTGCTCGGTGTCCTCGCCGGTATTGGCCGGATCGGCCACGCTGCCCATCCACAGGACGTTGTCGACGAGGATCACGCCGTTCGGGCGCAGGCGCTCGAGGATCAGCTCGTAGTAGGCAAGGTAGCCGCCCTTGTCGGCGTCGATGAACGCGAGGTCGAACACCGGATCGGCCGGCAGCGCGGCCAGGGTCTCGGTGGCCGGGCCGATGCGAAGGTCGATGCGGTCGGCCACCCCCGCCCGCTGCCAGTGGCGCTTGCCGATCGACGTCCACTCCTCGCTGATGTCGCAGCAGATCAGCTTGCCGTCGCTCGGCAAGGCGCGCGCGACGCAAAGGGCCGAGTAACCGGTGAACGTGCCGACCTCGATGGCGCGCCGCGCGCCGATTGCCAGCGCGAGCTGCTCCATGAACGCGCCCTGTTCCGGCGAAATCTGCATGATCGAGATGAACCCGAGGCCCTCGGTCTCGGCAATGAGGTCGCGCTGAATCTGGTCCGTCGGCTTGCTGTGCGCGACGACGTACTGGTGCACCTGCGGCGTCAGATGGAAGGCTTTGGGCGTGTCGGACAAGGGCATCCCTCCGGACTAGAACGTGTTCTTGCTTCGGGGCCGCGTCAGGCTAGCATCTGCCCCCGCCGACGCGAGCGCCGGCCACCGACACGACGAGCGACCGCCGCGGGCCGCGCCCGCCGCGCATCACGACAGGCGCGGACTTTCGGCCTGCCGGCAAGGAGCGAGATGGGAGCCGACGCGAACAAGCAGTTCATCCGCGAGTACTTCGACGCCGTCAGCAGCGGGAACAACGACAAGGTGATCGCGAGCTTCGCCGACGACGTCACGTGGTGGGTGCCGCCCTCCTCGCCGATGGCCGGCACGTACAAAGGCAAGGCCGAAGTGCTCGGCATGTTCGGCAAAGGCGTTTCGCTGTACGCGCCCGAGCCGATGAAGATCGAGATCCTCGGCATGGTCGCCGACGACACCAAGGTCGCGGCCGAAGTGCGCATCTCGGCCACCACCGCCAAGGGCGCGCCCTACTGCAACCACTACCACTTCCTCTTCGAGCTCGGCGGCGGCCAGATCAAGGCCGTCAAAGAGTACGTGGACACGCTCTACGCGCAGAGGACTCTGTTCGCATGAAATCGTGGATCCATCTGGCCAAGGGCCGCTACCCGCGCCAGGCCCACGTGCAGGTACCCGAAGGGCTCAAGGAAGAAGAGATCGGACGCGGCGGCTTCCAAGGCCGCGCAGCCGAAGTCTATCGCCTCAACGAGCCCACCGCGTGGACGCGCGTCGAAGGCGACTTCGCGCCGATGGACGTGGACGGGGCCAAGATCGACGCCGCCGACCGCACCGACGCGCGCGGCGGCCTGACGCGCTGTTTCTACAACGACGATCTCGTCATCTCAGTGTCGCGCCGCAGCGAGCCCATGCCGTGCTGGATGCGCAATGCCGACGGCGACGAGATCTGGTTCGTGCACCGCGGCACCGGCGTCATGGAAACCGAGTTCGGCCCGCTCGATTTCAAGCCCGGCGACTACATCGTGCTTCCCAAGGGCGTCACCTATCGCCTGGTGCCCGAGTCCCGCGACAATTACTTCCTGCACATCGAGTCGGCCGGCGAAGTCGGGCTCGCCGAGCACACGCTGCTCGGGCGTCACAATCCTTACGATCCTACCGTGCTCGGCATTCCCGAGCCGCGCGCCTACGACGGCGACGGTCGCAAGGAATACGAGGTGCGCGTGAAGCGCTGCGGGCGCACGACCTCATTCTTCTACGATCACCATCCGCTCGACGTCGTCGGCTGGAAGGGCGACCTGTTTCCGTTCCGCTTCCACAACCTGGACTTCCGCGCGGTGGTCAGCGACCGCAACCACGTGCCGCCCACCGCGTTCGCGTTGTTTCAGGCGCCCGGCTTCGTCATCTGCAACTTCGTGCCGCGCCCGGCGGAGATGGAGCGCGGCGTCTCGCGCCTCCCCTACTACCACCGCAACATGGATTACGACGAGATCGGCTTCCTGCACGACGGCACGATGATGGGCGCGCCGATGCTCAAGGCCACGTTCATGGTGCATCCGCGCGGCGCGGTGCACGGCCCCGGCGAGCAGGCGCGCGCGATGGCGGAGCAGCACTGGGACGCGATCAGCTACTACGACCTGCAGGCAGTCAACATCGACGCGGTCCGTCCGCTCACGATCGCGCCCGAAGCACGCGCCGCGCTGCGCACCGAAGTGCAGCTCATCCAGGGGAAACGGGACGGCTAGCGCCGTCTCTCACCCCGCCCCACGAGGAACCGCGGCGATGGCGATCCAGCTCCTGCGCTACGCTCAGCTCGGCCCGAGCCTGTGGTCGTTCGACCACCTGCCCTCGGGCACCAAGATCGAGAACCTCCCGCTGATCGCGCAGGACCGCGGCGAGTCGCACGGCGTGCTCTACTCGCGCGGCGGCGAGCGCACCGTCGTGTGCATGATGCACCCGCGCGGCGACATGAGCCGCCACTACGCGATCCCGTACCTGCTCGAAGCCGGCTACGCGGCGTTCGGTCAGGCCGGGCGCGCGGTCAACAACGACATCGGTCTCATTCATGAGATGTTGATCAGCGACGTCGCGGCCGGCATGCGCGAGCTGCAAAAGCGCGGCTTCGAAAACGTCGTCCTGCTCGGCAACAGCGGCGGCGGCGCGCTCTACACGTTCTACCAGTCGCAGGCATCCACGGCGCCGCCCGACCGCCTCAAGACGACCGCGGCCGGCGATCCGTACGATCTCAATCAGTTCGAGCTTCCCAAGGCGGCAGGCATCGTCCAACTGGCCACGCATCTCGGCCAGGGCTGCCTGATGCTGTGCTGCATCGATCCGTCGGTGACGCACGAGGACGATCCGCTCTCGATCGACCCCGAGCTGGACATGTACAACCCGGAGAACGGGTTCCATGCCGCGCCTGAGAGCAGCAGGTACAGCCAGGAGTTCCTGGCGCGCTATCGCGCGGCGCAGCGCGGCCGCGTCGCACGCATCGATGCCATCGCTCGCAACTACATCGAGGTGCAGCGTCACTTCCAGCATCAGATGATCGACGAGAACTTCGAAGCGCTCTCGCTCAAGCAAAAGGAGTTCGTGTGGCGGCGCGCCCTGGTGGGCCGCTACATGGAGGTGCATCGCACGGAGGCCAATCCGGCCTACACCGACATGTCGATCCACGCTTCCGAGCGCGACTACGGCTCGTTCTTCTCGCCGCGTCCCGACCTGTTCAACTACATCGAAGCGGGCTTCGGCAAGTACCAGACGCCGCGCGCGTGGCTCTCGACGTGGTCGGGCCTGTCTTCGCGCGCGTCCACATTGGAGTGCATTCCCAAGATCACGGCGCCGACGCTGGTGATCAGCTACACCAGCGACAACGTCGTCTTCATCCCCGATCTCGAAGCGATCCACCGCGCCTCGGGTGCTTCCGACAAGCAGATCCACTACGTGGACGGCGACCACCTCGGGCTGCCGCCGAAGTGCAAGCCCAATGCGAAAGGCCGCGAAGAGGCGATGGGCATCGTCACCAAGTGGCTGCGCGAGCGTTTCGCGGCCGCCTAGGCGGCGCGTGCATCGATGGCGGTCATTCGCTTCGGACACCTCGGCATCTGCGTCTCGAGCCTGGCCGCGTCCGTCCCGTTCTATCGCGACCTGCTCGGCTTTCGCACGCTGACGCAGGTGGAAGTGAAAGGCGCCGACGCCGATCAGTTGCTGCGCCTGCGCGGCGTGGACCAGACTACGGTGTTCCTAGAGCGCGACGGCGTGCGCCTCGCGCTGTTCGAATACCGCTCGCCCGATACCGTGCGCCGCAGCGAGCCGCGCGCGATGAACGAAGTCGGCATGGCCGCGATCATGGTGCGCGTCGATGACCTGGACGCCTCGCTGGCGCGCTTTCGCGAAGCCGGCACGCGCGTGCTCGACGATACGCTGACCGACTACCCCGAGTTCCGCTCGCGTCTGGTCTTCGTCGCCGACCCGGACGGCACCTTGATCGAGCTGGTACAGATTCCCGGCGATCCATACACGCCGTTCGGCAAACCCTACTCAGGCTGACAGGAGCTTCCCGTGAAAGTCGATCTGTTCGCGATGCCCACCATTCCCGCCACGCACGAAGAGCGCGCCACGCTTCGCCCCATCGGACGCAACACCGAGCGCTATCAGATGATGCTCGAGGAGCTGCGCAACCTGGCGATCATGGCCGACGAGCTCGGCATCGATGCGTTCTCGACCACCGAGCACCACTTCCACACCGAAGGCGGCGAAGTGTCGGTCAATCCGGTGCTGCTGTACGCAGACTTCGCGGCGCGCACCAAGCGCATCACGTTCGCGCCGATGTCGGTGGTGCTGCCCACCGCGGATCCGATCCGCGTGGCCGAGGACATCGCGATCCTGGACCAGCTCACCAAAGGCCGCGTCGCCGTCGCGTTCGCGCGCGGCTATCAGAAAAAATGGATGAAAGTGCTCGGGCAAGGCGCAGAGTCGGCGACCGGCCAGGGCGACAAGGGCGACAACGCCAACCGCGACATCTACGACGAGAAGCTCGAGATCGTTCTGAAGGCCTGGGACAACGACTGCTTCTCCTACGACGGCCAGCACTACAAAGTTCCGTTCCCCTACGAAGGCATCGACGGCTGGGCTGCGCCGGAGTGGACTCGCGAGTTCGGCGCCGAAGGCGAGATCGACGACAAGGGCATCATCCGCAAGATCGGCGTGGTGCCCGCGCCCTACCAGAAGCCGCACCCGCCGGTGTGGGCGCCCTTTACGCTCTCGGAGAAGTCGCTGATCGACTGCGCGCGCCGCGGGATCCTGCCGTGGGTGTTCGAAGCGTCGCCGGAAGGCTTCCTGCGCTGGGCCAAGCTGTATCAGAGCGAAGCAGCCAAGGGCGGGCACGACCTGAAGCTCGGCCAGCGCCTCGGCGCCGTGCGCGCGATCACAATCGCCAAGACCTACGACGAAGCGTTCGAGCTGGCCACGCAGACGACGGGCTACGAGTACCACTACTACTTCAACCTGTTCGGGTTCGGCGAAGTCTTCCGCATGCCCGAGGACGACACCTCGGTGCGCCCGCTCACGTTCAAGGACGCGGCGGCCGCCACCAAGCGCATGATCGAGAAGGGCTACCAGCTCTGCGGCACGGTCGACGACGTCAAGAAGCAGCTCGCCAAGCTCGTGAAGTGTCACGGCGACGGCGACCTCGAATGGATCTCGTGGAACTTCTTTTATCAGGGCACCGTGCCCTGGCAGGTGCAGGCCGAGCAGCTCGACTTGTTCGCAAGCAAAGTGCTGCCCGAGTTCCACTACTAAGCGGCGCGTTCTTGCGCGGAGGGTGACATGGCAGAGCGGCCGGTCATCGAGAGTCGCTACGAGCAGATGTTCCCGCACCTTAGCGCGGCGGAGATCGAGCGCATCCGCCGTTTCGGCGAAGTGCGCCGCTACCGCGCGGGCGAGAAGGTCGTTACCAGCGGCGAGCCGAGCCCGGGCATGTTCGTGGTGCTCTCGGGCGAGCTGGCCGTCTCGCAGCGCAATGTGCTCGGCCACAGCGAGCCGATCGTCACGCACGATGCGGGCTCGTTCATGGGCGAGCTCGCACAGCTCTCGGGGCGCCCTTCCCTCGTGGACGCCGTCGCAGCCAAAGATCTCGAGACGCTCATCATCCCTCCGCGCAGCCTGCGCGAAGTGCTGGTGGCGGAAGCGGAGCTCGGCGAGCGCATCATGCGCGCGCTCATTCTGCGGCGCGTAGGACTGCTCGAGACGGGCATGGCCGGCCCGGTCATCGTCGGACGCGCCGCGGACGCGGACGTGCTGCGCCTGGCCGGCTTCCTCTCGCGCAACGGGCATCCGCACATGACCCTCGATCCCGACAGCGACTCGTGCGCGCGCACGCTGCTCGAGCGCTTCCACGTCGGCGCCGACGAGCTTCCCATCGTCGTGTGCCCGGGCGGACAGGTTCTGCGCAATCCCGCCGAAGGCGAGCTGGCGCGATGCATCGGCATGGTGGGACACATCGATTCCGCTGCCGTCTACGACGTCGTCGTCGTCGGCGCGGGGCCGGCGGGCCTGGCAGCAGCCGTCTATGGTGCATCCGAAGGCCTGTCCGTGATGGTCCTCGACTGCCGCGCATTCGGCGGCCAGGCGGGCGCGTCCTCGCGCATCGAGAACTACCTCGGCTTTCCCACCGGCATCAGCGGCCTCGCCTTGATGGCGCGCGCATACAATCAGGCACAGAAGTTCGGCGCCGAGATGGCCATCCCCGACGAAGTCGTGCGCTTGGAATGCGACGGTCCGGGCGGCGATGCGCGCTTTCGTTTGCATGTTGCCGACAGCGAGACGGTGCGCGCGCGCAGCGTCGTGCTCGCCACCGGCGCGCGCTATCGCCGCCTGCGCGTCGAGAACCTCGCCGAGTTCGAAGGCAGCGCCGTCCACTACTGGGCCTCGCCGCTGGAAGGAAAGCTCTGCGCGGGACAGGAAGTCGCGCTCGTCGGCGCCGGCAACTCCGCGGGACAGGCGGTCGTCTACCTCGCCTCGCAAGTAAAGAAGGTGTGGCTGCTCGTGCGCGGCAAGCACCTGCGCGACAAGATGTCGCAGTACCTCGTCGACCGCATCGAGGGCTTGCCCAATGTCGAGGTGCTGGTGGAGACGGAGGTGACGGCACTCGAGGGCAGTGCCGGCGCGCTCGAAGCGCTGCGCTGGCGGCATCTGCCTTCCGGGCAGGAGACGAGACGCCCGGTCAGTCATTTGTTCCTGTTCATCGGCGCCGATCCCAATACCTCCTGGCTGTCGGCCTCCGACGTGCGCCTCGACGACAAGGGCTTCGTGTGCACCGGAGCCGACATCGATCGGCCGCCGCTGCAGACGAGCCGCGAGGGCGTGTTCGCCATCGGCGACGTCCGCGCCGGGTCGATCAAGCGCGTGGCCGCCGCGGTTGGCGAAGGCGCGCAGGTGATCGCGACGATCCACCGCTATCTGGCGGGCGCGGGACGGGCGCCACGCATGAACACCTGACCGCAACCACCGGAGTCATCATGGAACGCGTACGCCGCATCGCCGAGAAGGTATCGAACTGGGGACGCTGGGGAGCCGACGATGAGCGCGGCACGCTCAACCTGATCACGCCCGAGGTCGTGCGGCGCGCCACGGCGTGCGTGCGGCGCGGCGAAGTCTTCAATCTCGGTCTTTCGCTCGGGCCCGAGGGACCGCAGACGGGCTCGGTCGTGGGCCGCTTCAATCCGCAGCACTACATGACGGCAATCGGTGTGCAGATCGGCGACGATCCGCGCGGCTTTTGCTACTCCGATGACGTGCTCTCGCTTCCGCTGCAGACCGCTACGCAGTGGGACAGCCTCGCGCACGTGCACTACGATGGGAAGCTCTACAACGGCTACCCGGCCGACGAGTGCCTGAGCGCATCGGGCACCACGCGCAACGGCATCGACAAGCTCGGCGCGCAGGGCATCGTCTCGCGCGGCGTGCTCGTAGACCTCGCGCGCCACCGCGGCGTCGAGCGTCTCGCGCCCGGCAGCGTCGTCACGCCATCGCAGATCGACGAAGCGCTCGCGGCACAAAACGTCTCGCTCCTGCCCGGCGACATCCTCGTGCTGCGCACCGGACACCTTTCCGTCTTCAAGGTGGACGGCGAGCGCGAGACGTACCTCTGGCAGGGCCCCGGCATCGGGCTGGAGGCTGCCGAGTGGATCCGGCGCCACGACCTTGCCGCTGTCTGCTCCGATACGACAGCCGTCGAAGTGATGCCGTGCGAGGACCCGACGCTGCTCTACCCGGTGCACCTGCTGTGCATCCGCGACATGGGCATGCCGTTCGGCGAAATGTTCGACCTCGACGAGCTCGCCGACGACTGCGCCGCCGACGGTTGCTGGGAGTTTCTCCTTTGCGCGCCGCCCCTGAAGGTCACCGGCGGCATCGGTTCGCCGATCAATCCGGTAGCGATCAAGTAGTAGCGCAGCCGTCGAGGGCGCACCGATCGCGCAGATGGCGATCACGCAATCTCGCGAGCAGGACCGCGCCGGCGCGCATCGGTAGACGATCCGGCGACGGAAGCCGGTTAGGATGCGAGGATGGCCGACGCTCCCGGACTATGGACCCCGCTGCGCCAGCCGATCTTTCGCTGGCTCTGGCTCGCTACGCTGGTTTCCAACATCGGCACGTGGATGCAGGACGTCGGCGCGTCCTGGCTGATGACCTCGCTCGCGCCCGGCCCGCTCTGGGTCGCGATGGTGCAGGTGGCGACGACGCTGCCGGTGCTGCTGCTGTCGATCCCTTCCGGCGCGCTCGCCGACATCGTCGATCGCCGCGGGCTGCTGCTGCGCACGCAGGCGCTGATGGCGGCGACCGCAGCCGCTCTCGGCATCCTGACGCTGACGCACGCGATGTCGGCATCGATGCTGCTGGCGCTCACGTTCGTGATCGGCGCCGGCGGTGCCGTCAGCGCGCCCGCCTTCCAGGCGATCGTCCCCGATCTCGTGCCGCGCCCGGAGCTCAACTCGGCAATCTCGCTCGGCAGCATGGGCTTCCACGCCGCGCGCGCGATCGGTCCCGCGCTCGGCGGCGCGCTCGTGGCCGCGGCAGGCCCGGGCCTCAACTTCCTGCTCAACGCGGTGTCGTTCTTCGCCACCATGATCGTGCTGTTTTCGTGGAGCGGCAGCGCGCACGAAAGCGACCTGCCGCCCGAGGAGCTGATCGGCGCGATGCGCGCGGGTTTGCGCTACGCGCGCCATGCGCCGGCGCTGCACGCGGTGATCGCGCGCGGCGCCTCGTTCACGTTCGGGGCCAGCGTCGTGTGGGCATTGCTCCCGCTGGTCGCGCGCAGCGAGCTGCATCTTTCCGCGCAGGGATACGGCGTGCTGCTCGGAAGCATGGGCGCGGGCGCGGTCGTCGGCGCGCTGTTGTTGCCGCGTCTGCACGGACGGCTCTCGCCCAACGGCATCCTGGCGTTTGCAGCGGTTGTCTCGGCGCTCGCCTGCTTCGGCCTCGCGCACGTCGCCAGTCCGTCGTGGGTCGCGCTGGTGCTGATTCCCGCAGGCACGGCATGGATCGCGACGACCACGACGGTCAACGCGTGCGCGCAGAACTCGGTGCCGGGCTGGGTTCGGGCGCGCGCGCTTTCGCTCAACCTGCTCGGCATCTTCGGCGGCATCGCCGTGGGCAGCGCCGTGTGGGGCTGGCTCGCCGGCATCGTCGGCGTTCCGCTGGCAATCGACGCGGCGGGCGCGAGCCTGCTCGCGTCGCTCGCGCTCGGAGCGTTCGTGCGGCTTCCCGATGCGGGCGCGCTCGATCTTCGTCCCGCGCCGCTCGAATGGACGTCGGGCTTCGTCGAAGAGCCGCATCCTGAGCAAGGACCGGTGCTCGTCACCGTCGAGTATTTCGTCAACCCGGCCGATGCCCGCGCATTCGCCGCGGCGATGGTGCCGCTGCGCCGGATTCGGCGCCGCGACGCAGCGATTCGCTGGGCACTGTGGGAAGATCCCGCGCAGCCCGGACGCTTCCTCGAGAGCTTCGTCGTGGTGTCGTGGCTCGAGCACCTGCGCCAGCACGAGCGCGTCACCAAGGCGGACCGCGACGTGCAGGCTGTTGCCCTGGCCTACCACGTCGGCGGCGAGCCGCCCAAGGTGACGCACTACATCCACGCGCGCATCGAAGAGCCCGCGCGCTTCTCGCGCTGAGTCGTTTACTTGGGAGCGATGCCGGAGGCTGCGCCGGCTTCGAGCCAGCGCCGCAGCTCGGGCGTCAGCGTGCGCTGCGCGACGTCGTCGTAGAGCGCGAGATCGTCGGCGGTCAGAACGTCGCGCCAGCGATCGTTGGTTCCTTTGTGGAGGAAGCGGTCGGCGCCGCCTTCGAAGATCATGCCCATCTCGGGCCCGAGCACTTCAGCGTCGCGCTTCATGCCCTGGAACGTCGCGGCGTCCACCAGGACGGGCCACTTCTCTTCGTCCACCGCGATGCCGAGATAGTCGGCGATGCGGCGCATCTGTCCGTCCAGATCGGCCTTGAGATCGTTGTAGTGCACGAACAACAGGTTGGGCAGATGCCGGAAGTCCCAGTACGTGCGTGCATGTCGCAGGTGCGACCAGTACGGATAGCCGTCGATCTCCCACGGGTACGTGGCCCGCGTCATCCACAGCCGCCACATCTCGCGCACGTCCGCAGGCGGAGTCATGAACGGCTCCGACGGCGCGTTCTCGCCGGTGTTCAGCATCTCGATCGCCATCGGCGTGTAGGCGTTGACGTGGTTCCACATCGACATGAACACGTCGCGCGCGTCGCGCCCGACGTAGATGTACCTTACCTGCGGCCAGTAGGGCAGCGCATCCAGCGGCAGGTGCGTCTTGAGAAACCTGCGGTGCTCGAGCGCCTCGACGATCGCGAGCATTTGCTCGGTAGGCCCGACGAAGCGCGCGTCCGGCCACGGTGACGCCGTATGCAGCGAGAACGGCAGCGCAGTGCTCTGGAACACGAGCAGGCTGACGATTCGCTGCGTCCACGTCGTCCCTGCCTTGAGCGACGTCGAAATGATGACGTCGTCGTCGCGCGGCACGAAGCCGTCCCAGCGCGTCGAGTCGAGGTGATGGCAGCGATATACGCGCGTGCGTTGCGGAAGCGGATTCGTCATCGGCGAGCGTCTCTTCACTGCATCTTGCAGCGAATCCCGCTCCCAGTCGATGCGCACGAAAGTGGTGCCCCCACCACGTCGTCCTCGTCGAACGACCCTTCGCCGCCGAGCAGAATCGTCAGCGTTGCGGGGCCGGCGGCCAGATCCGCCAGGTCGGCGCCGCGCGCCCGGACCGTCGCCTTGAACGACAAAGGCCCGTTTTGGCGAAGCGCCGCGGAGAAGACACCGGCAACCGATCCGGCAGGATCGGAGTAGAAGTACTGCGGCGTCGGGCGCTCGACGTCGCGCGCCAGAGCGGCAAGATCGGCGTGGTAACCGGCGCGCCCCGGCTGCGCCAAGGCGAGCGAAAGCTGGTAGGCATCCGGCGTCAGCGACTCCGCATCCGGAATCGTCAGGCGAAGCCGCAGCACGACGGTGTCGAGCCGCCCGCCCGTGCCGAAGCGCGCCCGAATTCTGGCAGCGGTGACGGCACCGAGCGGCGGCGCCGCCGGCAGCGCGCATTCGCTGCAGCCCGGCAGCGAAGGCTCGCGCACGCACGTGCCGTCGCAGCAGTCGCCAATGCCGTTGTGGTCGTTGTCGGCCTGGCTCGGATTTACTTCGAGCGGACAGTTGTCGTCGCAGGCGATGGTTGCGCCGTCGCATGGACGGTCGCCGACCACGCCGCTGCCGTCGCCGTCGTCCGGCACACCATCGCCGTCGCTGTCGTCATCGGCAGCCGGATCGGCGGGAAGCGTCGAGACCACCGACCCGCCGACCAGCACGTCGATGCGCCCATCCTCACTGCCGGTGCCCGCAAGGACGACGTCGGCGCCGCTCGCGCTCGCCAGCGAGAGCTGCTCCGTGGCCGGATCGGCGTCGGCGTCGGGAGAGGCGATCGCGACCGAGCCGTGCGCCTGCAGCGTCACCGCCATCGGCGCGCTCGGATCGGCGACGTTGGAGAAGAAATCCACGGGCAGCAGCCGCAGCGTGCGCTGCGTGCCGTTGGCAAGCACGACGCGCAACGGCGCGAGCACCAGAGCGCGGCCGCCACCGGCGGGTGCGACGTGCAAACGCACCGACCCGCGCGCAGCGAACGTGGAAGGATCCGCTTCGGCGAAGAGGCGCGCGGACACGGGCGCGCCGCTGACGACGACGAGATGATCGGTAGTGGGCTCGCTTCCGTCCACGGGCAGCGCGAACGGCGTACCGAGCTCCGCATCGCCCGGCGCGGGCAAATAGTTGTGCGCGGGATTCCACGCGAGCTGGCTCGGGAAGCTCGGATCCGGCGGATGCGGCGTCGCCGAGTCGAGGATGCGCGCGGGATCCAGCGGCGGGAAGAACGGCCAGCGCGTCATGATCATCGTGCCGTCGGTGAAGAGCGCCGAGCTCACCTGGCCCGTAAATGCTCCGGCGACCAGCGCGACGCGAAGCCCGCCGATGCTCGCGGGCGCGGCCTGCTCGATTCCGATCGATGCCTGCAAGCGCCCGTGCGAAAGCGGGCCGACCTGCCTTGCGGCATATGCCGTCGCTTCCTGACGCTCGAGCTCGTCGTCGGCGCTGCCGTCGGCGTCGGTCGGACCGATCACGCCGTCGCCGTCGAGATCGGCGAACGCAAAGATCGCCACCGGACGCGCGTCGATCTCGCTGGATGCAATGACGTTGCCGTATGGCGGGCTGCCGGAGCCGTCGCTCACCATGACGGTAAGCGGCGCTTCGCTACCTTGCCCGGTCGTGCCGCCGCCGGCGACGACCGTTGCCACCGATGCACCGCCCGCGACTCCCGCCGGCGGCGGCACCGCGCTCGAAGTTACGGTCCCGACGCGCACACAAAGATCGACGTCGCCGTGGAGGGAAGTATCGAGCACGTCGTCGCCGGTGCCGAAGTCGCCGTCGTTGCCCGGCAGCAGCAGCGGCAGCGACGGCATCATCGGATAGGCGCGCCCGGTTGCGGGATCGGTGGGATCGCCGCTGAACACCGGTAGCGACCCGGCACGCGCGGGCGCGGCAGCCGCGAGCAGAAGGAACGCCGCAGCGGCGATGGACAGTCGCGGCAGCTTCACGAGCCGTCTCCTCGCGACGTGACGACATTGCTCAGCAGCGTGCCCTCGCGTGCGAGCTGCGCGTAGAGCACGACCGTCAATGGGCCGGGTGCGAAGATCGGCGGCAGCGTCAGGACGATCTCGTGTGCCGTCAGGCGGGTGAACGCGGCGGCGGCGTCGGGCGCGCCCGCCTGCTCGAGCGAAGGAACCTCGCCGGCGCTGAGCCCGTCGGCAAGCCCGGCGAACGTTCCGGAGACGGCATCGCCGCCGACGGGAAAGCGCGCGAACACGGTTCCCTGCCGCACGACGACGCTCAGCGGAAAGTCGACCTGCAGGATGTCGTCGAAGCTCCAGTTGCCTTCGAGGGTGAGGAGCGCGGGGCTGCCGGTGCCGGTGCTGACGGCCTGCCCGACGATGAGCACGGGATCATAGGAGCCGGCGTGCGCGAGCGTCGCGGGCAGCAGCAGCAGGCTGCTCATCGCAACGAGCGCGCTCAGACGTTGGAAGCGAGCGATGGCGCCAAACACCGGCAATTCAAGAGCAGCAATCGTGCCACGCAGGAGGCGTCGGCTGCAGCCGGATGGGCCCGCCATGCGGCCCGCCCAGCCGGGCGCCGGCGACTTCGCGGGAGCGATCTTCGAACGATGGGTGATCTGGCGCGGAAGACGTGGGCGTGTTGACCCGCACGGCGCGGCTCAGACCTCGGGAAGCGGCAGCACGAACTCCTTCTCGCCGGCCAGATAGCGCGCCAGAACGGCGCTGAACCAGCGGCGGAAGCGGTTCTCCGCGTCCGCATCGTTTTCGAGCCCGGCGCTGTAGCGCATCACTTCGCCGGCGACGCCGGCACCGAGCGCCGCCATGCCCACGAGCATGACGACGAACACCATGTCCTCGAAGTCGAACTCGCGGCCCTCGGTCCAGCCGCCTTGGATCATGCGCACGTGGCCGGCCTCGGCGAGCCCGCGCATGTAGCGGGTCTCGTCGCGCAAGCCCGTGCCTTCGAGAATGAGCCACGCCATCAGGCGCGCGTGCCCGCGTTCGGCGACGATGCCGAACACCAGATCGAGGATCTTGGGAAGGTCCACCTCGCGCGTCATCTGCTGGCGGACCTGGTCCAGAATCGTGTTGCGCAGCGAGACGAGCGCGCGCCGCACGACGGCTTCCATCAACCCGTCGCGGCTGCCGAAGTGGTGCAGGATCGCAGGATGAGAGACGCCCACGTCGGCGGCGATCTCCTGGAGCTTGATTCCAGCCGGACCCGATTCGCGAAGACGCTTCTCGGCGGCGTCCAGAATGACGCGCTTGGCGTCTTCGGCAGTGCGGCGGGTGCGTTTGGCTTTGGGTTCCATCTTGTCCTCGTCAGCCAGAGTCGAGGCTCGTCGGCGCTTCTGCTTAGCGCATTCTGGCGATCACTTCATCGCCGAAGCGGCGCAGGCCGTCCTGTTTCTCCACCAGCGAGCCCGGATCGCCACCATAGAAGATCCACGGCACCGTTGTCAGCGTGGTCACACCCATCTCCTCGAGGCGGCGGTAGGCGTCGACGTCGAAGGCGTCGGTGCAGGCGGCCACGACCTCGAAGGGCTTGCCGTCGGTGCCGTATTCCTTTCGAAGGGCCGTCAGCTTGGCGAGCAGAGCGCGCAGCTCTTCGGCCGGGTGCTGCACGGCGATCCAGCCATCTCCGATCCGCGCCGCGCGCCGCAGCGCCACGTCCGAGATGCCGCCGACCAGGATCGGCACGGGTTTTTTCGGCACCGGGCTCAGCTCCATCCGCTCGAACTCGTAGTACGTGCCGTGATGCTCGACCATGCCGCCGCGCCACAGCTTGCGCAGCACCTCGACCTGCTCGTTCATGCGCCTGCCGCGCGTGTGGAAGTCCTCTCCGAGCAGGATGAACTCTTCTTTCATCCAGCCCGTGCCTATGCCGAGCGCGACGCGGTCGCCCGACATGTAGGCCACGGTCCCGATCTGCTTGGCCACCACCACCGGGTTGCGCACCGGCAGGATGTAGATGTTGGTTATGAACGAGAGGCGCTTCGTGACCGCCGCCATGGCGGCGATGGCCGTCCACGGGTCGGGCCACGGCGTCGAGCTTGCCCAGTAGGGCTTACCGTCCTTCGCGTAGGGATAGGCGCTCTCGATCTTCTCCGGGAAGACCAGATGGTCGGAGACGGCGAACCAGTCCCAGCCGCTGTCATCGGCGGTGCGGGCTAGATCGAGGAAGTGGAGCGGGTCGTTGAATGCCAGGGCGGTCGCGAACTTCACGGCGGCGGCTCCTTTTGCCGAGGATCGATCCGGATCGGAGAACGGGTTCTAGCCGTCCTCGCTCGTGGCAGCCAACGCCTGCTCGGCGCGCGCCAATGCGAGCGCCGCCAGCGCCGGATCGGGCCCGAGCGGCTCGGCCACGACGTAGGTTACGCCGCCGTTGGCGAGCGAAGCCTGCGCCGCCAGGCGCGGGATGTCGCTGCGGGAATGCCGGCCGGGGCCGAGGAAGAACGGGACGACGACGATGCGCTCGGCGCCGGCAGCCACGGCACCGGCAAAAGCGTCGGCCAGCGTGGGCGGCGCCAGCTCCATGTGTGCAGCGAGGACGGCGACGAAGCGCTCGTCGCGGACGATCGCGGCGGCGGCCTCGACGACGGCGTTGGCCTCGGCCACGGCGCTACCATGGTCCACCAGGATCAGGGCGAGCTTGCCGCCCCGGCCTCGTCCGCCGCCTTGCATCCGGGAAACCTGCCAGGAAGGCGGTGCGAAGGCGACGGCATGCCCGGTGGCTCGACGGGACGTGCGTGGCGTCGCGGGAAATGCGCCGAGGCCGCGGCGCGTGCAGGCCGAACACGTGCAGGCCGCGGCGTGAGCAGGCCGCGGCGCGAGCCCGGCAGGTTTTGGCGGGCCGTCTGACCAGCTAAAAGCAGGCATGCTGTTCGACCTACGCGGCCACGTTGCAGTGATCACCGGCGGGAATGGAGGCATCGGCCTCGGCATGGCGCGCGGCCTGGCCAAAGCCGGCGCCACGATCGCGGTCTGGGGCCGCAACCTCGAGAAGAATGCGCGCGCGGTTTCCGAGCTCTCCGAGCTGGGCGTCGAGGCAGGAGCGTTCGTCGTCGACGTGGCCAACGAAGAAGAAGTCGTCTCGGCGATGCACGAGACCGTCGACCGATTCGGCCGCGTGGACTCCTGCTTCGCCAATGCAGGCGTCGGAAAAGCCGTCCCATTCGCAGATATGACAATCGAGGACTGGCAGCAGGTCTCCGACGTCAATCTCGTCGGGACTTTTTTGACCTTCCGTGAGGCAATTCGCCATATGCGCGAGCGCGGCGGCGGCGGCAAGCTCATCGCCGTGGCGTCGATCGGCTCCATCCATGGAATGCCGCGCCAGGCGCAGTACTCGGCGAGCAAGGCCGGAGTGTGTGCGCTCGTACGCTCGCTGGCCGTCGAATGCGCCCGCGACGGCATCCAGGCCAACACGATCCTGCCGGGCTGGATCGAAACCGACATGACCGAAGCTGCTCGGGCATGGGAAAAGCTCAGCGAAACCGTGGTCCATCGCACACCGGCGCGGCGCTGGGGCCGGCCCGAGGACTTCGAGGGCATCGCGGTCTATCTCGCCTCCCGCGCCTCCGACTTCCACACCGGCGACACGCTGCGCGTGGACGGCGGGTACGCGATCTTCTGACGACGACGCGGCCGTCACGCCTCGCTCGCACTGCCGCTTGCGACCCGCAGGGCGACTGAAACCATTCTAAAAAATTCTGCCTTTCCGCAGAGTTTTGCGCGAAAAGCGGTTGGGTAGCCGTTGGAAAACCAATAGAAGAGCCTGTCAGTAACGAACCGAAGCGGTCGTGGGGACGAGAGCTTCGGCTTGGTGGGGAATCAATGTTGGGGAACAACGGCGGACGCTGGCCCGTCCCGTGCGGGCTTTTTTCTTCTTTCACCAGCAGCAAACTCGCGACCGCCCGGTGCTCGCGCTCACATCGTGACACAAGAAGTGTCAAAACGATGTGCGCGCGACCGCGTGCTCGTGCGCTGTGCGCGTTGCTGCTCCTGCTCGGGCTCACGCAAAGCGCACACGCGCAGTCCGTGATCCAGGACTACTACGTCCCTCTGCCCGAATCGCAGATCCGCCAGTCGTTCGTGATCCTCGCGCCGTCGAGCAGCGCCACGCTGGAGACCGTCATCTCGATGGTCGTTGCGGTGGCGGGCACGCACGTCGTCTACGATCAGTGGGAAGACGGCTACGAGCTGGACCTGAACAATCCCACGCAGTCCACGACGCAGGTCTGGGGCGACGGCAACAACGCCAACGGTATCGCGCCGGGTTTCGGGAGCGATCCGGCATCGCTGCCTGCGGGCACGGTGCTCCTGCTCGACAACCTCGTTCCGCTTCCGCGCAATGCCGCGAACATTCTCTACGACGGACGCGACCGAGTCGGCGCCACGCGCGGCATCGTCATGAGCCGCGCGGCATGGCCGACCACTCCGGGGCCGCTTCTCGCCGATGCGCTGGCCGTCGCCTCCACGATCGACTGGGGCACGTCGTTCATCTCGCCCGTCGGCGAAGACATCGTCTACCCGACGCCCGCGACCGAATCGTTCTTCGAGCACTGCGACCTTTTCGTGATGGCCGAGTTCAACGGCACGGCGGTGTCCATCGACGCCGACGGCAACGGCACCACCGACTACAGCATCACGCTCAACCAGGGCGAGTCCTATGTGGTGGCCGGCGGCGTCAAGAAGGGCGCCACCGTCAACGCCAGCAAACCCGTTCAATCCGAGGTGATGGCCGGCGACATCAACGCGAACTACGAATCGCGTTGGTTCACGCTGGCGCCGGTGGACCAGTGGAGCTCGCAGTACTACGCGCCGGTAGGCACGGCCAACAACGGAGAAGACGCCTACGTCTTCCTGTACAACCCCGACGCGATCGCCACGATTACCATCGATGCCGTGACCCAGGTCGGAACGACGTCGTTCACGATCGGTCCCAAGGCCAGCGCTCGCTATCTGATGCCGCGCAACTCGGCGGCAGAATTCACGAGCCAGGGAGAGGAGCCTTTCTTCGGCGTCGGCATCGTGGGTGCGGCGCCGACCTCGAACAACGTCCATGACTGGGGCTACGACCTCGTCCCCACCAACAACCTCACAACCCAAGCGGTCGTCGGCTACGGCAAAGGCAGCCTCGACGGGTCTCAAAACGGAAATCCGGTGTGGGTCACCGCGGTGGCGCCGACGCGCATCTATGTGGACTACAACGGCGACCACGCGGGGCCGCTCACCGACCCGCTCGGCGGCAAGTACGATCTGGCGCTCGACGTCACCGCGCTCCAGGTAAGCCGCGTCTACGAGCCCGACAAAGACCAGACCGGCGAGCGGCTGTACACCCTCGACGGCACGTTGATCACCGCGGCGTACGGTCAGGATCCTGCCGTGGCAGGACCGGCGCTGCCGTATCTGGATCTCGGCACCACGATCCCGAACTTCCCGGTCCCGACCGTCATCAAGACTTCCGAGATCCTGGTCGACAACGGTGCGCCGGGGCTGAGCGTCGGCGACCGGCTGCGTTACAACATCACGATCAACAACCACGGCCTGGTCGCGATCGGCAACACGCTGGTGACCGATTCGCCGCCGCCCGCGCTCTCCTACATCCCGGGCACGACGACGCGCGACGGCAACCCGATCGCCGATCAAGGCACGACGCCTTTCCCGCTCGACGAATCGGGCATCATCATCCCGATCCTGCCGCGCAAGACCTCGACGACGATCTCCTACGAGGCCGACATCGTCGCTTCCGGCAACATCACGAACACTGCTACTGCCAGCGGCGCCGGCACTTCCACCGACGTCAACCCGGTGCCGCCGGGCGCCGTCAATCAGTGCGTCATCCACTTCACGAGCAGCGACGGCAGCACGACCGTTACAGCCAGCAATCCCGGCGACAGCCTCTACGTCACCATCACCGACGCGGATGGAAACACGAATTCCGGCTCGCAGCAGGTGCTCGGCATCGTCGTTCAGAACAACACCAACGGCGACTACGAGTCTCTCAACCTTACCGAGACCACCAACAGCAGCGGTGTTTTCCGGAACACTTCGGGGTTGCCGACCTCTGCGTCCGCAGGCCTGACGCCCAACGACGGCACGCTCAACGTCAGCATCGGAGACTCGCTGTCCGTCGTCTACGTCGACCCGCTGTTCGGCGACACGTGCAACACAGCCGACGTGATCGCCGCTCCGAGCAAGACCAAGATCCTGTACCTGAGCACCGACGGGTCGGGCAGCCCCGACCAGGACCTCGACCGTATCGATCCGGTGGCTTCGGGCGATGCGACGACGGCGCAGACCGGCACGCTCGACCAGGGCGTCACGACGATCACCGTCGACAACACCAGCAGCTCGACGGTCGCTTCCGCGCTGTCGCTGACGTTCGCACACACCGTCAACGCGGGCAGCAACCGCCTGCTGCTCGTCGGCGTCAATCTCGGCGCCGAAAGCGCCACCGGCAGCGCAGCCGTCGTCAGCACCGTCACCTACGGAACCAAGCCGCTGACGCTGCTGGGCGCGCAAACCTCGGCCGACGCCGGCGCCGGCGGCGACGTGCGCACCGAGATCTGGATGCTCAAGGAGACCGACATCGCGGCGGCCTCCAACACGAACGTCGTCGTCACCATCACGGGCGCGACGAACAAGACGATCACGGCCGGTGCGACCTCGTTCTTCAACGTGGACCAGACCACGACGCACGGCACGTTCGTTTCCAACACCGCCGACAACGCGACAAGCGGAAGCGTTACTGCGACCTCCGCCAGCGGCGAGCTCGTCTTCGGGACGCTCGCTTGGGACCAGGCGCCGACGGTCACGTCCGGCGGCGGCGAGACGGAGCTGTGGCACAACAACTCCAACGGCCTCGTCACCGGCATCGGCGGCACGCTTCCCGGCGCCGCCAGCGTGACGTTCTCGTACAACTCCGACGCGAGCCAGGACTACGCGGCGGCTGCGATACCGATCAAGCCGGCCAGCGGCGGCGGCAGCAGCACCACGACCTTCACGATGACGCCCACGCTGTGCGAGAACCTCGTGCTGCCGGTCGGCGCCGCGATCAGCGCACAGACCTATTTCAGTGTGACCAGCGGCTCGATGCCCGCCAGTCCGGCGATCACCGCGACCCTCAAGTACGGCTCGACGACGATCGCGGCCAGCTCGAGCACGGCGTCCAACGGCACCAAGCTGACGTTTACGTTCCCGGCCCTCGGCAGCACGGTCACCGTGCCGTCGGGACAGGCGCTGGCGCTCGTCATCAACGTCGCGCAGTCGGGCGTGTCCTTCAAGATCAACTTCGACAGCACGACGGCGCCGTCGTTCGTCAGCCTCCAGACGAGCACGGTCATCCACGTCGATTCGGTTGCCGCGTACGATGCCGCCTATCCGGCAGGCAGCGTCACGACCACACCGAACAACGGTGCGACGCTGTACGTGCGCACCGTCATCGGAGACCCGTTCGGCTCCTACGACGTCACGAGCGTGCCGCTGTCGATCGACGGCCCCGGTGCAACCGACGACATCTCGACGACGCTGACCAACCCGGCCAATGTGGTCAACGACACCGGCTGCGCGCGCACGTTCCAGTACCAGTGGAACACCGGCGCGACCGAAGGCAACTACACGATCACGGCCACCGGCAAGGAAGGGCTGGAGAACACGGTCACCGATCAGCAGTCCTCGGCGCTGACACTCTCCGCTTTGGACCTCGGGACGCCGTGCAACCAGGACTTCACGTCCGGCTCCAACGGCAGCACGACGTCGGTCTATGCGACCAACACGCAGGTGTGCGTGCGCGTGACCGACCTCGACCAGAACACTGATTCCTTGACGGCCGAAAACGTCTCCGTCGCCCTCACCGCGACCTCGGGCGACAACGAGACGCTGAGCCTCGGCGAAACCGGCGTCAACACCGGCATCTTCGTCGGGTGCATCCCGGCGAGCGCGACCGTCGTCGGCACCAGCGGCAACGGAACGCTGTACGCCCCCGCCGGCACGGCCATCACCGCGACCTACACCGATCCGACCGACGCAACCGACGTCTGCACCGACAACGCAGCGGTGCCCGCGGCCTCGCCGGCGGTCAATATCGTCAAGACGCTGCTCTCGCCGAGCGACGGGCAGATCATCGTGGGCGAGCAGGCGCAGTTCCGCCTGCGCGTAACCAACACCGGCTCGACCACCCTGGCCACCGTCGCGGTAACCGACACGTTCCCGGTCTCTCTCAGCTACGCAACGGCATCGCCCGCGCCCAACACGGTCGGCGCCGGCACGCTGACCTGGAACAACGTCGGCCCGCTCACGCAGGGCCAGAGCGTCGATCTGCTAGTGACGTTCACGGGCGCTGCCTCCGCCAATCCGGCGGTCAACAGCGCAACTGCCAACGCCGGCGGCGGCGTGACTTCCACCGACACCGAGAACGTCATCGTCACGCACCCCGCGTTGACGGTGACCAAGACGCTGGTCAGCCCGAACCCGGGCCCGGCCAACATCGGTGACAACGTGGTCTTCTCGATCACCGTCGACAACGTCGGCGATACCAACATCACCAACCTGCCCTTGGAGGATACCTTCAGCGGCGGCTGCTTCAGCTACGTCAGCGCCACGCCGACGCCGGACGGCGTAGGCTTCGGCAGCCTGGTGTGGAACGACCTGACTGGCGCGGGAATGCTCACGCCTGCGGGTGCACCGCTGACGATCAGCGTAACGCTCAAGGCGGCGGGATCTTGCAATCCGGCCACCAACACCGGCGATGCCAGCTTCGCCACCGATGCGAACAACGATCCGGTGCCGCCGGCCACGAGCGTCGCGAGCCTGACGACGCTCGCCGCGAGCATCAGCGGTTTCGTCTACGAAGACGAGGGAGCACCCGGCTTCGGCGGCGACGTCGCGCTCGCAGGCATCACGGTCAAGCTCTACACCGACCCCAACGGCGACGGGAATCCCGCCGACGGCACGCTGGTGGGCGTCACCACCTCGCTTTCCAACGGCAGCTATCAGTTCCCCAACCTGCCGCTCGGCAACTATGTCGTGCAGGAAATCGACGACATCGGCTACATCAGCATCGACGATACGCAGGGGCTCGACACCGACAACAGAATCGCGGTGCCGGTAACCGCGTACATCGACTACCCGAACAACAACTTCCTGGATGATTTCGTCGATCCCTCGCAGTACGGCAGCCTGTCCGGCCAGGTGCGCTACGACACCGACGCCGACGGCAATCTCTCCGACGCGGATGCCGGCATCGGCGGCGTGACGATCGATCTGTACACGGATCCCAACGGCGACGGCGACCCGACCGACGGCGTGCTGTATCTCACCACCACGACGGCCTCGAGCGGCAGCGTGGGAAGCTACAGCTTCGCCAGCGTGCCGCCGTATTCGTACGTGGTCGTGGAAACCGACCCCGCCGGCTTCTACAGCACCGGCGACAAGAACGGCTCGAACGACAACCACGTCAGCGCGACCGTGCCGGTCTCGGGCACGAGCACGAACAACGACTTCCTGGATACGGACGTGGCCGCGGCGGACGTATCCGTAACGAAGAGCGATCCGGGCACGACGCAGGCGGCAGGCGGCACGTTCAGCTACACGGTCACCGTCGGCAACGCCGGTCCGCTCTCGGCCAGCAACGTCACCGTGGTAGACACGCTCGACAGCAACACCAGCTTCGTCAGCAGCACCGGCGGCTGCGTCGAAGGACCGGTGGGAACGCTGACGTGCAACCTCGGGAGCATCGCGGCTTCGGGCACGCGCGTGTTCACGATCACCGTTCAGGTGAGCAACTCGGCGCCCACTGCGGGCACGCTCGAGAACGGCGCGTGCAACGGCAGCGAGGATCTCTGCAACAACGTCACGGTGAGCGCGACCGAGCTCGATCCGTTCCCGGCCAACAACTCGGACGACGAGCCGACCAACGTCATCCCCGGTGCTTCCGGCTCGATGTCGATCAAGAAGAGCGACGATCCGGACGTGGTGCGGCCGGGCGGCACCCTCACCTACACGCTGACCTACTCGAACCCGACCAGCGTGCCGCTCGACAACGTCACGATCACCGAGTCCTACGACTCGCGCACGACCTTCGTGTCCGCGGATCCGCCGCCCGACCTGGGCAACGACGAGTGGATCATCGGCACGCTCGATCCGGGCGACGTCCAGACCATCACCATCACGACCACCGTGAGCAACGCCGTGGTCGACGGCGACACGCTGCTCAATACGGCAGTGATGACGGCAGACTCCAACGCCGATACGACCGTTGTGGAACCGACGGTGGTCGCCGCGCCCGCCGCGGGCCATGCCGAGCTGCAAGTGGACAAGGCGGCCAATCCCGACTCGATCCCGGCAGGCGGCATCCTCACCTACACGGTGACGGTGCGAAACAGCGGCAGCGCGACCGCGTATGCCGCCGAGCTCAGCGACGTGCTGCCGACCGGCCTGACGTACCGCAACGCGGTTCCCGCACCGACGCAGCAGTCCGGGCAGTCGGTGCAGTGGGACGTGGGCAATCTGCCGCCGGGCGGCGCCGCCACGTTCCAGATCTATACGGAAGTGGGAGCCTCCGTGGCGGCGGGCACGCTGTTTAAGAACACGGCCGTTGCCGTTGGGCAGCCGGGACCGGGCACGAGCAGCAGCGCAGGCCTGACCGCCGAAGGTACGGCAACAAGCTCGACGAGCGGACCGGGCACGGATTGCACGCTGGTGGTCAAGAAGCGCCACGTCGGCCTCGTGCTGATCGGCAACCAGCTCGTGTATCGCTGCCTGTGGTGCGATCCGTGCGTGGATGCGCACGGGGTCAGCGTCGTCGATCAAGTGCCCGCGGGATTGCAGATCCTCGGTGTGAGCTCGCGCGACGACTTCACGATCGATCACACGAGCAACACGGTGACGTTCAACATCCCGACCCTGACGGCCGGGCGCGCCGGACAGGCGTACATCACGGTGCAGATCCCGGACAACGTGGATCCGGGCACGCTGATCGAGAACAACGTCGATTACACCGACGCGGCGCTGCGCCAGAAGTCGGCGACCGACGTCGCCGTGGTCGGCGACGGCACGACGGCGCAGAGCTCGAAGACGGCTGCCAGCATGTCCGTCAGCGGCACCAAGCGCGCCAATGCCGGCGGCACGATCAACGCGACGCTGCGCTACCGCAACGTCGGCACGGGAAGCACCGTAACGGCCGTGGCGAGCGACGGCATCGAGATCCAGCGGGTGACGCCCACGCCCAGCACGCGTGACAACAACGTGCTGACGTGGAGCAACGTCGGGCCCAGCGGCACGATCAAGATCCGCGGGCAGGCGCACGTCACCGGCGGCGCGCTGGCGCGCGGCGGCGTCACGTCCATCGACGCGTCGCTGGCCGACAGTGCGACCGGGCAGGTGCTGGCGAGCGGACTCGACACGGCGGTCGTGCAGCCGAGCAGCGGCGGCCCGGGCGGTCCCGGCGGTCCGCCGCACTCCACGCACGCGCTGTCGGCGACTCTGACCGGCGCCCACTTCGTCTCGGCGGGGCTGACGACGCAGCTCATGCTGCGCTACCGCAACCTCACCGACGGAGGAGACGCGATCATCACGCTTCCCGAGGGCTTGCACTTCGAGTCGGCGATCCCGTCGGCGACGACCGTCGACGGCAACGCGCTCACCTGGAAGGGGCTCTCGGCAGTGAGCGGATCGATCAAGATCCGCGCGACGGTCGATGCCGGCCTCGCCTCGGGAACCCACCTCGCCGTGGGCACGACGCTGCTGACGGACGCCGGGGGCACGGTCGCAGACGAGCTGCAGATGAGCGTCCGCTAGAAGCCGCGCGGGCGGATCGAAAGGGCCGCGGGGCATAGCCTCGCGGCCCTTTTTTGCGGCGCTGCCGGGCTTGCCGCGCTCCGTAGAACGTGTTCTATCTGCTGGCTCGCGTGCCGGCGCACGCCGCCGACCCAGCCGGCGGTACCACGCCGCTCGCCGGCGGCTGCGCGCCGCCAGGAGGACGGTCATGATCGACCTCGGCTATCTCAGCTTCGACGGCGACAACCATTACTACGAGCCTCGCGACGCCTTCACGCGCTACATCGAGCCCAAGTACCGCCACAAGGCGGTGCGCGTGGTCAAGGAGGCCGACGGGCGCGAGAGCATCCGCATCGGCGACAAGCCCTTCACGTTCCTGGCCGACATGGAGCTGAACTTCGACGTCACGCTCAAGCCCGGCTCGCTGCGCGATTATCTGCGCTACCTGACCGGCGACAACGCCGGCGGCGACGACGGCGTCAAGGAGCCGGTCCAAGCTGCCTACGTCAGCCGCGCGGCGCGCCTGGCACTCATGGATGCGCAGCGCCTGGAGTCCTCGCTCCTCTTCCCCACCCTCGGCGTATGCGTCGAGCACTTCATGAAGGACGACGTCGAGCAGAGCTACGCCAACCTGCGCGCGTTCAATCGCTGGCTCGATGAGGAATGGGGCTTCGACTACCAGAACCGCATCTTCGCAGCGCCGATCATGTCGCTGCTCGACGTGAACGAAGCGGTCAAAGACATCGAGTGGGCGCTCTCGCGCGGCGCCCGCATCGTCGGCATGCGGCCCGGCCCGCAAGGCGGAAAGTCCCCGGCCGACCCGGCGTTCGATCCGTTCTGGTCGCGCGTCAACGAAGCCAAGCTCGCGGTGGCGTTCCACGTTGGCGAGTCCGGCTACAACGAGATGATGTCGGTGCACTGGGGCGAGCAGCCGAACCCCAGCTCGCACAGCCAGTCGGCGTTTCAATGGTGCAACTTCTACGGCGACCGGCCGATCATGGACACGATGTCGGCGCTGATCTTCCACAACCTGTTCGGCCGCTATCCTGACATCCGCGTGGTGAGCGTCGAGAACGGCTCGCTGTGGGTATCCTATCTCCTGAAGGCGATGGACAAGATGAAGGGCATGGGCCGCAACGGGCCGTGGATCGGCGGCCGCTGGCACGGCCGGCCGAGCGAGGTGTTCCGCCAGCACATCTACGTTTCGCCGTACCACGAGGAAGACATGGTGGCGCTGGCGGGCCTGATCGGCATGGATCGCGTCGTGTTCGGCTCCGACTTTCCGCATCCGGAGGGACTCTCGGAGCCGATCGAGTTCGCGCACGGCCTCGAGAAAGTAACGCCGGCCGAGCGCAAGATGGTCATGCGCGACAACCAGCGCCGCCTGGTCGGCCTCCCCGCGTAAGCGGCGTGAAAATGGCCGCGTAAGCGGCGTGAGGATAGCCGCATAAGCGTCGTGAAGATGGGCGCGTAGACGTCTCGAGAATGGACGCGTGAGCATCGTCCGCGAGAAAAGGAAGACAATGGCTGGAGAGTTCGCGGGAAAAGTGGCGTTGGTGACCGGCGGCGCCGGTGCCGGCATCGGCAGTCACACGGTTCGGCGGCTGGCGAGCGAAGGCGCAGCGGTAGCGGTCGTCGATATCCACGAGCGACGCTGCCACAGCGTTGCCGAGCAGCTCGCTGCCGAGCTCGACGCGCCGGTCCGCGCCTACCCCGGCGACATCGCCGACCGCGCGCGCATGCAGCAGGTCATCGCGGACACCGAGAAGCAGCTCGGCCCGATCGACGTGCTGGTGAACAACGCCGCCGAGAACGTGCTCGCGCCCATCCGCGAATACTCGATGGAAAACTGGGACCGCGTGCTGGAGGTGGACCTGACCGCGGCATTCCATCTCACGCGCATGATCCTGCCGGGCATGATCGCGCGGCGGCGCGGCGCGATCGTCAATATTGCCTCGATTGCCGGCTGGCTCGGCGACGCCAACGAAGGGCGCGAGGCGCCGTACGCTTCGGCCAAAGCCGCGCTGTTCTCGCTCACGCGCAGCGTCGCGTTCGAAGGCGGCCCCTTCGGCGTCCGCTGCAACGCGATCGCGCCGGGCCTGATCTGGTCCAAGTTCGTGGCGCGCTACCAGGACCAGTTTGCCAAAGAGGTCGAGCGCACGCCGCTGCGACGCTTCGGGCAGCCCGAGGAAGTGGCCGAGCTCGTCGCGTTCCTCGCCTCCGACCGCTCGGCATTCATCACGGGCGAGGCTGTCAACATCAGCGGCGGATGGTACATGCGTCCGTAGCCGCCGCTGCCGGCCGCTCGCGCGCCATGACGAACCTTGCAAGCCTGATCGAGCAGCACGGCCTGGTGCCGCCGGCATCGCGGCCCGCCATTCCAGGCAACGCGCCGCAGACGGTCGCCGACGTTCTCGCCGCAGGGCTCGCGCATCACCCGGAGCGCGAAGCGCTCGTCGGCCGCCATTCCCGCTACACGTATGCGACGCTCGATCGGGCGGCAGATGCCGCAGCGGGCGCGCTCTGGCAGCTCGGCGTGCGGCCCGGCGACCGCGTCGCCGCGTGCACGGCGAACCACCCCGACATCGTCGTCGCGTTCCTCGGAGCGATGCGCATCGGCGCGATCTGGGTCGGCATCAACCGGCCGCTCGCGCCGCCGGAGAAAGCGTACATGCTCGCCGATGCCGGCGTGTGCGTGCTCCTGGGCGAGCGTGCGATGTGCGAGCAGGTGCAATCGCTGCGCGCGTCGCTGCCTTCCTTGCAGCACGTGCTCGTCATGGAAGCCGGCGACGCGGGCTGCGACTGGGCGCGCTCGCTCGCTGCAGCACCGGCCGCGCCGCGCCAGGACATCGATCCTTTCGCGCCCGCGGCGATCGCCTACACGAGCGGCACCACCGGCTTTCCCAAAGGCGCCGTGCACAGCCAGCACAACCTCCTGCTGCCCGGCGCCGTCGCAGCGGGAACCGGCGTGTATCCGCAAGGTCAGGTGCACGGCGTGCTGCTGCCGCTGACGATCCTCAACCTCATGGTCCTGGTGCCGCTGCTCGCGTTCCAGATCGAAGGTTGCTGCGTATGCATGGACCGCGTGGACGCCGTGGGCGTTGCCGAATGGGTCGCGCGCGAGCGCATCGGACACTTCGCGGCGGTGCCGGCGATCTACCACGACCTGCTCACCAATGAGCAGGTGCGCAAGGAAGATCTCGCTTCGCTCGCGCGGCCCGAGGTGGGCGGCGCCGAATGTCCGCCCGAGTTCCTGCGCCTCTACCGCGAGCGCTTCGGCTCCGACGTCGCGATCGGCTACGGCATGACCGAGGCACCCACGGCGGTGACCCGCTCGCTCGGCGAACGTCCGCCGGTGCCGGGATTGATCGGGCGTGCGGTGCCGCAAATCCGCATCCGCCTGCTCGCGCAGGACGGCAGCGAAGCTCCCGACGGCGAGCCCGGCGAGATTTGCGTGGCTCCCGCGGACACGGGCCCGTGGGCCGGCGTGTACACGCCGATGCTCGGCTACTGGGGCAAGCCCGAGGAGACGCGCAAGGCGCTCGCGGGCGGCCTCCTGCACACCGGCGATATCGGAGAGCGCGGCGAGGACGGCGACTTCTACATTCGCGGCCGCCGAAACGAGCTCATCCTGCGCGGCGGCGCCAACGTATATCCCGCCGAAGTCGAGCGCGTGTTGCACAACGACGCGCGCGTGGCGGCGTGCGCCGTCTTCGGCGTGCGCGACGAGAGGCTCGGCGAGCGAGTGGTCGCGGCGGTCGTGCTGGCCGTAGGAGCGAGCGCCGAGCCGGCCGAGCTGCAGGAGCACTGCCGGCGCGAGCTGGCGCGCTACAAGGTTCCCGAGCACGTCTACTTCGTCGAGACGCTGCCGCGAAACTCGATGGGCAAGATCGTCAAGCACGAGCTGCGCCGCCAGCTCGGGCTGGCCTGAGCATGGAAGCCACCTTCTGCGTGATCGAGCTGCCCGGCGTCGCCGCCGACGCGCGTGCGACGAGTGACGGTCCGGCTGCGGTGCTGCGCACGCTATGCGCGCAGGCGACTGCGACGCCGCGGCAAGTGGTGCGCGAGCGGCCGGGCCAGTCGATCCTGGCGGTGCTCGATCCCGCCGCCGCGCTCGAGCTGGCGCGTGAGCTTCTCGAGACGGCGCAGCGGCTCGACGCTCCGGTGCGCCTCGGCCTGCATCGCGGCGACGCTGTCCGGCGCGGCGACGCCTGGTTCGGCAGCGCGATCAACGTCGCCGTGCGCGTGTGCGCGCATGCGCGCACGCGTCAGGTGCTCGCCACCGCAGGCGTGGCACGAACGGCGGCGGACATCGGCTTGGCCGTGGATGACGCGGGCACGTTCGAGATCCAGGACGTGATCGGGCCGCTGGCTCTGTACGCGATCGACGTATCGCCGCAGCCGCCTGCCCTGGACGCTTCGGCTCGCGATCCGGTGTGCGGCTGCGAGATCGCGCAAGAGACGGCCGCAGGAATGCTGCGATACCAGGCCTCCGAGCACTGGTTCTGCTCGCTCGAGTGCGCAGCGGCGTTCGCCGCCGATCCGCAGCGCTACGTCGGCTGAGACTTTCCTTCGCGGACGGCCGCGCCTCTGTTTCGATTCATGCTGTCCTACATTCGCGCGTGCCGCGCGACATCGGCGCGCTCAAAAACGAACGGCCGAGCCCTCGGGGGCTCGGCCGTTCGTTGCTAGGGCTCTCGCCGTTCGGTTACGGGTTGGCCGCCGCCGTACAGCTCGAAGCGTTGAACGTCAGCTTGACCGAATCGATCGCCGCGCTCAGGAAGCCGGCGTCGTTCGAGTCCTGCTTAATCGGCACGCTCGTGTTCGTCATCACCACGAAGTCATCGAGCGCCGGCGGCAGGCTGTGCACCGTGCCGACGAGGTTGATGGCCACGTCGTGGTGCAAGTACGCATGCACCGGGAACGGCGTCGTCGTGTTGATCTCGGCGTGGATGAAGCTGGCCACCGAGACCGTGCCCGTGCCGCCCTGCCCGTACGGGGTGATGTCGAGGACCTGCTTGGTGCCCTTGACGTCTTCGACCACGGTTCCGAGCGACGGGCGCGGGTCCGGTCCGTGCGCCTGCACACCGGTATCCGGGTACAGCGTCACGGAACTGAAGTCGCCCTGGTCATCAGAGACGTAGAAGTTGATGTTGGTGACCTGCACGTCCACCTGCTGCTTGCCGCCCGGTCCGGGCGCATCCTTCAGCGTGGACAGATCCACCTTCACCTGCACCGAGCCCGGTCCGGTGATGCGCTGATCGCCGCCGAGCGCCGGCACGTTGATCGAGACGTCCACGCAGGCATTCGGGAAGTCCCAGATGAGCACGCTCGGAAGCGTGGTCGTCGTGGTGCTCGTCGTGGTCGTCGTGCGGGTCGTGGTGGTCGTCGTGTGCGTGGTCGTGGTGGTGTGCGTCGTCGTCGTCGACTGCAGCGTGGTGGTGCTGGTGTCGAGCGTCGTCGTGCTGCCGCCCTCCGTCGTCGTGGTGGTCGGAGGCGCGCTGCCCGGCGGGCAGGTGTAGTTGGCCTGTCCGTCGTCGACCATGTCGCAATCGGCGGAGAGGCCGTCGATCGCGTTGAGGCCGAGGCAGGTGCGGCAGTGCACCGTGCGATCGAGGCAGGCGCCGAAGCTCAGAACGCCGACGGAGTCGTTGCAGACGCCGCCGAAGATCTGGTCGAGCTGGCTCATGTCGCAGCTTCCCACCGCGTCGAGCATGAAGGTGGTCATCGCCTTCTGCACGAACGCGTTGGCCGCGCTGGAAATCTGATCGAAGCACTTCTGGAGATCTGCCTGCGAAGCGATGCTTCCGGTGGACAGGCCGGTCTTCTTGCAGGCGCCGAACGCCTTGCTGATCGCCGCAGACACGCGCCCGTAGTCGCGCGCGACCGTATCACGGCACGTGCGGCTGGCTGCATCGGTGGCAGCGGGGATGGCGCCGGTCAGCAGGTCTACGCCGAAAATGTCCTCGGCAAGGCCGCGCTCCTGCAGGAGCGACGCAGCATTGGCCACGAGGCCCGACGTGAAGCCGAAGCTCGGCTTGTCGCTGGCGCAGATGCCGCCCGCGATCTGATTGAGCTTGGCCGCCGCCTTCTGAATGCGCCCGTCACGGTCGGCAGTGACGCAGTCGAGAATGTTCTGCCCGCTCAGGCTGAAGCGAAGGCAGTCCTGCGCCACGCGCTCGACGGCAGCGGACACCTTGCCCGCCTGCTTGTTGATGCCCGTGATGCACTTGGCCTGGTTCTTCGTCTGGAGCTGGGCCGCCGCCGGGCTCGCCATCGAGAAGATGGCGAGTCCGACTGCGATACCACGGAGAGCTTGAATCGAACGCTTCATCGGTACTCTTCCCCCTGCCTTCCCTAGCTCACTGCACCTGCATGTAGACGCCCATGAATCCGGACGTCCCGATGCGCGAAATGTCCACGGGCGTCGGAGTGAGCCCGAGGAACGACGGCACCGGGAACGATCCGAGGGCGCTACCGAGCGAGGGCACCAGCGGCAACAGCAGCTGAGGCACGAGGGCCTGCACCGAGGCCTCGGAGATGCCGAGCGGGTTGGTCGTAAGCGTGATCGTGATGTCGTCCGCAGTGACCGCGCCGAGCGCCGGCACCAGGGCGCCGCCCGTAGCAGTCATGTCGAACGTCGAGTTCAGGTCCGCATCCAGCGTGGCCCAGACAGTCGGGCTGTTGGTCGGACCGGAGACGATCTGCACCTGCAGCTGGGAGACCTTGAGCTTGGCCAGCTCACCGTTCGGACCGGACTCGCCGGTCAGTACCGGAGCCAGCGTCGGCGTCAGCTTCGCGCGCAGCGGCAAGTCAGGATTCAGTTGTCCGAACTCGGGCAGGAACAGCGACAGCAGGCCGGGCGTAATCGGCGTAGGCGTGTTCGTCGGCGGAATCGGGATCGTGTCGATCTCGGCGGTGAGCAGGCCGTTCATGACCTGCGCAGCCAGGATCTGGTTGAAGCCCGAGTCGTTGATCGCCAGAGCGATGCCGTACGCGCTGTGCGTCTTGAACGACGTCGCCTGCGCCAGGGTGCTCTGCGGGAACGTGGAGTTCACGAGCAGCGTGCGGGTGAACACCGGCGCGCCCGGCGCCTGGCTCAGAGCCGTCATCGTCGCGTCGGAGCCCAGCGTGACGCCGTTGACGTCCTCCGGAACCGCGAACAGCGGGGTGGCCAGGTTCACGCCGAACGCCTGACCCAGCGGGCCGGCGATGACGATGCCCGCCAGCGCGTCTTCGATCGCCTGCGCGATCGGAGAGTCCTGCGGACCCGCGCCGTCGGGATCCTTGAGGAAGTCGAGAATGCCGTTGGTGACGATGTCCTTGGCGTCGCCGACGAACAGGTCGATCAGAAGATCCTGCAGGCCGATGCCGCCGCAGTTCTGATCCTTCTGGTAGTTCGTCCACACGACGTTGTTGGCGCTCGCCAGGTTGACGTCGATGTCCGGCGAGACGTGCGGCTGCACGGGCTCGAGCGTGTAGTCGGCGATCACGTCCACCTTGTTCGCCTTGATGGCAAGGTGGTCGCAGTGCGCCGAGATGCCGAGGATCACCGTGGTCAGGTCGATGTTGACCACGATGCCGCTGCTGCTCGTGCCGTTACCGATGTTGACGTCGCCTGTGACCAGGTTGGACTGCGAATCCACGGCCACGCCGAAGCCGTCGGAGGTGGCGTTGATGATCTTGGCCGTCGCGCTACCCGCGCAGCCCAGGAACGTATCCTGGAAGCAGTAGTTGCTGATGACCGGCGTGTTGGGCGGAATCAGCGTGCCGAGATCCAGGTGAACGCCCTGCTTCAAGATGTTCGCGAACTTCGAGAAGCCGCTGTCGGTGATGCGCAGGCCCACGCCCTGGCTCATCAGGCCGCCCATCGCCACCGAGTTGCCCCAGATCACCACGCGGCGGTCGCGGACCTTGAAGCCAGAGCCTGTCTGCGTCACCTCGGCGCGGATCGGGTTGAAGATCAGCGACGGGGTCAGCGTGAGGTTGTAGGAGAACGTTCCGTTCGGGTTGATCGGAACCGTGGCGCCGTTGATCGTGAGCGTCACGCTCGAGATGGGGTTGGCCGTCACGGTGCCCGTCACCGTCGAGGTGCTCGCGGTGGTGAAGCTGCCGTGCGTCGGCGACGTCAGCGACACGCCGATCGGATTGCAGGTGCCGCCGACCGGGTTGCCGTCGTAGCCGGGCGCGCAAGCGCAGCTGAACGTGCCGGGCAGGTTCGTGCACACCGCGTTGACCGAGCAGTTGTTGCCGCCGCCCTGACCGAAGCACTCGTTCAGATCGGTGCAGGTGACGCCGTTGCCGGTGTAACCGGCGTTGCACGCACACAGGAAGCTTCCGGGAGTGTTGGTGCACGTTGCGTGGGCGTTGCAGTTGTTGCCCGAGCCCTCGCCGGCGCACTCGTTCTGATCCGAGCACAGAACGCCGGTGCCCGCATAGCCGGAGTTGCACGCGCAGCTGAACGTGCCGGGCAGGTTCGTGCAGGTCGCGTGCGCGTTGCAGTTGTTGCCGCCGTTCTCGCCGATGCACTCGTTCAGGTCGAGGCAGTTCACGCCGTCGCCGCCGAAGCCGGCGTTGCAGGCGCACGTGAAGGACCCGATCGTATTGGTGCAGTGAGCGTCGCTCGAGCAGTTGTTGCCGAGGCCTTCGCCGAGGCACTCGTTGACGTCCGTGCAGGTAACGCCGTTACCCGTGTAGCCGACGTTGCACGCGCACTGGAAGGTGCCGGGGAGGTTGATGCAGGTGGCGTTGGCGGAGCAGTTGTTGCCCGTGCCCTGGCCCGTGCACTCGTTGTCGTCGGTGCAGGTAACGCCGTCGCCGTGATAGCCGGGCTTGCAGGCGCACGTGAAGCTGCCGACCGTGTTCGTGCAGGTGGCGTTGATCGAGCAGTCGTTGCCCGAGCCCTGGCCGTGGCACTCGTTGTCGTCGACGCACTTGACGCCGTCGCCGTGCCAGCCGGCGTTGCAGTGGCAGCTGAAGCCGAAGGTCTCGTCCGTGCACGTCGCGTTGACGTTGCAGTTGTTGCCGCCGTTCTCGCCGGCGCACTCGTTGGCGCGCGTGTCGATGCAGCTGCGATCCACCTCGCCGTTGTCGAGCAGGTCGCAGGGCTCTTTCAGGTCGTCGGTGGCGTTGATTGCGAGGCAGGTGCGGCAGGCGATGCGCTCCTGCACGCAGGAGAGGAAGTCGGTGGAATCGGCGCAGGCGCCGGGGAACGCCGAGGGATAGTCGACCGCGGGACAGCGCTTGACGACGTCCTTGGCCATCTTGAGGAACGCTTTGTTGATGCGGCCTTCGGTATCGGTCTGCACGGACGAGAAACAGGCCTGAAGCTCCTCTGCCGAGGTGATCTTGCCGTTGCGCAGCCCGGTGGTCTTGCAGTCGATGAAGGTGCGGAAGCGCTCGGCGGCAAGGCGGCGGTAGTCTTTGGCGACCGCGGCCTGACACCGCGACACGCTACGATCGGTTCCCATGCCGATGGCGTCGCCGGTGGCGTAGCCGAAGATTTCTCCGGCGAGCTGAAGCTCCTGGTCCAGCACGACGTCGACGATGTCGGATGCGTCGGTGTACCCGAAGTCGGGAGTGGTGCGGCAGGAGCGGAGCTGGGCATCGGTGGCGGCGCCGATCAGCTGCGCGAGCTTGGCACCCGGAGTGCCGATGCACTCTTCGAGCGTCACGCCGAGCGGAAGGATCCCGGCTTGCGCATTCGCGATGCAGCCGAAGACCTGCAGCCGCTGCTCCGCGGCGATCGCCGCGGCGGCGCGGTTCAAGGCGACGATACAGCCCTGCTGATCGGAAGTCTGCGTCTGCGCTAGCGCTCGCGTAGACGAGCCCGCGGCGAGGGCTGCGAGCGTGAACGAAGCGATGCGCAACAGGCGTACGAACGACTGACGATGAGCCATGGGCCCCCCAAGTTTTGTACGGAAGAATCCACCACGCGACGGCCCCCGAAGCACGCCGCGACGCCGCCCTCCGGCAGCATCCTCCGGTATTTGTAAGAGAGGTGTAGCAAAGAACATCCGATAATGGGAAGCGGCATCGGGCCTCGCGCCCGGTAACCCGCACATTTGCATCACCGTCGGGGAGAGCCGCCGGGCAGCGCGCTGCCGCCCTTTGTCGCGTTTCGCCCCGCCGGCGTCCGACGGCTCCGCGATCCGGTCCGCTTGCCACGTTGCGTCGAGAAGCGCGCTCTGGGCGTCCTCCGTCTCGACATCTTCCCGCGAAGACCGGCGGCTCCGGAGGTCTCGCCGACCGCGGCCCGCGAGCACCGGCGAGCGCGGCGTGCGCAATCGTACGAATGCAGCGCGCGTTTTGCCCGGTGCGATGGACAAAGGGACGTTGCTGCCTATAATGGCGCCGACTGAAACACGTTCTACCGGCGCCCCGCCGCTACGAGGCCACCATGACTCGCATCACCCTGCCCCCGTTCCCGAACGGCTGGTTCAACATCTGTTATTCGCACGAGCTCGAGCCGGGGCAGGCGAAAGCGGTGCGGGCGCTGGGCCGCGATTTCGTAGTCTTCCGCGGCGAGGCCGGCAAGGCGCATGTCCTCGACGCCTACTGCCCGCATCTGGGGGCCCACCTCGGCGTCGGCGGCAAGGTCGAAGGCGACAACATCCGCTGCCCGTTCCATGCCTGGTGCTGGAGCGGGGATACCGGGGCTTGCGTCGACGTTCCATACGCCAAGCGCATCCCCGCCAAAGCAGCGATCGGCAAGCCGGTCGTGCGCGAGCAGAACGGCTTCATCATCGTATGGCAGCACGCCGAGGCGGAGGAGCCTCAATGGACGCCGGAGCTCATCCCCGAGACCGCCGACGCCAACTACCACGTCTATGGCCGGCGCCAGTGGGAGCTGACCTCCCATCCCCAAGAGCTGTACGAGAACGGTTTCGACGTGGCCCACTTCGGCACGCTCCATAAGATGAATGTGCGCGGCGTCGTCTACGACACCGAGGGGCCCATCTGTAAGCTGCACCTGGACTTCGAGCGCGACGCGGCCGCGCAGTCGAGCGCCGAGGGCATGGCGACGATCCGCTCGTTCATGTTCGGGCCCGGCCTCTCGCTGACGAGGGTGAGCGGTGCTATCGAGGGCTGCTCCGTCCAGTCGCTGACGCCGCTGGAGCCGGAGAAGATGCTGCTGACGCACAACTACTACGTGCGCAACGACTCCAACCCCGAGGCCGTGGCAGGGTTCTTCGACTACTACGCCAAGGACTGGGAGCTCGACATGCCGCTGTGGAACAACAAGGTGTTCCGCGAGAAGCCGGTGCTGGCCGAGGGCGACGGCGACATCTCGCGCTTCCGCCGCTGGTACCGCCAGTTCTACTCAACGCCCGTCGAGATCAGCTTCTGACCGAGGAAATTGGGGACAGGTCCGGACTTTTTCAAAAAGTCGGGACCTGTCCCCGACTTTTTAGCGCGGGGGCATGCGCAGCGAGCCGTCCAGACGGATCGTCTCGCCGTTCAGGTACGCGTTGGTGATGATCGCGCAGGCGAGCTGCGCGTATTCCGCGGGACGGCCCAGCCGCTGCGGGAACGGAATGCCTGCCGCCAGCGCTTTTCGATTCTCGTCGGGAAGCAGCGCCAGCATCGGCGTGTCGAACGTGCCCGGCGCGATCGTGCAGCAGCGGATGCCGTCTCGCGAAAGATCGCGCGCGACCGGCAGCGTCATGCCGACCACACCTGCTTTGGAAGCCGAGTAGGCCACCTGCCCGATCTGTCCGTCGAACGCGGCGACCGACGCGGTGTTGATGATGACTCCACGCTCGCCTTCGGAGTTGGGATCGTTGGCGAGCATCCTGGCAGCTGCCAGACGCAGCACGTTGAAGGTGCCGATCAGGTTCACTTCGATCGTCTTGGCGAACAGCGCGAGCGGGAACGTCCCGCCCTTGCCGGCGGTCTTCATCGCGGTGCCGATGCCCGCGCAGTTGATGCACGCGTTGATGCTTCCGAACGCGCCGACGGCCTTGTCGAGCGCCTTCGTCACGTCCTCTTCGCTGGCAACGTCGGCGGGCGCGAACACTGCGCGCTCGCCGAGCTTGGCGGCGACTTCTTCCCCGTTCGACCGCGCCAGGTCGAGGATCGCGACGCGGCCGCCGCCGGCCAGAATCGCTTCGGCTGTGGCCAAGCCGAGGCCGGAGGCACCTCCGGTTACAACGGCAACGGTTTCGGCAAGCTGCATGAGCGACGTCCTCCTTGGAAGTGGGCCCGCGGCGGGCGCGCGAGCCTAGCAAGCACGACCTTCGGCGCAAGCCCTTCGCGCGTCGCATTGCGATGAAGCCATCGCGACATTCGGCCGCGCGTTCTTGAATGGGCTCCGCAGGTTGATACTCGTGTCGCGGACGCGCGCTGCCGCGGCGGCGCGCGGAGGAGACCGTCATGGGCGAGAACGTCGGACGCCGGCAACTGCAACGCTGGCAGCAAAGCAAGACGACCAACTTCTACGCGAGCAACGCCAACCTCGACCGCCTGCTCTCGATGCTCGGCGCACCCGAGACCACGCCCGCCGCGCGCGAGCGCCTGCGCAGCTTCGGCGAGGTGCTCGCGAGCAAGGTCGATCCTCTCACCGCCGACTGCGAGCGCATCGAGAACCTGCCGCGCCTGCGCGGATGGTCCGGCATCGGCGAGCACACCGAAGAGATCGAGTTCCACCCGTCCTACCGCGAAGCGGGCCGGCACATCTGGCGCGCCGGCATCATGGCGATCCAGGCACAGCCGGGACGCGCGCTCGAGCAGGCCGCGATGATCTATCTGCTCGCCCACCTCGGCGAAGGCGGCCACGCGTGCCCCGTCGCGTGCACGTCCGGTCTCATCAAGGCGCTGCAGGTGCACGGCTCGCCGGCGCTGCAGGAGAAGTTCCTCACGCGCCTGCTCGATCCGAGCTACGACAGCGCGCACATGGGCTCGCAGTTCATGACCGAGGTGCAGGGCGGCTCCGACGTCGGTGCCAACGTCGTCGAGGCCCGCCCCGACCGCGAGCGCGAAGGCATGTGGAGGATCCGCGGCGAGAAATGGTTCTGCTCGGTGGCCAATGCGGATCAGTTCTTCGTCACCGCGCGCATTGCCGGAGGGCGGCCCGGCACGAGCGGGCTCGGCGCGTTCCTCATTCCGCGACGCCTAGACGACGGCGCGATCAACGGCTTTCGCATCCGGCGCCTCAAGACCAAGCTCGGCACGCGCGCGATGGCCAGCGGTGAGATCGACTTCCAGGATTCGCTCGCCTACGGCGTGGGCCGTCCCGAAGACGGATTCAAGATCGCGGCAGGGTTGGTGCTCAACACCTCGCGCTGGGTAAACGCGCTCGGTTCCACCGGCGTCATGCGCCGCGCCTATCTGGAAGCCGTCAGCTATGCGGCGGCGCGCGAGGCGTTCGGCAATCCGATCGGCCGCTATGCGATGGTGCGCGAGACGCTGGCCGGCATGAAGTGCGAAGAGCAGGCGGCGCTGGCTTCCACGCTGTACCTGACCACGCTCATCGACAAGATCGAGACCAACGCGGCAAACCAGCATGAGCTGTCGGTGTACCGCTTCCTGGTCAACGCCAACAAGTACATCACTTCGATCGCGGCCAGCGAAGTCACTCACGGCGCGCTCGAAGTGCTCGGAGGCAACGGCGCGATCGAGGACTTCTCGGTGGTGCCGCGCCTGCTGCGCGACAACTTCGTGTTCGAGAGCTGGGAGGGCACGCACAACGTGCTGTGCATGCAGGTGCTGCGCGACAGCGCCAAGATGGCGCTGCTTCCCAACGTGCACGACGAGATCACCACGCTCCTGCAAGGCCTCGAAGGCGATGAGCTTCGTGCCGAGGCCGCGCCGCTCGTGGAGACGCTGACCGATCTCGGCGGACGCATGACGCGCTCGCTTACGACGCCGGAGTACGGCGCGACGCACTTTCGGCGCCAGCTCACCGAGCTCTCGCGTGTGTTTCAGGCGGCCCGCCTGCTGTGGGAGGCGGACCGCGAGCGCGCGCTCGGAGACGGCGACGCCAAGTCGGCGGTGGCGCAGCTCTTCATCCGGCGTCATTTGCTGCCGTCATACCGGCCCGAGAACGATCCGGCGTGGAAGAGCCGCATCGATGCGATCCTGGCCGACGACCTGAGGCTGCCCGCTTGATGCGCGCGCGCATCGCCGCGGTGTTCGCGTTCGCGCTTGCGCTCCTCGCGCCTTGCAGCGCCGGCGCGCAGAACGCGGCGCTGCACGAGACCGCCAAGGCGACAGCCGCCAAGGTCGGTTCCGGTGCGAGCGAGGCGCCGGGAGCGGTCACGCGCACGACGGGCTTCGCCGCCGCAAAGGACGGCACGCGCATCTACTACGAGCGGCTCGGCGCCGGCCCGGCAATCGTGTTCATCCATGGGCTCGGCGGAAACCACGCGGTGTGGTTCCAGCAGACACCGTTCTTCGCCAAGGACCACACGGTGGTCACGATGAGCCAGCGCGGCTTCGCGCCCTCAGGCGGCGATCAGACGAAGTACGACGTGGGCGTCCTGGTCGAAGACCTCACGACGGTTCTGGATGCCGCGGGCATCAGCGATGCCGTGATCGTCGGCCAGTCGATGGGCGGCTGGACCGCGCTCGCGTTCGCGCTGACGCATCCGCAGCGCACGCGCGCTCTCGTGCTCGCCGACACGGTCGCCGGCATCAGCGATGATGCGATCGCAGCGCACCAGCAGCAGATGATCGCCAAGGCGCGTGCGCTCTCGGCAACGCCGCCGCCGCTCGGCGTGCACCCCGCGCTCTCCCCGCAGTTCAGCAAACGCGACCCTGCCAAGGCCTACCTGTATCAGACGCTTGCGACGTTCGGCTCGCCCGCGCCGGGCGCCATCGCCTCCCAGCTCGCCGCTGCGCGCGTGGACGACGGACGGCTGAAGCAGAGCAAGGTGCCGACGCTGTTCGTGCTGGGCGACGGCGACACGGTCTTCCCGCCGCAGATTCTGCGCGATGCCGCCTCGCACGTTCCTGACGCCAAGATCGTCGAGATCAAGGACTCGGGACATTCGGCGTACTACGAGCAGCCGGCCGCGTGGAACGAGGCGGTCGCGCGATTCGTTGCGCAGTTGCGCTAGCCGCAGCGAGGTCTCTCGTCGCTAGAACCCGGCGATATCGCCGAGCAGGTGAAGCGCTGCGAATGGCTCGTCCTGGTTCGGCAGCAATAGTAGCGCCTGCAGCGGGTCGGCCAGCGCCTGGTCGAGAAACTCCGTCTGCCGCTGCCGACGTCCGCGCGCGTCGATCCGCTTGACGATCAGATACGAGATCGCGGGTGCCGCCAGATCGACGATCACGGTGCAGCCGCCGCGAAACACGTGAGGCGTGGGAGAGGCGTCCACGGCCAGCTCCGAGGCCTGCGTCACGGCGACGATCGCCTGCGGCACGCTGCGACCTCGCGAGTTGACGCGCATCGCCCGTCGCAGCTCATGGACCTCGAAGTCGCCGGCAGCGTCGAGTCCGAGCTCACTCGCAAACTCCGGTGACGCCGCGAAGATTTTCGTCAATGCCTTCTTCAGATCCGCGCAGGCTTTTTTGGTGCGGGCGAACAAGCTCGCCCGGTCGCTCGTGTACGAGCACGCGTCCGCATAGCGCTTCAATGGCCTCAACAGCGCAGCATAGCTGGCCGGCACGTCGTCGGGATCCATCCCCCGCCACCGAAGCGCATCGACCGAAAGCACATTGAGGTCGTCGGGATAGAGCCCTCGCCGGCGGAACGCCTCCACGAACGCGACCCGGTAGTTGTAGCGATCGTCGGCAACGAGGTCGGCGTCGGCTGTAATCAGCCCGCGCAGGTATTCTCCGAACGTGATGTCCACGGGTGGGACGTAGTCGAGCGCGCGGATGCACATGTCCAAAACGTGCTGCGCCGACTTGGCCGCCTCTTCGGCCAGACGTTTGACCAGGTCCGGATGGATCGCTCCGGACGGCAGCACTCCGGTGCCGCCGGTGGAGATGCGCAGGAGATCGGCCGTGCGGGCTGCCTTTCCAGCACAGTGGGATCCGAAGCTTGGAATTCACGTGACTTGAAGTCGGGAA
>JADMIO011184592.1_pt1 | contig 80207 bp, 73 predicted proteins | sample 8958161 | NCBI WGS metagenome assembly JADMIO01 (sample SAMN16585339, study PRJNA669376) | soil metagenome | isolation source: Crop rotation soil | place: USA: Cullars Rotation, Alabama | collected 2011 | reverse complement strand
ACAACTTGTCCACGTGGAATTCTAAGCTTAGGATCCCAATGTGCTGGAAAGCTGCTGAAGACGAACGAGCCCGCCGTCGGCGTGCAGGTGTTCTCGACGAAGACCGTCGAGGAAATCCGCAAGATGCTGCAGATGGCGGCGGGTCCGGGCGGCACCGGTCCGAAGGCGCAGACGCTCGGCTATTCGGTCGGGGGCAAGTCGGGCACCGCATACAAGCAGGTCGGCAAGGGCTATGCCACGAACAAGTACCGCTCGTGGTTCGTGGGCATCGCGCCGATCGACAAACCGCGCATCGTCGTGGCCGTGATGGTCGACGAGCCGAGCGCGGGCAAGTACTTCGGCGGCGACGTCGCCGCGCCGGTGTTCAGCACGACGGTGCAGCAGACGCTGCGCATGATGGGCGTGCAGCCCGACATGAACGTGAAGCCGCAAGTGGTGGTCGATTCGGTGGAGGAGTCGTTCTGATGATCGAACTCCACACGCCCCACGAAGCCGCGCAGTGGCTGCGTTCGCGCGTGACGGGCACGCTGGCGGTCGACAGCCGCAAGGTCGCCGCGGGCGACGGCTTCATCGCATGGCCGGGCGCCGCGACCGACGGCCGCAAGCACGTCCACGCCGCACTCGCGCAGGGCGCGACGGCGTGCCTCGTCGAACGCGAGGGCGTCGACGCCTTCGACTTCAAGAGCGATTCGATCGCCATGTACGCGCAGCTCAAGCCCGCTTGCGGCCTGATCGCGGCGGCGTACTACGAGGAGCCGACGGACACGCTCGACGTGCTCGCGGTGACGGGCACGAACGGCAAGACGTCGACGGCGTGGTGGCTCGCGCAGGCGCTCTCGCAACTGCGTGAGCCGATCGCATGCGGGCTTGTCGGCACGCTCGGCACGGGCCGCCCGCCCAACGTGGAGTTCACCGGCCTCACGACGCCCGATCCGGTGCTGCTGCAACGCCGCTTCCGCCGCTTCGTCGAAGAGGGCGTGAGGGCGTGCGCGATCGAAGCGTCGTCGGTCGGCATCGTCGAGCGGCGCCTGGACGGCACGCGCATCCGCGTCGCGATCTTCACCAACTTCACGCAGGACCACCTCGACTACCACGGCACGATGGAGGCGTACTGGGAAGCGAAGGCCGAGCTTTTCCGCTGGCCCGGCCTCAAGGCGGCAGTCGTGAACGTCGACGACGAAAAGGGGCGCGACCTGTTGGCCGCGCTCGAGCCGTCCCTCGACGTCTGGACGATTTCCGCCGAGCACGAAGCCAGGCTGTTCTCGCGCGAGATCGGCTACGGCGACGGCGGCTTGAAGTTCAAGGTGCGCGAAGGCGCCGAAGAATACGAACTCGCGACGCAGCTCATCGGCCAATACAACGTGTCGAACCTGCTCGGCGTGATCGCCGCGATGCGCGCGATGGGTGTCACGTTGCGCGATGCGGTCGAAGCCTGCGGATCGCTGTCGCCGGTGCCCGGCCGCATGGAGCGCCTGAGCGAAAGCGGCAAGCCCGTGGTGGCGGTCGACTACGCCCACACGCCCGACGCGCTGGACAAGGCGCTGCTCGCACTGCGTCCGCTCACGCAACAGCGCGGCGGGCAACTCTGGTGCGTGTTCGGCTGCGGCGGCGACCGCGACCCGACGAAGCGCCCGATCATGGCGGCCGTCGCCGAGAAGAACGCCGACCGCGTCGTCGTCACGAGCGACAACCCGCGCAGCGAGAAACCCGAGAACATCATCAGCCAGATCCTGCTCGGCCTGTCGCATCGCGAGTGTGTCGAAGTGCAGGCCGACCGCGCCCTCGCGATCTCGGAGACGATCGCGGGCGCCGCGGGCAACGACGTCGTGCTGATCGCCGGCAAGGGGCACGAGGACTACCAGGAAATCGGCGGCATCAAGCATCCGTTCTCGGACATGACCCATGCGCGAGCCGCGCTCGAGGCGAGGGCCGCATGACCATGTTCACGCTGTCGCAAGCGCTCGCCTGGATTCCCGGCGGCAAGCTCGTCGGCGACGGGAGCACGCCGGTGAATCGCGTGCACACCGACACGCGCACGCTGCAGCAAGGTGACCTGTTCGTCGCCCTCAAGGGCGAGCGCTTCGATGCGAACGACATGCTGCGCGAAGCGGGCGCGAACGGCGCCGTCGCGGCCATCGCGCATGCCGGCAAGCTGCCGCCGAACCTTGCCGGCATCGAAGTGCCCGACACGAAGCTCGCGCTCGGCACGCTCGCGGCAGGCTGGCGCGCGCAGTTCGGCTTGCCGCTCATCGCCGTCACCGGCAGCAACGGCAAGACGACCGTGACTCAGATGATCGCCTCGATCCTGCGTGCGTGGAAGCCCGAGTCGACACTCGCCACGCAAGGGAACCTAAACAACGACATCGGACTGCCGCTCACGCTGCTTCGGCTGTCGAAGTCGCACGAAGTGGGCGTCGTCGAACTCGGCATGAACCATCCGGGCGAGATCGCGTACCTCTCGGACATCGCGAAGCCCACCGTCGCGCTCGTGAACAACGCGCAGCGCGAACACCAGGAATTCATGGCGACCGTCGAAGCCGTCGCACGCGAGAACGGCTCGGTCCTGTCTTCGCTCGGCGCGGGCGGCGTCGCCGTGTTCCCCGCCGGCGAGGAGTTCACGCCGGTGTGGAAAGAGATCGCGGGCGATCGCCCGTGCATGGTTTTCGGCTCGTTTGGCGAACGCGCGTTCGGCAAGCCGGCCGACATCGTTCTGGCCGGGACTGAATGGCAAGACGGTCACTGGAAGGTGGATGTTTCGACGCCCGCCGGACCGGTGAGCTACCGTCTCCATATCGCCGGCCGCCACAACGTGCGCAATTCGCTCGCCGCGATTGCGTGCACCCTCGCCGCCGGCGCGCCGCTCGAGGCGATCGCCAACGGGCTCGAGTCGTTCGAACCCGTGAAGGGGCGCTCGCGCGCCGTGAGCCTGTCGATCGACGGCCGCGCGATCACGCTCGTCGACGACACGTACAACGCGAACCCCGATTCGGTTCGCGCGGCGATCGACGTGCTCGCCGAGTTGCCCGCACCGCGCCTGGCCGTGCTCGGCGACATGGGCGAAGTCGGCGACCAGGGCCCGCAATTCCACGCCGAGGTCGGCGACCACGCGCGCGAGAAGGGCATCGAGCAGCTCTTCACGCTCGGCGAGCAATCGCGTGCGATGGGCGGCTGGCACTTCGCCGACATCGACTCGCTCAAGGCGGCTGTGACGTCGGAGCTGTCGTCCGCGTCGAGCGTGCTCGTGAAGGGATCGCGCTTCATGAAGATGGAGCGCGTCGTCGAGGCGATCCTCGCGCGCGCAGGCCACACGGGCGGAAAGGAGGCGGCGCATGCTGCTTAGCCTCGCCGGTTGGCTGCAGACGCTCGGGCCCGAGTTCGGGTTCCTGCGCGTGGTCCAGTACCTCACGTTCCGCGCGGTGATGGCGGCGCTGACGTCGCTCCTCATCGGGCTCGTGGCCGGTCCGGCCGTGATCCGCCACCTCGCCTCGCTCAAGATCGGCCAGCCCGTGCGCGGCTACGGCATGGAGACGCACCTGTCGAAGAGCGGCACGCCGACGATGGGCGGGGTGCTCGTGCTGCTGTCGATCGCGATCGCCACCGTGCTCTGGTTCGACCTCACCAACCGCTTCGTCTGGATCGTGCTCGTCGTGACCCTCGGCATGGGCGCGATCGGCTGGGCCGACGACTGGCGCAAGGTCGTGCACAAGGACCCGGAAGGCATGCGTTCGCGCGAGAAGTATTTCTGGCAGTCCGTCATCGGCTTGACGGCGGCGCTCTACCTCGTGTTCAGCATCTCCGAGAGCAGCAACTACCGCGTGCTCGAACTGTTCTTCAAGTGGGTTGCGTCGGGCTTCGACGTGAACCTGCCGCCGAAGGCCGGGCTGCTGGTGCCGTTCTTCAAGGAGATCAGCTACCCGCTGGGCGTGTTCGGCTTCGTGATCATGACGTACCTCGTGATCGTGGGCGCGAGCAACGCGGTGAACCTCACCGACGGCCTCGACGGGCTCGCGATCATGCCGGTCGTGATGGTCGGCTCCGCGCTCGGCGTGTTCGCGTATGTCACGGGCTCTGCGGTGTATTCGAAGTACCTGTTCTTTCCCTACATCCCTGGCTCGGGCGAATTGCTGATCTTCTGCGCGGCGATGGCGGGGGCGGGGCTCGCATTCCTGTGGTTCAACACGCATCCCGCGCAGGTGTTCATGGGCGACGTCGGCGCGCTTGCGCTCGGCGGCGCGCTGGGCACGATCGCCGTGATCGTGCGCCAGGAGATCGTCCTCGCGATCATGGGCGGCATCTTCGTCGTCGAAGCGCTCTCCGTGATGGCGCAGGTCATGTACTTCAAGTACACGAAGCGCAAATACGGCGAGGGCCGGCGCATCCTCAAGATGGCGCCGCTGCACCATCACTTCGAAAAGAGCGGGTGGAAAGAGACGCAGGTCGTCGTGCGCTTCTGGATCATCACGATGCTGCTGTGCCTCGTTGGCTTGTCGACGTTGAAGCTGAGGTAAGGATGGGCCTCACGAACAAGCACATCCTCGTTCTCGGCCTCGGCATGTCGGGCCTGGCGATGGCGCGCTGGTGCGCGCGCAATGGCGCACGCGTCACGGTGGCCGATACGCGCGAGGCGCCGCCGCAGCTCGAAGCGCTTCGCGCGCAAGTCGCGGATGCGCAGTTCGTCGCGGGCGAATTCGCCGCCTCGCTGCTCGACGGCGGCATCGACGCGGTCATGCGCAGCCCGGGCCTCACGCCCGCGCAGGTCGCGCCCGTGATCGACGCGTCGCGCGAGCGCGGCATCGAGGTGGGCGGCGAGTTGAGCCTGTTCGCGGATGCGCTCGCCGACCTGAAGTCCACGCGCGACTACGCACCGAAGGTCCTCGCCATCACCGGCACCAACGGCAAGACGACGGTGACCTCGCTCGCGGGCCAGCTCGTCGAGCGCTCGGGGCGCAGCGTCGCTGTCGCGGGCAACATCGGGCCGACGCTGCTCGAAACGCTCACGGAAAAACTCGAAGGCGACGCGTTGCCGATGGTCTGGGTGCTGGAGCTCTCGAGCTTCCAGCTGGAAACGGCCGGCGGCTTTGAACCGACGGCTGCCGCGGTGTTGAACGTGACGCAGGACCACCTCGACTGGCACGGCACGATGGAAGCGTATGCGGCTGCAAAGTCGCGTGTCTTCGGAAACGCGGGCGTGATGATCCTCAACCGTGAAGACCCGCTGGTGATGCGCATGCTGCCCGAGCCGGTGAAGGTCAAGGGCGGCAAGTTCGAGCAGCGCGAGTACATCACCTTCGGCGGCGACATGCCGCAGCGCGCCGGCGACTTCGGCATCGAGAACGTGAACGGCATGACCTGGCTGGTGCGGGCGCACGAAGCCGATGAGACGCGACGCAAGCGAGGCGAAGAGGCCGAAGAGATCCACATCCAGCGTCTCATGCCCGCCGATGCGCTTCGCATCCGGGGCCGCCACAACGCGGTGAACGCGCTGTCGGCGCTTGCGCTCACCACGTCGGCGGGCTGCGCACTCGGCCCGATGCTGCACGGCCTGCGCGAATACCGGGGCGAGCCGCATCGCGTCGAGCCGATCGGGACGGTGAACGAGGTCGAATACTTCGACGACAGCAAGGGCACGAACGTCGGCGCGACGGTGGCGGCTTTGCAGGGCCTCGGCGCCGAACGCCACGTGGTCGTGATCCTCGGCGGCGACGGCAAGGGGCAGGCGTTCGAGCCGCTCGGCGCTCCCGTGGCGCGGTATGCGCGCGCCGCCGTGCTGATCGGCCGTGACGCGCCGCAGATCCGCGCGGTGCTCGAGCCGCAGGGCGTTCGCATCGCGGAAGCGTCGTCGATGGAAGAAGCCGTCGTGCGAGCCTCGGAGCTTGCGCACGCGGGCGATGCGGTGCTCATGTCGCCGGCCTGCGCGAGCTTCGACATGTTCCGCGACTACAAGCATCGCGCCGACGCATTCCATGAAGCCGTGCGTGCGGTTGCGATGCGTGCGGGTGTGGAACTGGAGGGCTCGGCATGAGCCTTGCGGCCACGCTCGGTGGGTTCTTCCGGCGCGACCGCGCGATGCCGCGCGCGCCCGTGCGCATCCAGCCGGTGGACCAGGGACTCATCTGGCTCACGCTGGCGCTGCTCGTGTTCGGGCTCGTGATGGTGTATTCGGCGTCGGTGGCGATGCCCGACAACCCGAAGTTCGCGCGCTACGCCCATACGCACTTCCTCATCCGGCACGCGGCATTCATCTGCATGTCGTTCATCGCCGCGCTGATCGCCTTCCAGGTGCCGATGGCAACATGGGAGCGCCTCGCGCCGTGGCTCTTCGTCGTCGCGCTCGTGCTGCTGATCCTCGTGCTCCTGCCGCATATCGGCAAGGGCGTGAACGGCGCGCGGCGCTGGATCGGCTTCGGCTTCATGAGCTTCCAGCCTTCGGAACTCGCGAAGCTCGCGGTGCTGCTCTACGCCGCGGACTACATGGTCCGCAAGATGGAAGTCAAGGAGCGGTTCTTTCGCGCCGTGCTGCCGATGGCTGCGGCCGTCGCAGTCGTCGGGCTGTTGCTTCTTGCCGAACCCGACATGGGCGCCTTCATGGTCATCGCCGTGATCGCGATGGGCATCCTGTTCCTCGGCGGCGTGAACGCGCGCATGTTCTTCCTGATCGCCGCGGTGATGACCATCGCGTTCGTGCTGATGATCGCGCTGTCGGAGTGGCGGCGCGAACGCATCTTCGCGTACCTCGATCCCTGGAACGAGAAGTACACGCTGGGCAAGGGCTACCAGCTGTCGCACTCGCTGATCGCGATCGGGCGCGGCGAAATCTTCGGCGTGGGCCTGGGCGGCAGCGTCGAAAAACTGCATTGGCTGCCCGAGGCGCACACCGACTTCCTGTTCGCCGTGATCGGCGAGGAGTTCGGCCTGACGGGTCTCGTCCTCGTCATCGTCGCGTTCCTGTGGATGACGCGGCGGATCATGCACATCGGCCGCCAGGCGATCGCACTCGACCGCGTCTTCTCGGGTCTCGTCGCGCAAGGCGTCGGCGTGTGGATCGGCTTCCAGGCCTTCATCAACATGGGCGTGAATCTCGGCGCGCTGCCGACCAAGGGCCTGACGCTGCCGCTCATGAGCTACGGCGGCAGCGCGATCCTCATGAACCTCGTCGCGATCGCGATCGTCTTGCGCATCGACTTCGAGAACAAGGTCTTGATGCGTGGGGGCCGCGCATGAGCCGCACGGCACTCGTCATGGCGGGTGGCACCGGTGGCCACATCTTCCCGGGCCTGGCCGTGGCCGAAGCATTGCGCGCGCGTTCATGGCGCGTTCACTGGCTCGGCGGCCCCGGCAGCATGGAGAGCCGCCTGGTGCCGCCGCGTGGGTTTGCGTTCGAAACGATTTCGTTCTCGGGCGTGCGCGGCAAGGGGCTCGTCACGCTCGCGCTGCTGCCGCTACGGCTGCTGCGCGCGTTCTGGGAAAGCATCGGCGTCGTGCGCCGCGTGAATCCCGATGTCGTCATCGGCCTCGGCGGCTACATCACGTTCCCGGCCGGGATGATGGCCTCGCTCCTGGGCAAGCCGCTCGTGCTGCACGAACAGAACTCGGTGGCGGGCATGGCGAACAAGGTGCTCGCGGGCGTTGCCGATCGCGTGTTCACGGCGTTTCCGAGAGTGATCAAGAAGGCCGAGTTCGTCGGCAACCCGCTGCGCGAGGAATTCATGCGGCAGCGCACGCCTGTGGAACGCCTGTCGACGCGCACGGGACCGCTGCGGCTCCTCGTCGTGGGCGGCAGCCTCGGTGCGAAGGGTTTGAACGACGTGGTGCCGAAGGCACTGGCGCTGCTCGACCCACTGCAAAGGCCGCTCGTCACGCACCAGAGCGGCGAGAAGCAGATCGACGAACTGCGCGCGAACTACGAAGCCGCGGGCGTCGAAGCGGAACTCACGCCGTTCATCGACGACACGGCGCGAGCCTTCGCGGAAGCGGACCTCATCGTGTGCCGCGCGGGTGCCAGCACCGTGACCGAGATCGCGGCCGTCGGCGCCGCGGCGGTGTTCGTGCCGTTCCCGTTCGCGGTCGACGACCACCAGACGACAAACGCGAAATTCCTCGTCGACGCGGGCGGCGGCTGGCTCGTGCAACAGAAGGACCTGGGCGCCGAGTGGCTCGCGCGCCTGCTCACGAACGTGACGCGCGGCGAACTGATCGAAAAGGCGATGGCCGCCAAGCGCATGCAGAAACTCTCGGCGACCGACGACGTCGTCGCCGCCTGCGAGCAACTCGCGAAGAAGAACCGGCGATGAAGCACGCCATCAAGCACATTCATTTTGTCGGCATCGGGGGCGCCGGCATGTCCGGCATCGCCGAAGTGCTGCGCAACCTCGGCTACCTGATCTCGGGCTCCGATCTTTCCGACAGCCCGACGATCAAGCGCCTCGCGTCGCTGGGCATCAAGACGTATGTCGGGCACGCGGCAGGCAACGTCATCGGCGCGGATGCGGTCGTGACGTCGACCGCGGTGCAGACCGACAACCCCGAAGTCATGGCCGCGCGCAAGCGCAAGATCCCCGTGGTGCCGCGCGCGATGATGCTCGCCGAGTTGATGCGCCTGAAGCAGGGCATCGCGATCGCGGGTACGCACGGCAAGACCACCACGACGTCGCTCGTCGCGAGCGTGCTGGCCGAAGGCGGGCTCGACCCGACGTTCGTGATCGGCGGACGCCTGAACAGCGCGGGTGCGAACGCGAAGCTGGGCGGCGGCGACTACATCGTGGTCGAGGCCGACGAATCCGATGCTTCGTTCCTGAACCTGTTCCCGGTGATGGCCGTCATCACGAACATCGACGAAGACCACATGGAGACGTACGGCCACGACTTCGGCCGGCTCAAGCGCGCCTTCCTCGACTTCCTGCACCGCATGCCGTTCTATGGCACCGCGATCCTGTGCGTCGACGACCCTGCGGTGCGGGGCATCGTGCCCGACGTGCAGTGCCCCGTGACGACCTACGGCGTGAGCGAAGACGCGCAGGTGCGCGCGCTCGACATCCGCGCCGTGGGAACGCAGATGCATTTCAAGGTGCAGCGGCGCAACGGCGTGACGCTGCCCGACATGGACGTGAAGCTCAATCTCGCGGGGCACCACAACGTGCTCAACGCGCTCTCGGCCATCGCGGTCGCGGTGGAGCTGAACCTGCCCGACGAAGCCGTCCTGAAGGCCTTGCGCGAATTCACGGGCGTCGGCCGCCGGTTCCAGGGCTATGGCGACGTGGCGGTGAAGGCCGAGAACGGCGGCGGCAAGTTCACCGTGATCGAGGACTATGGCCACCACCCGGTCGAGGTCGCCGCCACGATCGAAGCCGCGCGCGGCGCCTTCCCCGGCCGCCGCATCGTGGTCGCGTTCCAGCCGCACCGCTACACGCGCACGCGCGATTGCTTCGAGGACTTCGTGAAGGTGCTGGGCCAGGCCGATGCCGTGCTGCTTGCCGAGGTGTATTCCGCGGGAGAAGCACCGATCGTCGCGGCCGACGGCAGGTCGCTCGCGCGCGCCGTGCGAGTCGCGGGCAAGGTCGAGCCCGTGTTCGTCGGCGACGTGTCGGCCATGCCCGATGCGGTCTTCGAGATGGCGCGCGACGGCGACGTGGTGATGTGCATGGGCGCCGGCTCGATCGGCGGCGTGCCGCAGAAGCTCGTCGAGCAGGGAGGTGCCGCATGAGCGCCCGGAACGATTTCGGCAAGGTCGCCGTGCTCATGGGCGGGCACTCGGCCGAGCGCGAGGTGTCGCTCATGTCGGGCAGCGGCGTGCTCAAGGCGCTGCAGTCGAAGGGCGTCGACGCGCATGCGTTCGACCCGGCGGAGCGCGACCTCGTCGAGCTCAAGCGCAAGGGATTCAGGCGCGCGTTCATCGCGCTGCACGGCCGCTTCGGCGAAGACGGCACGGTGCAGGGCGCGCTCGAACTGCTCGGCATCCCGTACACGGGCTCGGGCGTGATGGCATCGTCGATCTCGATCGACAAGGTGATGACCAAGCGCGTATGGATCGCCGAGGGCATCCCCACGCCGAAGTTCCTCCTGCTTCGCCGCGACACGGCGACGCGTGAAGCGATCCGCGCGGTGCCCGACGACCTGGGGCTGCCGCTGATCGTGAAGCCGTCGCGCGAGGGATCGTCGATCGGCGTGGCGAAGGTGAAGGGCTATTCGGAGATGCAGGACGCGGTGAAGGCCGCATCGGAGCTCGACGCCGACGTGCTGTGCGAACAGTTCATCAGCGGCGACGAAGTGACATGCCCGGTCATCGGCTCCGGCGAGAACGCGCGCGCGCTGCCGGTGATCAAGATCGTGGCGCCCGAGGGCAACTACGACTACCAGAACAAGTACTTCACCGACGACACGAAGTACCTGGTGCCATGCGGCCTGCCCGAGGGCGAGGAGGCGGCGATCCAGGAACTCGTCGTGAAGGCGTACCGCGTGCTCGGCTGCCGCGGCTGGGGCCGCATCGACGTGATGATCGACGCGGCCACGCGCAAGCCCTACCTGCTCGAGATCAACACCTCGCCCGGCATGACGGGCCATTCGCTCGTGCCGATGTCGGCGCGCGCGGCGGGCATCAGCTACGAAGACCTGTGCGTTCAGCTGCTCGCGTTGGCGGCGCTGGACCAGGAGAAGGGAAAAGGCCGCGCATGACCGCCGCGATGCCGCAACCGTTCGACGTGAAGCTGATGAACATCGCCGCTTCGGCGATGTTGATGCTGTTCGCCGTCATCATGGTTGCGGCGGGCGTGTGGTGGACGCTGCGCCTGCCGGTCTTCGCGATCGCGGGCATCACGGTGCAAGGCGACGTGACGCACAACAACGCTTTGACGCTGCGCGCGAACGTTGCGCCGCGCCTGGCGGGCAACTTCTTCACGATCAACCTGCAGAAGGCGCGCGAGGCGTTCGAAGGCGTGCCTTGGGTGCGACGCGCCATCGTGCGGCGCGAATTCCCGAACCGCCTGCGCGTCCAGCTGCAGGAGCACCACGCGGTCGCGCTGTGGGGCGCGGAAGGCGAATCGAAACTCGTGAACGACTACGGCGAAGTGTTCGAGGCGAACGTGGGCGACGTGGAGCACGAAGAGTTGCCCCGGCTCGCCGGCCCGGCCGACCAGTCGGCGCAAGTGCTGGCGATGTATCGCGCGCTGAAGCCGCTGTTCGAGCCGCTCGACCTGCTGGTGGATCGCGTCGCGCTGAGCCCGCGCGGCAGCTGGCAGGTGGAACTGGACAACGGCGCGGCGATCGAGCTCGGCCACGGCAGCGTTGACGAAGTGGTGGCACGCACGCAGCGCTTCGCGCAGACGCTCACGCAGGTCGCTTCGCGCTACAGCCGGCGCCCGGAAGCGCTCGTGTCGGCCGACCTGCGGCACGCGGATGGATACGCAGTTCGTTTGAGGGGCGTCGCGACCACGGTCAGCGATGCGAGGAAATAAGAGGACGCTATGCCCAAGGAATACAAGGACCTCGTCGTCGGCCTGGACATCGGCACCGCCAAGGTGATGGCGGTGGTCGCCGAGATCATGCCGGGCGGCGAGCTCAAGCTCGCCGGGCTCGGCGTCGCCGCGTCGAACGGCTTGAAGCGCGGCGTGGTCGTGAACATCGATGCGACGGTGCAGAGCATCCAGCAGGCGCTCAAGGAAGCCGAGCTGATGGCCGACTGCAAGATCACGCGCGTCTACACCGGCATCACCGGCGCGCACATCCGCGGCATCAACTCGAGCGGCATGGTGGCGGTGAAGGACAAGGAAGTGACGGCCGCCGACGTGGCTCGCGTCGTCGAGACCGCACGCGCGATCAACATCTCGACGGACCAGCGCCTGCTGCTCGTCGAGCCGCAGGAATTCGTGATCGACGGCCAGGACGTGAAGGAGCCCATCGGCATGAGCGGCATCCGCCTCGAGGCGAAGGTGCACATCGTGACGGGCGCGCAGAGCGCCGCCGAGAACATCATCAAGTGCGTGCGGCGCTGCGGTCTCGAGGTCGACCAGCTCCTGCTGAACCCGCTCGCATCGAGCCTGGCCGTGCTGACCGAAGACGAACGCGAGCTGGGTGTGGCCGTCGTCGACATCGGCGCGGGCACGACCGACGTGGCGATTTTCACGAACGGCGCGATCCGCCACACGGCGGTGATCCCGATCGCGGGCGACCTGATCACGAGCGACATCGCGATGGCGCTGCGCACGCCGACGAAGGACGCCGAGGACATCAAGGTCGAGAGCGGCTATGCGAAGCAGCTCCTCGCCGACCCGGAGCAGCAGGTCGAGGTGCCGGGCCTCGGCGACCGCGGCCCGCGCATGCTGTCGAAGCAGGCGCTTGCGGGCGTGATCGAACCGCGCGTCGAGGAGATCTTCTCCCTCGTGCAGCAGGTCATTCGCGAGTCCGGCTACGAGGAAGTGCTGTCGTCGGGCATCGTCATCACGGGTGGCAGCGCCGTGATGCCCGGCATGGTCGAACTGGGCGAAGACATCTTCCTCAAGCCCGTGCGGCGCGGCATGCCGAAGTACCGCGGATCGCTGTCGGACATGGTGTCGCAGGTGCGCGCCGCGACGGTGATGGGCCTGCTCGAGGAAGCGCGGCTCGCGCGCGTGCGCGGCCTGAAGGTCGCGCAGAAGAATGGATCGATGAAGACGGCGTTCGGTCGCTTCAAGGACTTCATCGTGGGGAATTTTTAAACATGGTGACCAAGCTCTGGCTCGCACGCGGCTCGCCGCACCGAAAACGCCGCGGCCGGTGGCGGTCCACCGGTCCGCCGCCCATGCGTTGATGCACAAGAAGACAACCAACAATCGTTCAAGGCAACTGCAGGAATTTCAGGAGATACCAAATGAGCATCGAAATGATTGAAGTCGAGGAATTCCACTCCGGCACGCAGATCAAGGTGATCGGTGTGGGTGGTGGCGGCGGCAATGCGGTCGAGCACATGATCGGCCGCGCCGTCCAGGGCGTGGAGTTCATCTGCGCGAACACGGACGCCCAGGCCCTCGCGCGCAGCGCGGCCCACAAGACGATCCAGCTCGGCACGAGCGGGCTCGGCGCGGGCAGCAAGCCCGAGAAGGGACGCGACGCGGCGGAGAGCGCGGTGGATGAAATCCGCAGCGCGATCGACGGTGCGCACATGCTGTTCATCACGGCGGGCATGGGCGGCGGTACCGGCACCGGCGCCGCGCCGGTGATCGCGCGTGTCGCGAAGGAGATGGGCATCCTCACCGTGGGCGTCGTGACGAAGCCGTTCGACTGGGAAGGCGGGCGCCGCATGACGAACGCCGACAACGGCCTCGCGGAACTCGAGAACAACGTCGATTCGCTCATCGTCGTGCTGAACGAGAAGCTGCTCGAAGTGCTCGGCGACGACATCACGCAGGACGAAGCGTTCGCGCACGCCAACGACGTGCTCAAGAACGCCGTCGGCGGCATCGCCGAGATCATCAACGAGTACGGCAACGTGAACGTGGACTTCGAGGACGTGCGCACGGTGATGGGCGAGCCGGGCAAGGCGATGATGGGCACCGCCATCGCCGCCGGCCCGGATCGCGCGCGCATCGCCGCGGAACAGGCCGTGGCCTGCCCGCTGCTCGAAGGCATCGACCTCTCGGGCGCCAAGGGCGTGCTGGTGCTCGTCACCGCCGCGAAGGGTTCGCTCAAGCTGTCGGAATCGAAGCTCGCGATGAACACGATCCGCGCCTATGCATCGCCGGACGCGCACGTGATCTATGGTGCCGCGTACGACGACACGCTCGGCGACGAGATGCGCGTCACGGTCGTGGCCACGGGCCTCTCGCGCCACGGGCAGCGCCGCAACGCGCCGCCGTTGCAAGTGCTGCGCACCGGCACCGACAACGCGCCGGTGAACGTGCCCACGGTGAACAACGCCGTCGGCGGGCCCGGCGCGATCGTGACGCGCGAGCAACTGGCCACCGGCGGCGCCACCGCGCAGGACTACAACAACATGGCCGTGCCGAGCGTGTGGCGCACGAACCGCACGCAGGCGGCGGCGAAGGTCGACGCGCTGTCGTCGGGCGGCATGGACGATTTCGAGATCCCGGCGTTTCTCAGGAAGCAGGCCGACTGATCTCACCGAGTACCAAGGAAGCGCGGTCTCAACAAGTTCAACAGCGTTCTCCAAGGGGAGTGTTCGGGGCGGGTCTGATGCAAGCGGGCCCGCCCCCTTTTCTTTTTGATTCACCATGAAATCGCTGCGCGATTTCATGGTGGTCTGAAGTGTCGTGCGAGACCGGCAAAGCCGGATCTCGCCCAAGGAGTGGCCATCCTGCGCGTTGCTTCGGCTGGCCGGGGCCGCTAGCGGGGCGAGCTGGCTGTCATTGCGGGCTTGACCCGCAATCCAGTCCGGGGTCGAGCATCGTCGCTGGATTCCGGATCAAGTCCGGCATGACAAGGTCTGTGCTCTCTTTACCCTGGCTAAACATGAGCTAAAGCTGTCACACCTACAATCGCACACCATGCTCCAGCAACGCACGCTCAAATCCCTCACCAAGGCGGTGGGCGTGGGCCTGCACAGCGGGCAGCGTGTCGAACTGACGTTGCGGCCGGCGCAGCCCGACACGGGCATCGTGTTCCGCCGCACCGACTTGCCGATCCCCGTCGATATTCCGGTGAGCGCCGTCGCCGCGACCGACACGCGCATGGCGTCGACCATTTCGAACGGCGGCGCGAAAGTGCAGACGGTCGAACACTTGATGTCCGCGTGCGCGGGCCTGGGCATCGACAACCTGTACGTCGACATCACGGCCGAGGAAGTCCCGATCCTCGACGGATCGTCGGCGTCATTCGTCTTCCTGCTGCAAAGCGCGGGCATCCAGCTCCAGAACGCGCCCAAGCGCTTCGTGCGCGTCACCAAGCCGATCGAGGTGCGGCTCGGCGAAGGCGAAGACCTGAAGTGGGCCCGGCTCGATCCGTATCACGGCTTCAAGCTCAGTTTCGAAATCGACTTCGCGCATCGCGTCGTCGACTCCACGGGCCAGCGCTTCACGTTCGACATGGGTTCGGGCCGCTACGCGCGCGACATCGCGCGTGCCCGCACCTTCGGTTTCACCAAAGACCTCGAGACGATGCGCGCCAACGGGCTCGGGCTGGGCGGAGGGCTCGACAACGCCGTGGTGATGGACGACTACCGCGTCCTCAACAGCGACGGCCTGCGCTACGACGACGAGCTCGTCAAGCACAAGATCCTCGATGCGATCGGCGACCTGTACCTCGTGGGCAAGCCGCTGCTGGCCTCGTACAGCGCTTTCCGTTCCGGCCACGCGCTGAACAACAAGCTGCTGCGCGAACTGCTGTCGCAGCGCGACGCGTACGAGCTCGTGTCGTTCGAGGACGAGAAGCTCGCGCCGGCCGGATTCGCGCAACCCGCCCGCGCCTGGTAGGAAAGCGATGGCGGGCTTCCGCTTCGTGCTCCTCCTCGTGCTGCTGGCGTCGGCGGCGTGCTTCGTGGTCTTCGCCGTCACCGGCAAGGCGAGCTACAAGCGTTACGGCTTGCGATTCCTCATCGGCGCGATCGTGACGGCGGCTGTTTTCTTCGCCATCCTCATCGCCGACAACCTGCTCGAGGGATCGGTCAGTTGACGCGCCCAGCGCGATAGACGCCGGTCGACCGGCGTGAGGTTGCCGTCGCATCGGCGATGCGCTGGATCGACGCACCGGCGTGCGCGTGCGTAATCGCCAGGCCGAGCGCGTCCGCGGCGTCCTTGCCCGGCAGGCCGGGCAGCCTCAGCAGCCGCTTCACCATCTCCTGCACCTGCGCTTTCGCCGCCTTGCCGTGGCCCGCCACGGCCTGCTTCATCTGGAGCGCGGTGTATTCGGCGACGTGCAAGTCGCACGAGACCAGCGCGGTGACGCATGCGCCACGCGCCTGCCCGAGCAACAGGCTCGCCTGCGGGTTCACGTTCATGAAGACGATTTCGACGGCCGCGACATCGGGCTGGTAGCGTGCCTTCACCTCGGAGATTCCTTCGAAGAGAACCTTCAAGCGCGCGGGCAGGTCGCCGCGCGAGAGGTGCGTCGTCGTGATCGTGCCGCTCGCGACGTAGTCGAGATGCGGCCCCGCGACGTCGACCACGCCGAAGCCGGTGGTCTGCAGGCCGGGGTCGATTCCGAGAATTCGCATGCGTGCCGATTGTGCGCTTCGAAATGCTATGCGCCGAAATACCAGCGGACGGAATGGAAAAAAATCGGTGCCGCAAAGCACAGGGAGTCGACGCGATCCAACAGTCCGCCCGCGCCCGTCACGGAAACGGTGCGTTTTCCCCACGACCGCACGCCGCGATCGCGCTTGAGCGCCTTCATCACGAGGTGCCCCATCGAACCGGCCACGCAGGCGATGAACGCCATCGCGAGCGCCTGCGCGGGCTTGAACGGCGTGATGAAGGACAGCGCGCCGCCGACGAAGCTGCCGACGATCATGCCCAGGCTCCAGCCGTACCAGTTGAAGCTCTGGCTCACCTCGGGCACGCTGGGTGGCCGCTTCAGGCGACGGTTGATCACGTGCTGGACCAGCATGCAGGTCTGCACGACGAACACGAGGAAGAACACGAGGAACGCGCCCTTGCCCTGGTAGTTCCTGAAATCGAGCAGCAGCAGCGCGGGCACGTGGCTCATGCCGTAGATGCAGACCATGATGCCCCATTGCAGCTTGGCATTGCGCTCGAGGAATCGCTGCGTGTCGTTCTCGAGCGCGCTGGCCAGCGGGATCGCGAGGAACACGTACACGGGGATGAACACGGTGAAGAGGTCGAAGTGCCGCGTGCCCACGAGCCAGAACTGCACCGGCAGCACGACGAAGAACGCGAGCACCAGGCTGTTGTGGTCGCCGCGGCGCGTGGGCGACAAGGTGATGAACTCGCGCAGCGCGAAGAACGAGATGAGCGCGAACAGCACGGTGGCCACCATCTCGCCCGCGGCCCATGCGAGCCAGAAGATGACGACCATGACCCAGGACATCGCGAGCAGCGCCCGGAAGTCATGCAGTTCGGCCGAGCGCGCTTCGTCCTGCGCGTTCGCGGTCTTGCGGAATGTCAGCAGGAATGCCGTGACGCTGATCATCACGAGGATGCCGAACACGATGAAGAAGAGGGCGCCGACCTGCTGCGAGGGCGTGAGGCTGCGAAGGTAGGTGTTCATGCTCAGACTTCGCGCAAGGCGACCACCGCTTCGCGCGCGCGATCGAGGAAGGCGTGCCGCTCTTCGCCGTCCTCGAGCTTCACGGGCGCGCCGAAGGTGACGGAGCACAGGATCGGCACGGGCACCACCTCGCCCTTGGGCATCACGCGCTGGATGTTGTCGATCCACGCGGGCACGAGCACCACCTGCGGGAATTTCTGCGCGAGGTTGTACAGCCCGGCCTTGAACGGCTGCGGCTCCTCGCCATGGCCGCGGGTGCCTTCGGGAAAGATGATGATCGAGTCGCCGCGCTCCAGCGCGTCGATGAGCGGCTCGAGCGGGTCCTGGTCGCCGGTGCGGGCGCGGTCGACGTAGATGGCGTTGAACACGGCCGTGGTGATCCATTGCCGCAGCGGCGACTTGGTCCAGTAGTCCTTCGCCGCGATCGGCCGCGTGATCGTGCGCAGTTCCTTCGGCAACGCCGCCCAGATCATCACCAGGTCGGCGTGGCTCTGGTGGTTCGCGAAATAGATGCGCTGTTCGGCCTTCGGCGGGCATCCATACCAGCGCGCCTGCGCGCCCGTGAGCACGCGGATCAGGCCGAGGAAGAAATAGCCGACGAGCTTGGCGAGCATCGCGCGATGATAGTCAACGCTACGGCAGTTCCGCGCCGCGCATGCGGCCCGCGATCACTTGCGCGCGACTCGCGAGGTAGCCCGAATTCGGCAGCTTCTCGAAGTACTTGGGCCGCGGCAACATCACCGCGAGCCGCGCCGACTCGTACGCCGAGAGCTGCGAGGCGCCCTTGCGATAGTAATGCTGCGCCGCTGCTTCCGCGCCGAACACGCCTTCGCCCCACTCGACGTTGTTCAGGTAGATCTCGAGGATGCGCTGCTTCGACAGCATCTTTTCCAGAGCGAACGTGAGCACGATCTCCTGGCCCTTGCGCAGCAGCGTGCGTTCGCCCGACAGAAGCAGGTTCTTCGCGAGCTGCTGCGTGATGGTCGAGCCGCCGACGATCTTCGGCGCGCGGGCGGGTGCGGTTGGATGCGAGGTCGCCGCACGCCGCGACGCTTCGGCATGCTTGCGCGCCTCCAGCTTCGCGGCGCGCTCCTCCGCTTGCTGGTTGCGCTGCCACGCCTTTTCCATCGCTTCCCAGTCGACGCCGTCGTGGTTCACGAAGGTGTCGTCTTCCGATGCGATCACGGCGCGCTTGAGATTGTCGGAGATGCGCTCGTACGCAACCCACTCCTGGCGCCACGGCAGCGATCCTTTCTGCGCGAGGATGCGCCACGCCTCGGAGCGCTGGAACGTGGTCGACTGCGGGTCGACGGTCGCCGCCAATGCAATGCGGCCGATGAAGAACAGCTCGAGCGCCACGCCGGCCGCGACGGCCAGCAGCAGCCAGCGCAGGATCGGCTTCATGCGAGCGTGGCGCGCAATTCGGCGAGCACGGGGCCGGATGGCGGCCGCACGCCACGCCAGAACAGGAACGCTTCGGCCGCCTGCTCGACGAGCATGCCCAGGCCGTCGCGCGCCTGTGCGCCGTGCCGCTGCGCCCATTCGAGGAAGGCGCGCGAGGCGGGCCCGTACATCAAGTCCACGGCGACCGTACCGCGGCGCAGGACTTCCGCCGAAATGGGCGCCGCTTCGCCGCTCATGCTCGTGGCGGTGGCGTTGATGACGATGTCGAACGTGTCGCGCACGTGCTGGAGCTCCGGCGCCCCGAGCCGCACGCGGTGGTGTTCGGCCAGCTCCGCATGCCGGTCGATGAGGAACTGCGCCTTCGCCTGCGTGCGATTGGCGACGACGATCGAGCGGGGCTTCGCCTCGATCAGCGGGCCGAGCACGCCGGCCGCCGCGCCTCCCGCGCCGACGACCAGCACGTCGTGGCGCGCGAACGTCACGCCCGCATTGCGGATGAGGTCGCTCACGAGCCCGATGCCGTCGGTGTTGTCGGCGATGACTTCATCGCCGTCGAACTTGAGCACGTTGCATGCGCCGGCCAGCGCGGCCCGCGCGGAGAGCTTCGTCGCGAGCGGCGCGGCCTCGAACTTGAAGGGAACGGTGATGTTGCATCCCTTGCCGCCCTCTTCGCGAAAGCGCTGCAGCGCGGCGGCGAATCCATCCATCGGCACGAGGCGTTTGTGGTATTCCATGTCCTGCCCCGCGAGCTGGGCAAAGCGCGCGTGGATCCACGGCGATTTGCTGTGCTCGACGGGGTTGCCCATCACACAGTAGCGGTCGGTCATCGTTCGGTCAGGCGGGTCTCGAGGGTTTCCTCGCGCGTGAACTTGAAGCGCGAGACGACGACGATCTGGTCGGCGCGCCTTCGCATCGCCTCCGTGAAGTTGCCGAAGGGGCCGGCGGCGCGCGCGATCGCCGTCGCGCGCCGGTCGAGCGTGAGGTTGCCCGAGGTCTGCACCACGTCGGTGTCGATCACGCGTCCGTCGTGGTTCACCGTCACGACCATCGTGAGCTCGCCGTACAGCTTGCGGCCCGCGAGTTCGGGGAAATTCTGCGTGCCCTTGTCTTCGATCCGGCGGCGCAGCGAGTCGTAGTAGACGGCGTAGACCTCTTCGCGCGTCGACGGGCTGATGTAGCGCTTCTTCGGCCGCGCGTTCTCTTCGTTGATGCGCCGTTCGATCTCCGCGAGCATCTTCAACAGCTGGCGGCGGCGTTCCTCGCGCTCGACCGCCTCGGGATTGGTGCGCGATTCCTTCGGGTCCGGCGGCGGCAGCGCGGCCAGCATGCGCTTGAGCGAGGCGAGCAGCAGCGTCTGCTGCTCCTGCATCGCATCGATCTTCTTTTGCGCATCTTCGGCGGCGTCGCCGACTTCGGTGAGGGCCGACGGCGGCAGGGGCGAGGTCGCGTGGCCCTTCTCCGCATCGCCCCCGCCCGCGAGCGAACGCTGCGCGATCGCTCGCGCTTTTTCCGGCCGCTCGTTCGTGTTCGCGTTGACCAGGATCACTTCGAGCGGCGTGTCCTGGAACACGCGGTTGAAGGCCTCGGGGTCGACGAAGCGGACGGTGAGAAGCGCCGCGTGCACCGCGACGGAGACGCCGAGCGCGACCTGCAACGTACTGAACTGGCGGAGATCCACGAACGACCCGTTAAGCGGAAGCAGGGGCCTCCGCCTCGCCAGTGTCGTTCACGTCCACCGCGATGGCAATCGGGCCCGCCACCGATTCCTCGTCGCTGTCGTCTTCTTCCGACGCCTGCGCGCCCGGGACGGCGTCGAGGCGTTCGACGACGGTGCCGCGCACATCCAGCGTCATCAGGTCGATGTCGCCGAGCTTCACGCGCACGTGGGCGCCACGCGGCAGGTCGTTCGCGCCGAGCACGGGGACGACCAGTGGCACGTCATCGGCGCGCACGAGGCCTTCCTTGAAGTGCACGCCGGTGATTTCGCCGACGGCTTGCTGCTGCAGGTACTTGAGCGTCCAGAAGCGCTCCATGCCCGCCTGGTGCCCGTTGTACGCGGTATAGGCGGAGTCGAAGGCGGAGATGATCGAGAACAGCTCGGCGTCCTTCGGCTTGAACGGCGCGGCCAGCGCGGCAGTGCGACCGTGGCGCGCCGCCGCGATGATCTGCCACTGGTTGGCGAGGTCGGTGTAGCGCCGCAGCGGCGACGTGCTCCATGCGTAACTCTTCACGCCGATGCCCGCATGCGGCAGCGCCTTCGTTCCCATGCGCACCTTCATGCCGGGCGCGAGGCTGGCCTGGCTGCGATAGATCGCAGGCACGCCGAGCTCGGCGAGCCAGCTGCCCCATGTGCTGTTCGCCAGGATCATCGCTTCGGACACGATCGAATCGAGGGGCGCGCCGCGGCGGCGCACCGTGATCTGCACCGTCTCGGAACCCGTCGGCTCGCTGCCGTCATGGCCCGCGAGGCGGAAGTTGTAGTCGGGGCGGTTGAACGTCTCGGGTTTGCCACGGACGATTTCGCGCTGCGCCTTCAGGTGACGCGCAAGGCGCCACAGGAACGCCAGCGGCGCATGCAGCCCTGGCATTGGAAGGCGCGCGTCGTCGGCGGGCGAGGGCGCGAGCAGCCACTCTTCCGAGATGACTTCATCGAGCTGGTCGTGCCGCAGGTTCGCCGCGATCGGCACGCGTTCGAGCTTCGTTTCGCTTCGCTGGATCGCGAGCGTCGCTTCGTCGAACGTCACGTAGAGCGACACCGCGGGGCAATCGCGCCCGGCTTGCAGCGTATACGCCTCGACGACATCGTCGGGCAGCATCGTGATCTTGTATCCCGGCATGTAGACGGTGGACAGGCGCTGGCGGGCGACCGCATCGATCGGGGTCGAGGGCAGCAACGCGAGGCCCGGCGCCGCGATGTGGATGCCGAGCGTCACCGCACCGGTGCCGAGGCCCTGCACGGACAGCGCATCGTCGATCTCGGTCGTGGACGAATCGTCGATCGAGAACGCCTGGACGTTCGCCACGGGCAATGGCTCCGTGATCGGTGAGGCCTGCATCGCCGGGAACGCCGTGCCCTTCGGGAAGTTCTCGAACAGGAAGCGCTTCCAGTGGAACTGGTAGGGCGAGTCGATCGCGCCTGAGGCCTGAAGGAGGTCGAGCGGTGCGCGATGCGTGCTGCGCGCGGCCTCGACCACGGCCTTGTACTCGGGCGCGTTCTTGTCCGGCTTGAAGAGGATCTTGTACAGCTGCTCGCGAATGGGCGCCGGGCAGGTGCCCGATGCGAGCTCCTGCGCCCACTGTGCGATCTGCGCCTGCACCAGCTTCTTCTTCTCGATGCCCGCGAGCGCTTGCTGCAGGATCTCGGCGGAGGCCTTGCGGAAGCGGCCCTTGCCCGCGCGCCGGAAGTAGTGCGGCGCGTCGAACAGGCGAAACAGCATTGCGGCCTGCTGCTCGAGCGACGCCTTCGCGCTGAAGTAGTCGCGCGCGAGGTCGGCGAATCCGAATTCCTCGTCGGGCGCGAACTCCCACGCGAGATCGAGCTCGATGTCCTGCGCGAGCGATTGCGCCGCCGCGATGAGCTCGTGCGGCGCGGGCTTGTCGAACTTCAGGAGGATGTTGGCGGACTTGGCCTTCACCCGCTTGCCGCTGTCGAGCTCCACCTGCGCGGACGACTCCGCTTCGGCGAGCACGCGGCCGGCGAGGAATTTGCCGCCTTCTTCAAACAACACGAACATGGGAGCGATTGTCCCATGCGGGCGGGGCGCGATCAGTCGAGGCCGAGGAAGGCGAAGACCTCGACGATGTCGTCGTCGAATCCGCTCAGCGCATGATCGCTGCCTTCGAGCAGCCTGACCTTCGCGCCGGGATAGCGGCCGGTCATCTCGCGCCAGTCGAGCACCTCGTCGCCTTTCGCGATCACGGCGAAATAGTTCTGCGCACGTGCCAGCGAGTTCGATTCCAGTGCGCGCAGTTCGTCGACGTAGCGCGGCTCGAAGAAGAAGCGTTGGCTCGCGTCATGCCATGCCTCCTGTTCGCCGATGTAGCTTGCGAGGTCACGCGCGGGATGCACCGCGGGGTTGAGGACGACGACACGGCAACCCAGGCGCTCCCCCGCGCATGTCGCATAGAAGCCCCCGAGCGACGAACCGATCACCGCCATCGTCTCGCGCGGCCATGTTTCGATGCCCCGCAAGATCGTGTCCATCGCGGCCGCCGGCGAGGGCGGCAGCTGCGGGCACCACCACGTCACGCGGGGATGCCGCTGCGCGACGCGCGCGGCCACCTTGCGCGCCTTCGTCGACTGCGGCGAAGAGCGGAAACCGTGCAAATAGGCCAGGTGGGTAACGGCGGGAAGCGGCATGGCGGAAGGATAATCCGCGCCATGTCCGCTGTTTTCGAGAAGCCGTCCGTCATCCATCGCCTCGCGCCGATGCTGCAGGGATTCGACGGGCCGCTCGCGTTCGCGGTGTTCCTGCTCGCCTGTTCGGGGATGCTGACGATGTACTCGGTGGGGTTCGACTTCGGCAATCGCTTCGCGGACCATACGCGCAACATGGTGCTTGCAGGCGTGATCCTGTTCGTGGTCGCGCAGATCCCGCCGCAGCGGCTGATGTCGCTCGCCGTGCCGCTGTACATGGCCGGGGTCGCGCTGCTGATCGCGGTCGCCGTCTTCGGCATCGCGAAGAAGGGCGCGCGGCGCTGGGTGAACGTCGGCGTGGTGATCCAGCCGAGCGAGATCCTGAAGATCGCCATGCCTCTGATGCTGGCCTGGTGGTTCCAGAAACGCGAAGGGCAACTTCGGCCCCTGGACTTCCTCGTCGCGGGACTGCTCCTTGTCGTGCCCGTGGGGCTGATCGTGAAGCAGCCTGATCTGGGCACGGCGATCCTCGTGCTGGCGGCGGGCTTCTCGGTGATCTTCTTCGCGGGCCTGTCGTGGAAGCTGATCCTGCCGCCGGTCGTCATCGGCCTGGTGGCCGCGACGCTGCTCGTGGTGTTCGAAGGGCGCCTGTGCGCCGAGGGCGTGGCCTGGCCGCTGCTGCACGACTACCAGCAGCAGCGCGTGTGCACGCTGCTCGACCCGAGCAAGGACCCGCTCGGCAAGGGCTTCCACATCATCCAGGGGATGATCGCCATCGGCTCGGGTGGCGTGTTCGGCAAGGGCTTCATGCAGGGCACGCAGACGCACCTCGAGTTCATTCCCGAGCGCACGACCGACTTCATCTTCGCCGCGTACTCGGAGGAATTCGGCCTGCTGGGCAACCTGTTCCTGATGGCGGGCTTCCTTTTCCTCGTGCTGCGCGGGCTTGCCATCGCACTCGAGGCGTCGACGGTGTTCTCGCGCCTGCTCGCCGGCTCGATCACGATGATCTTCTTCACCTATGCCTTCGTGAACATGGGCATGGTCAGCGGCATCCTGCCCGTCGTCGGCGTGCCGCTGCCCTTCATCAGCTACGGCGGGACGGCCATGGTGACGCTCGGCATGGGACTGGGTATCCTGATGTCCATCGCCAAGGCCAAACGGCTGGTGCAGACCTGAATGCGGGGACCATGAGGAGAGTCGCGATCGTCGGGACGGGGAACATGGGCGGCGCCATGACTCAGCGCATCCTCGACCAGCGCTGGCCCGTGCAGATATTCGACCTCGACGGCGCGAAGATGGCCGCACTGCAGGCCAAAGGCGCGGTGGCGCGCACGGACGCGGCCCAGGCCGTGGTGGGCTGCGGCGTGCTGATCGTGTGCGTGGTCGACGGCGTGCAGGTGGAAGACGTCCTGTTCGGCCCGCGCGGCGCGGCGAACGTGATGCGCGCCGGCCAAGCCGTCATCCTGTGCCCGACGATTTCGCCTGAAGACGTGGAGCGCTTCGCGGCGCGCCTTGCGGAAAAGGGCATCGCGTGCATCGATGCGCCGATGTCCGGCGGCCCCGTGCGTGCGCGCGACGGCACGATGAGCCTGATGGTCGCGTGCAGCGAAGCCGATTGGGAAAAACAGAAGGCGGTGCTCGAAATCCTCTCGAGCCGGATCTTCCGCGTCGGCCTGAAGCCGGGCGACGGCGCGCGGGCGAAGCTCGTGAACAACCTGCTCGCGGGCATCAACCTCGCCGGTGCGGCGGAGGCGATGGCGCTGGCTTCGCGGCTCGGCCTCGACCTCAAGCGCATGCTCGACATCATCGAGCAGTCCAGCGGCCAGAGCTGGATCGGCTCGGACCGCATGCGCCGGGCGATCGCGGGCGACTACGAGCCGCGCGCGCACGTGACGCTGCTTCAAAAGGACACCACGCTCGCGGTGGAGACCGCCGCCAGGGCGGGCTTCCAGTGCGCTTTGGGCCCCGTCGCGCGCGACGTGTTCGAACGTGCAACACGCGAAGGCCTCGGCGACCTCGACGACGCGGCCCTCTTTCGCCTCTACACGGGACACGCCAAGCCATGACAACGATGACCACCGTGCTCATCGTCGAAGACGACGACGCGATCCGCAACAACATCATCCGGCTGCTGAAGCTCGAAGGCTACGAGATCGTGTCGGCCGAGAACGGCCGCCTCGGCCTCGAACAGGCGCGCCGCTTCAAGCCCGACGTGGTGATCACCGACGTGAGCATGCCCGAGATGGACGGCTTCGAACTGCTCGAGGCGATCCGCGGCGACAAGCTGCTCGCGGCGACGTCGGTGATGATGCTCACCGCGCTCGACGACCGCGCGAGCATGCGCCGCGGCATGACTTCCGGTGCCGACGATTACCTGGCCAAGCCGTTCACGCGCGTCGAGCTGCTCGATGCGTTGCAGGGCCTGCTGAAGAAGAAGGAACGCATCGACGACACCGTCGAATCGGCTGTCCGTGCGCGCGAAGAACACCTGCGGCGCGCGTTCACGCAGAGCCTGGGCGGCGGTTCGGTGGCCGACAAGTTCGGGCTCGAGGCGCCCCTGGGCGCCGTGCCCGACACCGTGTTCGAAGCGACCGTGCTGTTCTCGGACATCCGCAATTTCACGTCGCTCGCCGAACGGCTGAGCTCCAGCGAAGTCGCCGAACTGCTCACGCAGTATTTCGAATACGTGTGCGAGCCCGTGCTCAAGAACGGCGGGCGCCACCTGAAGTTCATCGGCGACGGGTTGATGAGCGTGTTCGCCGAGACGCTGAGTGGCGGCTCGCCCCTGCCCGCATCGCGCCGCGCGGTGTCGGCGGCACTTGGCATGGCGCTCGCAACGCACGAGTTCAGGACGTGGATCGAAAAGCGGTTCGGCGCGCGCGGCCTGCCGCCGTTCGCGATCGGCGCGGGACTGCATCGCGGCGAGGTCACCATCTGCCGGCTCGGCACGATCCACAACAACGAGACGACGCCGATCGGCGATACGGTGAACGTCGCGGCGCGGCTCGAGCAGGCGAGCAAGGAACTGGGCTGGACCGTCGTCGCGAGTTCCGCGGTGCTCGAAGGTGCGGGCGAAGGCGTGCAGACGGGCGGCATGACGTCGCTCAACGTGCGCGGCAAGGACATCTTCGTCGACGTCGCCGAGATCACGGGGCTCGTCACGAACATCGAGGACATGCGGCACGGCATGGCCACGCTCACGGAACGCGCCGCTGACGTGCGCAATGCGGTGAAGGTCAACTCGGAGATCACCGCCCGCGCCGTGAAGGGCGCGCTGCAATCGAAGCTGTCGGCTTTCAAGGACCACGCGTTCGGCCAGGACGAGGGCGAACCGCTGCGCCTGAAGGGTTTCCGCGTCACGCGCAAGATCGGCGCGGGCGGCATGACCGAAGTGTTCCTCGCGGTGCGCGAGAGCGACGCGCTGCCCGTCGTGCTGAAAGTGCTCGACGCGAGCGGCAAGGGGGTGAGCGAGCACCTGTCGCGATTCATCCAGGAATACACGCTGCTTTCGCGCATCGAGCATCCGCACGTCATCCGCATCTACGACCAGGGCTTCACGGACGACCACGCGTACATCGCGATGGAGTATTTCGAGAGCGGCGATTTGCGCCCCGAGATCGGCGCGGGCATGGCGCAGGAGCGTGTCGTCCGGATCGTCAAGGAAGTCGCCGGCGCGCTCGATGCGATCCACCAGCGCGGCATCATCCACCGCGACCTGAAGCCCGAGAACATCATGCGGCGGCCTGACGGCAGCGTCGCGCTCGCCGATTTCGGAATCGCGAAGTCGATGCTGCAGTCGGAGAACATGGCCCTCACGCAGACGCGCCACGGCGACGTCGTGGGCACGCCGTATTACCTGAGCCCGGAGCAGGCGGCGGGCACACCGATCACGCCGCAGTCCGACTACTACAGCCTGGGCGTCATGATGTTCGAGATGCTTGCCGGGCAGCGCCCGTTCACCGGCGAGTCGCTCGACGTGCTGCTCGCCCGTCACTTGTCCGCGCCGACCCCCGCGTTGCCGGCCCAGCACGCCGTCCTGCAGCCCGTGGTCGAGCGGCTGATGGCCAAGAAGGCGGCCGACCGCTACCTGACGGCGGGCGGCCTGGTCGCCGACCTCGACCGGCTCACGCGCGCCTGAGCGTCGCGGCCTAGAATGGGCCGATGATTTCCCGTGAACCCACGCTCGAGCGGCTGGCCATCGCGCAGCGCCTGCTGCTCGAGCCGTTCGGCCTGAACGAAACTCATCTGTTGCGCGCGTTGGCCGAGATCACCTCGCGCAAGGTCGACGACGCCGACCTGTACTTCCAGTACACGCGCAGCGAAGGCTGGAGCCTCGAGGAAGGCATCGTCAAGACGGGCAGCTTCAGCATCGACCAGGGCGTCGGCGTGCGCGCGGTGAGCGGCGAGAAGACGGCCTTCGCCTATTCCGACGACATCTCCGAAGCTTCGCTGCTCGATGCCGCGCGGACGGTGAGATCGATCGCGTCTTCCGGCGGCAATCGCCGCGTGAAGGCGGGCGGCAGGAAGATCGCGGGCGCTCGCTCGCTGTACGACGGGCTCGACCCGATCGCGACGCTCGACTCGACGGCCAAGGTCAAGCTGCTCGAGAGGGCCGAGAAGCTGGCGCGCTCGAAAGATCCGCGCGTGGCGCAAGTGATGGCGGGCCTGGCGGCGGAGTACGACGTCGTGATGGTCGCGCGTGCCGATGGAACGCTCGCCGCCGACATCCGGCCGCTCGTGCGCCTGTCCGTCACCGTGATCGCCGAGCAGAACGGCCGCCGCGAGATCGGGTCTGGCGGCGGCGGCGGACGCTTCGGCCTCGCCTACTTCGACGACGAACGCATCGAGCAATACGTGGGCGACGCGGTCCACGCGGCCGTGACCAATCTCGATTCGCGTCCGGCGCCCGCCGGCGAGATGACCGTCGTGCTCGGCCCGGGCTGGCCCGGCATCCTGCTGCACGAGGCGATCGGCCACGGGCTCGAGGGCGACTTCAATCGCAAGGGATCGAGTGCGTTCTCCGGCCGCGTCGGCAAGCGGGTCGCGGCGAAAGGAGTCACCGTGCTCGACGATGGCACGATCGCGGACCGCCGCGGTTCGCTCAACGTCGATGACGAGGGGAATGCGACGCAGCGCACCGTGCTGATCGAAGACGGCATCCTGCTGGGCTACATGCAGGACTCGCTGAACGCGCGCCTGATGGGCGTGGCGCCCACCGGCAACGGCCGCCGCGAAAGCTATGCGCACGTGCCGATGCCGCGCATGACCAACACGTACATGCTGGGCGGCGCGCATGCACCGGAAGAGATCGTCGCCAGCATCGACAAAGGCCTGTACGCAACCAACTTCGGCGGCGGGCAGGTCGACATCACGTCGGGCAAGTTCGTGTTCTCCGCGAGCGAGGCGTACTGGGTCGAGAAAGGCAAGATCCAGTACCCCGTCAAAGGCGCAACGCTCGTGGGCAACGGCCCCGATGCGCTCACGCGCGTGAAGATGATCGGCAACGACATGAAGCTCGATACCGGCGTGGGCACCTGCGGCAAGGAAGGCCAGAGCGTGCCGGTGGGCGTCGGCCAGCCGACGCTGCGCATCGACGGGCTCACCGTCGGCGGGACGGCCTGATCGCTGCGACGGGAGGCAGTGCGCATGACCACGTCTTCACGGCTGCGCCTGGACCCGAGCACGAACCTGCCGAGCATCAATTCGTTCGGCGAACTCTCCAATTTCCTGCGCGCCTCGGTCGCCGACGAGGACAGCCGCCTGCTGTCCGAGAACATGGCGCAGTTGTCGCTGCACGTCGAGGCGATCATCGCTTCGCTGCGCGTGAACCGGCAGCGCACGACCATCGCGCCGATGCTCGTCGACATGCTCACCGTGCTGCGAAGCCATCGACAGCTCGTGGTGGGGCTGGGCTTGCCATGGCGGGGACTCTACGAATACGCAGCGTACCTGCAGGCCCTCAACAACTTCCGCGTGCTGATCGGGCAGTGGCTCCTCGATGGCGGGCCGCGCAGCCTCGAACTGCTCCTCACGGCGGAAGACTTCGAGCTCATCGCGTGGCGCACGCTGGGCGAAGGCATGCTGATGATCGACATGTACGAACAGTGGATGCGCCGCTACCCGGACGAGCCGCCGCCTTCGGGGCTCGGAAAGCTCGAGCCGCCGCATACCGAACCGCAGGTCGAGCGCGCGATCCAATGGTGGAAGAAGCTGCGCCTGTGAGGCCCGCGAAACGAGCTGTGCTACATTCGTCCCCATGAACACGCGCTTCGCGTTCTTTTTTGGCTACTTTTGGCATCTCACGCCCCCCGGCGGTCGAGAGACCTGAGCGTTGCCCCCAAGAGAACGCGCAAGACTCGAAACGAACCGCCGGAATCCCCGGCGGTTTTTTTTCGCCCCCCGTATTTCGAAACCGCAGATCGCAACCCACGGAGCCCACCGATGAACGCCGCCAAGACCCAGACCGCCCCCGATGCCTGGCATGCGCAGTCCCCCGTCGACAAGACCAGCCGGACCGACGACGAACGCATCAAGGACATCACCGTGCTGCCCCCGCCCGAACACCTGATCCGGTTCTTCCCGATCCGCGGGACCGCCGCCGAAGCGCTCATCACGCGCACGCGCCGGTCCATCCACGACATCATGGCGGGCAAGGACGACCGGCTGCTCGTGGTCATCGGCCCGTGCTCGATCCACGACCCGTCCGCGGCGCTCGACTACGCGCGGCGCCTGAAGGAAGTGCGCGCGCATCACGCCGGCACGCTCGAAGTGGTGATGCGCGTGTATTTCGAGAAGCCGCGCACGACCGTCGGCTGGAAGGGCCTGATCAACGACCCGTACCTGGACGAGAGCTATCGCATCGACGAGGGCCTGCGCATCGCGCGGCAGCTGCTCATCGAGATCAACCGGCTCGGCCTGCCCGCGGGCAGCGAGTTCCTTGACGTGATCTCGCCGCAATACATCGGCGACCTGATCTCGTGGGGCGCGATCGGCGCGCGCACGACGGAAAGCCAGGTGCACCGCGAGCTCGCGTCCGGCCTGTCCGCGCCCATCGGATTCAAGAACGGTACCGACGGCAACATCCGCATCGCGACCGACGCGATCCAGGCCGCCGCGCGGGGCCACCACTTCCTGTCCGTGCACAAGAACGGCCAGGTCGCCGTGGTGCAGACCAACGGCAACAAGGACTGCCACGTGATCCTGCGTGGCGGCAAGGCGCCGAACTACGACGAAGCGAGCGTGGCCGCGGCATGCCGCGAGCTCGAGGCCGCGAAGCTGCCCCCCGTGCTCATGGTCGACTGCAGCCACGCCAACAGCAGCAAGCAGCACGAGAAGCAGGTCGACGTCGCGCGGTCCGTCGCGGCGCAGGTCGCCCGGGGTTCGCGCAACGTCTTCGGGCTGATGGTTGAAAGCCACCTGCACCCGGGCGCCCAGAAGTTCACCCCGGGCCGTGACGACCCGACCGGGCTCGAATACGGCAAGAGCATCACGGACGCCTGCCTGGGCTGGGGAGACTCACTCCAGCTGCTCGAGATCCTGGCGGAGTCGGTCCGCGTCCGCCGGGGGCGCTAGACCAAAAAGCAACTCGACCGTGCACATTTTCTTGTGAGGATTTACACAAACTAACAGTCGGTCTATATTTGTTGCCGTTCCGCCCCCGGAGCGCGGGGCCCGCCGCGCAGGGAGCCTGCACCGAATGACCATCGAACTGCCCGTTTTGCGCCTGGGATTGGCCGGCTTCTCTTCCGAGGAGCAGTTGGAGCTCGCCGCGATGGTGCGCAGCGTGGCGGTGGGCGTCGTCCACTGGGAGCTTTGCGAACTCGAGCGCGCCGACGCGTGGCTCGTGAACGGGGCGCGGTCGGCCGACGCGGGCGAGGGCCGCATCCGCATCAACCCCGGAGTGCCCACAGCCCGCTCGATCCAGATCAACCTGCCGGACATGGACCGGCCCATCGCCTTCTCGAAGCCGTTCAAGCTGTCGGTGCCGTGCTTCAGCTTCGACATGGCTTCGCGCCCGAGCCTGGCCAACGTCCTGCACAAGTTCGAAGGCTGGTGCGCGCCGCTCATCGCGCAAGTCTGCCTGGCCGCGAACATCGTCGAACACCAGACCGCGCTGCGCGCGGGCGTGTTCGACCTCACGCGAAACGGCGCGCAGATCGCCGTAGTGAACATGCACGGCGAGATCGGCGTGCTCCCGACGGCCGGTCCGGCCGAGTTCGACGACGCCGTGTGGCACCGCACCGCGCCCGACGCGCAACCGCCCGAGAATTTCGTGCGCGCCACGATGTCGCAACTGATGTGGCAGTACGCGACGCGCACGCAGAAGGACATCCTGCCGGCCCACTACCGCACCGGTGCGCTGTACTTCCGGCGGGCGCCCAAGGTCGCGCAGCGCCTGCTCGACGATTCGCACCTGTACCTGTTGCGTGAGCTGTCCGCTGCGCCGGCCACGTTCGACGCCCTCCAGCGCCGCAGTGGCCTGGTGGAGGACGAGCTTGCGCACCACCTGGCCGCGCTCTATTTCGTGGGCAGCATCACGTCGAACCCGAAGCGCGCGGCCAACCCGCCGGTGCGCACCTCGGCCGCGGACTCGGAGCTGCCGACGGGTCCTGCGAGCAACCTGCCTTCCGGACTCGACTCGGTGCCGCCGGACATGGGCCACCGTCACGGCGGCGACGCGGACTTCACCGCGCCCGCGCCGATCGGGCCGCGCTAGGCGGCCTTCGCCTGCGTCGTCGACCCGACGGCTCGCAGCAGCTTGTCGTGGATCCCGCCGAACGAGCCGTTGCTCATGCACACGATGTGATCGCCCGCGCGCGCAACGCTTGCGACGAGCGCGACCAGTTCATCGACATCGTCCGTGACACGCGCGCGATCGCCCAGCGGCGCGAGCGATTCCGCCGGGTCCCAGCCGAGGCCGTTGCGATGGCAGAAGGACATGTCGGCCTGCTCGAGCGCCCAGGGCAGCTGCGCCTTCATCGAGCCGAGCTTCATCGTGTTGCTGCGCGGCTCGAACACCGCGAGGATGCGCGAAGTCCCGACCTTGCGGCGCAGGCCGTCGATCGTCGTGCGGATCGCCGTGGGGTGGTGCGCGAAGTCGTCGTAGACCGTGACGCCCGCTGCATTGCCGCGAACTTCCATGCGGCGCTTGACGTTCGCGAAGGTCGCGAGTGACTTCGCGGCGCGTGCCGGCGCCACGCCGACGTGTTCGGCCGCCGCGATGGCGGCGAGCGCGTTGAGCTGGTTGTGCACGCCCGTCAATTCCCATTCGACGCGGCCGCATCGCTCGCCGCGCTGCAGGACATCGAATGCATCCGGTTCGCCCGAAGCCGTGAAGTCGCTCGTCGCGGCCCCGAAGCTGCGCACCTCGCTCCACACGCCCTGGTGCAGCACGCGTGCGAGGCTCTCCTCGAGGTCGTTGGTGACGATGCGGCCTGTCGAAGGAACCGTACGCACGAGATGGTGGAACTGCCGCTCGATCGCCGCGAGGTCGTCGAAGATGTCGGCGTGGTCGAACTCGAGGTTGTTGAGGATCGCGGTGCGAGGCCGGTAGTGCACGAACTTGCTTCGCTTGTCGAAGAAGGCCGTGTCGTATTCGTCCGCCTCGATGACGAATGGCTTTCCGGCGCCGCGGCGCGCCGAAATGCCGAAGTTGCCCGGCACGCCGCCGACAAGGAAGCCCGGCTCGAGTCCTGCATCTTCGAGGATCCACGCGAGCATCGACGTCGTCGTCGTCTTGCCGTGCGTGCCCGCGACAGCGAGGACGTGCCTGCCTTGCAGCACGTTTTCGGCCAGCCATTGCGGGCCGCTCACATAGCGCTGCCCCGAGTCGAGGATCGCTTCCATGAGCGCATACCGCGCCGAACCGTCGGGAAGCCGGGCGCGTGAAACGACGTTGCCGATCACCCAGGCGTCCGGAGCGATGGACATCTGGTCTGCCGAGAAGCCCTCGACGAGATCGATGCCGAGCGACCGCAGCTGGTCGCTCATCGGCGGGTAGACGCCCGCGTCGCAGCCCGTCACCTGGTGGCCGGCTTCGCGCGCGAGTGCTGCGAGCCCTCCCATGAACGTGCCGCAGATGCCGAGGATGTGGATGTGCATCGATCGATTATCGATGCGCCATCGCTGGGCCTGTGTGCAGGCGCTACTTCGGGAAGCGTTCGCGCAGCTTCATCTTCCAGAACTTGCCGGTCGACGTCCGGGGCACGGCATCGATGAACTCGTACCGCTCGGGCAGTTGCCACTTCGCGAAGCTGTGCTTCAGCAGGTGGGCGTCGAGCTCAGTGCGCGTCGCGGCCTTGCCCCCACGCAGCACGATGCACGCGAGCGGACGCTCGCTCCACTTCTCGTCGGGGATCGCGATCACGGCCGCTTCCGCCACGGCGGGATGCGCCATGATCGCGTTCTCGAGATCCACGGAGCTGATCCATTCGCCGCCGGACTTGATCAGGTCCTTCGTGCGGTCGGTGATGCGCACGAAGCCGAGTGGGTCGACGGATGCGACGTCGCCCGTGCGCAGCCAGCCGTCGGCGGTGAACTTCTCCGCTTCGACGGGCACTTCATGGTAGCTGCCCGTGATGAACGGCCCGCGCACCTGGATCTCTCCGACGCTCTTGCCGTCCCACGGCTGGTCCTCGCCCGTGTCGCCGCGAACGCGCAATTCGACGAGCGGCACCGGCACGCCCGCCATCGCCGCGCGCCGGTATTTCTCGTCGTCGCCCGAGCCGCGCAACTCGGCGCGCGGATAAGAGACCGTGCAAACGGGAGACGTCTCGGTCATGCCCCAGCCTTGCAGGATCCAGATGCCATGCCTGTCGAACGCGCGGATCAATGCTTCGGGCACCGCCGCGCCGCCGACGAGCGACCGCATGCCGTGCGGGAGATTCCAGCGCTTGTAGTTCGGCGAGTCTTCGGCAAGCGACGCGTCGTAGGCCTGGATCAGGCCCATCCAGATCGTCGGCACGCCGAGCGAGAGAGTCGGTGGCTCGAGCTTGATGAGGTCGAGGAGGTCGTCGGGATGCAGGTGCGGGCCGGGGAACACGAGCTTCACGCCCATCATCACCGCGCCGTACGGCATGCCCCAGCTGTTCGCGTGGAACATCGGCGTCACGGGCAGGACGACATCCGTGCCGCGCAAGCCCCAGAAGTCGCCGAGGCTCGCGACGAGCGTGTGCAGCACCGTCGAGCGGTGCGAGTACACGACGCCTTTCGGGCGCCCCGTGGTGCCCGACGTGTAGCACATCGCCACCGGGTCGTTCTCGTCGTGCGGCGCGTATTCGAAGTGGGCCGTGTCGGCATCGGCGACGATGCGTTCGTAGTCGACGAACTCCGGCGGAACGCTCGCGCCGGAAAACGGGAACACGATCACCTTCTCGAACGAGTGCAGGTGGGCGAACTGCTTGTACAAGGGCAGCAGCACGTCGTCGACGACGAGGAAGCGATCCTTCGCATCGCCGGCGATCCAGCCGATCTCGTCGGGCGACAGCCGCAGGTTGAGCGTGTGCATCACGCCGCCCGCCGCCGGGATGCCGAAGTAGCACTCGAGGTGCGCGTGATGGTTCCAGCAAAGCGTGGCCACGCGGTCGCCGTGTTTCAGGCCCAGCTTTCGCAGCGCGGACGCAAGGGAGCGCGTGCGTTCGTAGTACTGCGCGTAGGTATGGCGCCGCAGCGACTTGTCGGGCAGGCGAGAGACGATCTCGCTGCCGCCGAAGAGCCGGCCGGCACGCTCGAGCAGGTGGTTGACCGACAGGGGCGCTGTCATCATCGTGCTTCGCATCGCTTGTCTCCTTCGGTGCGGTCACTGTAGGGCCATGCCTTGCGCGAGGCAATGCACAATCGCCCTGAATGGAGAGCGCCAGGTCCGAAGTCGCGGCGACCGCCGCCCGCATCGTCGTCGAGGAAGGGCTCGAGTACGGGCCGGCGAAGCGCCGCGCCGTGAAGCAGCTGCGGCTCAACGCCCGCACGAAGCTGCCCGACAACGACGAGGTCGAGGACGCCGTGCGCGAGTACATCGAGCTGTTCTGCGCCGACACGCAACCGCGCGAGCTCGAAGCGTTGCGCAAGCTCGCGCTGCTCTGGATGGAGCGCCTGGCGCAGTTTCGCCCCTATCTCGCGGGCGCCGTGTGGCACGGCACCGCGACGCGCCTGTCCGATATCTATATCCAGTTGTTCTGCGACGACCCGAAGTCGGCCGAGATCGCACTGATCGAGAACCAGGTCGACTACGAGCCGAGGTCGGTCCATGGATTCCACGGCGAGCCGGTGGAGGCGCTGAGCATCTCGAGCGTCAGCCGCGAACTCGGCGAGCCGATCGGCGTTCACCTCCTCGTGTACGACCACGACGACCTGCGCGGCGCGCTCAAGCCCGATGCGAAAGGACGGGCTCCGCGCGGCGACACGGCGGCCGTTCGCGCGCTGCTGGAAAATGGCGGGTGATGACCGAACAATCGCTGCCTTCGCCGATCGCTGCCGCGCCCAAGCGCCGCGCGTTGCTGGTGGGCGGAGTCGCCGCCGCGGCCGCCGCCACCGGCGTCGCGTTCGGCCTGTGGAAATGGCGCGCCGGGCCCTCGGACGACTCGCAACTCGCGGCGCTTTGGCAGATGGCATTCGACACACCGGACGGCGGACAGCTGTCGATGCAGGCGTTGCGCGGCCGTCCGCTGCTGCTCAATTTCTGGGCAACGTGGTGCCCGCCCTGTGTCGAGGAAATGCCGCTTCTCGATCGCTTCTTCAAGCAAAGTGCGTCGAAGTCGTGGCAAGTCGTCGGATTGGCCATCGACCAACCAAGCGCCGTGCGCAAGTTCCTGGCGAAGACGCCCGTCACCTTTCCGATCGGCATGGCCGGCTTGGGCGGGACCGAACTGGCGAAATCGCTGGGCAACGACGCGGGAGGACTTCCGTTTACGGTTGCCGTGGGCGCGAATGCAGCCGTGCTCGGGCGTAGAATGGGCCGCGTCACGACGGGCGATCTCGAAGCGTGGACTCGCGCCGGCTGACCCACGAAACCAGAGACCGCCTCTGGCCAGCTTTGTCAAGCTGGTCAATAAAATAACGAAAAAAGCGCGACGAAATGAAAAGAACGCGAGTTTTGCTGTAAATTCGCGATCCTTCATTAGATCGTTGGAGGAGACCCATGGACCTGCGCAAACTGAAGACGCTGATCGACCTCGTCTCGGAGTCCAACGTTTCCGAGCTCGAAATCACAGAAGCCGAAGGCAAGGTGCGCATCGTCAAAGGCGGTCCGCCAGTCCAGATGCAGCCGATGGCGGCGCAACCCGCCGTCCATGCCTCGCCGGTCCCCATCGTCGTCAACGGTCCGGCGGCGGGCGTTGCCGCACCGGCTGCCCCCGCGGCCGAGGCTCCCAGCGGCCATGTCGTCAAGTCGCCGATGGTCGGCACGTTCTACCGTTCCGCCAGCCCCGGCGCGAAACCTTTCGTCGAGATCGGCAGCCAGGTGAAAGAGGGCGAGACGGTCTGCATCATCGAAGCCATGAAGATCCTCAACGAGATCGAAACCGACAAGTCGGGCACGATCACCAAGATCCTCGTCGAGAACGGCCAGGCCGTGGAATACGGCCAGGCGTTGTTCATCATCGAGTAACGACTCACTCATGTTCAAGAAGATCCTGGTCGCCAACCGAGGCGAGATCGCGCTTCGCATCCAGCGGGCGTGCCGCGAACTCGGCGTCAAGGCCGTGATGGTCTATTCGGAAGCCGACCGCGAAGCGAAGTACGTGAAGCTCGCCGAAGAGGCCGTGTGCATCGGCCCGGCACCGTCGGCGCAGAGCTACCTCAACATGCCCGCGATCATCTCGGCAGCGGAGGTGACCGACGCGGAAGCGATCCATCCCGGCTACGGCTTCCTTTCCGAGAACGCCGGCTTCGCCGAGCGCGTGGAGAAGAGCGGCTTCCAGTTCATCGGCCCCACGCCCGAATCGATCCGCATCATGGGCGACAAGGTGTCGGCCAAGCAGGCGATGATCAAGGCGGGCGTGCCGTGCGTGCCGGGCTCCGAAGGCGAGCTGCCCGAGGACCCGGCGGTGATCAAGCGCGTGGCGAAGTCCGTGGGCTACCCCGTGATCATCAAGGCCGCAGGCGGTGGCGGCGGGCGCGGCATGCGCGTCGTGCATACGGAAGCCGCACTGATCAACGCGGTGCAGATGACGAAGGCCGAGGCCGGCGCCGCATTCAACAATCCTGCCGTGTACATGGAGAAGTTCCTCCAGAACCCGCGGCACATCGAGATCCAGATCCTCGCCGACAAGCACAAGAACGCGGTGTACCTGGGCGAGCGCGACTGCTCGATGCAACGCAGGCACCAGAAGATCATCGAGGAAGCGCCGGCGCCGGGCATCCCGCGCAAGCTGATCGAGAAGATCGGCGAGCGGTGCGTGGCCGCATGCAAGAAGATCGGGTACCGCGGCGCGGGCACGTTCGAATTCCTCTACGAGAACGGCGAGTTCTACTTCATCGAGATGAACACGCGCGTGCAGGTCGAACACCCGGTGTCGGAGCTCATCTCGGGGGTCGACATCGTGAAGACGCAGATCATGGTCGCGGCGGGCGAGAAGCTGCCGTTCACGCAGCGCGACATCGTGCTGCGCGGCCACGCGATCGAATGCCGCGTGAACGCCGAAGATCCGTACAAGTTCGTGCCGTCGCCGGGCCGCATCACCATGTGGCACGCGCCGGGCGGCCCCGGCGTGCGCGTCGATTCGCACGTCTACACGAACTACTTCGTCCCGCCGAACTACGACTCGATGATCGGCAAGATCATCGTGCACGGCGACAACCGCGAGCAGGCGCTGGCCCGCATGCGCACCGCGCTGGCCGAGACCGTCGTCGAAGGCATCAACACCAACATCCCGCTGCACCGCGAGCTGATGGTCGACGCCAAGTTCATGGACGGCGGCACGAACATCCACTACCTCGAAGAGTGGCTGTCGCAGCACAAGCGATAGCGTTTCCATGTTCGAGCTGCGCCTGATCGCGCCCGAGGACCGCGTCGAGGCGCTGGGCGAAGCGCTCGACGCGCTCGAGGCGCTGAGCGTTTCCGTCGAGGACGCCGACGCGCAGACCGACGCCGAGCAGGCGCTCTTCGGCGAACCCGGCATGCCACCGCCGAAGGAAGGCTGGCAGCGCTCGACGATCAGCGCGCTCTTCCCGACGCGAGAGGCCGCGCTCGAAGCATCGGCGCTGCTGCAATTGCAGGACTTCTTCGCCGGGTGTTCGGTGGCGGGCATCGAAGCCGTCGCCGACCAGGACTGGGTGCGCCTCACGCAATCGCAGTTCGCCCCGGTGGAGATCACGCCGGCGTTCTGGATCGTCCCCACGTGGCATGAAGCGCCGCCGCAAGCCAAGCAGGTGATCCGGCTCGACCCGGGGCTGGCGTTCGGCACGGGCACGCACCCCACCACGCGCATGTGCCTGCGCTGGATCGCGCGGCATGCGCCTGCGGGAATGCGCGTGCTCGACTACGGCTGCGGGTCGGGCATCCTCGCGATCGGGGCTGCGCTCCATGGTGCATCGTCCATCGACGCGGTCGACATCGACCCCGCGGCCGTGCAGTCGACGACCGACAACGCGCGCGCGAATGAAGTGCTCGTGAACGCCGGGTTGCCGGACATGGCGTCGGGCCGGTACCAGCTCGTGCTTGCGAACATCCTCGCGACGCCCCTCAAGATGCTGGCGCCGCTCTTGTGTTCGCACGTGTCGCCGGGCGGCCACCTGGTGCTGGCCGGCATCCTCGAGCGGCAAGCCGATGAATTGAAGGCCGCCTATGCACCGTACTGCGCGCTCGACGTTGCCGACAGCGAGGACGGCTGGATCCTGATGACGGCGCGGGCATAGCCCTCGCTAGAATCGCGCGCAGATGAGCCTCATCACGCGCTGCCCCGCCTGCGGGACGATGTTCAAGGTCGTGCCCGACCAGCTCAGGATTTCCGACGGCTGGGTGCGCTGCGGCCACTGCTCCGAAGTGTTCGACGCGCGTGTCCACATGCAGGCCGAAGGCACGTCCGTTTCCGGGCCGGATTCGCAAGGCGATTCGAGACCCGAATCCCGCATCGACTCGCAGCCCTTCGGTTCGTCGCTCGTGACCGAAGTCGGCGAAAGCGCGCTGCCTTCCGGTGGCCTCGATTCGGTGCAGCTGCGCGAACAAGCCGAAGCCCTGCGCGAAGGCCCGCTCGACCGGCCGTTCGTGCTCGACCCCGTCGACGACGAGCCGTCGCGCACGTCCGCGATGGATTCATCGCTCGATTCGACGAACGACGATGCGGCCGATCCGCTGCTGCACGACCTGTCGTTCGTGCGGCAGGCGCGCCGTAAGGCATTCTGGGCGAGCCGTCCGGTGCGGCTCGTGCTCGGCTTCCTGGTTCTCGTGCTCGGTGCGTTGCTTGCAGTGCAAGTCGCGGTGCACGATCGCGACCGGCTCGCGGCCACGGAGCCGCGCCTGCAGCCGTGGCTGGCCGCGCTGTGCGACGTGCTCGACTGCCGCATCGCCCCGCCGCGCCAGATCGAATCGATCGCCATCGACAACTCGTCGTTCAACAAGGTGCGCGGCGACCTGTATCGGCTGAGCGTCACGTTGCGCAACCAGGCGCCGATGGAAGTGCAGATGCCGGCGCTCGAACTCACGCTGACCGACGCGCAGGACCAGCCCGTGCTGCGCCGCGTGCTCGCGCCCGCCGACCTGCAACCGCGGCGCACCGTGCTCGCGGCGGGTGGCGACTGGACCGGTTCCGTCGCGCTTGTCGTGGCTGCGAACGGCGCCGGATCGCGCATCGCGGGTTACCGCGTGCTGGCCTTCTATCCCTGACCTTCCCCAAGAAAGCATTTCGATGGCCTCCCTCATCTGCGGCTCGCTCGCATTCGACACGATCATGACGTTCGAGGGCCGCTTCGCCGAGCAGATCCTGCCGGACCAGCTGCACATCCTCAACGTGTCGTTCCTCGTCCCGCAGCTGCGGCGCGACTTCGGCGGTTGCGCGGGCAACATCGCCTACGCGCTCAAGCAGCTCGGCGGCCATCCCGTGCCGATGGCGACGGTCGGGACCGACGGCGCGGGCTATGTGCAGCGCTTCAAGGAGCTCGGAATCGATACGAGCTGCGTGCGCGAGGTGCCGGACTCGTACACCGCGCAAGCGATGATCATGACCGACCGCGACAACAACCAGATCACCGCGTTTCATCCGGGCGCGATGATGCAGGCGCACGTGAACCGCATCGAGCAGCGCGGCGACATCGAGATCGGCATCATCTCGCCGGACGGGCGCGACGCGATGCTGCAGCACGCGGAGCAATTCGCCGCGGCGCAGATCCCGTTCGTGTTCGACCCGGGGCAGGGCCTGCCCATGTTCGACGGCCGCGAACTCGCGGCTTTCATCGAGCAAGCCGCATGGGTCACGGTGAACGACTACGAAGGCAAGATGCTGTGCGAGCGCACCGGATGGAGCCTTGCGGAAATTTCAAATCGCGTCGAGGGGCTCGTCGTGACGCTCGGCCACGAAGGCTGCGACGTGTGGCGTCGAGGCGCGAAGACGCACGTGCCTGGCGTGAAGGCGGACGCCGTCGTGGACCCGACCGGCTGCGGCGATGCATGGCGCGGTGCCTTGCTCCATGGATTGGAGCAGGGCTGGCCGCTCGCGAAGTGCGCCGAACTCGGCAACCGCGTCGGTGCGATCAAGGTCGCGAGCCGCGGGCCGCAGAACTGGCGCTTCAGCGAAGCGCCATCCCGGGCCTGACCCGGGATCCAGTTCGTTCTAGGAACCTCTTGCCAGCGTGACGCCGCCGTCGACGACGATCGTCTCGCCGACGACGTAGTCGCCTGCGCGCGACGCCAGGTAGATCGCCACGCCCGCCATGTCGTCGTCGCAGCCGATGCGCCCCGCGGGCACCCGTTGCGCCACTTCGTCGCCGTGGTCGCGCGCGAGCTTGTTCATGTTCGACGCGAACGCGCCCGGTGCGATGCCCGAGACGACGATCCCGTCGCGAATGAGGCGCAGCGACATGCGCTTGGTGAGGTGGATGAGCCCGGCCTTGCTTGCCGCGTACGAATAGGTCTCCTGCGGGTTCACCGAGATGCCGTCGATCGACGCGATGTTGATCACCTTCGCGCTCCGGCGTGAGGCGCCTTGCTTCAGCAGGCCGTGAAGCGCCTGCGTCACGAAGAACGGCGACTTCAGGTTCAGGTCGAGCACCTTGTCCCACCCGGACTCGGGAAACGTGTCGAACGATTCGCCCCACGCCGCGCCCGCGTTGTTCACGAGGATGTCGAGCGCGCCCTCGCGCCCGGCGATCGCTGCCGCGAGTGCGTGCGCGCCTTCCACCGTGGAGACGTCCATCGGGATCGAGATGCACGTGCCCAGTTCGCCGAGTTCGCGTGCCGTCGCATCGCAGGCGTCGGCCTTGCGCGCCGAGATATAGACCTTGGCGCCCTGCTTCAGGAAGCCCGCGGCGATCATGCGGCCGATGCCGCGCGATCCACCGGTGACGAGGGCCACGCGGCCGGAAAGCGAAAAGAGGTCGTTCATGGGGGCACCTGCGAGTGAGGCCGCCAGATTACGCCTGCGGCAGGGCGCCGCCAATCACATGGATGACACGCTTTCCAACGCCGCACGGCAGCGCTAGCATGGGCCGCAGGACCCCTGTCGAGGAGAAGCGCCATGCCTGGACGTCGATGCTTCCTGAAGTCCGGTTCCCTTGCGGCTGCGGCGCTCGCGCTCGCCGCGTGCGCCCATCGTGACGATGCGCAGATGGTGCTCGAAGAGGCCAGCCGCGCGACCGGCGGCGCGAGCCTGAAGTCGATCCGCTACACCGCGACCGGCACGGGCGGCATCTTCGGGCAGGCTTACCTTCCCGGCATGGCGTGGCCCCGGGTCAACGTCACTCAGTTCTCGCGAGTCATCGACTACGAATCCGGTGCGATGCGCGAAGAGTCCGCCCGCAGCCGCGCCGAACCCACGGGCGGCGGCGCATTGCCACTGATGGGCACGGGCGAACAACGCACGACGGGTTTCGTGCGCGGCGAGCATGCGTGGAACCTGGCAGGCACGGCCGCAGCCGCGTCGCCGCTCGCGGTGGACGGACGCATCCACGATCTCTGGACCACGCCGCACGGCGTCATCAAGGCGGCGATGCGCAACGGCGCAACGCTGCGCACCGAGGGCGGCAAGCGCATCGTCTCGTTCAGGCAGCCGGGCCGCTTCAGCGCGTCGGTCTGGATCGGCGCCGACGGCCTCGTCGAGCGCGTCGATTCGATGCAGCCCAACCCTGTCTTCGGCGATACGCCGACGGTGACGATGTACAGCGGCTGGCGGGATTTCGGCGGCGTGAAATTCCCGACGCGCATTCGCCAGAGCATGGGCGACTTCAACGTGTACGACCTCGAAGTGGGTGAAGTACAGCCGAATGCCGCGGCCGCGATCGAGCTGCCCGCCAACGTGGCCGCATTCGCCGAGCGCGCCACGTCCGAGCAAGCGGCACCGGGCGTGTGGTTCATCGCGGGGGGTTCGCACAACAGCGTGCTCGTCGAATTGGCGGATCACCTCCTGCTGGTGGAGGCGCCGCTCTACGACGGGCGCACGAATGCCGTGATCGCGGAAGCGCGCCGGCTCGTGCCGGGCAAACCGGTCCGTTACGCCGTGAACTCCCATCATCACTTCGACCACGCGGGCGGGCTGCGCACGGCGGCGGCCGAAGGGATCACGCTCGTCACGAGCGACATGGCGCGGCCCTGGTTCGAACGGGTCTTCGCCACGCCGAATTCGCTCAGCCCCGACGCGCTCGCCAGGTCCGGGCGCAGGGCTTCGTTCCTCGGCGTGAGCGGCATGCGCGACATCGGCGACACGGCGCGCCCCGTCGAGGTCCACTTCATCGAAGGCAGCGTGCACGCGCAGGGCTTCATGCTCGTGTGGCTGCCGAAGGAGCGCCTCCTCATCGAGGCCGATGCGTACACACCGGCACCCCCGAATACACCGCCTCCTGCCACGCCCAACGCCAACAGCGTCAACCTCGTCGCGAACATCGAGCGCCTGAAGATTTCGCCGGAGCGCATCCTGCCCTTGCATGGGCGAATGGTTGCCGTCTCGGAGCTGTACACCGCGATCGGGAGAAAGCCCTGAGATGAGTGGCCCGCAGCCGGCCGTGCGCCACCTGCGGCAGGTCCTGCTGTGGCCGCTTCGCCTCGTGCCGGTGGAGGGCAGCCGCAAGGCGCCGTGGCAGGTGCTGCGCGACATGGGCCCTTCGTCGCCATGGAGCGAGGTCGTCGACGAATACACGGGCGAGGCCGGCGGCTTCCACGAGCGTCACTACCAGGAGTTCACGGCCTTCCTGCCGTACGTGCAGCGCTTCCTGTACGGCGAGGGGCGCGCGCATCGCGGCCGCGACGACGCGCGCACGGGGTCGCCGATGCGCGTCTTCCGCCGCCACGACATCAAGCAGGCGCGCGTTCGCACGAACGCGGACGCGCAACCGCTCCTGCTCGACATCGTGCACGCCGACCTCTACTTCTTCTTCGACGTCAACCTCGTCCTGCTGAACCTCGAAGTCGCCATCGACGGGATCGATCTCGCGCAGGCGCAGGAGCTGCTGTACCGTCTCGGCCGCGCGTATCCCGGTGGCTGGACCGAGGCGGGCGATGCGCAGCACTGCCTGCATTCGGTGGAATGGCTCGCCGCCGACGGCGCCGTGCTGGCGCAATCGGACGCACAAGACCGCGACATCTTCCTCGCCCACGTGTGCGAACACCGCGCGCCTCGCATCGCCGCGCATTGGGCGTTCATGCTGGTGCCGCTCGTGAGCGACCATTCGTCCGAGCCCGGCCTGCTGCGCTTTCGCCAGATCGAGTACTACCGCATGCCGCTCATGGCGTACCTGGCGCTCGACGCGCCGCGTTCGCTCGCGCGCGCCGACTTCGCGCGGCTCGCGCTCGGCACGCCGCCGGGCGAGTCGCTGCCGTTCGCCGAAAGCTACCTGCACGATTTCGAGCAGCGCTTCTGCTACGACCGGTTCTGGGCCGACGTGGGCGCCGCGCCGAACACGCGCTACCTGTGCAGCGGCCATTCGCTGATCGTGCTCGGCAAGGCGGGATCGAACTTCTTCCAGTGCCGCGACCGCGGCGTGCTTGCGCAGTTCCGCCACCAGCACTTCCTGCTGTTCCTGATCGCGCATTTCCAGAAGGCTGCGCTGCTGATGTTTTCCGACGGCCTCGTCGAAGCGCTGGGCAAGCTCGATATCGCCGACCCGACGAGCGTCAAGGAGTTCAAGCGCGCGATCCGCAACAGCTTCGAGCAGTTCCTGCGCTTCACGCATCGCTACTGGTTCCACGAGATCTCGGACCAGGCGCAGGTGAAGGCGCTGTGGCACCTGTGCGCGCGGCACCTCGAACTGGACCCGCTCTATGCGGAGGTGAAGGAGCGCATCCACGACATGAGCAGCTACCTCGACGCCGACAGCATCCGCAGGCAGGCCAACACGATCGTGCGGCTGACGGTGGTGACGATCTTCGGCCTCATCGGCACGGTGTCGACGGGCTTCCTCGGCATGAACCTGATCGCGGAAGCGGACGCGCCGATGTCGAGGAAGGTGCTGTACTTCGTGGTCGTCTTCGTGCCGACGATCCTGCTCACGTTCTACACGATCGCGAAATCGAGGAAGCTCTCGGACTTCCTCGATGCGGTCTCGGATGAACGCATGACGGCCTGGCAGTCGTTCAAGGTGCTCGCCGCCGTGTGGCGGCGCGACCGCTAGGAGCCTGCGCGGCAGAGAAACGGGCCTGCGTTGGGCCGAGAACGGGGCTCAGGCTAGGCGCGGGCGCGGTGTCAAGACTGGCCGTCTTGACCCGTGACCGTAACGACGCATGAGCCCCGTTATCGGCCCAACCCTCCGGGCAGGTGCCTGCAAGCCCGCAATTCGTCGTTGCGGCCTCCTCATGTGATCGATCACACCGCGTCGCCCGCGCCTAGACTTGCGGGCTTGCAGGCACCTGCGCAGGCCCGTTTCTCTGCCGCGCAGGCTCCTAGGCCTGCGCGCGCTTGCGCTCGAGGAACGCGCGCAGTTCGCCCACCACGCCCTTGCGGAAGGCGAGCACGCACACGACGAAGATCACGCCGATGATGACGGAGACCCATTCGCCGACCTTGTCGGCCAGCAGGTCCTGCAGCGCGACGACGATGCCCGCGCCGAACACCGGCCCGAAGAACGTGCCGACGCCGCCGAGCAGGCTCATCAGGATCACCTCGCCCGACATCGACCAGTGAACGTCGGAGAGCGTGGCGAAGCCCATGACCAGCGTCTTCATCGAGCCCGCCAGCCCGGCGAGGGTGGCCGAGAGCACGAACGCGAGCAGCTTGTAGCGATCGACCTCGTAGCCGAGCGACACGGCGCGCGGCTCGTTCTCGCGGATCATCTTGAGTACCTGGCCGTACGGCGAAGTCACGATGCGGCTGATGAAAAGGAAGCACAGAACGAAGATCGCAAGCACCACGTAGTAGAGCGTCGTGTCGGACGACAGGTCGACCACGCCGAACAGCTTGCCGCGCGGGACGCCTTGCAGGCCGTCCTCGCCGCCGGTGAACTTCGCCTGCAGGCAGAAGAAGAAAACCATCTGCGCCAGGGCGAGCGTGATCATCGCGAAGTAGATCCCCTGGCGGCGGATGGCGATCAGGCCGAACACCAGGCCCAGCGCCGCGGCGACCAGCGCGCCCGCGATCATCGCGACTTCGGGTGTCGCGCCCATCGACTTGATGCAATAGCCGGTGACGTACGCCGAGAACCCGAAGAATGCCGCGTGGCCGAAGGAGAGCAGGCCGGTGAACCCGAGCAGCAGGTTGAATGCGCAGGCGAACAGCGCGAAGCACAGCAGCTTCATCACGAACACCGGATACAGGCCGATCACGGGCGCGACGAGCGCCACCGCGAGAAGCACGAGGTAGGTGATGCGGACCAGTTTCTTGTCGTTGTTCATGGCGGTCACGCTTCCTTGCCGAACAGGCCGGCGGGCCGGATGATCAGCACGATCACCATCACGACGAACACCACGACGTTGGACGCTTCCGGATAGAACACGCGAGTCATGCCTTCGATCAGCCCGAGCAGCAGGCCGGTGACGACGGAGCCCATGATCGAGCCCATGCCGCCGATCACGACGACCGCGAACACGACGATGATCAGGTTCGAGCCCATGAGCGGGGTCACCTGGATGATCGGCGCCGCGAGCACGCCGGCCAGCGCGGCAAGCGCCGCGCCGCCGCCGTAGGTGAGCATCACCATGAGGGGCACGTTGACGCCGAACGCCTGCACGAGGCGCGCGTTCTCGGTTCCCGCGCGCAGGTAGGCACCGAGGCGCGTGCGCTCGATGAGGTACCACGTGCCCAGGCAGACGAGCAGCGACGCAACCACCACGAACGCGCGGTAGTTCGGCAGGATCATGAAGCCAAGGTTGGTGGCGCCCGAAAGCAGGTCGGGCACCGGATAGGACTGGCCCGACGAGCCGAACTGGTCGCGGAAGACGCCCTCCAGGATCAGCGACAGGCCGAAGGTGAGCAGGAGGCCGTAGAGCGGGTCGAGCCCGTACAGGTGCTTGATGAGCGTGCGCTCGACGACCATGCCGAGCACGCCCACCAGGAGCGGCGCCAGCACGAGCGCGAACCAGAAGTTGATGCCCAGCTTGTCGAGCATGATCCACGCGGCGAACGCGCCCACCATGTACAACGCGCCGTGCGCGAAGTTCACGATATCCAGGAGGCCGAAGATCACGGCCAGGCCGAGGCTGAGCATGGCGTAGAACGCGCCATTGACCAGACCGAGCACGAGCTGGCCCAGGAACGCCTGCAGCGGTATGCCGAAGATTTCCATGCTGGAGAAGGGACTAGGAGCTAGAGGCTAGGGGCTAGGGGCGAAGACAGAAGCGGGGCGGGGAAGGGGCCGGCTGGTTTCCCTAGCCTCTAGCCCCTGACCTCTAGCCCCTACTTCAACTTACTTGGGCATCTTGCACTTGGACTCGGCGGGCGTCGTGAACGCCTGGTCGCCGGGCACCTTGGCCACGAGCTTGTAGTAGTCCCACGGCGTCGTCGACTCCTTCGGGCTCTTGACCTGGAAGAGGTACATCTCGTGGATCATGCGGTTGTCGGCCGCGCGGACCTGGCCCTTGTTATAGAAGTCGTCGATCTTCATCGACTTGAACGCGGCCATCACCTTGTCGGCGTCGGTCGTGCCGGCTTGCTGCACGGCCTTGAGGTAGTTCATGGTGACCGAGTAGTCGGCGGCCTGCAGGCTCGAGGGCATGCGCTTGTATTTGTCGAAGAAGCGCTTGGCGAACTTGCGGCTCGCGTCGTCCTGGTTCCAGTACCAGCTGTCGGCCAGCTGCAGGCCTTCCGTGTTGGACAGGCCCAGCGAGTGCACGTCGTTGATGAACACGAGCAGGCCCGCGACCTTCATCGTCTTGGTGATGCCGAATTCCTTCGCGGCCTTCATCGCGTTCGTGAAGTCGCCGCCGGCGTTGGCCATGGCGAGGATCTGCGCCTTCGAGCCTTGCGCTTGCAGCAGGAACGACGAGAAGTCCGACGCGTTGAGCGGGTGCTTGACGGAGCCGACGACGGTGCCGCCATTGGCCTTGACGACCGTGGTCGCATCGGCTTCGAGCGACGCGCCGAACGCATAGTCGGCCGTGAGGAAGTACCACTGCTTGTTGCCGGCCTTGACGAGCGCCGAGCCGGCGACCTTGGCGAGCGACACGGTGTCGTACGCGTAGTGCACGGTGTACGGGTTGCAGTCCTCGTTCGTGAGGCGGGCCGAGCCGGCGCCGATCACGAGGAACGGGCGGTGCTTTTCGGCCGCAACCTTCGACATGGCGAGCGCGGTGCCCGAAGACGTGCCGCCGACGAGCATCGCAAGGTTGTCCTTGTCGATCCACTCACGGGCCTTCGACGATGCGACGTCGGCCTTGTTCTGGTGATCGGCGGACAGCACTTCGATCGGGCGGCCCAGCACCTTGCCACCGAAATCCTGCACGGCCCACTTCACCATCTCGGCGCCCGCGGGGCCGTCGATGTCGGCGTAGAGGCTCGACATGTCGGTGATCATGCCGATGCGCACGGGGCCCGACTGCGCTTGCGCGAACGCGCCGGCGGTGCCGAGGCCGACGGCCATTGCCGCGACGAGAGTCTTGAGTTTCATGGGGAAAGTCTCCTTGGGTAAAGCGATTGTTGAATGTCAGACGCCGAGGAACTCTTGCAGCATCGCCATGTTGTCGGCCAGCTCTCGCTGTTCGAACTGCTTGACGATCTTGCCGTGCTCCATCACGTAGAAGCGGTCCGCGAGCGGCGCCGCGAAACGGAAGTTCTGTTCGACGAGGACCACCGTGTAGCCCTTCGCCTTGATCGCGCGGATCATCTCGGCCAGGCGCTGCACGATGACGGGTGCGAGGCCCTCGGAGATTTCGTCGAGCAGCAGCAGGTGCGCGCCCGTGCGCAGGATCCGCGCGACGGCGAGCATCTGCTGCTCGCCGCCCGACAGCCGGGTGCCCGGGCTGTTTGCGCGTTCCTTGAGGTTCGGGAACATCTCGTAGATTTCCGCGACACTCATGCCGCCCGCCTTGATCACGGGCGGCAGCATCAGGTTCTCTTGCGCCGACAGGCTCGCGAAGATGCCGCGCTCTTCGGGGCAGTAACCCACGCCCATGCGCGCGATCTTGTGCGGCGGCAGCTTGATCGACTCTTCGCCGTTGATGCGGATCGAGCCTTCGCGCCGGCCCGTGAGGCCGACGATCGCGCGCATCGTCGTCGTGCGGCCCGCGCCGTTGCGGCCGAGCAGGCAGACGACTTCGCCCTGGTTCACGGTGATGTCGACGCCGTGCAGGATGTGCGACTCGCCGTACCAGGCGTTGAGGCCCTTGATGGAAAGAATCTCGTTGGCCATCAATGCGCTCCTTGCAGCGCAGTGTCAGCCGAGCCCATGTAGGCTTCGATCACCAGCGGGTTCGCGGAAACTTCCGCATACGGCCCGTCGGCGATCACCGCGCCGCGTTGCAGCACCGTGATGCGGTCCGCGATCGACGACACGACGTTCATGTTGTGCTCGACCATCAGGATCGTGCGGCCTTCGGAAACTTTCTTGATGAGCTCGGTGACGCGATGCACGTCCTCGTGGCCCATGCCCTGCGTCGGCTCGTCGAGAAGCATCAGGTCGGGCTCGACGGCCATCGTGGTCGCGAGTTCGAGCGCGCGCTTGCGGCCGTAGGGCAGGTTCACGGTGAGTTCGTTCGCGAACGAATGCAGTTCGACCGCGGTGAGCAATTCGTCGGCGCGCTGGTGCAGGTGGTGCAGCGAGCTCTCGGGCTTCCAGAAATGGAACGACGTGCCGAGGCCGCGTTGCAATGCGGCGCGCACGTTCTCGAGCACCGTCATGTGCGGGAACACGGCGGAGATCTGGAAGGAGCGAACGATGCCGCGCCGCGCCGTCTGCGCGGGCTTCTCCTGCGTGATGTCGACGCCGTTGTAGGTGATGACGCCGCGCGTGGGTGGCAGGAACTTCGTGAGCAGGTTGAAGAACGTCGTCTTGCCCGCGCCATTGGGCCCGATCAGTGCGTGGATGTGCCCGCGCCTGACCTTGAGGTCGACGTTGTTGACCGCGACGAAGCCCTTGAATTCCTTCGTCAGGCCCTGCGTCTCGAGGATGAACTCGCCTGCCAAATCGCGCTCCTGGATGGGGTGCGCGAATGCTAGGAATCTTTGCTGCAGTGCGGTACGGGGTTAGACCCTAGGTAGTTTTGCGTGACGCTTGCGACGTCACGCCATCGATTGCGCAACCAGCTCCGGTGGAAACGCGATCGACTTGCGCGCCGTCGTGTCCATGTGCACGCCGAGCAGCGTCGTCACCGCAGCCACTTCGCCCGTGCCGTCGTTGCGCATCTCGTGCCGGAAGCGGATCTTCCTGCCTTCGAACTCGAGCACTTCGGAGCGGATCGTCACCACGTCGCCCGCCTTGAGTTCGCGCTTGTACTCGATGTGCTGGTCGACAGCCGCCATGCCGCGCCCGTTCGCGCGCAGGTACGCTGGCGTGATGCCGACGCGATGGAACAGGTTCCACGTCGCCTCGTCGAACTTGCCCACGTACCACATCACGTTCATGTGGCCGACGTGATCGCAGTGCCAGGGGTAGACCGTGCCGCGATAAGTGATGTGCGTGTCGTCCATCACATGTTGCGGCGGTATTGCCCGCCGACCTCGAACAGCGCATTCGTGATCTGGCCGAGCGAGCACACGCGCACCGCGTCCATCAACACCTCGAACACATTGCGGTCGTCGATCACCGCTTGCTGCAGGCGCTTGAGCATCGCCGGCGCTTCGTTCGCGTTGCGCGCGTGGAAGTCGTGCAGGCGCTTGAGCTGCCCCTGCTTCTCCTCTTCGGTCGAGCGCGCGAGTTCGAGCTTGTCCGCAACCGCATCGCCGTGCGGGTTGCGGAACGTGTTCACGCCCACGATCGGCAGTTCGCCCGTGTGCTTGAGCATCTCGTAGTGCATCGACTCGTCCTGGATGCGCCCGCGCTGGTAGCCCGTCTCCATCGCGCCGAGAACCCCGCCGCGTTCGCTGATGCGTTCGAATTCGGCCAGCACCATTTCCTCCACGAGCTCGGTGAGTTCCTCGATGATGAACGAACCCTGGTTCGGGTTCTCGTTCTTCGCCAGGCCCCACTCGCGGTTGATGATGAGCTGGATCGCCATCGCGCGGCGCACGCTGTCTTCGGTCGGCGTCGTGATCGCCTCGTCGAACGCGTTCGTGTGCAGCGAGTTGCAGTTGTCGTAGATCGCGATCAGCGCCTGCAGCGTCGTGCGGATGTCGTTGAACTGGATCTCCTGCGCGTGGAGGGACCGGCCCGACGTCTGGATGTGGTACTTGAGCTTCTGGCTGCGCTCGTTCGCGCCGTATTTCTCCTTCATCGCCACGGCCCAGATGCGACGCGCCACGCGGCCCATCACGGTGTACTCGGGGTCCATGCCATTCGAGAAGAAGAACGACAGGTTCGGCGCGAAGTCGTCGATGTGCATGCCGCGCGCCAGATAGGCCTCGACGAACGTGAAGCCGTTCGACAGCGTGAACGCGAGCTGGCTGATCGGGTTCGCGCCGGCCTCGGCGATGTGATACCCCGAGATCGAAACCGAGTAGAAGTTGCGCACGTTGTGGTGCACGAAGTACTGCGCGATGTCGCCCATCACCTTGAGCGAGAACTCGGTCGAGAAGATGCAGGTGTTCTGGCCCTGGTCTTCCTTCAGGATGTCGGCCTGCACGGTGCCGCGCACGTTGGCGAGCACCCATTCGCGGATCTTCGCGGCTTCCGTCGCCGTGGGCTCGCGGCCGTTGTCTTCCCTGAACTTCGCCAGGTTCTGGTCGATCGCGGTGTTCATGAACATCGCGAGGATCGTGGGCGCGGGGCCGTTGATCGTCATCGACACCGACGTCGTCGGGCTGCACAGGTCGAAGCCGGAGTACAGCACCTCCATGTCGTCGAGCGTCGCGATCGACACGCCCGAGTTGCCGACCTTGCCGTAGATGTCGGGGCGCGGGTCGGGATCGTTGCCGTACAGCGTGACCGAGTCGAACGCCGTCGAGAGGCGCTTGGCCGGCATGCCCGCCGACAGCAGCTTGAAGCGCTTGTTCGTGCGGAAGGCATCGCCTTCGCCCGCGAACATGCGCGTCGGGTCTTCGTTCTCGCGCTTGAACGCGAAGGTGCCCGCGGTGTAGGGATAGCTGCCCGGCACGTTGTCGAGCATGAGCCACTTCAGGATCTCGCCGTTGTCCTCGTACTGCGGCAGCGCCACCTTGCGCACCGTCGTGCCCGAGAGCGACTTCGTGGTGAGCGCAGTGCGAATCTCCTTGTCGCGAATTTTCACCACGTACTCTTCGCCCGAGTACGCCTTCTTCATGTCGGGCCATTGCTTGAGCAGGTGCAGCGCATCGCGGTCCATGCGCGCGAGCCTGTGGCCCGCCAGGTCGAGCGTCGCTTCGGCGGCGGGCGCGCGCTCGGGCTTGTCCACCTTGAGCATGCGCGCGGCTTCCTGCAGCTGCTGGATCTCGCGTGCGAGCTTCGCCTGTTCGCGGGCGCGCTTCTTGTAGCCGCGCACCGTCTCCGAAATCTCCGCGAGGTAGCGCGTTCGCGAAGCGGGCACCACAGGCGTCTGGTTCGTGCTGTGCCGCACGTTCACGATCGGCAGGCGGCCGTCCTTCAGTGCCAGGCCGAGCGCCGTGAGCCGGGGCTTGAGCGCCTGGAAGAGGGCGGTGACGCCGTCGTCGTTGAAGCGCGCGGCCATCGTGCCGAACACCGGCATCTCGTCGGGACGCTTGCCGAATGCTTCGCGATTGCGCTGCACTTGCTTGGCGACGTCGCGCAATGCGTCGGCCGCGCCCTTGCGGTCGAACTTGTTGATGGCGACGAACTCGGCGAAGTCGAGCATGTCGATCTTCTCGAGCTGGCTTGCGGCGCCGAACTCGGGCGTCATCACGTACACGGGCACATCGACAAGGGGAACGATTGCCGCATCGCCCTGGCCAATGCCGGATGTTTCGACGACGACGAGGTCGAAGCCCGCGGCCTTGCATGCCGCGACGACGTCGGGCAATGCCTGCGAAATCTCGCTGCCGAAGTCTCGTGTGGCCAAGGAGCGCATGTAGACGCGCGAACCCTGGCTCCACGGCCCGATCGCGTTCATGCGGATGCGGTCTCCCAGCAACGCGCCGCCACTCTTGCGGCGCGATGGGTCGATCGAAATCACCGCGACGCGCAGTGAGTCGTCCTGGTCGAGGCGCAGCCGGCGGATCAGCTCATCCGTCAGCGACGACTTGCCCGCGCCGCCCGTGCCCGTGATGCCGACGACGGGCACCTTCTTCGTCGCGGCTTCCTTCTTGATGGCTTCGACGAGCCCTTTGTCGGCCGTGCCGGCTTCGAGACTCGTGATCAATTGCGCCAGCGCGCGCCACGCCATCTCGCCATGGCCCTGGATCGCGCCGAGCTTCCTCGGGGCGAACGAGGAGATGTCCTTGTCGCAGCGCATCACCATCTCGCCGATCATTCCGGCCAGGCCCATGCGCTGGCCGTCCTCGGGGCTGTAGATGCGCGACACGCCATAGGCCTGCAACTCGCGGATCTCGGGCGGCACGATCACGCCGCCGCCGCCGCCGAACACCTGGATGTGCTCGCCGCCGCGCTGCTTCAACAGGTCGACCATGTACTTGAAGTACTCGACGTGGCCGCCCTGGTACGAGCTGATTGCGATGCCCTGCACGTCTTCCTGCAAGGCGGCGGTGACGACGTCGTCGACGCTGCGGTTGTGCCCGAGATGGATCACCTCGGCGCCCATCCCCTGCAGGATGCGCCGCATGATGTTGATCGCGGCGTCGTGGCCGTCGAACAGGCTCGCGGCCGTGACGAACCTCACCTTGTGGGCGGGGCGATAGCTGGCGAGCGCCTTGAATTCGGCGGAGAGATCGGTCATGGGAATGTCGCTCCTGCCCGCAAGTATCGAGCTTGCGGGCGATCCCCGGAGCTTAATTGACGTTTACGTAAACGTCAATTGGCCTGCGGCGCGCTCAGCCACCTCCATACAGGTAGTTGGGCAGCCACAGCGTCATCCCCGGCCAGATGTACATGAACACCATGCAGATGATCACGATGATCATGTACGGCATCATCCCGGCGAAGATCTGGTTGATCGTCACGTGCGGCGGCGACACGCCCTTCAGGTAGAAGGCCGACATCGCCACGGGCGGCGACAGGAACGCGGCCTGCAGGTTCACGAAAACGAGCACGCCCCACAGGATCGGGTCGATGTTGAAGTGCTGCAGCAGCGGCAGGAAGATCGGCACGAAGATCACGATGATCTCGGTCCACTCGAGCGGCCAGCCCAGCACGAAGATGATCGCCTGCGACAGCAGCAGGAACGTGATCGGCGACAGGTTCAGGCTCAGCACCCACTGCTCGACGATGCCCTGCCCGCCGAGGATCGCGAACACCGCCGAGAAAATCGCGGAGCCAACGAAGAGCCAGCACACCATCGCCGTCGTCTTCGCCGTGAGGAACACGGCTTCCTTGATGCGTTGCCAGTTCAGCGTCTTCGCCTGCCACGCCATGAGGAACGCGCCCGCCGCGCCCACGCCCGCCGACTCGGTTGCCGTCGTGATGCCGAACAGGATCACCGCCAGCACGATGAAGGTCAAGATCCCCAGCGGCATGACCGATGTGGTGAGCATGCGCAGGATTTCGTATTGCTCGCCGTCGAAGCGCCAGTAGTACCACGCGACGAGCGCCGCCAGCAGGGCGCTCGTGATCCAGAAGCCGATGTAGAACGCCTCAGGCACCGCCACCTTTTCCTCGGCGCCCGGTTGCGCGAGGATCGTGAGCCCTTCGTCGGACTTTGCAGGCGCGGGCGCAGCCGCGGCCGCGGCGCCGGGTGGTTCCTTCGCACCCTCCGACGGCGGCTCCTTCAGGTCGCCCGATGCCGGAGGCTCCTGCAAGTCACCGGAAGCAGGCGGCTCCTTCAGGCCGCCGGAATCCGCAGCAGGCGCGGCAGCGGCAGCCGCGGACGCAGCCGCCGCTGCGGCACCGGCGTCCGGTTTCGCCGCAGGTTGCTGCGCAGCCGTCACCGCGGGGCGATCCGTCTTTTGCGAATAGATGACGACGTACCACCACGTCGTGCCCGTCGTCACGAGCACGAGCCACATCGGCACGAGCGCGATCACGAGGGCTTTCACCAAATGCGCCCACGTCACCGAGGCGCCCGCCGCGGCCGCGCGAGTTGCCTTCGCGGGCAGGGCAACGGCCTTGAGCAGCGCGGGCAACGTGCGCCGCGAATACGACGCCGAGAGATTCTGCAGCCACGGCGGCACGTCGATCTTCATCTGCTCGGGCGGCAGCTTCGGCGCGATCTTCGGGCTGATCAGGACCCAGCCCACGACGTAGACGAGGTAGAGGAAAGCCAGGAAGAAGCCGGGAAACATCGCCGCCGCGTACAGCTTGACCACCGACTGCCCCGCGACAGCGGCATACACGATGATCATCACGGACGGCGGGATCAGGATGCCGAGCGTGCCGCCGGCGGTGATGACGCCCGAAGCCAGGCGCACGTCGTAGCCGGCGTTGAGCATCGGCCGCATCGCGATCACGCCCATCAGCACGACCACGGCGCCCACGAGGCCGGACGCGATGCCCCAGAACGTGCAGATGATGAGCGTGGTGACCGCGAGCGAACCCGGTACCTTGCGGAACGCGAGCTGCACGCTGTAGAACATCTTGTCGACGAGCGCGCCGCGCTCCATGACGTACCCCATCAGCACGAAGAGCGGGATCGACAGCAGCGTTTCATTGTTCATCGCGCCATAGGCGCGCTGCACCATCAGGTCGAAGATCCGGTTGTTCCAGAAGTGCGTGCCGGGGTCGTAGAAGGCGACGAACCCGAACATGATGCCCAGGCCCATGAGGGTGAACGCCGTCGGGAAGCCCATCATGATCACGACCACGATGAGCATGAGCATGGTGAGGCCGAGTGCCGGATCGGACATCGCCTACTCCTGGCCCATGCGCTGGCGCGCGGCTTCGTCGATCGACTTCGCCTTGGCGATGCCTTCGCGGCGTGCTTCCTCGTCGACGTAGGTGCTGCCCGCGAGCTGCTGTTCGACGACGTCGATCTCTTCCGCGTCCTCGATGCGTTCGGGCCATTCGCCCGTCTTCAGGCACACGATGCAGCGCAGGATCTCGGAGAACCCCTGCAGCAGCACGATCGCACCCGCGACCGGGATGACGAACTTGAACGGGTACACCGGCAGCGGCGTCGCGTTGAACGTCGTCTCGCGGATGGCGAGCGCGTCGCCCGCGTACACCCAGCCCGCCCACGTGAGCGCAACGATGCCGGGCAGGAAAAACACGATGAAGAGCACGAGGTCGAGCGTCGCCTGCTTGCGCGGCTTCATGCTGCCGTAGAGGAAATCGCCCCGCACGTGCGCGTCGTGCGCGAGCGTGTACGCGCCCGCCATCATGAACAGCGTGCCGTACATCATGTTGCTCACGTCGAACACCCACGCGGTGGGCATGTTCATGATGTAGCGCTTGAAGACTTCGATGCACACGGTGAGCATCAGCAGCACGATCAGCCAGGACGCCGCCTTGCCGACCCACGTGCTGAAGCTCTCGACGGTGTGCAGCAGTTTTGCGATGGTCATTGTTGTTCTCGCAGAAAGAGGCTAGAGGCTAGTGACTCGGGGCCAGGGAGATGAAACCCCAGCCTCCAGCCCCTAGCCTCTAGCCCCTGCGGCGCAAGCCGCTTACGCCTTCTTCGAGCCGAAATAGCGGTTCCACGCCGGCTTGAAGTCGACCATGTAGTCGGTCTGCCAGCGGCCGGCGCGTTCGGCGAACGCCTTCTGCGAATCGAGCACCTTCTTGAAGAACGGGTTGTCGACGGCCTTCTTGGCGAGCACGCGGTCCCACGCGTCGAGCTGCGCCTTCAGGATCGCGTCGGGCGTCTTGTAGAACGCGACCTTGTCCTTCGTCTTGAGCTCGATGTAGTCCTTCGAGTTGCGGTCGATGGCCTTCCAGCTGAAGTCGGCCGATGCGGCTTCGGTCGCGTAGTTGATGATGGCCTTGATGTCCGCGGGCAGCGCGTTGTACTTCGCCTTGTTGAAGAGCACCTCGAACTGCTCGCCCGACTGGTGGTAGCTCTGCAGCATGCAATTCTTCGCGACGTCGGGGAAGCCCAGCGCGCGATCGCTCGATGCGTTGTTGAACTCGGCCGCTTCGATCAGGCCGCGATCGAGCGCGGGCACGATGTCGCCGCCGGGCAGCGGGTTCACCGATGCCCCGAGCTCGGTGAAGATGTCGACCGACAGGCCCACCGTGCGGTACTTCAGGCCCTTGAACGCCGTGACGCTCGACACGGGCTTCTTGAACCAGCCCAGCGGCTGCGTCGGCATCGGGCCGTACAGGAACGACACCACGTCCATGTTGATCGACTTGTAGATGTCCTCGAGCAGCGCCTTGCCGCCGCCGTAGTAGTGCCACGCGAGCACCATGTTCGGGTCCATGCCATACGCAGGCCCGGAACCCCACAGCGCGAGCGCCGAGTTCTTGCCGTAGTGATACGCGACGACGCCATGGCCGCCGTCGAGCGTGCCCTTGTTCACCGCTTCGAGCAACTGGAACGCGGGAACGACGGCGCCCGATGGAAGCACTTCGATCTTCAGGCGCCCGCCCGCCATCTCGTTCACCTTGTGCGCGAAGTCGAGGGCGAACTCGTGGAAGATGTCCTTGGCGGGCCACGTGCTCTGGAAGCGGAAGGTCGTGGCGGCTTGCGCAACGGCGACCATCGGCGCGGACATGGCTCCTGCTGCGACGGCTGCGCCCTTGAGCAGGCTGCGGCGGCGCGGGGGCTTGGGCTGGTTCATCGCTTGTCTCCTTGTGTTCCGGTTGCAAACGCTTTGTTAGCAAGCTATCTTTGAAGGCGGGTGCTTTGCGGGTAAGAGGGTTTCTACCGATCGCAACCCCGCCGCGCACCGCTGCTGGTACTTAGGTGCAAACAAGGAGACAACGAAAGTGAAGCGAAGGAAGTTCTTTCATGGCGCCGCGGCGGCTTCGGCTGCGGCGCTCGCCGGTTGCGCGTCGACCGGCGCGACCCCTGGCGCGCATCGCGTGCCGTTCGCCATCGCCTCCACGACGATCCCCGTGGCGGGTTCGGATGAGGTGTTCCCGGTGCGGCGCATCTACTGCATCGGACGCAACTATGCGGCCCATGCGCGCGAGATGGGCTCGGACCCGAACCGCGAACCGCCGTTCTTCTTCCAGAAGCCGACGGACGCGATCCAGTTCGTGCCCACGGGCACGGTGGCCGACCACCCGTACCCGTCGCTCACGAAGAACTATCACTACGAAGCCGAGCTCGTTGCGATGATCGGAAAGGGCGGCCGCAACATCCCGGTGGCCTCCGCGCTCGACCATGTGTACGGCTACACGCTCGGGCTCGACATGACACGCCGCGACCTGCAACGTGCGATGGGCGACGAGAAGAAGCCGTGGGAGATCGGCAAGAGCTTCGACCACTCGGCGCCGCTCGGCCCCGTGCACAAGGTCGCGCAGACCGGCCACTTCACGAAGGGTGCGATCTGGCTCAAGGTGAACGGGGCCGTGAAGCAGAATGCCAACCTGAACCAGATGATCTGGTCGGTGGCGGAGCAGGTGGCCAAGCTCTCGGAAGCCAACGAGCTCTACCCGGGCGACATCATCTATTCGGGCACGCCCGAGAACGTCGGCCCCGTCGTGCGCGGCGACGTGATCGAGATGCACATCGACGGGCTGCCGAACCTGAGCGTTCGCATCGTCTGATCGATGGTGTAAAAAGGATGGGATGGAACCCATCCAGCTGCCCGACCCCGCATCGGGCAGCTACACCTACATCCTCTTCGACGATGCCACGCGCGAAGCGCTGATCATCGACCCGGTCGAAGAGCAGCTCGCGCGCGACCTCGAGGTCCTGCACGAGAATGGCTTGAAGCTCGCGTGGGCCGTCGAGACGCACACGCACGCCGACCACATCACGAGCGCGGGCCAGCTCGCCGAGCACGCAGGGGCGAAGACCGCGGCGCCGCAGGGGTGCAACATCGGCACCGCAGCCGTGCAGTTGCGCCACGGCGACGTGCTGCGCTTCGGCAACGAGGAGCTGCGTGCGCTCCACACGCCCGGCCACACGTCGGGCAGCATGAGCTACGTGTGGCGCAACCACGTCTTCACCGGTGACGCGCTGCTGATCGGCGGTTGCGGGCGCACCGATTTCCAGTCGGGCAGCGCCGCGGCGCTTTACCGCAGCATCACCGAAGTATTGTTCGCATTGCCCGACGAGACGATCGTGTGGCCCGGCCACGACTACCAGGGCCGCAGCCACTCGTCGATCGCGCAGGAGAAAGCCACCAACGCGCGGGTGGCGGGAAAGTCGCTGGCAGAATTCAAGGCGATCATGGATGAATTGAACCTGCCGCGCCCCAGGCGCATCGACGAAGCCGTTCCCGCCAACCAGAGCTCGGGCCTGCGCCACGACGCCGGCGGTGGGCCCGGCGCGGCGAAAGCGCCAAAGGGCTATGCCGGCGATGTGCCGCCGCAGCAAGCCCACGACTGGTGGAAGTCGGGCGAGGCCGTGCTCGTCGACGTGCGCAGCGACGCGGAACGCGAATGGGTCGGCTTCATCCCCGGCGCGGTCGCCGTGACGTGGAAGCAATGGCCCGGCATGAAGATCAGCGAGGCCTTCGACGAGGCCATTCGCGCGGCGGTGCCGCCCGGCAAGAAAGCCGTGCTCATGTGCCGCAGCGGCGTGCGTTCCGCAGCAGCCGCGCGGCGCGCGACCGAGCTCGGCATCGAGGCCTACAACATGCTCGAAGGGTTCGAAGGCGATCCCGACGAGAGCGGCCAGCGCGGCCATCGCGGCGGCTGGCGCCTGCGCGGCCTGCCGTGGCGCCAGGGCTGACGCACCCTTCACTTTTTTTCGACATCGAACGACCATGCCCGTGAACCTGCCGGCGCCGAATGCGCGCGACCTTCATCCCGTGCCCGGAGTGCGCATCGGCATCGCCGAGGCCGGCGTGCGCAAGGCCAACCGCAAGGACCTCACGGTCGTGCTCATCGACGAGGGCGCATCGGTCGCGGGCGTGTTCACGCAGAATCGATTCTGCGCGGCGCCGGTGCAGGTCTGTCGCGAGCACCTGGCCCGCGGCGACATCCGCGCGATGGTGATCAACACCGGAAACGCCAACGCGGGAACGGGTGAAGACGGTCTGGTGCGTGCGCGCACGACGTGCATCGCGCTTGCGAGGAAGCTCTCGCTCGCACCGGAGCAGGTGCTGCCGTTTTCCACCGGCGTGATCATGGAGCCGCTGCCTGTCGAGCGCATCGAAGCGGGCCTGCCTGCTGCGATCGCGGACGCGAAGCCCGACAACTGGCTGCGCGCGGCCGAGGGCATCATGACGACCGACACCGTGGCAAAGGCGTTCAGCGCGCAGGTCGACATTGGTGGCGCGAAGGTCACGGTGACGGGGATCAGCAAGGGCGCGGGCATGATCCGGCCGAACATGGCGACGATGCTCGGCTTCGTCGCCACCGATGCATGCATCGACCAGCGCGTGATGCAACAGCTCGCGTTCGATTTGGCCGAGGGTTCGTTCAACCGAGTGACGGTCGACGGCGACACGTCGACGAACGATTCGTTCGTCGTCATCGCGACGAACCGTGCGAAGCATGCGACGGTCACATCGTTCGACACCGACGCCGGCCGCGCACTCAAGGCCGCGATGGTCGAAGTCGCGCGCAAGCTTGCGCAGGCGATCGTGCGTGACGGCGAAGGCGCGACGAAGTTCATCACAGTAAAGGTCGAGGGCGGCAAGACATCCGCGGAGTGCCGGCAGGTCGCGTACGCAATCGCGCATTCGCCGCTCGTGAAGACGGCGTTCTTCGCGAGCGACCCGAACCTGGGGCGCATCCTCGCCGCAGTGGGCTACGCAGGCATCACCGACCTCAACCAAACGAAGATCGACCTGCATCTCGACGACGTCCACGTGGCGGTGAGCGGGGGCCGCAACCCGTCGTACCGCGAAGAGGATGGCCAGCGCGTGATGAAGCAAAGCGAGATCACCGTGCGTGTCGGCCTCGGCCGCGGCGACGCGAGCGACACGGTGTGGACGTGCGATTTCTCGCACGAGTACGTGAGCATCAACGCCGACTACCGGTCGTGATGGCCGCGCGATGAACGAAAAATTCGAATACCTCCTCGACCGCGCGGCGCAGCTGCTCGAGCGCATCGAAGCGATCCTGCCGCATCCGCTGTCGGCGCCCGACTGGTCGCAATCGGTGGCGTGGCGATATTGCAAGCGCTCGTCGGGCCACGGCGTCCTCGAACCGGTGCGGCACATCGCGTCCATCGGCCTGGGCGACCTGAAGGAGATCGACCCGCAGAAGGAAAAAATCCAGCGCAACACCCTGCAGTTCGTCAACGGCCAGCCCGCGAACAACGTGCTGCTCACGGGCGCGCGCGGCACGGGCAAGTCGTCGCTGATCAAGGCGTGCCTGAACGAATACGCGCCGCGGGGCCTGCGCCTGATCGAGGTCGACAAGGCCGACATGGTCGACCTGCCCGACATCGTCGACGTCGTCGCGTCGCAGCGCGAGAGGTTCATCGTGTACTGCGATGACCTGAGTTTCGAGGAGGGCGAGCCGGGCTACAAGGCGCTGAAGTCGATCCTCGACGGCTCGGTCGCGGCGTCCACGCCGAACGTGCTGATCTACGCGACGAGCAACCGCAGGCACCTCCTTCCCGAGTACATGAAGGAGAACCTCACATACAAGCACACCGACGACGGCGAAGTGCATCCGGGTGAAGTGGTGGAAGAGAAGATCTCGCTGTCCGAGCGTTTCGGGCTGTGGGTGAGTTTCTATCCGTTCACGCAGGACGAATACCTCGCGATCGCCGCGCAGTGGCTCTCGTCGTTCGGCGTGAAGCAGGAGGCGATCGACGCTGCGCGGCCCGAGGCGCTGGTGTGGGCGCTCGAGCGCGGCTCGCGCAGCGGACGCGTCGCCTACCAATTCGCGCGCGACTATGCAGGACGAAATATTGGCCCCCACGCTCCGCACTTCGTGTCGTCGCTGCCCCCCGAGGGGGCTTCGGCCGCCTTGGGGCGGCCCGGCGGCGGCCGAGGCGCACCGTGACCGATCGCGTCCTCGTCGCGCATGGCGACCGCCCGCGCGAAGGCGGGCCCGACCGCAAGGAAGTCGAAGTCGCCGTCGGCGTGCTCGTGCGCGCCGACGGCGCATTCCTGCTCACGTCGCGCCCGCCGGGCAAGGTTTATGAAGGCTACTGGGAATTTCCAGGCGGCAAGGTGGAAGCCGGCGAAACGGTCGAAGAAGCATTGCGCCGCGAGTTGATCGAGGAGATCGGCCTCACGATCGGCGCGGTGCATCCGTGGCGCGTCGAACGGGTCGACTATCCGCACGCGCTCGTGCGGTTGAACTTCTGCAAGGTCTTCGAGTGGACCGGCGAGTTGCACATGCATGAAGGGCAGGACTGCTCGTGGGAGCAATTGCCCGTGCAGGTGAAGCCCGTGCTGCCGGGAACGGTGCCGGTGCTGCAGTGGTTCGCGCAGGAGCGCGCGTTCAGTGGGGCTACTTACTTCGAATGACGAAATGACGTCATGGCGCGCAGGCGCCGTCATTGACGCGAAGCGTCGGGGTCATCCGGCGAAGGCGGGTCATCCTCCGCAACGCGGAAGTGCTCGCTCGCCCACGCGCCGAAGTCGACGTTCCTGCACCGCTCCGAACAGAAAGGCCGCGAAGGATTCGAAGGCGCGTAGACACTTTCACCGCCGCATGCGGGGCAGCGGACGATGCGCGGTTTCGGCGTTTCCGCCATGCCTTCCCCTATGAGCAGAGCGTGAGCTCGAACTGCGCGTCGTCCGTGCTCGCCTGCAGCTTGTCGGGCGAATCCTGCTGCTTCATCATGCGCACCGAAATCATCAGGCGGTTGCCGCTGATCTCGGGCACGAGGCCGAGCGCGGGATCGAGCTTCAGGCGCAGGAGCTGGAACGTGCGTCCCTGCGGCAGGTTCTGCTGCAGCTGCCCGTGCGACGCGACGACTTTCTGCGCCGTGCCGGAATCGCGCAGGAGTTTCAGCAGCAGGTGGATCGATTCGGCGAGCGTGCCGAGCGACGACGCCCATTCCTCGAGGTCGCGCGAACGCACTTCCGCGTCGCGGTGCTGCCAGGCGTAGTACGAAGGCAGGTCGAATTCGCACGTGCCGCCGGGAATGCCGACGCGGCTGCGGATGCTCATCAGCCACTCGTTGTCGGTGAGCGGCTGGCCTGCCTTGCCCGGCGTCGTGTTCAGCGTGGAGAAATAGCGATCGAGCCGGCCGACGATGTCGTCGAGCACTTCCTCGCTGATCGCCGGGTTCCCGCGGTAGCCGTTGAGGATCTGCTTCTGCTTGTCGAGGTCCTTCATCACGTCCGATTTCAGGTCGGCGCGCGCGGCCACGTCCATCACTTCGAAGATGGTGGCGAGGGCGTAGTGGTGATCGATCGGGTGCGAACGCGGGACGAGCTCGCCGAGGCGGCGGAAGAGGTGCTCGAGGCGCAGGTAGGTGCGAATGCGTTCGTTGAAGGGATATTCGTAGAGGATCACGCGCGGCGGGCCTTCGTCGAAAGCGCGATCATAGCCCCAGTCGACGCGCTTCCTGTTCCACGATGTGTGCGAGTGCCTCGAGCGAAATGCCGTCGTTGCAGGTCACGATGTCGGCGGCGGCCAGGCGCAGCGCGCGCGGCGCCTGCGCCGCGATGATCGCCTGCACTTCGCCGGGCGCGAGGCCGCTGCGCTGCACGACGCGCGCGACCTGCGTGGCTTCAGGGCAGTCGACGACCCACACGCGGTCGACCTGCGCCCGCCAGCGGCCGGACTCGACCAGCAACGGAATGTCGAACACGATGCAGTGCGCGCCCGCGGCGCGCGCCGCTTCGACCTGCCGCGCACTTTCCGCGCCCACGAGCGGATGGATGATGGCCTCGAGCTGCTTGCGCGCGCCGGGGTCGGCATAGACGCGGTCGCGGATCCTCGCGCGATCGAGCGCGCCGTCTCCTGTGATGTACTCCGTGCCGAACGCCGCGCGGATCGCGTCGATCGCCGCGCCACCGGCGGCGGTCGTTGAACGGGAGATCGCGTCGGCATCGACGACCGCGGCGCCCAGCTTTTCGAGCATCGCGAGTACCGTGCTCTTGCCGCTGCCGATGCCGCCGGTGAGGCCGATGCGCAGCACGGCTACAACCGGTCGAACGGAAAGGCGAAGGCGAAGAACTCGTGGAAGCCCTGCGGCCCGAGCACGAGTGCGACGAGTCCCGTCGCGGCAAGGAACGGGCCGTACGAGATCTTCACTTGCAGGTTGGCAAGCCTGCCCGCGAGCACGAGCGCGATGCCGATGATCGAGCCGACGAGCGACGACAGCAGGATGATCGCCAAGAGGTAGTCGGCGCCGAACCACGCGCCCAGCGCGGCGAGCAACTTGAAATCGCCGTAGCCGAAGCCTTCCTTCCCGGTGAGGAACCTGTACGCGTGGAAGACGGCCCACAGCGAAAGCCAGCCGAACACCGCGCCCCATACCGCGGACGCCAGCGGCACGGGCGTCAACCTCAACACTGCCGCGATCAGGCCGAGCCACAGCAATGCATAGTTCAGCGTGTCGGGCAGCATCATCGTGTCGATGTCGATGAGGAACTGGCAGATCAGGATGCAGCTGAACGCGATCCAGAAAGCCGCGGTGACGCTCATGCCGAACCGGTAGACGCAGAACGCGAAGAAGCCAGCCGTCACCAGTTCGACCAGCGGATAGCGGACGCTGATGGGAGCCTTGCAGTTCGCGCACTTCGCGCGCAGCGCGAGCCAGCTCACGACGGGCACGTTCTGGTACCAGTGGATTGGCGCGCCGCAGTGCGGGCAACGGGAGCGGGGAGTGGACAGCGTCAAAGGAGGCAGCGCATCGACCTGCGCGACGCCCGCCGCTGCAGCGTCCGCGAGTTCCTTGGGCTGGGACGTTGCGGGACCGAACACGAGGCGCCAGATGCCCGGCACGCCTTCGGCCGGCGCGAGCTCGTCGAGGTAGCTGCGCAGGTACTCGCGATACATCATCTGCGGCAGGCGCCACACGACGACGTTGAGGAAACTGCCCACGAGCAGGCCGATGACGCCGGCGAGCGCGGCGTCCACTGCGGGCGAAACGATCATCCGGTGCGCGTGCTCAGACCACCTGGCCCAGCTTGAAGATCGGCAGGTACATCGACACGACGATGCCGCCGATCAAGCCGCCCAGGAACACGATGATGATCGGCTCCATCAGGCTCGAGAGGCCGGCGACCATGTCGTCGACTTCGGCTTCGTAGAAGTCGGCGGCCTTGCCGAGCATGTGGTCGATCGAGCCGGATTCCTCGCCGATCGCGCACATCTGCAGCACCATCGTCGGGAAGACGTTCGCGTTGGTCATCGCCACGGTGAGGCTCGTGCCGGTGGACACTTCCGTCTGGATCTTCTCCGTGGCCATCGCGTACACCGAGTTGCCCGACGCGCCGCCCACGGAATCGAGCGCTTCGACCAGCGGCACGCCGGCTGCGAACATCGTGGCCAGCGTGCGGGTCCAGCGGGCGATGACGGACTTGTACACGAGGTCGCCGAACACGGGGATCTTCAGCATCGCGCGGTCCATGAACATCTGGACCTTCTCGCTGCGCTTCCAGGCCTGCATGAAGAAGTACAGGCCGCCGCCGACGCCACCGAAGATCAGCCACCACCACTTGACGAAGATCTCGCTGCACGCGATGACGAACAGCGTGGGCGCGGGCAGGTCGGCGCCGAACGAGGTGAACACTTCCTTGAACGCCGGGATCACGAAGATCATGATCACCGCGACGACGACGAAGGCCACGACCACCACGGAGATGGGGTACATGAGCGCCGACTTGATCTTCGACTTGATCGCCTCCGTCTTTTCCATGTAGACGGCCAGCCGGTCGAGCAGCGCTTCCAGGATACCGGCCGTTTCGCCGGCCTCGACCAGGTTGCAGTACAGGTTGTCGAAGTAGAGCGGGTACTTGCGGAAAGCGGCCGACAGCGACGTGCCGGTCTCGACGTCGGTGCGCACGTCGTTCAGCAGTTTGGTGACGCTCGCATTGGCGTTGCCGCGGCCCACGATGTCGAACGACTGCAGCAGCGGGACGCCGGCCTTCATCATCGTGGCGAGCTGGCGCGTGAAGATGGCGATGTCCTTCGGCTTGATCTTCGCGCCGGAGCGCATGCGCCGCTTCTTGACCTTGGTGGGCGAGATGCCCTGGCGGCGCAACGCGGCCTGGACCTGGTTCTCGCCGGCCGCCCGCGTCTCGCCGCGGACCTGCTTGCCGTTGCGGTCCCGGCCTTCCCACTCGAAGACGAACTCGGTGACCTTCGTGACTGCGGCGGTTGCCATGCGTGTCTCCTGTTCTTTCAGGTGTTGGTGCAGCCCAGCACCTCTTCCAGCGACGTCACGCCCTGCCGGACCTTCCACAGGCCGGACTGGCGAAGCGTCTTGACGCCCTCGGCTTCGGCCTGCTTCGCGATGTCGAGCGCGCTGCCGTCGGCGAGGATGATCCGCTGGAGTTCTTCGGTGATCGGCATCACCTGGTAGATGCCGACGCGTCCCTTGTAGCCGTTGTTGCACATCGAGCAGCCCACCGGCTTGTACGGGGTCCACGTGCCGTCGACGTCTTCGTCCTTGAAGCCGGCATCGAGCAGCGTTTCGTGCGGGATGTCGTGCGGGGCCTTGCAGTTCTGGCACAGGCGCCGCGCGAGGCGCTGCGCGGTGATCAGGATGACGCTCGACGCGATGTTGAACGGCTGGATGCCCATGTTGCGCATCCGCGTGAGCGTGGTGGGCGCGTCGTTCGTGTGCAGCGTCGAGAGCACGAGGTGGCCCGTCTGCGCAGCCTTGATCGCGATGTCGGCGGTTTCGAGGTCGCGGATTTCGCCGACCATGATCACGTCCGGGTCCTGCCGCAGGAACGACTTGAGCGCGGCCGCGAACGTGAGGCCCGCCTTCTCGTTGACGTTGACCTGGTTCACGCCCGGCAGGTTGATTTCCGACGGGTCTTCGGCCGTCGAAATGTTCACGCCCGCCTTGTTCAGCATGTTCAGGCAGGTGTACAGCGACACCGTCTTGCCGGAGCCCGTGGGGCCCGTGACGAGGATCATGCCGTAGGGGCGCCCGATCGCTTCGACGAGGCGTTCCTTCTCTTCGGGCTCGTAGCCGAGCGCGTCGATGCCCAGCTTCGCGCTCGACGGATCGAGGATACGGATCACGATCTTCTCGCCGAAGAGCGTGGGCAGCGTGGAGACGCGGAAGTCGATCACCCGGTCGGGGCCGACCTTGAGCTTCATCTTGCCGTCCTGCGGCACGCGCTTCTCGCTGATGTCCATCCGCGAGATGACCTTGATGCGCGAAGCGAGCTTGTCCTTGATCGCGATCGGCGGCGATGCGATCTCGCGCAGTTCGCCGTCGATGCGGAAGCGCACGCGATACTGGTGCTCGTACGGCTCGAAGTGCAGGTCGGACGCGCGCATGGAGAACGCGTCGAGCAGCATCTTGTGCAGGAATTTGACGACGGGCGCGTCTTCGACTTCGGCGGTGGCGGCGTCCTTGTCGTCGTCGCCCGTCGCCTCCATCGTGGATTCGTCGAACTCGAAGTCGTCGCCGATGATGCTGTCCATCGCCTCGGTGGCGGTGGTGGCGTTGGTCTCCACCATCTTGGTCAGCTTGTCGTACTCGGCGATGATCCAGTCCACGCCCATCTGCGTGGAGAACTTGATCCGCTCGGCGGCCTGCGCGTCCGACGGGTCGGCCGTGGCGACGATGAGCCGGTTGTTGCGTTTCGACAGGACGACGACGCGGAACTGCTGGCAGACCTTGTTGTCGAGCAGGTTCTTCGGCAACCGCTGGATGTCGATCGCGTCGAGGTCGAGCAGCGGCGCGCCGAACGCCGACGACATGGTGTGCGCGAGATCGGACGCCGAGACGGCGCCGGAGCCCGTGAGCTCCTGGATGAAGCTCACGCGGTTGGCTTGCGCCTTGCGCGAGATGTCTTCCGCCGACTTCTGCCCGAGCTTGCCCGCCGAGATCAGCGCTCGCGCAAGGCCGGGCAACGCCATTTGCGGCTCAGCGGTGACGGGATCGACGGCGGCCATGAATTCAGTAAAAAGTCTCGACGGCAACAGCCCTCGCCCGGTGCAGGCGAAAGGGGTCCCGCCGATCATCGCTGATTGGCTAGCCCCTGTAAATCTCCTCAGCCTTGGGGAGGGTGGGGCAGTTGGAACAATGTCACGCGCGCACTTGTTACCAGATGCGCGCGCGCCGGCTCATCGAAACGGCCCGAGCGAAAACCGCGGGTGGTAGCTCGCGACGTTGCACAGCTCGATGTCGATGCCGCCCAGGTTGGTGAAGTCGCAGCGGGTGCGCGCCGTACCGGCGATGAAGCGATGCGTGCGCTCCTTGAAGCGGGACAGCTCCTCGAGCCGGGACAGGCGGGCCGCGAAGTCCGAGCCGCGTTTGCCATTGAGGGCGAGGAACCACTCGAGCAAGCGCCCGATCTCGGCGAGCGCCGCGCTCTTCGTCGCGTACTCGGGCAGGTCCGCCCACTGCAGGCTGTCCAGCAGGCGCCGCTGCGGCGCCGCAAGGTTGTCCGGGCCGTCGTCGTGCAGCGCCTGCGGGCCGCCCATGAGCGCCGTCATGAGCGTCTCGGGATGATTCACTTCGGCCTCCGGCGGCGGCTTCGGCACCGCGCCACGCCGGATCACCTGCGCGGCCGCGGCGATGTCGACGACGCCGAGCGGCAGGTCGAAGTGCGAATGGAATTGCTTTCCGGCGTGGTAGGACACCTCGACGAGCGACGACGCGTCGACGAGTTCATGGGCCGCCGCGTGGTCGGCTGCGATCACGGGGACGCCACCGTGCGCGGCCTCGATCAGCACGCGACCGAGCACTTCGAGGTTCGACGTCGAGAAGAACAGGAACCAGTCGAAGCCGCGCAGCACATCGCCCACCTGCGAATGCGGCACGGGCGGGTGATATTCGAAGAGGTCGCGCCGGCCGGTGCGTGCTTCGACCTGCGCCGCCACGAGTTCGCTCGCGCAGCTCGCCGAATGGATCGCGCCGACCGCGCGCAATTTGTAGCGGCCCGGCTCGCTGCGATTGAGGTCCACGAGCAGGTCGACGACCTGCGGGAAGTTCTTGTCCTCGGAGAGCCGGCCGAGATAGCCGAGCACGACGGGCCCCGCGCCGCTGCGCGGCGCGCGCGGCGGGGGCACGTCGCGCTCGTGCGCGGCGGCCAGCACGGGCTCGAAGAGATGGACGGGATGTTCGCGCAGGTGCGGGAACACGCGCCGGGTGAGTTCGCGCGAGTAGTGCGAGGTGGCCAGCAGCGCATCGCCTTCGCGCAGCAAGGGCCTGCACAGGCTTTCCTGCAGCAGGTAGCCGCTCCACAGCGCCGTCTTGATGTCGCGCACGATGCGAAACCGCAGGCCGAGTTTCTCGCGCAGCCAGTGGTAATAGTGGGCATGCGGCCCGACGTTGCATAGCACGCAGTCGATGTCGGCGAGCGTGGCGCGCGCGTGCGCATCGTCGCGCAGCAGCCGGTCGAAGTCGTGGAAACGCGCGTCGAGGCCCGACGGGGCGGCCGTGTCGAGGAGCCGGTTGATCTCGGAGTGCGCGAGGTTGACGCCGTCGCGCTGCGGCAGCGCGGGGTCGCTCTCGAAACGGTGGAGGCCGATGCGAACCGTCATGGCCTGTGGCGCGGCACGCCGTCGAAGTCCGGGGGCACGTCGACGTCCATCAGCGCGAGGAGCGTCGCGGGCATGTCTTCGATCGCCGCAACTGCGCTCGCGCGGCCCGGCTCCATGCCCGGCCCGCCGATCCACATCGTGTTCGTGACGATGCGCCCGTGCGCAGGGTGTGCGCCCGTACGGAAGAAGGGCAACGGACCAATCCGCCCGGCCATCGGCGAGTCGACGCAATCCACCGGACCTTCTTCCGCGAAGACGACGACGAGGTCGGCCGGCGTCTTCCCGGGGTCGCCGTCGAACGGGTCGTCGCGCACGCGCAGCACCTCGCGCACGAGCGGCCGGCGCGTGCGCGCATCGACCATGCCGGCGAGTCTTGCCGCCAGCTCGTCGCACGTCGCGATGAAGTCGCGCGGCTCGACGATCCCGGCCGATTCGCGTCCGCGGACGTTCACCCGGATGAACCCGTCCGACACCGTGGGCATCGCGAATGCCCGCATCTTGGGCCACGCGCGCCGGTACCAGTTCGCCGGGCACCATGCCATCGCATCGCCGCGCGCCGCCTGCCCGTCCGGCGATTCGAGATCGGCTTCGCCGTGTTCCGTCCGCAGCGCCCAGACCTCATGTTTCCAGTGGCGCGAGAAGTCGTGTCGCGGCGCCGGCACGGGCGCCGACGCATCACCCCCGGCGAGCGCGGCGCGGCCGAAGTTCCAGCGGTACAGCCATTCGGGGAGGAAAACGGCGCGCGCATTTTCGAGGCAGTCGGCCGCCATCTCGTCGAGGGTGCAGAAGACGGCGAATTCGTGCCCACCGGCTCGCAGCAGCGCGGCGACCGAATCGTCGATGGCGCGCATCACCTCGAGGACAGGATCGCGATCGCCGTCGTGCAGCGGGTCGAGCGGATGCGGCCGGCCGAGGTGCCACGCGACGTGGCCGAGCGAATGCATTTCGGAATAGGCCGCGATGAAGAGATCCCAATCGGTGCGCGCCATGAGGTCGAGCGCCGCGCGCGTGCGACGCTGAACGGACTCGACCTGTCCCTGCGCGTAGCGATGCAGCCCCGGCGTGTCGTACATGGTCGGCACGACGTGCGAGACCGCTTCGCGCTTCGAGAGGCGATTGAGCACGGTCATCGCGTCACCGAGCTTCGGGTCCGGCCCGTGCGCGGCGAGCAGCTCGTCGAAGAGCTCCGGCGGCTGCGAGCCCGGCATGCACTCGTTCAACTCGCTCGCGAACCCTGCGACCTGCAGCCCGTCGACGCCCTCCGAAAGAGGCGCCGTCAGGTCGAACGCGACGACGCGGCGTTGCGAACCGAGCGCGTAGAAGAGCGGCGCGCGCACGCCGTCGAAGATCGACGCTTCGTCGAAGCGGTAGGCCTGCGCGTCCCAGTGGTCGAGCCAATGGTCGAAGCGTTCGCGCGAACGCCCGGTGAGGAACGGGATCCAGCAATGCTCGTTGCTGAACATCTTGGCGGACTCGACGGTGACTTCGCGCGACCGTGCGCGCAACGCGGCGAGCGTGGGCAGGAGGCCCGCGTCGAGCCATCGCACGAGCTGGCCGTGCGTGGGCGAATCGAGCACGAGCGCGAGAACGCGCGGACCGGCGCTCATCGCGCGGCCTCGCGCAGGTGCGGCCGCGCCAGTTCGAGAGCTTCCTCGACGCGCTGCGCGCTTTGCGCGTCGAGCGTGGCGGAGCGTCGAACGACGAGGCTGGCAAGGCGATCGGACGGCAGCCCGTGATCGAGCACTTCCGCCGCCGTCATGACGCATGTCGCGCCATGGACACCGCGATCGAGCAGCAGGGAGCGTGCCGCCTCGAAGCCGTTCGAAAAGGGCATCGACAGGCGCCGCCCGGTTGTCCAGCAGCCCGAAGACGCCGAGACGCCGTCGCAGGCGTTCTCGCGCATCGCCGCCTTCAGTCCCGCTTCGTCCGGCACGTCGGCGTCGCCGGCGCATAGGACGAGGTGGACCGGCACGCGGCCGTCGCCTTCGACCGATTCGTGCAGCACCGTGGCGTAGACCTCCGGCGCCAGGTTGATGCCGATCTGCGGTTGCGCATTCATCTCGATGATCACGGCGCCGGTCTCGAACCACGACCGGGCGATGTCGGGCATCAACATGTCGACGCCGCACAGGTCGAGGTGGATCGCCTGCGTCGCGCGCACGGCGAGCGCGACGTTGTCCGGGTGCGCGTCCTCGACCGGCACGAGCGTCTGGATTCCGCCGGCGGAGATGTTGTTGCGCCGGCGCAGCGTGACAAAACGGCCGGCGGCGGGCACGTCGTCGACGGCAAGCCCCTGGTCGTGCAGCAGGTTCGCGGCTTCGTCGTCGACCTCGATCAGCTGCCGCCCCGTCTGGCGCAACACGCGCAGGAGGCGCGGCGTTGCCTGTTCGGCCGCCACGAGTTCGGCGACGCTGCGCACGCCGTCGCCCAGCACGCCGCCCGCCCGGCGGTGCAGGATCTTCACCACGCGGCCGTTGAGCACGGTGACGCGGTAGTCCTCGCCGAAGTGATGCTTCTCGACCAGGATGCGCTTCGAATGCGCGGTCGCGGCGCGGAAAGCGCGAACCACGGCATGCGCGTCGATGAGGCCCGCTTCCACGCCGCGGCCCTGTTCCTGGTCGTCCGGTTTCACGACGACCGGATAGCCGAGCCGGTCGGCAACGGCCGTTGCCTCGGCTTCGTCGTTCACGAAGTGGTGGTCGGGCACGGGAATGCCGTGCAGACGGAGCATCTGCGAGGTGCGGGCTTTCAATCGCGCGTTCGCGGTGCCGAAGGCGGGCGTGCGGTCGGTGATCGTGCTTGCGAACCATCGCGCGCGCGCCCCCTGGCCGAACACGAACGTGTCGAGCCGCACGGGCCGGAACGGAATCCCCGCGGCGTGCGCCGCATTGAGCAGGTGGAAGTTGTTGATGCCGGGGAGCGCGTGCTTGCGCAGGTGTTCGAGGCACGCTTCGAACTCGGGCAGCAATGCCCCGGCCTCCGCTCCTTCGACGACTTGCGCCGCAGCGAGGCGGGCCCAGCGGAAGGCCGTCGCCGCCGGGTCGGCGACGTAGAGCGGGATGGCGATGTCGAACGAACGGGCGCCGTCGCTTTCGGTTCGCGATGAGCGCACATGGCCCGGCACGAACACGGGCACGCGCTGCTGGCGTTGCGCGGCGGACTGGAGGAAGAGGACGCGGTCGAGCAGGCCCAGGGCGCTGTCATCGGGCCTTGGCGGCAGGTCGTGCTGCTGGTCGACAAGCGACGCGAAGACCGAATCGAAGTGCGTGAAATCGAAGCCCGGCGGCATCGTGACTTCGACCCGCGCGCACAGGGCGCCGTTGGCCAGCCCGTACGCGGCGCCGGGACGGGCGAGCCACTTGGTGGTGAGCCGAAGCCCGGGCTTTCGTGTCGGCGTGGGATCCATGCTGCCGGCTGGTCCGAAGAAAAACTGGTCGGGGTGAGAGGATTCGAACCTCCGGCCTCTACGTCCCGAACGTAGCGCTCTACCAGGCTAAGCTACACCCCGTCTGCGGACTGGTGGCGTCCAACCCGCGAAGGCGGCGACACTGCAGCAGTTGAGCCGTCCATTGTAGCAAACCTTCAAATGCATGAACGCACGCTCGGCGAGCCGGGCCTCCACGACATCTACCTCGCGCCGCACTCGGACGACGCGTGCTTCTCGCTCGGGCACCTCGCGAAGTCGCGCGGACGCGGCACGCTGCTGACCGTGTTCGCGCAGTCGACGTACGTGGCCGGGGGCGGTGCTTCCGACGCGAAGGCGACGGCTCGCGTGACGAGGCTTCGCATGATCGAGGATGCGCGCTTCGCGCAGGCGTGCGGGCTCGAACCGCAATGGCTGCGCTTTGCGGATGCGCAGGCGCGAGGCGATGACCCGTTCGCCACGGCCGGTGCGCCGCAAGCGATGCAGAAGGTCCGCGACGCAGTGCTGCGGTTCCTTTCGTCCTCGACGCTGGGCCTGGCGCTCGAGCGGAAGCCGTGGCTCTTCTGTCCGGCGGGAATCGGCGGGCACGTCGACCACGTCGCGCTGGCGTGGCTGGTCAGCCGTCGCTGGCGCGCGCTCTCGGCGCGTTTCCGGATCGCGTTCTATGAGGACCTGCACTACGCATCGAACGCCAAGAGGCGTGACGCGGGCGTCGCACGACTGCATGCCATGCTGCCGAAGGCTTCGTGGTCGCGCATCGAAGTGCCGATGAGTGCACGCGATGCGCAAGAGAAGCTGCGCCTGGTGCGGCTCTACGGCTCGCAGCTCGAGCCGAAGCTGGACCGCATCGACGCGTTCACGCCGGCCACCGGGCCGGACGCCGCGCCTCACGAGGCGCTGTGGCTGCCCATGCCCGAACTGCACCACCGGGAGGGATAGGACTCCATCGCTTCGCGCAGCAGCGCCGTCTGCACCGAATCGTCCTGCAGCGATTCGCGATACAGCGAATCGGGCTGGTTCTGCCGGATCGGCTGCGCGAACGCATCGCCGCGCCGCACGGCGATCCGGGGCACTTCCTGCCGCACGGCGTCGATCATCAGGTGCAGGTCGGACATGTTCGCGTGCTGCCAGCTGCGGTGCTCGAGCGCGATCGCGCTCGAATGGAAAGCGAGCGTACCCGTGCCCAGTTCGTCAACGCACACGTCGTAGTCGAGCCCCAGGCGGAAGGCGAAGAGCCGCCTGTTCTTCACGTACGAGGCGCAAGGCATCTCATAGATGGCCGCGTGCAGCCCGACGAGCGCCCGGTGGCGATGGCGCCGGATCGCCGCCGTCAGCACGGCGACATGGTCGGGCGCGTAAACGATGTCGTCGTCGAACCCGAAGAAGAGGCACGGGTCCGTGTGCTGGTCGAGCGCTGCGAACTTGCCGGAGGAGCCCAGGGAAGGGGCGCCGGGCCGGGGCAACTCGCATACGACGTTCGGCAGCGCCGCAAGGTCGGGCGGCACATGGTCGTATTTGTCGAGGTAGAGGTAGAGACGGTCGACCTGGGGCAGGATGGCGGGCAGCGCGCGCCTGAGCGAAGCCGCCCGGCTGGGCATCGTCGCCAATCCGCCGATGCGCGGCAACAGCGCCGCGGGCAGCCGAAGTTCGGCAAGCTGCTGCGGGTTCAATTGCGCCGCTGCAGCAGTTGCGAGGCGAGCTCGAGCATGCCGCGGCTGTGCTCGTTGTCCGGGAGCAGGCTGGCCGCGTCGACCGCGCGCTGCGCCTCGGCTGCCGCTGCAGCGCGGGTGACTTCGAGCGCGCCGGTTTCGCGCACGATGGCGACGATGCGCGCGAGCTCGTCGGCGCCGCCCGACTCGATCGCATGGCGCACCAGCGCGCGCTGGTCCGGCGAGCCGCGTTGCATCGCCGCGATGAGCGGGAGCGTCGCCTTGCCCTCGCGCAGGTCGTCGCCGAGGTTCTTGCCCATCACCTCGGCCTCGCCGTCGTAGTCGAGCACGTCGTCGATCACCTGGAACGCGGTGCCCAGGGCCTGCCCGTAGGTGGCGCAGGCTTCTTCGACATCGTGCGGCGCCCCCGCGAGCACGGCGCCCAGGCGCGCGCTCGCCTCGAAGAGCTTCGCCGTCTTCGAGCGGATCACGCGCAGGTAGGCGGCTTCGTCGAGGTTCGCGTCGTGCATGTTCATCAACTGGAGGACTTCGCCCTCGGCGATGACGTTCGTCGCATCGGCGAGGATCTCCATGACGCGCGCCTGCTTCGCATCGAGCATCATCTGGAACGCCCGCGAGTACAGGAAGTCGCCGACCAGCACGCTGGCCGGGTTGCCGAAGCTTTCGTTGGCGGTGGCGCGGCCGCGGCGCAGGGTGGATTCGTCGACGACGTCGTCGTGCAGCAGCGTGGCGGTGTGGATGAACTCGACCACCGCGGCCAGGTTGAACCGCTGTTCGCTGCGGCAACCGAGCGCGCCGCATACGAGCAGCAGGAGGGCGGGGCGCAGCCGCTTGCCGCCCGCGCCGATGATGTATCGCGACACGACGCCCACCAGCGGCACGGCCGATTCGAGGCGGCGCGCGATGACGGCATCGACCTGTGCCATGTCGTCGGCGATCAGCGAAAGCACGGGGCCGGAACTGGGCGAGGAGGCGATCAAGGCGTTGGGAAGGCGCTGCGGCGGGGGATGCGCCCGATTATAGAAAGCAAGGTATTACCCGTTGGCCCGGGTCCTCACCTGCACTGTGAGTAATCACAAACTATGCTATAGTCGCGGGCTTGCCGGAAATCCGTCCGGCAACTTACGAAAAGTGAAACGTCCACGTTTCCCAAACCGATAGAGGTCAACATGTACGCGGTCATCAAGACCGGGGGCAAGCAGTATCGCGTTGCTTCCGGCGAAAAGATCAGAGTAGAACAGATTGCTGCGGACGTCGGCCAGGAGATCGTGATCGATCAGGTGCTCGCCGTCGGCAACGGCAGCGACATCAAGATCGGCGCGCCCCTGGTGTCGGGCGCCACCGTCACGGCGACGGTCGTCGCCCACGGCAAGCACGACAAGGTCCGCATCTTCAAGATGCGCCGCCGCAAGCACTACCAGAAGCGCCAGGGCCATCGCCAGCAGTTCACCGAACTGCAAATCGGCGCCATCGCCGGCTAAACCCAGGAGTTCAAAATGGCACAGAAAAAAGGCGGCGGCTCAACGCGAAACGGGCGGGATTCCCAGCCCAAGATGCTCGGCGTGAAGGCATTCGGCGGTGAGCTCATCACGGCCGGCGCGATCATCGTGCGCCAGCGCGGCACCAAGTTCCACCCCGGCACGAACGTCGGCGTCGGCAAGGACCACACGCTCTTCGCGCTGGTCGACGGCCACGTCGCGTTCAAGGTCAAGGGTGCGCTGAACAAGCAGACCGTGAGCGTCGTCCCGGCGTAAGCGACAGGTCTTCAGCACGAAGGCCCTGCATCCGCATGCAGGGCCTTTTTGTTTGGCCTCCATAAAATCACGACCATGAAATTCGTCGACGAAGCCTTCATCGACATCTCCGCGGGAGATGGCGGCAACGGCTGCGTGTCGTTCCGCCACGAGAAGTACAAGGAGTTCGGCGGACCCAACGGCGGCGACGGCGGCCGCGGCGGCCACGTGTTCGCGATCGCGGACCCGAACCTCAACACGCTCGTCGACTTCCGCTTCACCCGGCGCTTCGACGCGAAGCGCGGCGAGCACGGCATGGGTTCGGACATGTTCGGCGCGATGGGCGACGACATCGTCCTGAAGATGCCGGTGGGCACGATCATCACCGACGCGGAAACGGGCGAGGTGCTCTACGAGCTGCTGCAGCCCGGCGAGAAACTCATGATCGCCAAAGGCGGCGACGGCGGCTTCGGCAACATGCGCTTCAAGAGCGCGATCAACCGCGCGCCGCGCCAGAAGACGCCCGGCTGGCCGGGCGAGAAGAAGTCGCTGAAGCTCGAGCTCAAGGTGCTCGCGGATGTCGGCCTGCTGGGCATGCCCAACGCGGGCAAGTCGACGCTCATCGCCGCGATCTCCAACGCGCGTCCCAAGATCGCCGACTACCCGTTCACGACGCTGCATCCCAACCTGGGCGTCGTGCGCGTCGGGCCCGAGCAGAGCTTCGTGGTCGCCGACGTGCCGGGCCTGATCGAAGGCGCGGCGGAGGGTGCGGGCCTGGGCCACCAGTTCCTGCGCCACTTGCAGCGCACACGCCTGCTGCTGCACCTCGTCGACTTCGCGCCGTTCGACGAAGGCGTCGACCCCGTCGCGCAGGCCAAGGCGATCGTGAAAGAGCTGAAGAAGTACGACGACGCGCTGTACGAGAAGCCGCGCTGGATCGTGCTGAACAAGGTCGACATGGTCGACAGCGACGAACGCGCCGCGAAGGTCAAGGACTTCGTGAAGCGCATGAAATACAAGGGCCCGGTGTACGAGATCTCGGCGTTGACGCGCGAAGGCTGCGAGCAGCTCGTGCGCGACATCTACGCGCATATCCGCGCGCAGCAGGTCGCGGAACAGCCCCCGGTTGACGTCGACCCGCGATTCGCGCCGGAGTCCGGCGAATGACATCGCGCGTGATCGCCGATGCGCGCCGCATCGTCGTGAAGGTGGGATCGAGCCTCGTCACCAACGAAGGCCGCGGTCTCGACGAGCACGCGATCGGCGAGTGGTGCCGCCAGCTCGCCACACTGGCCAAGGATGGCCGCGAGGTGATCATGGTGTCGAGCGGCGCGATCGCCGAAGGCATGAAGCGCCTCGGCTGGACGACGCGTCCTCACGAGATCAACGAGTTGCAGGCCGCGGCTGCGGTGGGCCAGATGGGCCTGGCGCAGATGTACGAAACGAAGCTGCGCGAGAACGGCCTGGGCTCGGCGCAGGTGCTGCTCACGCACGCCGACCTCGCAGACCGCGAGCGCTACCTGAACGCGCGATCGACGCTGCTCACGCTGCTGCAGCTCGGTGTGCTGCCCGTGATCAACGAGAACGACACGGTCGTGAACGACGAGATCAAGTTCGGCGACAACGACACGCTCGGCGCGCTCGTCGCGAACCTCGTCGAAGCCGACGCGCTCGTGATCCTCACCGACCAGAAAGGGCTCTACACCGCCGACCCGCGCAAGGATCCGTCCGCCACCTTCGTGCAGGAAGCGCGCGCGGGCGATGCCGCGCTCGAAGAGATGGCCGGCGGCGTGGGTTCGTCGATCGGCAGCGGCGGCATGATCACGAAGATCCTCGCGGCCAAGCGCGCCGCGGGTTCGGGCGCGTCGACGGTCATCGCGTGGGGTCGCGAGCCCGATTGCCTGCTGCGCCTGGCGAACGGCGAAGCAATCGGCACCGTGCTCGTCGCGCCGACGCAGAAGTCACAGGCGCGCAAGCGCTGGATGGCCGACCACTTGCAGCTGCGCGGCGCCGTCACGGTGGACGAAGGCGCCGTCGCGAAGGTTCGTGCCGAAGGCAAGAGCCTGCTGCCGATCGGCATGGTCGCCGTCGAGGGCGAGTTTTCGCGGGGCGACGTCATCGCGGTGCGCGACGCGCAGGGCGCGGAGGTCGCGCGCGGCCTGGCGAACTATGCGAGCGCCGAAGCGCGCCTCCTGTGCCGCAAGCCGTCGAGCGAGATCGAGAAGCTGCTGGGCTACGTGGCCGAGCCCGAGATGATCCACCGCACGAACCTCGTCCTCACGCGCTGAAGCGCGGGAGGGTCAACGCGTTTCGTTGCGAAACCTGCGGTCGCCGCCGCCCGCGAGGTCGCGCGCGATCTGTTCCGCCGAAGTCCCCGGGCCCTGGCCCATACAGGCTCCATTGCGCGCGATGACGAGGCTGTGGCGCGACATGCCTTGTTCATGCAGGTCGCGCCACGGCGCGTCCTTCACCGTCGTCCAGCCGGAGCCGGGCGTGAACCGCGCGTGCACGCGCACCTTGCCGCTCGCGCAATGCACGCCTTCATAGATGCCATTCACCGCGCCCGACGTGCTGGACGCGACGACGACGTAGTTCACGACGCCGTTCGCGCCGATGACGATCGATTTCGGATCGACGCCGAACCGCAGCTGCGAACCGGGCATCTCGATGCCGATGAGCCCCTCGATGCGCAGCGCGGGCGGCGGTGGCGCATCCGATTCGTGCCAGTCGGGCGCGGCAGGGTCGGTGAAGATCTGGGCGTGCGAAGCCGTTGCGGCCAGCGCGAGTGCGCAGGCCGCCGCGCGCAACAACTCAAGGCGCATGCTTGGTTCCGGGAAGGGTGGCCGCCGCGTTGAGGGCCGACTGCGGGTCGGGTTCGAACGTTGCGCCCGGGGGCAGCTCGAAACCGGGACCCGCAGGCGGCTCGTGGCCCGCGTCGTGGTTTTCGTGGTCGCGCGCGCGCATGCCGCTGCGCAGGTAGCGGTTGCGATGGTCGTGCCGCGGCAGGAAGCGCGCGAGCTCCGTCAGCGCCATCTCGTACACGCCGCGCTTGAACTCGACGACGACGTCGAGCGGAACCCAGTACTCGTTCCAGCGCCACGCGTCGAACTCGGGATGGTTCGTTGCGCGCAGGTTCAGGTTCCAGTCGTGGCCGAGCAGCTGCAGCAAGTACCAGATCTGCTTCTGGCCCTTGTAGTGGCCGCGCGCATCGCGGCGGATGTACCGGTCCGGCACCTCGTAGCGCAACCAGTCGCGGGTACGGGCAACGATGCGCACGTGTTCGGGCGCGAGCCCGACCTCTTCATGCAGTTCGCGGAACATCGCCTGTTCGGGTGTCTCCCCGCGGTCGATGCCTCCTTGCGGAAACTGCCAGCTGTGCGTGCGTATCCGTTTGCCCCAGAAAACCTGGTTCTTCTGGTTGAGCAGGATGATGCCGACGTTGGGCCGAAAGCCGTCCCGGTCAAGCATAATCAAACCCCAAATTTTTAAACTGAGTTCATTATGCACGGGGCCCTGCGGCCCGGCTATAGGCTCAGCTTTCGTTCTATACGACCCGGACGACCGGGCTCCCTCCCCGATGAAAGCCTCCCAGTTCCTCGTTTCCACCCTGAAGGAAGCGCCCGCTGACGCCGAAGTGGCCAGCCACAAGCTCATGATGCGCGCGGGCATGATCAAGAAGCTCGGCGCGGGCATCTACACGTGGATGCCGATGGGCTTGAAGGTGCTGCGCAAGATCGAGGGCATCGTGCGCGAAGAGATGGACCGCGCGGGCGCCGTCGAACTGCTGATGCCCGTGATCCAGCCCGCCGAGTACTGGCAGGAAACGGGACGCTGGGACAAGATGGGCCCGGAGCTCCTTCGCATCAAGGACCGCCACGACCGCGACTTCATCGTGCAGCCCACGAGCGAGGAAGTGGTGACCGACATCGCGCGCCAGGAACTGCGCAGCTACAAGCAGCTGCCCCGCAACCTCTATCACATCCAGACCAAATTCCGCGATGAACGCCGTCCGCGCTTCGGCGTGATGCGAAGCCGGGAATTCATCATGAAGGATGCGTACAGCTTCTTTCCAGCACAGTGGGATCCGAAGCTTGGAATTCACGTGACTTGAAGTCGCG
>JADMIO011053059.1_pt1 | contig 80214 bp, 88 predicted proteins | sample 8958161 | NCBI WGS metagenome assembly JADMIO01 (sample SAMN16585339, study PRJNA669376) | soil metagenome | isolation source: Crop rotation soil | place: USA: Cullars Rotation, Alabama | collected 2011 | reverse complement strand
GCCGCGACTTCAAGTCACGTGAATTCCAAGCTTCGGATCCCACTGTGCTGGAAAGAGGGCTCGTCGAAAATCGTGAAGTACAGCACGTTCAGCCCGGCCAGCATCATCAAGGCCAGCTTCCAGTGATACACGGTGTTGGTGGTGTACTGATCGTAGGCAGCCACGAAGAAGAACATCCCCGTGATCAGGTTGATGCCGAATCCCAAAACTGCCCAAGGCAGCAACCGGTGCAGCGCCTTAAAGGAAATACCTTTGATGACCCCCAGCATCCGCAGATCCACAAAGGTCGCGATGCCGAACAGCAGGCACAGCCCGATGAAGTGCAGCGTCTCGCACGTCGCCCACACCCAGGTTTTCGCGATCACGAACGCTCCCACCGCGCGACCCAGCGGCAGCTCTCCTTCGATCTGGGCAACCTGGGCTTGTAAGGCTTCACGGATCTCAGGATGCCGGATCTCGCCGCCGATGTTCGCCGCCTGAGCCATCAGCCCGAACGTAATCGCAGATAACAGGGCGACTATAGCCAGCACGGCGCCCGGGAAGCGTCCCGCCCGCCGGAACTTCCACAATCCCAGCCAGGCGAACGCGCCGGTGAACTCCATGAACAGGAACGCCAGCAGCGCCGCGCCTTCGTGCTTCTCAATCAGGGCTTTGGATACTCCCGGATCGGTGCAGGGAGCCTTAGGCTGTCCCTTGCAGATCATCTCCTGCGCCGCGTTTCCGCTCATGTACGTGGGAAGCGTGATCAGCGCGATCCCCAGAAACACTACAAGACTCGCGCGCTTCAGGTCGTTGCTCTTCGCCATCAGTCCGACCAGGAACAAGCCGATCCCGATGATCGTGCCGATGGTCGGGAAGTGATTCAGCAGAAGATGAATATGGGCAAGGTTCATACGTGACTCTGGATGCGCACGTCAGGCTCGACAGGTGATTCCCGGGCTATTTCGACGTGCAAGCCGACGGGCTCCACTTGGATCCATCCGGTTCTTTCTTGAAGTGGGTGCTGGTAAGGAAGTCCTGCGTCAGATTCTGCGGATCGTTCACGATAGTGCTGACGATCAGCAAAGTTTCGCCGTCCGGTTCCGTGACCTTGTCGAAATTCTCCGTCAGCACGGTATTGGCGCTGTACGGCACGCCGTTCTTGCGCAGATATCCGGGCTTCATGCGAGTGGTGACCACGTGCAGCGAACCCGGACGAACGGGTTGGGGACCGGCTTTGGCCGCCTCCGGACCGCCCGTGAGCCCGGCGCCGCCTCCCGGCAATCCGAACACGCCACGTCCGCCCCGGCCCAGACCTTCCCAAGAAGCGACCGAATAGCCCTGGTATCCGGCATCGCCCGAAGCCGGCGGTGTGCCGCCGAAGTGCAGCAGGCGGGTCTGCGTGCCTGCGTCAAAATCGATCTTGAGGGTGTTATCGTCCTGCCAGTCGATGTGCATCCGCCCAGGCACGCGCACGATGGCGGGCGCTCCGTAGGATTTGCACTGCTCGCCCGCGGCTTCGTCCTTGGCCGGATCCCAGTTGTTCGCCGCCTGCTTCCCTTGGTTATTGAGTGGCACGCTGGCGAAGTCGCCCTTGGCCGGAGTCACCATGCGATACAGCCAGTCTTCGGTCACAAGGGAAACCCAGTAGCCGGTGAGGTCGATGGGAGCCTGCGCGCGAGGCGTTACGGGGGCTGCCGGAGCTCCGCCTCGGCCACCGCCGCCGCCCTTACCCTGGCCGCCGCCACCGCCGCCGCCCTGCGCGAAAATGTACACCGGTATCGTGAGGGAAAGGAATAGCGCCATCACCGACAGCCATGGTCTTGCGTGTGTCTGCTTCATGTTTTCTTCCCTCGCGACTTGGAGACGTAGAAGTCTAGTTGAAGGTCTGGTTGCCGACCGGCCAGGTCCATCCGTCCGACGGCCTGGTGATGCTGCGCATCCGCAGCCGATAATCCTCGGCGTTGCGGCCCGGGCTTCCGACCACCTTCACCTTGTCGCCGACCTTCAGCGATCCGGTGCGTACGCCCTGCTGCGCGAGCTGCCCGGCGGCGCCCCACTCGATGGACCAGCGAATCGGCTCGCCCGTCTTGGGATCCTTCTTGCTAGCGTCTTCCACGTGCACGAACGAGTGCGGATTCCGCACCAGGAAAGCCACCAGCGTGCCCTCGATCGTGACCGGCGGGGCATCCTCGAGGTATGTACCCGCGAAGGAATGGTGCGCCGACATGGGCGTGGCGACAAACATGAGACCCGCCGCCGCTGCGATGATCGCAAGCTTCGTTTTCATCTTGATAACCCCCTCGATTTCAATTCCAACTAATCCAGCCGAAAGCTATTTTTTCGCCGACAGACTCTTATACACCGCCTCGACAAACCCGTCCGTCGATCCTGGACCCGAGGCCGCGGCCCACCGTCCATCATATTCAAAAGTCGGTTTCGCTTCCTTCACCTGCGCCAGCGTTTTACCCTGCTTGATCAGGTTCTGCACGCGATCGCGCACAATGGTCACCATGTCGCGATACTCCAGAACGTCGTGCTCATCCGTCAGCCGCCCATGGCCGGGGATCACGTAGGTGCCGCCTTCCTGCTCATGTTTGGGAATGGTGATATCGAGTACCGTGTTCAGGGCCTTGATCACTCCCTGAATATTTCCGCCCTTATCCACGTCGATCACCGGATAGCTGTTCATGTTGAAGATGTCGCCGGTAGAGATCACGTCGGAGCGGCGGAAGAAGACCATGCTGTCGCCGTTGGTGTGCGCAGCCGGTTCGAACATCACGATCACCGGCTCTTCATTGAAGAAAATTTCCTTCTGTCCTTGAAAATATGTCGTGGTCGGGAGCTTGTCGGCATTGGTAACGGCCTTGCCTTCGGCCGCATCGCTCATGGTGCGCAGCACGTTCTCATGCGCGACGATGGTCGCTCCGTTATCGAACGCCACCGCGCCCAGGTTCCCGCCGATCACTGGCGCTCCCGCCCTGGAGATTTTGGCGTTGCCGTCGGTGTGATCCATATCGGCGCTGGTGTTGACCACGTAGCGGATCGGCTTGCTGGTCAGCTTACGAATCTCGGCCACGATCTTGTCCGACACTTCCTCATATTGCGTGTCCACCACCAGGGCGCCCGAATCGCCGACCTGCACCGTGGTGTTGCCGCCCGGCCCCACGATCATGTAGACGTTCCCCTGAACTTTAAGGGTATGGACTTCCGCATTTGCCCAAGCCGGATTCGGTGGCCTGGTGGCTGCTGGGGTCGGAGCCGGCGCGCCGCCCTGTTTGCCGCCGCCTTTCCCCTTGCCTTGCGCGTGGGCGATATCCGCCGGTCCGAACAGCATCAATGCTGCCGCTACAGTCGCCGATACAGCCAGCAGGACTTTCGGCATGGTTCGACGCGTTCTCATTTGACAGCGCTCTTGAGCTTCTTCATGTATTCCGGATACATCGTTTCCGCGCCGCCCAAAGCTGCATCCACCGGGATGTGATACTTATCCGCGAACTCATGCTCGAACGGATTCTGGCCGGGCATAAAGCTGGGCACTTTCGTGAGGTCCGCGTTGGGAAGTTCCTCGACGTACTCGCAAGGCCAGAGCCAGTTCCCGCCGGAATTGGTGTTCAGCACGTAGTCTTCGCTTTTGATCAAGGGCTCCGTCAAGTACACCGGATCTGTAACGACGCTTACGTGCGTCAAGTGGTTATCATGCCGGATGAAATGTTCCACCAGCGTAATCTTGTCGCTGGACGGGATGCCGTTGCGCCGGTGCCAGCCTTGTTTGATGTGCGTGGTGTACACCGTCAGGATGTTGCCTTCCCACTTGCCGGTGGAAAATCCCATCCAGGTGTGCGCCGCATACTCCGGAGGGTGCGGGCGGCCGTCCATATAGATGGTGCGATTCTGCTCGTACGTGCTGGTATATTGCCGGATCGCGATCAGGTCCTGCGTCTGCGGATCGCGCTCTTCCCAGATGCGAAGCGCCAGCGGCCCGCGATAAATGTAGGCAGCGGTGTGAACCTGGCATTGATGCTCGGGAAGTCCGAGCCGGTCGGGATCCCAGCTCAAAGCCCATTGCCGGGCTTGCGCGTTGATCGGAATGCCCAGATAATCCACCAGTTCGGGGCCGGGAATGCGCTCCGGCTGATCCTCGAGATACTGAGGATTCCAGGTGCCTGAGAGATCCACCTGGGCGAATACCGGGCTGGTCATCAGAACTGTGCTGAAAAGAATAAGAGAACGGAGAACGAGGGAACCTGAGAAATTGGCACGCGCGACGACGCCCACACTACCTCCAGCGAACCTTGATGAATCGGTACACAGTAGCACTACCATTCTATCGTAGTCAAGTTCCGTGCTTTCAGCGCGGTGGATACAGTACTCGATCCCAAATTTGACGCCATTTTGCCGCTCGGAGGGGTAACCTTATTCCTGCCTCGCTAGAATTTTCAGCGGGAACGGGACACGATCGGGCGCATCGTGCGTTGCAAAATACGAAGATCTCGGAAATGCCAAGCGCGTGCTCAGGCAGCAGCCCAACTGGCGACTTCGCGCGGGGGTTTAGAGGTTCCGAGCAAAGAAGCCCGGCCGAGAGTATCCTGAAGGCGATGGAAGTTCATTTCAAGCCTGACTTGCAAGCCAAGCTCGATGAGCTTGCGACGGCAACTGGTCGGCCAACCGACGAATTGGTTGAGGATGTCGTGGCTGGATATTTCGACGAACTGGCCCGGACGAGGGACGTGCTCGACAGCCGCTATGACGACCTGAAAAGCGGCAGAGTGAAACTTATCGACGGCGAGGAAGCCTTTGCCCAACTGAAGGCCAACTCCGAAGCGCAGCGCAACCGCCAAAGATGAGCAGCGGTTACGGGCTTCATCCGGAAGCCTTCGCTGACGTCGAGGACATTCGAGCCTACATCGCGAAGGACAGTCCAGATGCAGCGGACCGGGTCATGTCGGAGATCTTTGAGGCCATTCGTAGGCTAGTGCCTTTCCCTCACCACGGCCATCGGCGCCCGGACCTCACATCACGGCCCCTGCGCTTTATCTTGGTTCGCGAATACCTGCTCGCCTACGCGCCGGATGTGAAGCCTTTATGGGTTGTCGCGGTGATCCACGGTCGCCGCAGCCCTCGCGTGATGGCCGAGATACTGAGAGGCAGGGAATAAATTTCCTTCGTCGTCCCGCCGTCTACTCCGGCTTCAATACCACTACACTGAGCGGAGGCAAAGTAACCCGACCGCTCGCCGGCTGGCCGTGCGACGCCTTATCCTCCGCCTGCACCCATCCGCCGTTCCCCATGTTGCTGCCGCCGAACATGCCGGCGTCGCTGTTGAACACCTCGCGGTATCCGCATAGCCGGGGAAGACCGATCCGGTAGCCCGTCCGCGGTACCGGCGTGAAGTTGCAGCAGAACACCAAAAAGTTCTCGCGATCCTGCGCATAGCGCGCGAAAATGATCACGCTCGCTTCGGCGTCCCGGAAATCGATCCACTCAAACCCGCGGAAATCGTCATCCACTTGATACAGCGCGGGCTCGGTACGATACAACCGATTCAGCTCCCGCACCATGGTCTGGAGCTTGTGGTGCACCGGAAACTGCAGCAACCACCACGGGAGCCCTTCCGCGTGATTCCATTCCGCCGTCTGCCCGAACTCCGAACCCATGAACAGCAGCTTCTTCCCCGGATGCCCGAACATGTAACCCAGAAACGCCCGTACGTTGGCAAAGCGCTGCCACTCATCGCCCGGCATCTTCGAAATCAGCGAGCCCTTGCCGTGCACCACCTCGTCATGCGAAATCGGCAGCAGGAAATTCTCGGTGAATGCGTACAGCATGCTGAACGTGATGTTGTTTTGATGGAATTTCCGGAAGACGGGCTCCTTCGAAAAATAATCCAGCATGTCGTGCATCCAGCCCATGTTCCACTTCATGGTGAAGCCCAGGCCGTTGAGGTACGTGGGTTTCGAAACGCCGCCCCAGGCCGTCGATTCCTCGGCGACCGTGATCGCCCCAGGAACCTGATGCGCGAGCTCATTGAAGCGCCGCAGGAAATCGATCGCCTCCAGGTTCTCGCGACCGCCGTAGCGGTTGGGAATCCAGTCGCCAGCCGTGCGCGAATAATCCAGGTAGAGCATCGATGCCACCGCGTCCACGCGCAGCCCGTCGATGTGAAACTCCTTCAGCCAGTACAGCGCGTTCGACAGTAGAAACTCGCGGACCTCGTTGCGCCCGTAGTTGAAGATGAGCGTGCCCCAGTCGCGATGCTCGCCAAGCCGGGGATCCTCGTGCTCGAAAAGCGCGGTGCCGTCGAAGCGAGCTAGGCCATGCGGATCCTTCGGAAAATGGCCGGGAACCCAATCGAGAATCACGCCCAAACCGGCCTGATGACACCGGTCGACGAAATACCGGAAATCGTCGGGCGTTCCAAAGCGCGAAGTGGGAGCGTAATAGCCGGTCACCTGGTAGCCCCACGATCCCGAAAAAGGATGCTCCATAATCGGCAGCAATTCCAGGTGCGTGAAGCCGTTCTCGACCGCGTAGGCTGGCAGCTTTTCCGCGAGTTCGCGATACGTAAGCCACTCGTTCAGCGGTCCGCGCAGCCACGATTCCAGATGCACTTCGTACATCGACACTGGCTCGCGCAGCCAGTTCTTTTGCGCGCGCTGCTCCATCCAGGCCGCATCGCCCCACGAGTAATTCGTAAGCGGCCAGACGATCGACGCGGTCTTCGGAGGCACCTCGGCGAAGAACCCGTATGGATCGCTGTGATCCTGCTCATGGCCGCTGGGCGTCATCACCGAATACTTGTAGTGCGCTCCCGCCTCGAGCCCGGGGAGAAAAATCTCCCACAGCCCTCCATCGCGCAAGCGCATCGGATGCCGCGTTCGATCCCAATTGTTGTGATCGCCCGTGACGCTCACCACTTCGGCGTTCGGAGCCCACACAGCGAAGCGAACTCCCTCCACGCCTTCGCAGGTAACCGCGTGCGCGCCCAGCGTGCGGTAGCTTTCGTAGTTCGTACCCTCGCCATGCAAGTGCAGTTCGAAAGGTGTCAGCAGGGGAGGGAAGCGGTAGGGATCATCCAAGTCCACCGATTCGCCCGAGTAGAGGATGATCCGAATACGGTAATCCGTGGCGTCCGACTTCGCGACAAAAAGCCCCGCCGGATGCACGCGCTTCATCGGGATAATCTCGTCGCCGGCAACCACCGAGGCTTCTTTCGCCTGCGGCAGCCAGGCGCGGATCTGGCCTTTGTGCGGACCCAGGTAAGAGAAAGGATCGCGATGGCGGCCTTGTACGATCAGCTCAGTTTGAGCTGCGGACATTTGTCATGTGTTCCCTGGCCGTTATTATTACAGGAATGGCGCACGTTGCAGTAAAGACAGCGGAGCTTCATCTGCATCTGGAGGGCGCCGTCGAGCGCGAGACGTTGAAAGAACTGGATCCGTCGCTCACGGACGACGACCTCCGCACCGCGCTCACTTCTTCCGACTTTGCGGGATTCATCCAGAGCTACGTTTGGGTGAATCGCAAGCTGCGCGGGCCCGCGGACTACGCGCTGATCGCTCGGCGCCTCTTCGAGCGGCTGGCATCGCAGAACATCTCCTACGCGGAGGTTACGGTATCCGCCGGAGTGATTCTGTGGAAGAAACAGGACCTCGCCGCGATCTTCGACGCGCTGGCGAATGAAGCCGCGCGCAGCCCGATTCCGATTCGCTGGATCCTCGATGCGACGCGCCAGTGGGGAGCGGAAGCCGCCGCTCCTGTGTTCGACTTCGCGGCCGACCACATCAAGGACGGCGTCGTCGCGATCGGGATTGGCGGCATCGAAGCGGAAGGTCCGGCTCTCTGGTATCGGGATCTGTATGCGAAGGCACGCGATCGCGGGTTGCACCTTCTCTGCCATGCGGGCGAGACGACCGACGCCCAGAGCATCTGGGATGCGCTGGAGATCGGGTCGGAACGCATTGGTCACGGCATCCGCGCGATTCATGATGTAAAACTGCTAAAGCAGCTTCGGGACCAGAACATCCCTCTCGAGGTCTGCATCTCCAGCAACGTGCGCACGGGCGCCGTGGCGTCGCTCGCCGATCACCCGGTACGAAAGCTGTTCGACGCCGGGGTGCCGATCATCCTCAACACGGACGATCCCGCGCTCTTCGAGTGCACGCTCGAATCCGAGTACGATATGGCCGCGCGGGCTTTCGGATTCACGGAAGCCGAACTGAGCGAGATCGCCGCCAACAGCCTTAAGTACGCGTTCGCTCTGCCTGCAGGGATTTGACGGTCGCCTCAAGCTCAGCGACGCGGCGCGCCAACTCGTCGATCAACTGGCCTTCCGGGTCGGGAAGGTTCCCGTGCTCCAGAGCATCGGTCGGATATAAGCCGCTGACGACGCGTCCAGGAATCCCAACTACCGTTGACTGATCCGGCACAGGATGAACCACCACCGATCCCGCGCCGACCTTCGAATAATCACCGATGCGGATGTTGCCGAGGATCTTTGCGCCGGTGCCGACCACCACGCCGTTGCCGATCGTCGGATGCCGCTTGCCGGTCTGCTTGCCAGTGCCGCCCAGGGTCACGCCTTGGTAAAGAAGCACGTCATCGCCGATTTCCGCCGTCTCGCCGATCACCACGCCCATCCCGTGATCGATGAAGAAGCGCCTGCCGATGGTCGCGCCGGGATGGATCTCAATGCCGGTCAACGTCCGCGAGAGCTGGCTGACCATGCGGGCCGGTGTGTACCAGCCGCCGCGATACAAACGATGCGCCACGCGATGCAACAGCACGGAATGGAACCCCGGGTAGCACAGGACGATTTCGAGCACGCTCCGCGCGGCCGGATCGCGCTTAAATACGGTATCGATCTGCTCTCGAATCGTCTTGAACACGTTACTGAACAGCCCCGTAACAGTATTATCCTGGAGTGGTGCGTCTAACGTTAGTCGTCCCTATGGTTTCGGCCATCCTGATGGTCGGCGGTTGCTCTTCGCCCGCGCCCCAGCCCGCCGCGAAACAGGCACTCCCGGAGAACACGGGACCGGCCAGTACCAGCAGCAAGCATCCACTGGCGAAGTACATCGAGTTGAACGGATTTCGGCTCGTTGAATCCAAGCCGGGCGAGCTGGAAGTGAAATTCGTGGCGGTGAATCACTCCGAAGCCGACCTGGGCGATCTTGAGCTGAACGTGCGCCTCAGAACCACAGCCGCGAAGCCTGAAGATCCACCGGTGGCGGAGTTTAAGGCCAAGGTGCCCTCGCTGGGGCCGCTCGAGATCCGCGATACGAGCGCCAAAGTTGCCACGAAGATGCGGATCTACGAGCTGCCGGACTGGCAGTTCATGCGTGCGGACTTCGATATCACGTCACCTGCTCCCTGACAGGCGACCAGATCGCCTGTCCTACAACATGACTGAGCGTCTCTATTATCAGGATTGCTATCTTCGCGAGTTCCGTGCGCGCGTCGTTGAAACCGCCGGCGACCGCGTGTATCTCGACCGCACGGCCTTCTATCCGACCTCCGGAGGACAGCCCTTTGATCTAGGCTCCCTGGGCGGCGTGGCCGTCCGCGACGTGATCGACGAGGAAGATCGCATCGCGCACGTCATGGAGTCGCCACTGTCGGCCGGAGAGGTCGAGGGCAAAGTCGACTGGTCTCGCCGCTACGACCACATGCAACAGCACACCGGTCAGCATCTGCTCTCCGCCGTGCTCGAAGAGCTGTTTCAGATCCGCACGGTCAGCTTTCACTTGGGCGCCGATGCTTCGACAATAGATGTCGACGCTCCCGCACTCACCGCGGAACAACTGGAACGCACCGAGGAACGCTGCACCGAAGTGATCGCGGAAGCCCGTCCCGTCGTCATCACCTTCGAAGAAGCCTCGTCCTCGCTTGATCTGCGCAAAGCCTCGGAGCGAACGGGCACTCTGCGGATCGTCAGCATTCAGAACCTGGATCGCAGCGCCTGCGGAGGAACGCACGTAAGAACGTCGGCGGAGATTGGCCTTGTCCTGACGGGCAAGACGGAGAAGATTCGCGGGATCACGCGGCTGGAGTTCGTCTGCGGCAACCGTGCACTCCGCAGAGCCCGTGCCGACTACCGCCTCCTCGCTGCTATTGGCCGGACTCTGTCTGTTCCGCCCGAACAGGGTCCCGAACTGATCGCCGGGCTGATCGAGAAGAACAAGACGCTCGAGAAGACCACGCAGCGTCTGGCGACCGAGCTCGCGCGGCGGGAAGGGAAAGAGTTGTACCTCGCCGCAACACCCGACGCGGACGGAATCCGTCGCCTTACCCAGCGCGGTGGGATCGATGATGCGATGCGCGCCCGCGCCCAAGCCTACGTAGCAGGCGAGAAGGCTGTGTTTCTGGCGATCAGCGATCAGCCCCCGGCGCTGCTGCTGGCGGCCTCCGCCGATTCGGGAATCCACGCGGGCGATCGCATGAAAGCCGCTGTGGCGGCGGTAAAGGGCCGCGGAGGCGGCAATGCGCAACTGGGCCAGGGAAGTGTTCCGGACTCCGCGGCGCTCACAGCCGCGGAGGCTTTGCTACGCTGAAGCTTATGGTTGAAAATTCCCGACGCTTTGAAGCCGGGCCCGATCCGTTCGGCCGCACCTGGGAGGTGGAATTCCGCTGGCTCCAGACCGGCATCTCCATTCGCCATGCCGACACGGTGGACGTAAAGTTCCTTCTGTGGACGGAAGGCGAAGAGAAGCAGGAGAAGGTGATCGCATTGCCGCATCCGCTTCTTTTAAAACTTAGCGCGGAAACGGGACACGCCCTTACGGATCCATGGTGCATGCGGCTAGCCGCGCGCCATTTGAAGTACATGATCGAGTCGGGTGAGGATCTGGAGAAAACGCTGGTTACTCTGTCCATGCCGGCCATGCAGCGAGTGGCTGGGGATTTGCAGCCTGCCTGAGCCGTTTCGGAGTCCTGCGGCGGCCGTCTGCGTGGTAAAACAAAACTCATAAGACGATGCAAACGCGAACGAGGGGAGATCGGAAATGATCCACTGTCCGCTGTGTAATGCGGCCATTGATGTAGATGAGGAAGAACTGGACGAAGGCGATTCTCTCATCTGCGAAGAGTGCGGTAAAAACCTCAATGTAAGCGGCGTGTCTCCGCTGGAGCTGACTCCGGACGATGAAGACGATGACGACGACGATGATGAGGACGACGACGGAGACTACGACGACTACGACGAGGACGACGAGGACGAAGACGAGGATGAGGAGGAGGTCTAAATCCACTCTCGTCCTGCTTTTCCCAGCGCTGTGCCTGACGCAGTTGTTACTGGACGCGCAAGGCAAACGGAAGGCCGGGCCCGAGGCCGTAATCGCCGGGACCGTTTTTCGCGATCCAGGATTCGCGCAGCCTGGCGCATCCGTGGTGCTGGCGCTCAAGAACTCGCCCTCGAAGAAACTGCAGCACCAAATCAGCTCTCCCCGCGGTGAATTCGCCTTTCGGGTCCCCGCCGGAGCCAATGCTTACGTGCTAACTGCTACATTAAAAGGGTTTCAGACCGCTCGCCAAGAGATTGAAATTCAAGGCGAAGAGCAGATCAATGCAACCCTGCTTCTGGTTCCCGAATCTAAGCAGAAGGGGAGATAACCGCCATGCAACGCATTTCACGCACCGGCTTTACAAGGATTCTGCTGGTGACCGCGCTGGCGGTAACCTGCATCCAGCTTCTGCCCGCCCAGAAGAACAAAGAGAAAGACGATCCCACCGTCCGCAGTCTGCAGGGGCAAGTGAATGACCCCGACGATAAGCCTGTATCTGGCGCCGTGGTTCAGTTGAAAGACACGAAAACCCTCCAGGTTCGTTCCTTCATCACCCAGGCGGATGGCAGCTATCGTTTCTCCGGTTTGCGCGCCGATACCGATTACGAGGTCAAAGCCGATTACAACGGCATGAGCAGTGACAACCGGCGGCTGAGCAATTTCGATACTCGTAAGATCGCCACGGTCATTTTGAAGCTGAACAAGAAATAAACGGATGTCCCGGCGGCTGCTCGCTTACGCGGCTCTCCTTCCCGCCGTCTTTCTTTCAAACATCGTCGCGCAAGACATCGTCATCGAGCATGCGACTGTCATAGACGGAACGGGTGCGCCGCCGCGCAAGAACGTGACCGTTGCGATCACTGACGGACGCATCCTTTCCATAGGCGCGAACGTCAAGCCCGCGCCTGGGGCCACGGTCGTCGACGCTACGGGCCAGTTCCTGATCCCCGGTTTGTGGGACATGCACTTCCATCTGGATCCGCAAGGAAGCAGCCTGCATACGCTGGCCGCCAACGGCATCACCGGTATTCGCGAGATGTATTCGCGGATCCCGATCGCCACTCTCCAGCAGTGGCGCGCGCGTGCGGAGAATCCACGGATCGCCGCTCCGGGATTTCTGGACGGGCCGCTCATGCAGGTGTCCGATTTAACGCCCGACGCCTACGCTGTCGGGACAGCCGATGAGGCACGTCTGGCGGTCGCGCTGCTCGCAACACGCGGTCCGGATTTTTTCAAGGTTTATAACAGCCTTCCGCGCGAAGCCTACTTCGCAATCGCCGAGGAGGCCAAGCGGCGAGGGATTCCCTTCGCCGGTCATGTGCCCGAGGCGGTCAGCCCATTGGAAGCGTCGGAGGCAGGCCAACGCAGCCAGGAGCATCTGATCAACATTCTTCTCGCATGTTCCACGCGCGAGGAACAACTTCGTACCCAGCGGATCGCCACGATGAACGATCCGGCTATTTCTCCCGTGGAGCGCGCGCTGCAGTTGGGCTTTCCCGATCCGCAGGGCCTGTTCGATACTTATGACGACGCGAAAGCCGCGGCTCTGTTCAAGACGTTCGTGAAAAATGGCACCTGGCAAACGCCGACTCTGGCGCTGTTGCAGAGCTTCGTGGCGGATCGGGCTCGCGCTCGGCGAACGGTCTACATGCAGGACCTGCCGCCGGATGCGTTCGACCTGTGGATGGTCCGCATCCAGGCACTGTTTGGGCGATATAAGAAGCTGGTTCGCGACATGCATGCCGCCGGCGTCGAATTTCTGGCGGGCACTGATACGAGTCCCAACAATCCCGTGCCCACGGGAACAGGTTTGCATGATGAGCTTGCGCTACTGGTCGAATCGGGTTTCACGCCGATGGAGGCGCTGCAAACAGCGACGCGCAATCCGGCGCGCTATTTCGGCACGTTGAAGGATATGGGCACCATCGAAACGGGCAAGCTGGCAGACATGGTTCTGCTATATGCCGATCCGCTGGAGGACATCCGCAATACGAAGAAGATCAGTCTGGTGATCCTGCGCGGCCGTTTTGTGCAGTAGTGGGGCAGCTTGTCACGAGCACTGTGGGACAGGCAACTCTGTCCACTCCCAGGCTCGCGCGCGAGTCCAAAAGTATTCGGGAGGGGACAGAGCAGCCTGTCCCCTAGTGAGGAACTAGTCTCCGCAGCGTTCGACCTGCACCAAGCAGTTGTAGAACGTCGGGCCGCCGCCCATGTCGGTGAGACGATCGGAGGTGAGCGCGTTCGCGTTGCGGCCGTCGGGGGAGCGCTTCAGCCAGCGCGTGGAAGGCGAGCGAACGACTCCGGCTTGCACCATGCCATCCACATTCGCCTTGAGCAGAAGGCTTCCGCGATCATTAAACACTCGCACGCGATCGCCAGAGCGGATCTCGCGCGGCCCCGCATCCGAAGGATGAAGATGCAGAATCGACGTGTCGTCGTCGACTCCCGGGCGATTTCCAAACGTCGAGTTCATGCTGTCGTCGTTCTTCGAAGAAACCAACTCCAGCGGATACTTGCCGCGAAGAGCTGTATCGCCATGGCGCGATTCCACCGGCGGCGTGTATTCGAGCGTCTCTGCCCCGAATTCGCATTTGCCCGAGGGATGTCCGAAGCCGCCTTGCGCGAAGGGCAGGAATGGCTGGTCGGCGGGCGCGATATTCAGACGGACGAAATGCTCGCGATCCAGGCGCTCCAGCGTGATCCCATCCAGAAATGGATGCCCCGAGCTTAAAAGCGTCCGGATCATATCGTCTTCGGTGTCGCGGAAGCAGGCGTCGTCGAAACCCATGCGCAGCGCGAGCGCTCGGAACGTTTCCACATTCGACCGTGCCTCACCCGGCGCCGGCAGGGCGGGCCGAGCCAGAGGCATGTAGTGATGCCCGTAGGCGAAGTAGATGTCGGTGTGCTCCAGGAACGTCGTCGCCGGCAGCAGAATATCGGCGTAGTCGGCCGTGTCGGTCTGGAACTGCTCGAGGACCACGGTGAACAGACCCTCGCGCCGCAAGCCGCGCAGGACAACGTTCTGATCCGGCGCAACCGCCGCGGGATTCGAGTTGTACACCACCATCGCCTTGACGGGCGGGTTATCCAGCTCGGTCAGGGCTTTGCCGAGCAGGCTCATATTCACCATTCGAGCCTCGCGTCCCAGGGACGAGCGATTCTGTAACTCTGGCATCTCAAGGCCCGCGCGGTTGAACTGGAACGCCTGCGACGTGGAAAGCTGCAATCCTCCGCCGGCCTCGCGCCAGGATCCGACCAGCGCCGGAAGAGCCGCGATAGCCCGTACCGCCGCTCCGCCTTGCTCGCTGCGTTGCACCCCGTAGTTCAGGCGAATCGCCGCTGGACGCGTGGTGGCATAGTCTCGCGCCAGTTGGACGATATCCGCGGCGGCAATGCCGGTAAGAGCGGCCACTCGCTCGGGCGGATAATTCTTGACGCGCTCTCGCAGCGCGTCGAAACCGTTCGTGTAAAGATCCACGTAATCGGCGTCATGAAGTTTTTCGCCGATGATCACTTGCATCAGGCCTAGCGCGAGCGCGAGATCGCTGCCTGGATTGATGGCGAGGTGCTGATCGGCCAGTGCCGCGGTGCGCGTGCGAATGGGATCGATCACCACCAGCTTCGCGCCGTTGCGACGTGCCTCCACGATGAACGGCCACAGATGGATATTCGCGCCATGGATATTGGCGCCCCAAGCGATGATCAACTTGGACAAGCGGAACTGTTCCGGCTCGGTCGCGTAGCGATTGCCGTTGATGGCCGTGAGGCCAGCCCCGCCCGCCGACGCGCAAATGGTCCGATCGAGGCGCGATGCTCCCAGGCGATGGAAGAACCTACGATCCATGCCGGCGCCGTTGAGCATCCCCAGCGTGCCGCCGTAGCTATAGGGCAGAATCGCTTCGGGTCCATGCTCGCGCGCTATCGCGCCCAGCTTTTCAGCAATAGTATCGAGAGCTTCGTCCCAGGAGATCCGCAAGAACCGACCCTCGCTTTTGGCGCCGATGCGTTTTTGCGGATAGAGCAGACGATCGGGCGAGTATTCGCGCTCCAGATACTGCGCGACTTTGCCGCAGAGAAATCCTTGAGTGACTGGATGGCTGGGGTCGCCGCGCAGCCGGGTGGCCCGGCCGTTTTCCACCTGCACCAGCATGGAGCAGCAATCCGGGCAGTCCAGTGCGCAGACCGAATGCACGGTTTCCATACTTAAGAATAACGCGGTTGCTACGGGAGATTCGTGCGCAGGAAGTCGGCCAGCCGGTAACTGGCGAGGGCGACCTGGCGCTGCGCGACTCGTTCCGCGGTGGCGTGGTAATCGTGGGGCAGAGGAGTGCCGGTATTCTTATCGGTGCTGATTTTCAACTTGCCTTTGCGATACACCCTGGAAACCGCGAGGTCGAAGCCCTGGTGCGTCCATTTTTCGATCTGCGATTCGGCGGGTGCCTTGCGGGAACCGGGCCCCCGCTCATTCTCGATTTTTGTGGCGAGCGTCCGGGCCGGATCGTAGCGGTCATCGGTTAGTAAGATGCCGTCCCAGTAGGCATGCAGATTTTGGGTCATCGGAGTTGAGGGATCCGGCTGAATGAAGAAAAGATTGCCGCCTTGATCGCCTTTCGGGAACTGCGTCGTGAAGAGGGACACGTCGTGCAGGGGCTGGTGCGAATCGCCCATGAGATGGAAGATCCAGCACAGGGCCACGGCCTTCTGATCGTCTGCGGCCGCACTCTTTATGATCGCCAGGTTCTGCTGAAACGCTGCGACCATATTTTCGCTGGGCGGATCGGGCGCCGGGACGGAATCGGGCTGTCCTTTCGGCTTGTAGGGATAGTCGATGTAGTGCCACACCGGATGGTCGAAAGCTTTGTCGCCACGGATATCATCCGGCCAGCGTGGGGCGAGCATGAACAGCATCCGTTCCTGGTCTTGGTCGCTCATGCCGGTGAGTTGCGGTTTCCAGCGCGATTCGTACTGCGGATGCTGCCTGAGAATCGCCACGACGCGGGCGATGGTCCCGGGACTGTTCTTTTGGAGCGAGTCGAAGGCGATCGCGCCTGTCACCATGTGCCCGGCGCGGTTCCATGCCGGACTGGGTCCGACCGTGAGGAAGCCGGCTAGGGCGATGGTAAGCAGCTTGCGGGGCATGTGAAACCATCTTTACACTCTTGCATTTTCCCTTTTGTTCGCCTACAATGGCCCCATGGCTCTCACCAAACGCCAGAAGGAATTCCTGGATTTCCTAGCGGGCTTCCTGGAAAAGAATGGCTACTGCCCGAGCTATGAAGAGATCGCCGATGGGCTTAGCTTGGCTTCGCTGGCTACGGTGCACAAGCACATCCTTGCGCTCGAATCCAAGCATTACTTAAAGCGAGGCTTTAACCAGAGCCGGTCGCTCGAAATCGCCAGCAAGTACTACGACGAGCAGCGCCAGCACCGCCAGGCGCCGCCTTCGCTCGAGCTGCCCCTGCTGGGGCGCATCGCAGCGGGTGTTCCGGTAGAATCGCTCGCCGGAAATGACACCGTGAGTTTCGCCGACTTCACCGCCGATCCCAACACGTATGCCTTGCAGGTCCGCGGCGAGTCGATGGTCGAAGATCACATCTGCGACGGGGATTACGTCCTGGTCGAGCGCGCTGCTACTGCTCGGGATGGGGAGATCGTGGTGGCGCTGGTGGATGGGTCGGAAACCACTCTGAAGCGCTTCTACAAGGAACCTGGCGACCGCGTGCGCCTGCAGCCCGCCAACGCGTCGATGAAGCCGATCTATGTCCCGGCGTCGTCGGTGGCGATCCAGGGAAAAGTTCTCGCCGTCCTGCGGCGGTACTAAGCCCGCTCCTCGAGGTGTTTGAGGCGGGCGTCCAGCACTTCTTCCACACGATGGAGTTCGGATCGCCAGACGTCTTTCATTTCATCGAACCGCCGGTCGACTTGGTTAAACCGTTGGTCCACCTGGTCGAAGCGCATATCGATGTAGCGCCGCATATCATCGAAACGGGCGTTAACGCTGTTGTTCATGTCGCCCAAACGGGCGTTGTTGATCAGGATCCCGATCAGGACCGTGATCATGGTCGGCGCGGCGGCCAGCGCAATCGCGAGTAGCTGCGAATCAGTCATGCGACCTAGTTCCAGAATAGCCGGTTTTCTCTCAGGTTTTTTCGCGGTAGCCTGAAAGTCTGTCGCCCCTACGAACCACGCCGCTGAACGCGATTCATCGCCGCCTGGGCGCGAAGATGATCGACTTCGGTGGCTGGGACATGCCCGTCCAATACGCGAGCCTCCTCGAGGAACACCACGCCGTACGCCAGCGCGTCGGCTTGTTCGATGTCAGCCACATGGGCGATATCGAAATCCGTGGCCCGGAAGCTCTGCGGCTGGTGAATTATGTCGCCACGAATGATGCCGCACGCCTTAAGCCCGGGCAGGCGCAATACTCCGGGCTGCTCTATGAACACGGGGGACTCGTCGACGATATTCTGGTCCACAAGATTGCGGACGAACACTACTTCCTGTGCGTGAACGCATCCAACCAGGACAAGGACTACCAGCACATCGTCGCGCATAATCAGTTCGACGCGACGGTCGAAAACGCCGGACCGCGCTATGCGCAGTTAGCTGTCCAGGGTCCGCGCGCGCTCGAAACTTTGCAGAAGCTGACGACGGTTCCGCTGGCCCCCATCGGCTACTATCATTTTGTGGATAACGCGGTGAGCGGCGCACCGGCTCGGATCGCGCGTACCGGTTACACCGGCGAGGATGGCTTCGAAATCTATCTTCCGCCCGCCGATGCTCCGCGTGTCTGGGATGAGATCCTAGAGGCCGGCGCCGAATTCGGGATCAAGCCGTGCGGTCTGGGCGCGCGCAATACGCTCCGGCTGGAAGCTGCAATGGCTCTTTACGATCACGAGATTCATGCGTCGATCACTCCGTGGGAAGCTGGTTTGAGCTGGATCGTCAAAATGGACAAAGGCGATTTTCTTGGACGTCGTGCGTTAGCGATGCAGAAAGATCGCGGCGTGACGCGCAAGCTTGCCGGATTTGAGATGAAAGGCCGCGGGATCGGCCGCGACAGCTACGAAGTGTGTAGCGATAATGTTGGAGCGGGCTGGGTGACCAGCGGAGGGCCGTCTCCCACTCTAAACAAGAACATCGGTTTGTGTTACCTGCCGACGACGCAGGCCGAGCCCGGCCGCTCAATTCAAGTTATGGTTCGCGGCCAGGCGGTGGATGCGGTGACGGTGCCGACTCCGTTCTACAAAAGGACGAAATAACAAATGGACCCAGAAAATCTCCGCTACACGAAAGAGCACGAGTGGGTGCGCGTCGAAGGGGATACCGGCATCATCGGCATCACATCGCACGCCCAGAGCGAATTGGGGGATATCGTGTACGTGGATCTTCCCAAAGCCGGCGCCGTGGTCCAGCAGGGCAAGACCATCGGCTCGGTGGAATCCGTCAAAGCCGTGAGCGACATTTTCACTCCGGTTTCCGGCGAAGTGCTCGAAGTAAACGGCTTACTGACCGATTCGCCCGAAACTCTCAACAAAGATCCGTACGGCGCGGGATGGCTTGTTAAAATCAAGTTGTCGGATCCAGGCGAGTCCGCCAAGCTCCTCACGGCGGCCGAATACCAAGCTTTCGTCGGAACGGAATCGTCCTAATTGCGCTACTTACCGAAGTCTGATATCGAGCGCCGCCAGATGCTCGAAACTATCGGTGCGTCCACGCTCGAAGAGCTGTATGCCCATCTGCCGGAAGAGGTGCGCTTTCGCGGCGCGCTGAATATTCCAGCGGGCAAGAGCGAATACGAAATCGTCGATTATTTCCGCGAGCGCGGGCTGGAAAACACTCACGCGCATGCGAACTTTCTGGGCGCAGGGGTGTATCATCACTACCGTCCGGTGCTGGTGGATGCGGTCGTCTCGCGCGGCGAGTTCCTGACCTCCTACACGCCGTATCAGGCCGAGATATCGCAGGGCACCCTGACCGCGATTTTCGAGTTCCAGACCATGATCTGCCAGTTGACCGGCATGGATGTGGCCAACGCGTCGATGTATGACGGATCCACCGCTGTTCCCGAAGCCGCCATGATGGCCATGCGGATCACCGGGCGGGACGGGATCGCGGTGGCTCGGACCGTGCACCCCGAATATCGCGAAGTGCTGGGAACCTATACGCGCCACCAGAGTACTTCGGTGACGGAGTTCGAGTACGATCCCGAGACCGGCCAGGTGGATCTGGAATCGCTGGACCAGGCGCTCAGCGAAAAGACCGCCGCGGTGATCATCCAGTCGCCGAACTTTTTCGGCGTGGTGGAGAACGCCAAGCAGGTTGCTGAGCTGGCCCATGCCAAGGGCGCACTGCTGGTCTTCGTATTCGCCGAAGCTGTATCGCTGGGTTTATTGGAGCCGCCGCGCGATGCCGATATCGTCGCGGGCGAGCTGCAGAGCTTCGCCATCGCGCCGAGCTACGGCGGTCCGTTCGCCGGCATCATCGCGTGCAAGGAAAAGTACGTTCGTCAGTTGCCCGGCCGGCTTGTGGGCGAGACGAAGGATGCCAACGGCAATCGGGCTTTCTGCCTGACGCTCGCCACGCGCGAGCAGCACATCCGCCGCGAGAAGGCTACGTCGAATATCTGCACCAATCAGGCCTTGATCGCGTTGATGGCGACGGTCTTCATGGCGCTGTACGGCAAAGAAGGACTGCGCGAGCTGGCCGAGCAGAATCTGGCCAAGGCGCACTACTTGGGCGAGAGGCTGTGGCGCAGATTCAACGGGCCGTACTTCAACGAATTCGTGGCGGCCACGGGAGTGCAGTCTCCCGAAGAGATCAACAAACGCCTGCTGAGTTTTCAGATCGTCGGCGGGCTGCCGCTCGATCGCTTCTATCCCGAACTTGGTAACAGTCTGCTGCTTTGCTGCACGGAAATGGCCAGCCGCGCCGATATGGATGCCGTGGCGGAGGCGTTCGGAGCATGATTAAGAAGGTTCGGCAGCATCCCAGCCAGAACGAGTCTCTCCTGTTCGAAACGAGCTCGCCCGGCAAGGCCGGCTATCAGCTTCCCGAGCTTGATGTTCCCCCTGTGGATGCACGAGACGCGCTGGGTGCGCAGAACGTCCGCCAGGAGATCGCGGACTTTCCCGAAGTCAGCGAAGTGGATGTGATCCGCCACTTCACGCGTCTCTCCACCTGGAACTACGCGATCGATCTGGGCCTGTATCCGCTGGGTTCGTGCACCATGAAGTACAACCCGCGCGTGAACGAAGCCGTGGCGCGCACCGAAGGACTGATGTGGATCCATCCCTATCAGCCCGACGCGCTTTCGCAAGGCGCGTTCGCGATTATGGCCGAGCTTGAACGGGTGCTGGCCGAGATCACCGGCATGGATGCCGTGACGCTCCAGCCGGCCGCGGGCGCACACGGCGAACTGACCGGGATCTTACTTGTCCGCGCGGCGCTAGAAGCTCAGGGGAATGCGCGCAAGAAGGTCATTGTTCCCGATTCGGCGCACGGAACGAATCCCGCCACCGTGCGGATGGCAGGCTATGAAGTGATCAACGTCGCTTCGAATGATCGTGGGATGCTCGACGCCGAAGCACTGGCCCGCATGGTCGATGAAAACATTGCGGCGATCATGATCACGAATCCCAACACTCTGGGGGTGTTCGAGCAACATATCGCCCAGGTCGCGGGGATTATGCATTCCAAAGGCGCCCTGGTGTACATGGACGGCGCCAACATGAACGCGCTCGCGGGCATCTCACGTCCGGGCGACTACGGCGTTGATCTGATGCACCTCAATCTGCACAAGACCTTTTCGACGCCGCATGGCGGAGGAGGGCCGGGGTCAGGCCCCGTGGCCGTGAAGAAAGCGCTGGAGCCGTTTCTGCCCCTTCCCCGGTTGCGGCATGCGCCTACGGGTTGGTCCTGGAATTATGACCGTCCCCAGTCGATAGGGCGGGTGCGAGCTTTCTACGGGAATTTCGGAGTTCTGGTGCGTGCGCTCGCGTACATTATGGCGCACGGCGGCGACGGGTTAAAGCGCGCCACGCAGGATGCGCTGCTCAACGCGATTTATTTGCGCAAGTTGCTCGAGTCCCATTACGAGATCGCCTATCACGCGCCGAGCATGCACGAATGCGTGTTCCGGCATCCTTCAAACGGCGCGATCGCCAAGCGCCTGATCGACTACGGATTCCATCCCTACACGGTGAGCTTCCCGCTGATCGTGCATGGCGCGATGATGATCGAACCTACGGAGACGGAGAGCAAGCAGGAACTCGATCTGTTTGCGGATGCGCTGGTCTCCATCGCCCAGGAGCTGAAAGAGAGCCCCGAACTGGTGTCCACGGCGCCGCATTCAACGCGCACGACGAAGGTTGATGAGGTTGCAGCGGCGCGAAAACCGATTTTGAAGTGGAGCCGCTAGGGCCGGGCTATTGGCCGCCGGCTTTCCGGTAGGCGTCGACCACTTTCTTCACGTACCAGCGAGTCTCGTTGTACGGCGGGACGCCCTGGTACTTGTCGACGGCGCCCTCGCCGGCGTTGTAGGCTGCCAGTGCTTTCACGACATCGCCGTCGTACTTAAGGAGCAGCTCGCGCAAGAGCCGCGTGCCGGCGTCGATGTTCTGGGCCATATCGTGCGGATCGGCGCCTAGCGTCTTGGCGGTTCCCGGCATCAGTTGCATGACGCCGAGCGCGCCTTTTGGAGAAACGGCATCGGGCCGGAATCCCGATTCGACCTGAGCTACGCTCTCGACGAATTCCGGGGGAAGTCCGGACCGCCGCGCGGCCGCGCGAATCATCTCTTTCGGGCCGATCTCTTTCGGACCGACGGCTGCCGGTCCCACCGGTTCAGGCTGAACCGCTGGTTGAGTCACTGCAGCGACCGGTTCCGGCGCCACCAGTTCTTCCTCTTCGAATCCGGATACCAGCTTGGAGGGGACCTCGGTGACACCGCCGCCGTAGTACAGGCGGATCCGGTCGCCGGACTGCTCATGCCGGTCCGCGCGCAGCTTCAGTCCGCTGGAAAAAACCACGTATTCGCCGCCGAATGCCGGAAGACCCGCTACAGCCAGAACCAGGACGCAGAATGCACACTTCATCTCTAAGACTCGAAAGAGATGACGCCGGCCAGGCGCCTGCCGTGCAATGTCATTTTGGAGCAAGTCCGAAGGCCACCATACCAAGTCCAACCAGGAACAAAACCACCATTCCTATTGCCAGCATGCGGACGCGGTCGCCTCCCCCGCGAAACTCCTGCCAGACGAGCAGGCCCCAGGCTACCGTCACCAGGAGCGCTCCGTTGTTCAGCGCGTACTGGACCAGGAAACTTGGGTGGAGATTCGGCGGGGCGTTTGCCACCATCAGACTTGTGAGTATGCCGGCTCCCCACAGAATTCCTCCGGCGATACCCATGATATGCTGCTTCCCACTCCCGGCCAGATATCCGGCCGGCATGCCAGCAGTGCTGCTCACCGGAAATGTGGTGAAGAACAGGACGAAGAACGGTGACGACAGGAGCGCGGCTACGGCAAGCAGCAGCACCGCCGGATAGGGCGCGATATTGCCCTCACCGATAGTTGCCTGACCCAGAACTTTCGGGAACGTACTCAATGCGATTCCACTGACCACCGACAAAATAATAACCAGGCCCGCACCCGCAGGTTTGGGGCGCTTCGTCTTCGCGCGAGGATCCGGGGTCAGAGCCTTTTGCGCCGCATCCCGGCGCACCCGCAGGAGCCGTGTGTAGGTTAACGCGGTGACAACAACCGACCCCACCAGCAGGGCCACGCCCATGAACGTCAACGGCGTGTTGGCTTGGGTGGTGTTGACGAAATCCCACACGCCGCCGATTGCCAGCGCGACGCCCAGGCTTAACGAAAACGCCACGCTCATGCCGGCGATCGACATCGCCGCCAGCAGCAACAGCAGCCCCAGATTCAGCACGACGCCGCTGCCCAACGCCCAGGCCATTTTCCGATAGCCGACTAATATCAGATTGTCGGAAACCGTGAGTTCCTGGGAACGTACCGAGCCCAGTGCCAAGGCTGCCACGCCCGCGCAAAGCAGAATGCCCAACACGAAATCGTAGTAGAAGTATTCAAAACGCCACTTGCCGGCCACCTTGAGGGTGTTCGCCCAGCTACCCAGGCACAGGAGGGCAACGATAGCCAGGACCCAGACTGCAATTTCTGTCGTCGGCAGAATCATGGATGATACGGAGATGGCGGTGCTTTAGTGCCCTTCGGCGGGCTGGGAGGTGTCGGCCTTGAGCGGGAAGTGCGCTCCGGCGGGGACCGGCACCAGCATCTGCTCCTTGCGATAAATCAGCGTGGAGGTGTTGTAGCTGGCGATCTCGAATCCGTGGCCATGGGTGATGGCGTCAGTGGGGCAGGCTTCCACGCAGAAGCCGCAAAAGATACAGCGGTTGTAATCGATGTTGTAGACCTTGGCGTAACGTTCGCCGCCGCTGATGCGGAGCTCGTTGGTATTCTCGGCGGCCTCGATATAGATGCACTCAGCCGGGCAGGCGGCCGCGCAAAGGAAGCAGGCCACGCACTTCTCCAGGCCGTTTTCGTCGCGCTGCAGCTCATGCACGCCGCGATAGCGTTCCTGAAATTTCGCCGGTGCTTCGGGATAGTCTTCCGTGAGGGTGGGATTCAGCATTTCCCGGAACGTCACCGACATTCCCTTGGCAATTGCCGCGGCTCCGCCCAATACTTCCGAGATTTTCGCCATGTATTTCCTTCTTTAAGTAGTGTATCGCAGGATGATGATCCTGCGAGATGGCAGAAGCGGCTGAACGTACTAGAGCCCTGCCCGTAACGGCAGGGGATCAGCATCGAAGCGTTATATCTCATGGCCCTGTGCTCCAATAGAAAGTCCGGATGCGACGGTCTGCCGTGTGGTTCTGGGTGTGCCTGACGGGAGCGATCCTGCTCTCGCGGCTGTGTCACGCGAACATCCTGTGGGCCGACGAGGATTACCATCTTGCCGCCGCGATCCAGTTGCTCCATGGCAAGATGCTGTATCGCGACGTGTGGTACGACAAGCCTCCGCTGAGCGCCTTAATCGCGATGCTGTTCGGCGCTTGGCCGGGTTGGCCGCTACGTATCGCAGGGACCGCGGTGATTGCGGCGTCGTGCGCCGTGGCGTTCCGTTTCGCATCGGATTTGTGGAGCAGGCGGGAAGGATATTGGGCGGCGGGGTTGCTCGCATTTTCGGCGATTTTCTACCTCTCGCCGGCGACGATTCCCCTGGAGCCAGACACGCTGATGATCCTGCCGCATCTCGCGGCGGTCTATTTGGCGTGGAAGCGAAGACCGCTGGCCGCCGGATTGGCCGCGGGTCTGGCGTTCGCGCTGAACATCAAAGGTCTCGCGGTTCTGCTGGTGTGCCTGATCTTCGCACCCGCCACGTGGCCGCTCATCATCGCAGGATTTCTGATCCCGAACGCGCTGCTCCTCGGATGGCTCGTCTCGCAGCATGCGTTCTCCGCTTATGTGGAGAGCGTCTGGCGATGGGGACTTTTATACGCCGGTGCGCCGCCGGGTGACGCCCCGGTGGAGCATGCGATCGTCCGCCTGGTGAACTGGTTCGGGTTTCACGCGGCTTTGGGACTGGCAGCCGTGTGGTATTTCGTGCGCTCGAAAGATGACGGCCCTCGTGCGCGGATCCTAGTGTGGGCCGCCGTCTCGCTGGGCGCTGCAGGCGTAGGCTGGCGATTCTCGCCGCACTATCTCAATCAACTGCTTCCGCCCCTGGCGATCGCGGGTGCACGCGGTCTTTTTGTACTGGCCGCGGAATCCCGTGCGCTGCGGCGGGCCGGTGCAGCAGTTCTGGCGATCGCCGCGCTGGTCGCGATCATTCGCTTTGGTCCACGCTATTTTCTGTTAGCCGCCGACGATCTTGCCGGACGGCCCCACACCTGGCGCGACGTGGCCCTGGACCAGGAGAGCCGCCAAACCTCGGCGATGATCCGAACACTGGCACGCGAAGGCGACACCATCTTCATCTGGGGCTATCGACCGAACCTGGTGGTCTACACCCGGCTCCCGGTGGCGTCGCGAATGTGGGAATCGCAGCCGCTGACGGGCGTTCCCGCCGATCGTCATCTTCGCGATGCGACCAGCGTCGACCCCGAATGGGCGCGCCAAAACCGGGCGGAGCTTGTGCGAAGCTCGCCAGCGATCATCGTCGATGGGCTCAGCGGCTACAATCCGCGGCTCGACATCCGCGATTATCCGGATCTGGCGGCCTGGTTCCAGCGTTATTGCCTTGCTGGTCGCGCCGGGCTCACCTCTGTGTATCGTCTTTGTACGCGCTGATAAGATCGAATTAAGCCGTGCAGCGATATTACTTCGATCACAACGCCACGACTCCGGTTTCCCCGGAGGTCCTGGAAGCCATGCTTCCCGTGATGACCGAAGTGTATGGCAACGCGTCGAGCATCCATCATTTTGGACAGGCCGCCCGGCAGAGACTGGATACCGCGCGCAAGCAGGTCGCCGCTATGCTGGGAGCCGAGCCGCAGGAGATCGTCTTCACCAGCGGCGGGACCGAGGCCGATAATCTCGCGATCATCGGCGCGATTTCAGAGCGTGGATCTGGCCACGTGGTCACGACGACCTTCGAACATCCGGCCGTGCTGGCAGCGGCCGCGCAGATGCACCACACTTTGGTCGCGGTCGACGGCAGCGGCATGGTGGATCCCTACGCGATCCGCCGTGCGATTCAGCCCAATACGAAACTCATCAGCGTGATGCACGCGAACAACGAGGTCGGCACGATCCAGCCCATCGCCGAGATCGCGAGGATTGCCGCCGAAGCCGGGATCCCTCTGCATTCTGATGGGGTGCAGGCGGCTGGGAAAATCCCGACTCGCATGACGGAGCTGGGCGTCGCGATGTATTCGATCAGCGGGCACAAGATCGGCGCGCCCAAGGGTGTCGGGGCTCTGTACGTTCGCAAAGGAACATCGCTCAAGCCGATGATGTACGGCGGACGACACGAGCGCGAACGCCGCGCGGGAACCGAGAATGTCGCGGGCGCCGTGGCTCTGGCGCGGGCCGCGGAGTGGATCGCGAGTCAAAGCGACGCGGAGAATCGCCGTCAGGGAGAATTGCGCGACCGCCTGGAGCAGAGCATCCTGGATCGGATTCCGGATACGCGCGTGAACGGCGCTGGTTCGCCTCGGGTTCCGAACACGACGAACATTCGTTTCGACGGGATTGATAGCGATGCGCTGCTGATCGCTCTCGATCTCAAGGGATTCGCTGTGTCGAGCGGCGCGGCTTGCTCGAGCGGCGCGCCGGAACCGTCCCACGTTTTACTGGCAATGGGCTTGAGCCGGCCGGAAGCGCGGTCGAGCATCCGGTTCTCTCTGGGCCGATCGAATACTATCGAGCAGGTAGACGGGTTGGTCACAGCGCTTGTCGATTCCGTAGCGCACTTACGAAAGTTGGCTCCCGCGTATGCCTGAGAAGCCGTTAGCCGTGGCGATGTCCGGCGGAGTGGACAGCTCCGTCGTCGCGGGCATGCTGCGGGCGCGCGGTGAGAATGTTATCGGCCTGACGATGCAGCTCTGGAATCAGCGCCGGCTGCCGGAAATCCAGAGCGATAAGGCGACCGGACGCTGCTGCTCGCTCGACGATGTGTACGACGCGCGCGCGGTCGCGCAGATCCTCGGAATTCCTTATTACGTGGTCAACTTCGAGCGCGATTTCGAAGATCAGGTGGTGAAGCCGTTTGTCGACGAGTATCTCGCGGGGCGCACGCCGATCCCCTGCACGCTGTGCAACAACTTCATCAAGTTCGACCGGTTCCTGGAAATGGCCGCGGGCGTGGGCGCCGACCGGATCGCCACGGGCCACTACGCGCAGATCCGCTGGAATCCGGATAGCGGGCGCTGGGAAATGCTGCGCAGTGTGGATCGCGCCAAGGACCAGACTTATTTCCTGTTCGGCCTGAAGCAGGATCAGCTTGCTCGATCGATGTTTCCCCTCGGCGGCATGGAAAAGAGCGCGGTGCGCGAACTGGCGCGCGAGCTCGGCATCCCGACCGCCGCCAAGCCAGATAGCCAGGAAATCTGCTTCGTTCCCAATGGCGATTACGCCGCCTTCATCGACGCGTATTTCCGGGAGCAGGGAATCGCGCCTCAGGAAGTCGCGGGCGAACTGGTAACCGCCGATGGCCGAGTCGTCGGCGAGCATCCGGGCGTTCATCATTTCACCATCGGCCAGCGCCGCGGACTTCGAGTAGCCGCGGGCGAGCCGCTCTACGTAATCTCGACCGATCCGGCCAGCCGGCGTGTGACCGTTGGGCGAGATCGGGAATTGCTGTGCGATCGGACGCACGCGGGCAGTGTCAACTGGGTCCCGATCGCGGTGCCTTCCGAGCCTGTGCGTGCCGAGGTGAAGATTCGCAACAAGCACGTCGCCGCACCGGCAACGCTATTTCCAACTGCCGATCCGGAACGCGTCGAGATTCGCTTCGACGAGCCGCAGCGCGCCGTCACGCCCGGCCAAGCCGCCGTGTTCTACTCCGGCGATCTGGTGCTAGGCGGCGGCTGGATCGAGTGACTGCCTTCGAGCTCAAGGCGCGCGCCTATGCCAAGGCGCTCGACTGGGGCGTGCCCAGACTGAGGCGCATCGCGCTCCGCAATCTCGAACTGGCGGGCCTGGCCGAACCGGAAAAAATCACCGACGGCGTGTTTCTTTCGGTGGGCCGCATCATGGCGAGCGTTGCCAGTTTCCCTTCGATCACGCGCGAGAACGTTCATGACTGGATCCGCTATGACGGCCTCGAGAACTTCACCGCCGCGCAGGCCAAGGGTCGGGGCGTTCTTGTCGCGACCGCGCATCTCGGCAACTGGGAGCTGAGCGCGTTTTCCCATGCGATTATGACCGCGCCCATGCACATCGTGGTGCGGCCGCTCGATAACGCTCGCGTGAACGCCTTCGTCGAAAAACGCCGGGCGCTGTCAGGGAATCACATCATCCAAAAGAAAGACGCGGCGCGAAAAATCCTCAAGGCGTTGTCGGCGGGCGACGCTGTGGGCATTCTGATCGACCAGAACACGACGCCGGCCGAAGGCGTCTTCATCGACTTCTTCGGGCGAAAAGCCTGCGCTGGGACGGCCTTCGTCAAGTTCGCGCATCGCACCGGAGCGGCCGTGGTGCCGGGTTACGCCCTTTGGTCCGATGAGGAGAAGAAATACATTCTGCGCTTCGATCCTGAGATTCCGATGTCGGGCGATGTTCGGGGTGATGTCCAAGAGGACACGCAGCGCGTACATTCCGCGCTCGAATCGGTGATTCGCGCGCATCCCGACCAGTGGCTCTGGATTCACCGGCGCTGGAAAACGCGACCGCCCGGAGAGGCTCCGTTATATTGAGCTAGAATTTCGGCATGGCTCCTTCAGAGACAATCGAGATCATCCAGATCCTTGAGCACAGTCAGCAGGACTTTGAGTCTGCGGCTGGCGGCTTCCCGGAATTGCTGGCGAAGACGCGGCCGGAAGAGAATCGTTGGTCGGTACTCGAATGCGTCGAGCACGTGACCACCGTCGAGGAGATATTTCTGAAACGTCTCGCGAGCGGGGAATACACGGAGGCTCCGGCGGAGGACAAGTCCAAGGAAGCATCGCTCGCGCAGCGCTTTGTGGACCGAACTACGAAGAGGCAAGCCCCGGAAACAGTGCTACCCAAAGGCCGCTTCAATACCCTGGCGGAAGGGCTGCAGCAATTCCAGAACGCGCGCAACACCACTCTGCAATTCGCGCGGGAACGCGCTACGGATCTGTACACTTTGGCCTCGATGCATCCGGCTTTCGGGTCTCTCAACGGCGTAGAGGCTCTGATGATCATCGCCGGTCACGCACGTCGTCATGCGGAGCAGATCCGCGAAGTTCGCGCGGCGCTCGAAAATCGTTAAAGCGGATCTTTGACGCAGCGGAAGCCGACGTCGGGTCCGGAAAAGCGTTCGGGGATGCTCACCGCATCGTAGGAGAAGCCGGGATCCAGCGCGCGATTGAACGCGCCGCCCCGCATGGCGATCCAGGGCTCCTGCGCTGTCGGCGGCGGCGTCATTACATTCGCGAACATGGCGAGAGCGGTCGGGCTGGGGGTGACGGATCCGTCGACCATTTCCCACGCGTTGCCGATCATGTTGAAAATCGGCCCGGCGAAAGAGCGCACCGGCATCAGCTCATGGCTGGCGGCGGGGTTATCGCTCACGTTGGCTTTCGCGGAATCTTTCTGATCGCCCCAGGGAAACAAGGCTCCCTGCGTTCCGCGCAGTGCACGCTCCCATTCGAGCGCGGTCGGCAACCGCTTGCCGACCTGCTTGGCATAAGCGCGAGCCTCGACTACCGTGATGCCGACCTTAGGAAGATTCCCTTTATAGGGTTCGATGCTGCATCCCATGGCTTTGCAGTAGTCGGCATTGGAGACTTCAGTTTCGTCGATAAAGAAGGCCTTCAGAGTGACTGGTTTTTTGTCTTCGCCCGCCAGAAACTTTCCCGCCGGGATGTAGGCCATCCCAGGCACCACGGGCGGCGGCGCGGGTCGCAGCATCCAAAAAGCGATCCCAGCCGCGATCACCACGACCACCGCAATGCCGATCCAGATCGGAGCCTTGCTCTTCTTCTCGACCGCCTGCGCAGCAGGTTGCGATTGTATCGGCGCGGTCGCTGTTACTGCAGCTCTGGCAATCGGCTGAGTTGCGGCCGGTCTCGGTTCGCCTGCCAGTATGCGACGAAGCTCCTCGGCGACGACTTTAAAGCTCTGCGGCCGATCTTCCGGTTTCTTCGCGGTGCAGTGCACCACCAGATCGCGCACCGCGGGAACAACGCCGGCGTTTTCCATCGCGGCGACATCCACCGTCTGGTTCAGGATCTGGAAGAAGACCTGTTCCATGGTCTCGCCCTTCACGCTGCGAGTACCCGTCAGGATCTCGAATAGCAGCAGCCCGTAGGCGTAGATATCCACCAGGTGCGATGTGCCGGCTCCCGAAATCTGTTCGGGCGACATGTAGTACGGCGTGCCCATCGCCATGCCCGTGCGCGTGAGCGAAAGATCGGCTGTTTTCGCGATGCCGAAATCCATCAGCTTCACTTTGCCGCCGGCGGCGATGTGAATATTCTCCGGCTTGATATCGCGATGGACGATCGCGCGCTCATGCACGTAATCCAGGGCGCGCGCGAGATCGAGTGCGATGCGCAGCCGGTTATCCATCCCCTCCAGGTGGCCGTTGCGAATGGCTTCGCGCAGATCCTCGCCCTTCAGGTACTCCATTACGATGAACGGCTTGCCGTCGAATTCGCCGTAGTCGAAGACGCTGACGATGTTCTCGTGCTGGAATCCGCCGGCCAGCCGCGCTTCTTGCAGGAAGCGAGCTTTGGCATCCGCATCGCGGCAGGAGTCGTCGGTCAGGATCTTCACCACCACGGTGCGGTCGATCACCGTATCGTGCGCGCGGTAAACGTGCGACATCCCGCCACCCAGGAACTCTAGCAGCTCGTATTTGCCGAGCGTAGCGGGCAGTTGCATGTCCCTATATCGTGTCCGTGAGCTTGAGGATGCCCAGCACCAGAGCGATCACCACGACTACCGCGGAGCAGCTCAAAAGCATCAGGCCGGTTTGGGTACGGAGCGCTGCAGGAAGCATCTCCAGAAACTTCGGCAGACCCTCGGAATCGGTTTTGATAGCCGGTGCTGGTGGTGCCGGCGCGGCTGCCGGCGGTGCTGAAGGAAAATCTGTCTGCCGCCTTCGCGGAAGAGCCTGCGGACCGGATACTGGAACAGGCTGTGGAAGCGGAATCTGCACCCCTTGCGAAGCCCCCGGGAGCGTCTGCAGAACCGACTGGAGGATCGCGCGAACTTCTCCCAACCCCGGCGGACGCCGATCGGCGGGTTTAGCGGTGCAGCGCTCAATCAGGGACGTCAATGCCTGCGGCAGACTCAACGCCTTGAGAGGGCCCATATCCAAAGGCTCTGTGAGGATCGCCTGAAAAATCTGATCCACGGAACCTTCCTTCACTGGACGGATGCCGGTGAGCAGCTCGTACAACAGAATCCCGAACGCGTAGACATCGGCCTGCGGCGTGAGAGGCTTGCCGAGCACCTGTTCCGGCGGCATGTAATACGGAGTCCCGAGCGTGAATCCCACCTTCGTGAGCTGCACGCCTTCCGCCTTCGCGATGCCGAAATCCATCAGCAGCGCCTTGCCTTCGGCGTTGATGTGGATATTGTCCGGCTTGAGGTCGCGATGAATGATCTTGCGGGTGTGAATATGGTCCACGGCGCCGGCAATCGCCAGCGCGATCTTCAGCCGGCTTCGCAGATCGCCCAGATGGTTGTTGCGGATGGCCTCGCGAAGGCTTTCGCCTTCCACGAACTCCATGACGATATACGGCCGGCCCTGATCTTCGCCGAAATCGTAGACGCCGACAATGTTCTCGTGCCGGATGCTGGAGGCCACTCGGGCTTCCTGAAGAAAGCGCTGCTTTGTTTCCGGATCCGCCATGCCGGATTCGCTCAGAATCTTGAGCGCCACACGCCGGCCGAGCACGCTATCCTTGGCGCGGTAAACACGAGCCATGCTGCCGCCGAGGTACTTCTCGACGTCGTATTTCCCGATTCTGGAAGGATTCTCCATCACTCGCTCGCACCGCCAAATTCCACGACGAGAAAGCGCGCCGTGGTTTTCCCGATGTTTCGGATCTCACTCACGTGATCGGCAGGGGCTCTTAATACCTCCACAGCCTTCACGATCCGCCGCGAACTGCTCCCGGCGGGAGCCCCGTTCATCCGGCTAACCACCTCCGCTTCCGTGCCCTCCAGGGGGATCAGCAGGGGCGGCACATCGGCCGGGGGAACCGCCAGCTTGGCATCCGGAGCTATCCGTAAGATACCCACTCGCGTCTGATCGGTCTCAAATTGGATCTCGAGATTCGCCCCGAGCCATTCGGATCCGGGCTCGTGGCAGTGCAGGTATTCCCCCGCCAGCACCTCGCCGCAGACGTTGCGGGGACCAGTTTGGCGCTGCAACAGTTCGACAATCACCTCGTGATTCCGCTCGGAATGAGTGGCGCCCGCGCGGGAAAAATGAATTCCTGCGTCATCGACCCAGGCGTAATCGGCATCGTGGCGATGGGAGGGTATCAATTCGCCCGGCTGGATTTGAACGTCTAAAGCCCGCACCCGGGAATCCTCATAGACGGTTTGATGATGAGGCTCGCCTGTGGCCGGTACCGCCTGTTGAGCCAACGCAAAGCTGGCGCCGGACAGCGCTGCCAACGCGAGATTCTGGAACCCGAATCTCATGCCTCATGGTAAAACAAAACCGCTAGCGTTTGTACCCGATTTTCCGGAGGAATCCGTGGCGCCATTCGACGCCCGCCGCGTCCTCCACGCCCTTGGGCGAGCTGCCGTCGATCACGCCCAAAACGCCCCTGCCCTGTTCCGTTTCGGCCAGGATCACCTCCACGGGGTTGGCGGTGGCGCAAAAGATGGAAACCACTTCCGGGATCTCCCGAATCCGGCCCAAAACGTTGATCGGAAACCCGTCCCTGAGGGCGATGACGAAGACGTGCCCGGCGGCGATCGCCTGAGCGTTCTTCGTCGCGTTGGCTTTCAGCGAATCGTCATTGCCATCCACGCGCGTCAGGCAGGCTCCCGACGCTTCGTTGAAGGCGATGCCGAACCTGATCCCCGGGACGGTATTGACCATGGCCTCATAGAGATCCTCGACGGTCTTGACGAAATGGCTCTGGCCGACAATGATGTTCCCGTTCTCCGGGATCTCCAGCCGCACAACCTTTAATTCCATGTGTATAAATCCGTCCCACCAATATAATGGATCGTGGCTCTGTCGCTAATCGAGCATATCCGCAAGCTTCCGCACGGCCGGACCAATCTCAAACAACTGCTACGGGAGCGGTCGCGCACGGGCACCACGCGCGAGCAGCTCGAAAAAGAACTGGACCGCCTGGCAGAGCGCGGCGACATCGTCGAAACCCGTTCCGGGCATTACACGGCGACCGGTGTCAGCCGCGAATTCGCCGTGGGACGGCTGAATGTCCACCGCGACGGCTACGGCTTCGTCATTCCCGACGTGCCTGTCCCCGGCCTCCGCGGCGATGTCTATATCCCCAAGGAGTCGGCTTCGCGTGCGATGCACGGCGACCGCGTGATCGCGAAAATCGGCCGTATCGAACGCGATGGCAAGGCCGACGGCGAGATCGTGCGGGTGCTGCGCCGCGCGCACCTCACCGTGGTCGGGGAGTTTCGCATTCGCCGCCAGGGCAGTTTCGTCGTGCCGCACGACGAACGGATCCGCCAGTGGATCGAGATTCCGGAAGACATGGCTCTTCCCGCACGCCAGGTGACCGTCGACCGTGTGGGCGCGTCCGCGATCGTCGTGAGCAGCGTCGAAGAACTCGACGGCATGATCGTCACGGCCGAAATCCTCGATTTCGGCGACGAAGGCGATCGTCCCGTGGGCCGGATCATCGAGATCCTGGGCATGCCGCACGATTTCGGCATCGATGTCGAAATTCTCATTCGCTCGCACCACATTCCGCATAAGTTTCCCGACGAGGTCCTGCAGCAGGCGCGCGCGATTCCCGGCGTGATTGCGCCCGAAGAAATCGCCCGGCGCCGCGATTTTCGCGATCTGGATATCGTCACCATAGACGGCGAAACGGCCCGCGATTTCGACGACGCCGTGTGGGTGCAACCGTTACCCAATGGGCACTGGGCGCTGCAGGTGCACATCGCCGACGTGAGCCATTACGTGCGGCCCGGCTCGCCGATCGATCGCGAGGCAGCATTGCGCGGAACCAGCGTTTATTTCCCCGATCGTGCCGTTCCGATGCTGCCCGTGGAGCTATCGACCGACCAGTGCTCGCTGCGGCCACATGAAGACCGGCTGGTGCTTTCGGCGCTGCTCGAAATCGACGCGCAGGGCGACGTCGTGTCACAGGAATTCACCCGCGGCGTGATTCGCAGCGCCGAGCGGATGACCTACACCGCGGTCCACGGTGTGCTCGAAGGCAATCCCGAATTGCTCGAACGCTACGAGAAGCTGGTGCAGCGTTTCAAGTGGATGGAGGAGTTGGCGCTCATCTTGAATCGCAAGCGCGTCCGCCGCGGATCCATCGATTTCGATCTGCCCGAGCCCCTGCTCGAGTTCAACGAGTTTGGCGAAATGACCGGTGTTACCCGCGCGCCCCGCAACATCGCGCATCGCCTGATCGAGGAGTTCATGCTGGCGGCGAACGAAGCCGTCGCGTCGCACCTGGAAGCTCTGGAAGTCCCGACGATCTTCCGCATCCATGAGCGTCCCGATCCCAAGCGCGTACTCGAGTTTGAGGAGGTCGCGACCCACTTCGGCTACTCGCTCCGCGGCGGTGCTGCGCCAGTGAAGCGATTCGGCGATCAGGTGATCGCGCTGGACGACGTCAATTTCACGTCGCGAAACTATCAGAGGCTGGTGAAGAAGATCGAAGGCAAACCTGAGGAGCGCATCCTGAGCTATCTGATGCTCCGGTCCCTGAAGCAAGCCCGCTATAGCGATCGCAACCAGGGTCACTTCGCGCTCGCCGCGCCGAGCTATACGCACTTCACTTCGCCCATCCGCCGCTATCCCGACCTGATCGTCCACCGCGTGCTGGGCGCCACTCTCGATGCGTCGCGTTACGACGCCGACATGCGCAGCATCGCGGATACTTCGTCCGACACCGAGCGCCGCGCGGCCGAAGCCGAGCGCGAACTGGTCGAGTGGAAGAAGGTCAAGTTCATGATCGACAAGGTCGGCGACGAGTTCGCCGCCTTGATCATCTCCACCACCCGCTTCGGTTTCTTTGTCGAGTTGGAGGACCTGTTCATCGAAGGCCTGGTTCCGCTCGATTCGCTTCCCGGCGATCGCTTCACGTATCACGAGAACGTTCGCAAGATCATCGGCGAACGCAGCCGCCGGCAGTACTCGATCGGCGACCACGTGCGCGTCCGGCTCGACCGTGTGGATGGCGTCGAGAAGAAATTGCAGTTTTCAGTCGTTAGCTCACAAGGAGCCGCACAGAACCACGAGCGCCAGCGCGTGGCCGGTGATCGAGCGATCAGCAATCGAGTGATCCGCAAAGCATCGGCCGAGAAGCGCGAATCCGAAAAGCGATCGCCCGGCAAGCGGGCATTTGGGAAGCCCGGCGGGAAACGCTCAGGCGCCAAGCGCCCGGGCGGCCGCCAGCCTAAACGTCATAAGTAGGCGGCACCACACCCTTGATACGCAGGTACATTTCGCCATATCCGCGGGTGTGCGCTGTGTGGATCATGGCCTGATACAGCAGCTCCAGGCCGGTGGCGGCTTGCTTGCCCTGTCCGAACGTCTTCGTCAGATCCGCCGACGTAAGCTGCCCCACCACGCCGATCGACCAGTCGAACAGCTCGGTCAGATACTTCACCGTGGCGTCCTTGGTGATGTCATTCTTGGGAGCCGCGGGAGCCGCCCCTTTTCCCAGCCGACCCAGGTAGAATCCCTCCGCCTGGCCCAGGTGCTGCTGCTCGGCGCCAAACGCGCGAGCTTCGGGGAACGGCTTGAAATCGTAGAACTCTGCTGGCATGGCCTGCGCGGTTTTCAAGCTCAAGTCCTTCGACTTTTTCCAATGGTTCACAAAAATCTCGATTTCGGCGTCAGCGGCCTTCGCTACGCCCACCGTCACGGCCGTTACAGCTGCCCCTGCCATCAGCGATCCAAGTGCCTTGCGTCGATTCATCGAATTCTCCTCGGACTATTCTACAGGTCCGCGCGGAGTCCGCATGCTAGGCTCAAAGCATGGGGATATCGCCGTCCTTCTTTGCCGCGAAATTCGGGATCACGGAACGGGATCTGGAGTCCTACCTGAGCGAAGCGCTCTCGGCGGGAGGCGAGTATGCGGATCTGTATTTCGAGTACCTCTCGACCAGTTCCATCGGCATCGACGAAGGTATCGTCAAGAGCGCCAGCGAGAGTGTGACGCTGGGCGTCGGGATCCGCGTGATCGCGGGCGAGCGCACGGGCTACGCCTATAGCGACGATCTCAGTCCCGAGAAAATTCGCAAGGCCGCTCGTGTCGCCGCGCTGATCGCCCGCGGTCCGGCGAGCGTGCCGAAGACCGGCTTCACCGAAGCTTCGAAGCACAATCTGTATTCGATGGTCACCTCGCCGCATGAGTTGACCTTGGCCCAGCGCGTGGATCTAGTGAAACGCGCCGACGCAGCCGCTCGGGCGTACGACAACCGCGTGTTTCAAGTGATCGCGAATTACGCGGACAGCATCCGCGAAGTTTTGATCGCATCGAGCGACGGGCGCGTCACTTTCGACCGCCAGCCGATGGCACGCATGGGTGTCGCTGCATTGGCTCGCGAAACGGATGGCGTTCCGCAGCAGGGCTATTCGGGCGGCGGCGGACGCGTGACTCTCGATTTCTTCCTCAACGAAAAGACTCCCGAGCACTTCGCCAAAGAAGCCGCGCGGCAGGCAATTGTCCAGCTCACTGCGGTCGATGCGCCGGCAGGCGAGTCGGTGGTCGTCCTGGGACCCGGATGGCCGGGCATCCTCCTGCATGAAGCCGTCGGCCACGGGCTCGAAGCCGACTTCAATCGCAAAGGCGTCTCCGCATTCACCGGCCGAATCGGGCAGCAGGTCGCGAGCCCGCTATGCACCGTGATCGACGACGGAACCATCGCCGGCTATGGAGGCGGCAGCCGGCGCGGATCGCTCAACGTGGATGATGAAGGCGTGCCTACGCAGAAGAACGTGCTGATCGAGAACGGGATCCTGCGCGGCTATCTGCAGGACACGCTTTCGGCGCGGCTGCTGGGATCCACATCCACCGGGAGCGGGCGGCGCGAGAGCTATCAGCACATCCCCATGCCGCGCATGACGAACACTTACATGCTGGCCGGCCAGAGCGATCCGGAAGATATCATCCGCAGCGTGCCGAAGGGCATCTATTGCGCGACGTTCGGCGGAGGGCAGGTGGATATCACCAGCGGCAATTTCGTATTCCAGGCCACGGAAAGTTACCTGATCGAAAACGGCAAGCTGACCCGGCCGGTGAAGGGCGCGACGCTGATCGGCAACGGTCCCGAGGCGCTGAAGTACGTCAGCATGGTGGGCCACGATCTCCAACTCGATGAAGGCATCGGGGTCTGCGGCAAGGAAGGGCAGAGTGTTCCTGTCGGCGTGGGCATCCCGACCGTGAAGATCGACAAGATGACTGTCGGGGGTACCGCTGCTTGAGCGATAACCTCCTAGAAATCGCTCAGGGTGCCACCAAGCGAGCCATGGAACTCGGAGCGACGGGTGCCGAATGCACCATCTCCGAAGGCGAGGAATTCTCCGCGGGCGTCCGCATGCGCGAGGTCGAAAATCTCAAGCAGGCGGGGTCGCGCGGAGCGGGAATCCGTGTGCTGGTAGGCAATTTGTCGGGATCATCCAGAACATCCGATTTAACTCCGCAGGGCATCGAATCGATGGTGCGTGGAGCGTTGGAGCTGGCTCGCATTACGACCCCCGATCCGCACGCCGGCCTGCCCGATCCGGCCGATCTCGGAAAGTTCTCGGGCGACCTGAAGCTCTACGACGATTCGGTTTCCCGCATGGAGACGGAGTGGAAGATCGCCCAGGCTTTGAAAGCGGAAGAAGTGGCGCTTGCCGCGGACGAGCGCATTTCGAATTCCGAGGGCGCGTCCTTCGATTCTTATCTCGGCTCGCGCGTGTTCGCCAATTCGCTGGGATTCGCTGGGGAGTACCGGACGTCGAGCTGCGGCCTGAGCGTTGTCCCGGTGGCCAAACAGAACGGGTCCATGGAGCGGGACTATTGGCACACGTCCGCGCGCCGAGTCTCCGATCTGGAAAGTCCGGAGGCAGTCGGAAAACGTGCCGCGGAACGAGCTCTGCGGCGCTTGAATCCGCGCAAGGTTCCGACCCAGAAAGTGCCGGTAATCTTCGAGCCTCGCACGGCGCGAAGCCTGCTGGGCGATTTGTTCGATGCCGTGAACGGCGGCGCGATCTATCGGCATGCGTCTTTCTTGACCGGCAAGCTCGGCGAGAAGATTGCTGCGGAAACCTTGACCATCATCGACGACGGCACCATGCCGGGCCTGTTCGGCAGCTCGCCTTTCGACGACGAGGGCGTAGCTTCCCGGCGCACTGTGGTGATCGACCGCGGCGTGCTCAAGAGTTATCTGCTGAACACCTATACGGCGCTGAAGCTGGGCCTCAAGACGACCGGCAATGCATCGCGCGGGCTCGCGGGGAGTGCCGGCGTCGGGCCCGGAAATTTCTATATCGAGGCGGGCACGAAATCGGAAGCCGATCTGATCGCCGGCGTTCGCCAGGGGCTCTACGTCACGGAGTTGATCGGCGCGTCCGCGAACACGGTCACTGGAGACTACTCGTCCGGCGCCGCTGGCCTGTGGATTGAGAACGGCGAACTTGCGTATCCTGTTTCCGAGATCACCATCGCCGGAAACATGAAACAGATGCTGATGAACCTGGAGCAGGTGGGAGCGAACCTCGAGTTTCGCAGCTCGATCGCTTCCCCGACGCTTCTGATCGGGGAGATGACCATCAGTGGGCAGTGAGTTTCCACTTTCCGCCGCCTCGCCGCCCAAGCGCCACGCGTTCGGGCTGCCGCAGGTGGTGCTGATCGCACTGGTGCTCGCCGGTGCGGGCGTTGTCGCGTATCTGGAACTCGCTCCGCGCAAGCCCGCAGCGGAAGCGCCGCTGACGCCCGAAGCGCGAGCGTATATCGGGAATCTCAAGCTGAGCGATGTCGCCATGAAAGCCGCTCTGAATTTCGTCAGCCAGAAGGTGGTCGAGATCGAAGGGAACATCACCAATGCCGGCGATCGCAACCTGGACACCGTGGAGCTTATCTGCGTGTTCCAAGATTATCGCGGGCAGGTGAATTTGCGGCAGCGCGTGCCGATCGTGAGCCCGCAGATGGGCGGCCTCAAACCCGGCGAAACGAAAAACTTCCGCCTGCCTTTCGACAACGTTCCGGAGAGCTGGAATCAGAGCATGCCGCAGTTGGTGATCGCCGCAGTGAAGTTTAACTGATGGCGAATGTTTTGCTGGTAGACGATGATCCGGGAGGGCTCGAGATCCGCAAAATGCTGCTGGAGCGCGACGGGCATCGTGTCTCCACTGCGGTGGATGCGGCTACTGCCCGCGACAAGTTTCGCGAAATGGCTCCCGACTGTGTGATTCTGGACCTCCGCCTGCCGTCGCCTGAGGACGGGCTGGCCTTGGTGCGTGAATTTCGCGAAGCTGCGCCGGGGATACGCATTGTGGTGCTGGCCGGCTGGGGCGCCGATCTGGAAGGGCGTCCGGAGCAGAAGCTGGTCGACGAAGTTCTGGCCAAGCCGGTTCGTTCCGAGCGCCTGATCAGCGCGGTGAAGAAGAGAGCTTAGGCTGGAACCTCACTAGGATCGATCGCCCCGCAATGCACCGCCCGTTCGAAATAGTTGACCAGCCCACGCCCGGTAGCCGCATCGTCGAAGATCGCGCCCACGCGCGTCGCTTGTTCGGATTGATCCCGGAAGTTACGTAGCCGTACCGACGCCTCCGCCAGACCTTCCAGGAAAAACGCGTGCACGGCGACCAGCCGAGCCGGAATCTGCGCCGGATGCAGATCCCATCCCTGATAGAAGCCGTTGTAAAGCGAGTGGCGAGTGTTGTCGTAGTGCAGCTTCCACGCTCGATTGACGTCGGGCGGGAAGGGAAGCAGATTCGTCGCTCCGTCGGCCAGCCATACGCCGGTTTCCGCCAGACCAGTCAGCATCATGGATCGGGCAAAATCGCATGCAGGATGCTGCAGATCCTGGCAGGCAGACGTGATTCCCAAGCTCGCCATGTAATCGTAGGCGCCGAAATGCGCCGCGATGCATTTACCCTGCGCTGCTTTCAGCAGCTCAGGAATTATGGAAGTCGAAATCGGCGTCTCGATCATGATCTCGATGCGGACCTGGGGATACGGCCGTAGCGCATCGATCAGTTCCGCGATCTGATCAGGCGCTGTGATCTTAGGCAGCGTCACGACGAAGTTTTTCGGCAGAGCCGCTTTCGAAAGAAAACGATCGAGGGTGCGTATCGCACGAGCCTTGGTCGCCGGCGTGTGGAACGACTTCACCCGAATCCCGAACATCCCGGGGAGCGACTTCGCCTCGACCGCGGCAGTAACCTCGGCCGCGGCTTTGTCGGCTGCGGCGTCCTCCTCGGCATCGGAGCGAACCCCGAATCCGTCTTCAAAATCGATGCGGAAATCCTCCACCGCCTCGCGCCGCAGCTTCTCTGCGACCCGAGCATGAACCTTCTCGGCCAAGGCCTCCGGGATCCCGAAAACCCGAGCCAGGGCGGCTGGATCCGGCGCATAATCCTGAAACGCTTTGTTGGCAAGAGCACTCAACTTAGTGCAAGTGGTTGATTTAAAAAGGTGTGCGCCGCCGTACACCGTATGAATGGGCTGGTGAAAGGAAGAAGTCACAGAAACCTTATTTTACTCGCCAAACTAGAATTTTACGCGCTAAACTAGAAACGTACGAGCTCCTGACCCAATGCAAACCTCCTGGCTGCACCGGTACGCGATTCTGGTCGCCGTGTGCACATTGTTCCTGGTAATCGCCGGCGCCTCCGTCACCAGCAAGGAAGCCGGACTCTCGGTTCCCGATTGGCCGCTGTCCTACGGCCAAGTGATTCCGGAGATGACCGGCGGCGTTCTGTTCGAAACCGGCCACCGCATGATCGCGACCGTTGTCGGCACACTCACTATCATCCTCGCCATCTGGATCGCCAGAGTGGAAAAGCGGGCCTGGATGAAGAGACTCGGCTGGCTCGCGCTCGGCGGAGTGGTCGCCCAGGGATTGCTTGGCGGCGCGACGGTGCTCCTGCTGCAGCCAGCGCCGATCAGTATCGCCCACGCATGCCTCGCACAACTCTTCTTCTCGGTCACAGTCGCCATCGCCGTGTTCACGTCGCCGCACTGGCAGCAAGGTCCGGATCCGGTAGAGGATTACGGCTGGCCGTCTCTGCGGTCGTTGGCTGTGATCACTCCGATATTGGTGCTGCTGCAGATCGGACTCGGCGCGGCATTCCGCCATCGCGCCTTTAGCCTTATGCCGCACGTGATCGGCGCGATGCTGGTGCCGTTTGTGATTCTGCTGACCGCCGTATTCGTGTTGAATCAGTTCCATGAGCATCGGGCACTACGACCGGCCGCAGTGACACTCCTGACGATCACGCTGGTACAGATCTTCCTGGGCATCGCCGCTTACGTAGCGCGCATCAATGCCGCCGATTATCCGCTGGCGATGGTGCTGACCACCGTGGCGCATGTCGCGACGGGTGGCCTGACGCTGGCCGCCAGCGTCGTACTTGGAATCCAGATTCGCCGGAACGTTCATGCCCGCGTCACGGAATCAGCCGATTCACGGCAGGTGGTCGCCCAATGAACCGCTATCTCGAACTCACCAAGCCGCGGATCACGTTGTTCATCCTGATGAGCACCGGCGTGGGGTTCCTGTTCGGCTCGCATCTCGGAAAGCCCTGGACGTGGATGGAGCTGTTCCATACTCTGCTGGGAACCATGCTGATCGCGGGCGGCACGGCTGCGTTGAATCAGTGGTACGAGCGCGAAGGCGATGGCCTGATGAACCGGACCAAGGCTCGTCCGATTCCCTCCGGCCGCGTGGCCGCCGATCAGGCGCTGACGTTCGGCACCACTCTTTCCGCCGCGGGCTTCTTGGAACTGTGGCTGGGCGTGAATCTTTTGTCCGCATTGCTGGCGCTGTTCACATTAGCGAGCTACCTGTTCGTTTATACGCCGCTGAAGCGCCGCTCCCCGATTTCGACCACCATCGGCGCGATCCCCGGAGCCATGCCTCCGCTGATCGGCTACGCTGCTGCCAGCGGACATTTGAATTACGAAGCCGGGATTCTTTTCGCCATCCTGTTCCTGTGGCAGTTCCCGCACTTCTACGCGATCGCCTGGATGTATCGCGAAGATTACGCGCGCGCCGGCATCCGCATGCTTCCCGTGGTGGAACCGACCGTCGATTCCACGGCTCGCCGGATCGTGTGGTTCTCGATGGCCCTGGTCCCCATGAGCCTGGCGCCGAAGTTCTTCGATATGGCCGGCAATCTGTATCTGTTCGGAGCGTCGGTGCTCGGGACCATCGTGCTCTACGCCGGATTCCAGGCGAACTCGAATCAAACTCGCCTGCAGGCTCGCCGGGTGCTGCTCGCGAGCGTGCTCTACCTGCCCCTGCTCTATGGCCTCATGGCGCTGGACAGCTAGGTGGATAGCTAGGTGGTCAGCTAGCGTTCTCGCGCTGGCGATTTGCGTTAGCTGCTCTTACCCTCCGCCTGAAACCGGCTTGTCGGTTTCCCCATTTACGTTAACGGACCAAACCGGAGCCGAATTCAAAAGCGATTCACTCAGCGGTCACGTCTGGATCGCGAATTTCATGTTCACCAACTGCCCGGGTCCGTGCCCTCGCATGAGTTCGCAGATGCACGACGTCCAGACGGCGCTCGCAGGGAAGGACGTCAAGCTGGTGTCGATGACGGTCGATCCCGACCGCGATACGCCTGAGAAGCTCGCCAAGTATGCTGCCTATTACAGCGCAACGCCCGGCGTCTGGTATTTCCTCACCGGCCCGCGGGAAACGCTCAATCATCTTGGGCAAGACGTGTTCAAGTTGAACCCTGTGGATGGAAGTTTCGATCACTCGCTGCGATTCGTGCTGGTCGACCGGAAGGGGCAGATCCGCGGCTACTACCAGACCACGGAACCCGATGCGATCCAGCGCGTGATCGCGGACGCGAAAGCGCTCTTGTAATGGACGTTCACCAGCTCCCGGCTGTTAACGCTGTTCTGAACGCCACCGCCGCGATACTTCTCATGCGCGGCTATTCCCTGATTCGCGCTGGCAAGCGCGACCAGCATAAGAAGACCATGATCGCGGCCTTTGCCGTCTCGGCCGTGTTCCTGGTCTGCTATCTCATCTATCACGCCAACGTTGGCGCGGTTTATTTTCAGAGGACCGGATTCATCCGCTACGTCTATCTGACGATCCTTTTCACGCACACGGTTCTGGCAGCTACAGTACCTTTCCTGGCGATCATCGCGCTGCGCCGGGCGCTCAAAGCCGAGAAAACGGGCGACTTTTCCCGGCACATGCGCATCGCCCGCTGGACGCTGCCCATCTGGCTGTACGTCAGCGTCACCGGAGTGGTCGTATACGTGATGTTGTATTGGTTGTAGCGAGGCGCGACCAATGACACCGCAACAGATTACAACCAAAACCGGCGAGGAATTCGACGTTCGCCTGACTGCGGCTGCGACCGCTGGATACCGGTGGCAAATCCAGGATCTTCCCGCGGGTATCCGCCTGGAAACTCCCACTCCGGACGTTATCCCTGGAGACCGGCCGGGAGCTCCAGCCATCGAGGTATTCCGGTTCCGCGCGGAGAAACCCGGCGACTATAACATCACGTTTGTCCATAAGCGAAGCTGGGAAACAACGGTTGCCTCGACCCAGACCGTGACTGTAAAAGTCGAATAAGCGGCCGTAAACGCCGCGCATCCCCGTAGCGTCTACAATACGAGTAGGAGGCGACTCCAATGAGGTTCAGCCCGGCTTTGATTGCCTTGGCCGCGTCGGTTTCGATCGTATCGGCCCAGCGCGCGGCCCCTCCCACTGGTTTCGGCCGTATTTCCAATCCCGGCGCCGCGGCTGGCTCGACCGGCGGGGCTGGATTCGGCAGGCTGATTTATCCCGGCACCGGAGCGCCGGTCGCCGTGCGGAATCCTCGCCTTCCAGGCTCACCGCTGGTTGCAGCACCGGTTCCTCAGGTTCCGCATCGGCCGCACGGCAACGTTGTCGCGGTTCCGTATCCGGTTTTTTACGGCGGCAGTTTTTACGATTACGACGCTCCACCCGCGCCCATCGGTGGCTACCCGCAACCGGGTTATCAGGGCTCAGGTTATGACCAGGCGACGCAGCCGCCGGTGGTGATCATCAACCAGTACTTCAAGCCGGACACCGCCAATCCGGTGATCCGCGATTACTCGAACGTGCCTTTGCCGGAGCCCGGCCAGTTCCAGACGCCGCCAACGAATAACGATCAGGCTTCGACGACGAATGCCGAGCAGCAGGTGATGTTCCTGATCGCCATGAAGGACCACACCATCTATCCGGCGATCGCCTACTGGGTGGAAGGCGACACCCTCAACTACATCACGCTGCAGGGCGCGAAGAACAGCGTTTCGCTCGACCTGGTGGATCGCGATTTCAGCAAGCAGATTAACTCGGAACGCAAGGCGGAGTTCGGACTGCCTTCCAAGTGATACTCTATCTCTGAGCAGGTAGAGCCCCTTGGCCCGTTCCAAGAAAAGCGCCCTAAACCGACGTAATTTCCTACAAAGCGCGACCATCGGCGCCGCCGCTTTAACTGCCGCCGGGACTCCTGCGCAAGCCCAGCAGATCCAGCCAGGCACTCCACGAGTCACCGCTCCGAACGCCGCCGCGCCTAATGCCATTGCACGAGCCGCTGAAACCAGCACACCCGCGGCCGTCGAAATTCTCACCAACGAACGCCCCGGATCCGACTTCATGGTCGATGTGCTTAAATCCCTGGGCATCGAGTACATCTGTTCGAATCCCGGATCGAGCTTCCGCGCGCTGCACGAATCGGTCATCAACTACGGCGGCAATCGTAATCCCGAGTTCCTCACCTGCTGTCATGAGGAATCGGCTGTGGGGATGGCCCACGGTTACGCCAAGATCGAAGGTAAGCCTCTGGCCGTGTTCGCGCACGGCACCGTGGGTCTGCAGCACGCCGCAATGGCGATCTATAACGCCTATTGCGATCGCGTCCCCGTCTACATCATCTTTGGAAACATCGCCGACGCGGAAAATCGCCGGCCGGGCGTCGAGTGGGCGCACAGCGTCCAGGACGGCGCATCTCTCGTCCGCGATTTCGTGAAATGGGACGACGCCCCGGCTTCCTTGACTCACTTCGCCGAATCGGCAGTGCGGGCTTACAAGATTGCGATGACGCCTCCGACCATGCCGGTCGTTCTCGTTGCCGATGGCGATCTCCAAGAGGACGCGATCGCAGCGGACGCCCGCTTGAGCATCCCCAAGCTGACACTGACCGCGCCTCCGCAGGGCGAGTCGGGCGCGGTTGCCGAAGCGGCTAGATTGCTGGTCGCCGCCGCGAACCCGGTGATCATCGCTGATCGCGCCGCGCGAACGCCCGCCGGAATGAAGCTGCTGGTCGAGCTCGCTGAAGCCCTACAAGCTCCCGTGATCGATCAGGGCGGGCGCATGAATTTCCCGACGAGGCATCCGCTCAATCAGACCGAGCGCAGCCGAGCGCTAGTAGGCGGGGCCGATGTGATCCTCGGCCTGGAACTCACGGATTTCTGGGGAACCGTCCACTCCTATCGCGATCAGCTTCAGCGAACCTCGCAGCCGATCACAAAGGCTGGAGCGAAGCTGATTAGCATCACTTCGGGCGACCTGTTCCTGCACAGCAATTATCAGGACTTCCAGCGTTATCCCGAGGTCGATCTGGCAATCGCCGCGGATGCCGAAGCGACGCTTCCATCTTTGATCGAGGCGGTGAAGCGGCAGATCACGGCGGATCGAAAACGGGCGCTCGATGATCGCGGCGCAAAGCTTGCCGCAGCCGGCCGCGATGCCCTCGATCGGGCCCGTACCGAAGCCACCTATGCCTGGGATGCGAGCCCTATCAGCACGGCTCGCCTGTCCGCCGAGCTTTGGGCGCAGATCAAGAATGACGACTGGTCGCTGGTATCCGACGTTCCGTTCGTCAGCCGCTGGCCTCTGCGTTTGTGGAGCTTCGACAAACATTATCAGTACCTCGGCGGATCGGGTGGCGCTGGCGTGGGCTATGGCGCTCCGGCCGCGGTCGGCGCGGCTCTCGCGAATCGGAAGCACGGGCGTTTGAGTGTCAGCATCCAGAATGACGGCGATCTCATGTATGCACCTGCGGTGTTATGGACGGCAGCGCATCACAGGATTCCGCTGCTCAGCGTGATGCACAACAATCGCGCCTATCACCAGGAGTTGATGCACGTGCAGCGCATGGCGAACCGGCACAACCGCGGGATCGATCGCGCCACCATCGGCACTACTCTCGAAGATCCGAACGTCGATTATTCGAAAATCGCGCAGGGATTGGGCGTGCACGCCGAGGGGCCGATCACCGATCCCAAGGATCTGGGTCCTGCTTTAAAGAGGGCTGTAGAAATCGTACGCCGCGGCGAGCCCGCGCTGGTTGACGTTGTCACGCAGCCCCGGTGAGGCTACGCTCGTACAGCTAAGCCTTTTGCGGGGAGCCTTCTCAGGGTCCTTACGAATGGTACCGCTCCGATCTGCGTTGTACGATACCTACGCGACCAGGTCCCATCATGTCTCAGTTCCCGTTCAGGACGATGCTTTTGTTGGCGTTGGCGATTGGAGTCGCAGGCCAGGATATCCCCATGCGGGAGCTCGTTCCAGGGAAGCCAATCGGGGCTGGCTTGGTCCGGCAACTCTCCTATTCGCCCGACGGGCACCTGTTGGCAGTCGAAACCACCGTCGGATTTCAAATACGCGAGGCGGACAGCGGACGCCTGCTGAATACCATCACCGATAACTTTCCCCCTCGTCCGGAAGGGCGATTCCAATATGCCCAGCCCTGGTTCAGCGAGCTGTGTTGGTCTCCGGATGGAAAACACATCGCGCGCGCGGCCACGCAGATCGAAATCTGGGATCCGCTAGCCGCTCAGCCTGAGCGCGCTCTGCCCTCCAATCCTGGCGACAACGGCTTTCACGAGCTCGCATGGTCGCCGCGAGGAGACCAGATTGCGGCTCGATCGGACACCGGAATTCTGGTGTGGAATCTGGATCGGAACCGGCGAATTGCGATACCGGAAAAGCCTCCGCGCAAGGACGATAGTGAGATCAATGGATACTCCTGGGCTCCGGATGGCGAACAACTGGCCATCGTAGCTGGATTTGCAGAAGGCGAGTCCATCGATATATGGAATGTGAGTCGTCTTGCGCTGGTCAAGCGGATCCCCGTTGGGAAGAACGCGCCCCGTAACGCCCCGGGGATGATTTACGTGGATCCCCTCGTTCTTCATGCCGATCAGTCCAAAGTTCAGTGGTCGCCCGATGGCCAGGTCCTGGCGCTTTACTCAGGCTTCCAAGGGTTGTCTCTTTGGGACGCAAATATGGGATCTATGCTGCCGCAGGTGTCGCGGCCCTGGTCGTGGACAGACGGTCTGGTCTCTCTTTCGTGGTCTGACGACAGCAACTTTTTGCGCATCGGATTACATCGAGAAATCCGCATATTGCGGCGCGACACGGGCGCGGTGACGTACGCACTGAAAATACCCGGCAGATCAGAAGAAGATTGGATCCGAAGTAGCGCGGCATCTCCGGACGGTACGCGGCTGGCGGCGAGCTACGCAGACGGCAGAATCGTCCTTTGGCGCGGGCGCAATCAGCAGCCCAGTGGGCGGATCCAAGCGGGCACCATCGCAAACTTCGGCGTCGTGATTTCGCCGGACGCGACCCAGATGGCCGCGACTTCGGGAGATGTAGTCGCCGGCGTTTGGAATTTATCGTCCGGCATGCGCTTGGCTACTTTCGAAGGTTCCTATGCAGCGTATACGTGGTCTTCAGACAGTCACACCTTGGCGATTGTGAGCGGCCCCAAATTTACGCTGGACTTACTACGGCCCTCTTCGGGTCAAGCCGCACGCACGATTGCGCTGCCGGATAAAGATAACCACTACTACACTACGGCATCCTGGTCTCCTGATGGAGCCTCGGCGCTGGTCACTGCGGGGCCGGACGGGATTGTCGTGCAGCTTGAAACGGGCGCGATAACACCAGTGCCGCCCGCGGCGGGATGTATGTTTTGGACAGCCACGTCCAGCGTGGTGCGGTGTCCGGTTCACGCGTACGGAGTGCTACAGTCGCCTGATTTCCGGCTTATGGCCTTAAGGGGCCGGTCCCCGAACAAACTGACCGTGTGGGACACCCAAGAGAGCCGCGATCTCTGGGCCTTGGATGAGCCGCCTGGACGATCGCTCGACCCACTAGCGTTTTCACCCGATTCCCGGCGCCTTGCTTACGTTTCGAAGACGGGTGCCTTGGAGGTCTTGGACTTGAGCACAGGCAAGGTGGTGGAGCAGTTGACCGGGCCGGTCACCTGGAACTGGGGTGCCCCGGTTTCCATCTCCTGGGGCGAGAAGTTGGTCGCGGTGGAACAGATGGACGGCGCCGTCCGGCTCTGGCGCGAGCCTTGACGGGTCTCCCCCTTAACTGCCAGAATCTAACGGGGAGAACAAAGATGAACTGGAAAAGTGCAGCGTTCTTTGCATTCGGAGCCGTATTGGCAGCAGGGCAGGGAACGCCCGTCCCGAAATTCACCGGACCGCTTCCCGTGACGGCCGATTCCTATCCTTTTATGGACGCCGCGCATAGCCTGGTCCCCTACGATCTTTCGAAATACGGCTACGTCGAGCAGGAGTACATCGTCAGCGGCAACGCCAACGTCTACGACTGGGCGGCCGACGGTTCCCTGAGCGTCAAAACCGAGAAAGCTCCCTACGCGGCCCGGATCTTGGTCCGCCGTCCGGCGAGCGCCTCGAAGTTCAGCGGCGCGGTGGTCGTCGAGCCTATGGGAGCGGGACGCCGTTTCGATTGGGCGATCATGTACGGCTATCTCAACGAGCACATGATGGAGCACGGCGACGCCTGGGTCGGCATCACCATGCCGGCGGCGACCGACGGGCTCAAGAAGTTCAACCCCACGCGCTACTCCAGCCTCTCGTTCGCGAATCCGAATCCGGCCGAGTCGTGCCCGGGCGCCAAGGGTGGTCCCGCGGCGATGGAAGAGGGCCTGCGCTTCGACCTGATCAGCCAGGTGGGCGCGCTGCTTAAGGCCGCTCCAGCTGGCAGCCCGTTCGCCGGTTTCCGCGTCGAAGGAATCTACATGACCAGCCAGTTCCCCGACGTGGTGACGTATCTGGACGCGATCCATTCGCACGCGCGCCTCGCCAATGGCAAGCCGGTCTATGATGGCTACCTGCTTCGCAATCCCGGCGCTCCCTCGAAACTCAGCAATTGCGGCACAGCGCCCGCTCGCAACGATCCGCGTAGCATTGTCGCCAAAGTGGACGTTCCTGTCATCGAAGTCGTGGCGCAGGGAGAGGTCGATGGTTCGCTCGCGCAGCGCCGGCCGGATAGCGATGAACCCGGCAACCGCTTCCGCCGTTACGAGGTCGCGGGCGCGTCGCACATCGACCGCTGGGCGTACGATCGCGGTTTCCCCAACTTCGCGGATCAGGCGGCAACCGGCGGCGCGGCGCAGGGAACGCCCGAGTTTCCTTTGAACGCTAAATGCGATCCGCCGTTCACGTTCAGCACCGACACGCGGCTGAAGTACGTGTATGACTCCACTCTGGTGCATCTGGATAACTGGGCCCGCAAGGGAAAGCCCGCGCCGCACGCCAACCTCATTGAAGTGAAGGATGGAGCCGTCGTGCTCGACGCATCCGGCAATGGCGTTGGCGGTATTCGCAGCCCCTGGGTGGATGTTCCCGCAGCGACCTATTTCACCGGCACTACGCCCGCGGCTTGCCGCGAATTCGGCCACACCGTGGCCTTCGATCAGGCCAAGATGGACTCGCTCTACGGCAACACCAAGAATTACCAGAGCAAGTTCGACAAATCGGTCGATGAGCTCGTCAAGGCCGGCTGGTACACCGAATCGGACGGCAAGAAGATGAAGGCGGAAGCGGCCGCCGCATTAAAGCGGTAACGGAACCCGCTGTTCGAGTCGCCGTTTGCGCGCGCGGTATTCCGACGCTTTCTTCAGAGGTCCCAGCGATAGGCTGCGAATCAGAATGATGCCAGGCGACAGCAACGACCAGTAGAGCCTGAATTTCGCGCGCGCCTCCGCGTCGGTGCAGGTCGCGCGCGTCTCCGTGCGGAAGACAGATTCCATGGGGCTGACGGCATCGGCTCGCAACGTCCACACGATCTTCACGTAACCGGGCTCGTGAAATGCGGCGAACTCATCCGGGTCGAGGCCTTTGAACTGGGGAGTGCCTTTCCAAGGCTGGGTGACCGAGCCCATCACGATTTCGCGTCCCGGAGTTTCTGCGAGTACGGCCCACCCCAAGGCTTTGGTTTGGGAGAGCAGCCCGCGCGGAAGCCGACTCTCGCGAGTTTTCCCGAGAAGCAGTAGTTCACGCGTCTTGAAGATCGCCCGAATGAGGCCGGAATCCTGCAGGTCCATGGCGCAGGCGGTCGAGAACGTGATGTCCGCGGGCGCGTCCACGCTGATGTTGTGCCGCTCGGCGATTTCGTACTCCGGCATGAATGCGTCCAGCAGGTCGTCGGCTTCTTCCGGCTTTGCGGGACGCGACCTCCCATATCTCAGCCACGCAGCCCCGGCATAAGTCGCATAGGCGCCCGCAGCCACTCCGGCGCCGAAGGCGAGCCAACGGATACCTGACCGGAGTTTCATGGATCGTGCTTTCTAGTGATGCCCCGCGGCGCGGATGATCGTCGCGGATTTCGGCGCCTCGACCTTGGTCCGCCGAGGCATGCAGATCTCGGTCAGCCGCTCGCGGCGCTCGGCTTTCGCCCGCGCGTTCTTTTGATCGCGATCCTTGAACTCGGGCAGAACCTCTTTGCTGAACAGCTCGATCGACGAGCACAGCATTTCGTGGGAAACCTTGCCGGCTTGCGACAGGCACAAGACCTGGTCGATTCCGGCGTCCTCGAACTCGCGCAAGCGGGTGCGTAGTTGCTCCGGCGTGCCGACGCAGTCCTGCGTTCGACCGTCTGGCGGATTGAACTCCTTCGGATGGTACTTGAACTCGTCCCAGATGTCGGTCTTGGCTGGCTCGTGCTCGCCGAAGAAGCTATAATGCCCCAGTCCGTAGATGAAAAAGCCGTAGCTCTCCATGGCGATTTGCTGCACTCGCGTTTCGTCTCTGTCACACAGGAACGGGCAGGTGATCGCGATGTTGGGGTTGACGGAATACCCTAGCGGCACGCATTCCTTTTCGAACGTCTCGTAGTAGTCGGCCACCCACTGCCGCGCTTGTCCCGGATCGATGAAGGAGAACGTCAGCGCACCGAGACCGAGCCGCGCGGCCTGCAGAATCGACGGCCGGTTGGAACACGCCATCCACATCGGCGGATGCGGCTTTTGAAGGGATTTGGGAATCACGTTGCGCGCCGGCATCTTGACGTATTGGCCGTCGATGCCCTGGAAAGGCTCCTGCGCGAGCATCTCGACCACGGCTCGGGCGCCTTCGAGCATCATGTCTTTCTTGACGGCCTGTGGCACGTTGAACCCGCCCAGCTCCGTCTCAGTGGCTCCCGCTCCGATGCCGTACTCCACGCGGCCGTCGCTAATCAGGTCGAGCGTCGCGACACGTTCGGCGACACGCGCCGGGTGATTGATGTAGGGCGACATCTGAATGATGCCGTGCCCGATCCGGACGTTCTTCGTGCGCTGGCTGCACGCGGCCAGGAACACTTCGGGTGCGGAGGAGTGCGCGTATTCCTCTAGAAAGTGATGCTCGGTGGCCCAGATGTAGTCGAATCCGCTGCGGTCGGACAGTTCGACTTCATCGAGGGCGTTCTTGAGGAGGGTGTGCTCGGATTCCTTGGTCCAGGGCCGTGGAAGCTGATGTTCGTAAAAGCCGCCAAACTTCATTCTTAAGAGTTTAGCAGCCGCATTCGGAATTGAGCCCCCGTCCTTACAGACGGGGCCGAACAATATGAGCCCCGCCGGTTACGGCGGGGGATCGATGCCGACAATGCCTCAGTACTTCGGAACCTTCGGGTCGACCTTATCGCTCCACGCGAGAATGCCGCCCTTCATGTTCTTCACTTTCTTAAAGCCGGCCTGCTTCAGGAAATCGACCGCCTTGGCACTACGCACCCCGCTCTTGCAGTGCGCGACGATCTCCGTCGCTGTATCGAGCTCGTTCACGCGCTTGGGCAGATCGCCCAGTGGAACCAGCTTCGATGTCGGGATGCTGCAGATCAGGTATTCGTGCGGCTCGCGAACGTCGAGCAGCAGGAACGGCGATCCGCGATCCATCATCTCCTTCACTTCTACCGGATCGATCTCGCCTTCCTTCAAACCCGGAGCCGGAGGCGGCTCGTGGTGCGGAATCCCGCAGAATTCCTGATAGTCGATCAGTTTCGTGATAGTCGGATGGTCCCCGCAGGCCGGGCATTCCGGATTCCGGCGAAGCTTCAGCTCGCGGAAGCGCATGGCCAGGGCATCGTACAGCACCAACCGGCCGACAAGAGTCTCGCCCGCCCCCAGGATCAGCTTCACCGCTTCGGTCGCCTGAATCAGGCCGATGATCCCCGGCAAAATTCCCAGCACGCCGCCCTCGGCGCAGCTCGGGACCAAGCCCGGAGGTGGCGGCTCGGGATACAAGCAGCGATAGCAAGGGCCGCCCGGAAACGCGAACACCGTCGCCTGTCCTTCGAAGCGGAAGATCGATCCGTAAACGTTCGGCTTCTTCAGCAGCACGCACGCGTCGTTCACCAGGTAGCGCGTCGGAAAGTTATCCGTGCCATCGATGATCAGGTCGTAGTTCTTGCAGATCTCGAGCGCGTTCTCGCTCGACAACATCGTGTCGTACTTCTCGATCTTGACGTTCGGGTTGATGTCGGAAATCGTGTCCGCGGCCGAATCGAGCTTCTTGCGCCCGACGTCTTTGGTGCCGTGGATGATCTGGCGATGCAGATTCGTGAAATCGACGACGTCGAAATCCACCAGGCCGATGCGCCCGATACCCGCGGCGGCAAGGTACATTCCCAGCGGCGCGCCCAGGCCGCCCGTGCCCACCAGCAGCACGCTCGCGCTCTTTAAGCGGAGCTGCCCCTCCATGCCCACCTCGGGCATGATGAGGTGCCGCGAATAGCGCATGATTTCGTCGTTAGAAAGCGAAACGGGCGGATCGCCCGATCCGCCCGCAATGCTAGGAACTATGGAGAGCGTATCGCTCGCCCCTACCGGCGTCGCGTCTTTCTTCAGATACCGGATGTCTTCGTCGTTCAGATACACGTTGACGAAGCTGCGCAGCTTGCCTTCATCGTTGAAGAGCTGCTTGCGCAGGTCCGGGAACTTGGTGGTGAGAGCGCCCAAAACCTCGCCCACTGTGGATCCAGTGAGCTCCACGGAGTCTTGTTTCTCCGAATATTGGCGCAGCGGTGTGGGAATCAGGACTTTGGCCATATCAAATCTTCTTTCTCCGCGGCGGTCTGTTCGGCGTTAGGCAGGAAGCTGTTCGCATGATCGAACTTGCCGCCCTTGATTGATAGTACGACGAACGAATACCACGGACAGGAGTTTTCTAAATCGGTTTTGGAGAAGTACGCGTCGCAGTCGGGATGCGAATGGAAGATCCCGATGAGATCGAGCCCCGCCGCGCGGGCTCGCTTATCCGCTTCCATCAAATCCTCGGGACGCAGCTCATAGCGGGCGCCCTGCGCGCCGGCGTAGGCGTTCTCCATCGGCTCGGCCGATATAACGTGCTTCTGGTCGCCGTCGATGCGGCCTATCATCGCGCCGCAGCATTCGTTTGGAAATTTGGCTTCGGCGTGGGCGACCATCACTTGCCACGCCTGCGAATCGACTTTAATCATTCCAGAATGGTTCGCTCAGGTATTTGGTCGCGCCGTCCGCGATGATCGTCACGATCACTCCGCCCTTGCCTTCTTTTGCCAGCTTCCTGGCGACTTCGCGAGCGGCGTGGACATTCGCGCCCGAGCTCATACCGCCCAGCAAGCCTTCATTGCGTCCCAGCCAGCGCGTCATCGCATAGGCGTCTTCGGTTTCGATCCAGAGGTTGTCATCGGCGATCGCAGGATCGTAAATGCCCGGAACGATGTTGGTGGGCATGTGCTTCAGCCCTTCCAGGCCGTGGAATCCCGACGAAGGCTGCGCGGAGATGCACTGCACATTCGGCATGTCGCGCTTGAAGCGTTTCGAATTCCCCATGAAGGTGCCGCTGGTGCCCATGCAGGCCACGAAGTGCGTGATCGTGCCCTTGGTTTGCTCCATGATCTCGACCGCGGTGCCTTCAAAATGCGCCTTCCAGTTGGCCGGGTTGTTGTACTGGTCGGGATAGAAATACGCGTCCGGATCGGCTTCGTAGATCTTTTTGCACAGCCGGATCGCCCCATCGGAGCCTTCGCCCGGATCGGAAAAGACCATCTCGGCGCCGTAATTCTTCATGATCTGCTTGCGCTCATGCGAGGCATTCTCGGGCAGACACAGCTTTACGCGATAGCCCTTGATCGCCGAGATCATCGCGTAGGCAATACCCGTGTTGCCGCTGGTGGCATCGAGCAGGATCCGATCCTTGGTCAGGCGGCCGGTGCGCTCGCCATCCAGGATCATGTTCAACCCGGCGCGGTCCTTGACCGAGCCGCCAGGGTTGAAGAATTCGGCTTTGGCGTAGATTTCGATGCCCGGGAACTCGGCATCCAGCTTCGCCAGCCGCAGCAGGGGCGTATTGCCGATCTGCTCGATCAGAGACGAGGCAGGCCGGATGGCCGTGCTGGGCTTAGGAAAGGCGAGTGGCATGAATGAATGGACTCTTCCGATTGTATATTAATCTCCCCAATCCCTGTCAACATTAGGGGAGATCCCCGGACTGCCCTTGGTTAGATGCAGAAAACGCCAGTTGGTCGCATCTGCGCATTGGCGGGGCTCAAGCCCCACGCCGGCTGAAGCCCGCCCTCCAAAAGAAACAGCCACCGGGGTGATTTGCCCCGGTGGCTGCATAGGGATGTCAATACTGCACAGTAGCTTAGGGGGTCATCTCCTGAGCGTTCTTGAAGGCCTTCTTTCCAGCGTCGATGGCGGCCTGAACGTTCTCCGCCTGATACTTCATGGCCTTCATGCCCTGAGTGGCCGCGTCGGTGACCGTATTGGTCATGCTCCCCACGGCATCCCGCATGGTCCCAACGGTCTCCCGCACATTCCCCATCGCGTCCCGCACACTCTTGGTCTTTTCGTCAGCCTGGGAGCGGAGATATTCCATTGCTTCCTGGCCGGATTTCGACCTCAGCATCATCGTTGCTGCTATACCGGCGGCGCAGCCGAGCCCGAACATAAGAAGTCCTCGATTGCTATCCATTAGAGTCGTCCTTTCTCTCGAAGTAGGGTCCTCATGCACTGAGGTTAAGCAACTCAACTTCCAATCGCGGCTCCTTCGAACTCAGTCTGTTAGACTGATCGAATCGTTATGCAGCCCGAGCTCTTTCGCAAACTTGCCGGCCACTGGCTTACAGGGGTTTCCGTGGTCACTACGCTCGATCCGGACGGCAAACCGGTGGGAATGACCATGAGCGCCGTCACGTCGCTATCGTTGAATCCGCCGCAGTTTCTGATCTGCGTGGATAATCGAGCCAAGACGCTGGCGGCGATCGTTGCCACCGGCCACTTCTGCATCAATTACCTGCGCCAGGACCAGGAAAATCTGTCAAATGCCTTCGCCAAGCGCGGCGAGGATCGATTCGCGGCGTTAGCGCATCGGGTGGAGCACACCGGATCGCCCGTGCTTGAAGGGGCGATCGCGTATATCGAGTGCAAGGTACATGCGGTCCATGACGGCGGCGATCACACCATCATCGTCGGCGACGCGGTGAATGGCGATGCTCCCGGCGGGGAACCGCTGGCGTACTTTCGAGGCAGCTACCGGCGCCTGGAATCGCTTACCGATCCGCAGCAGGTTTGGTGGTGATCAACGCGGGGTGAGTCCGGTGTTTCGCAGATATCCTCTGTTAAAGATTCCGGTCATAGCAAGCACCTTGGCGCTGGCGGCCTTCCTGACCCAGGGATTCGGCGGTGGGCATGCTCCCCTGGACTGGGCCGTCGCTTACCTGGGTTTGCCAGGTACTTTATTCGTGGACCGCTTATGGTTACCGAAATGGATGGACCACTACGACATCCTTGTGATTGTCTTGGTTCCGTTTGTGATCAATGCGGGATTGGTTTGTATGGCGTATGAATGTATTCACAGGATACGCCGCCACCGTCTCCAGAGGAAACCGGGATAATTCCGGTCCTGTGTTGTGCCTTGAAGTGGGGAGACGGGTCCTGAATCTCTTTACCGATCCGCAGCAGGTTTGGTGGTGATCAGGTGCTGAATGTCCTTGTTGTTCTCTTCGCACGAGTACTCGATCAACTGGGGTAATCCGTGCTCGGCCGGCTTCGAAGGCCGGATAATCCGCTGCTGCACCCAGGGCTTCGAGTACATCTTCGGATCGTCGATCGTGTATTCCAGGTTGATTGTCGTCGGGGTGCGCGTAAAGCGTTCGGTCAGATGCATGTCGGCCGTGTGCTGATGCCCGGCGGTATCGAGCCAGGTACGATCGTTCAAGCCTGTGGTGTCGACCACGAACGTGTCGCCTTCCCACTTGCCCGTCGAGTCGCCCATGAACGATGGAGGAAGATTCGTGGGATGTGGCCGCCCATCGGTAGGAATCGCTCGGAACTGCCGCATGTACTCGAATAGGATCGTCACATATTCCTGCGTCTGGATGATCTGGATCGGATACGGCGACTGCATGATGCGGGGCATGCCCGGATACAGGCAGAGCGACGTCGGATCGTCCTTCGCGTCGTGATTCTTGAAGGCTGCCAATCCCGCGGGCGTGTACGGAATGCTGGCTTCGCCATCTTTGGCGGCCATGTTGGGCGTGTAGGGCAGGTCCCAGAAGCCGACGAAGCTCGGCTTGCCGTCGGGCATGCGAGGGATGTCCGCCGCGGCTTTTTGTCCGCTTTGGCCCGCCGCCGTAGCCGCTAAAATCGCGCCACTAAGCGCGAGCCCAACGAGACGAAATTTTGCGGATCCTGTCCAGAGCTTCTTGAATATTTTCGAGCGAGTTCGCATAGCTGAATCGTAGATACCCATTCCCGTGCGATCCGAAGCAGCCCCCATCCAGGCATGCCACCCCGGCGTCATTGAGCAGCATATCCGCTAGCTGTTTGGAAGGCAACCCGGTGCCGGTTACGTTCGGGAAGGCGTAAAACGCGCCCGCGGGAACCGTGCAGCGGATACCCGGAATCTCATTCAGCCCTTTCACGATCGCGTCGCGACGCTTGCGGAACTCGGCTACCATCCTCTCTACATCATCTTGAGGACCATCCAGGGCCGCGATCCCCGCCCGCTGCGTGAAACTCGCCGTGCAGGAGTTCGAGTTGACCATCAACTTGACTACAGCGTCGGCCAGCCACTCCGGCATCACGCCGTATCCCAGCCGCCAGCCGGTCATCGAGTAGGTTTTCGAGAAACCGTCCAGGATGATGGTCTTCTCCTGCATCCCAGGGAAACTGGCGATCGAAACCGGCTCGCCCGTGTAGACGATGCGGGAATAGATCTCATCGCTCAAGACCATGATGTCGCGATTGCGCAGGATATCCGCCAGCCTTTTGACGTCTTCGGCCGGCATGATCCCGCCGGTCGGATTCGCCGGCGAATTCAGGATCACCAGCTTGGTCTTGTTCGTGAGGCTGCGCTCGAGCAGGTCCAAATCGAAAGAAAATCCGCGGCTCTCTTCCAGGGGAATCGGCACCGCCTTGGCGCCCTGGAACTTGATCATCGATTCGTAGATCGGGAAGCCGGGATTAGGGTAGATCGCTTCATCGCCCGCTTCGAGCAGCGCGACGATGGCGAAGTACATGACGGGTTTTCCGCCCGGCACCACGCACACATGCTGCGGACCGACCTTGATGTTTCGCGTGCGCGAAATATACGCGGCGATCGACTCGCGCAGCTCGGGGAGACCCTGCGTGGGACCGTACTTGGTCCAGCCTTCATCGAGCGCGCGTTTCCCCGCCTCGACTACGTGCTTCGGGGTAGGGAAGTCCGGCTCGCCAATCTCCAGGTGGATGACGCTTTTGCCCTGCTTTTCGAGGGCCCTGGCTTTGACCAGGACCTCAAAGGCGGACTCCACCCCAATACGGGACATCGCTTCGACAAGTTGCATGTTAGTGAAATCGAGCCCGCTCCATGACTGTCGCGGCTCTGAAAGAGTTTCCGAGCCGCGAGAGTTAGCGAGCGGTGTTTACATCAACGCGGTCGGACGACGGCTCCAAGGTGCGGAACCTTTGTCCTTGGAAGCAGCTTCCACGTCCTTCACGTAGGCGGTGGCCTGTGTCAGCATGTGGTGCAGATCGTTGCCCAGGCTGATGAGCGGGAATCCTTTATCCAGGAACTCGCCGACGCGCGCGGTCCCGAACAGGAACAGCCCGAGGATGACGTTGTTCTTTTTGGCGGCGGCGCGGAGTTTGTCGGTCGCGGCCTGGAGCTCGGGCGAGGTGTACATATCCGGGAACTTGTACTTTTCGAACAAGCCCATGGACATGCACAAATCGTTCTGGCCCAGGAACAGCAGGTCGACGCCCGGAACCGCAGCGATCTCGTCGATATTCTTGATGCAATCGGCCGTTTCCACCTGCAGCGCCACGATCACATTGTCGTTGGCCGCGCCGGCATAACCGAGCAGTCCCGCCTTGTTCATGCTGCGCTGGGGGAAGTAAACCGATCGGGTGCCCGCGGTGGGATAACGGCAGCAGCTCACTGCCTGGCGAGCTTCTTCGGCGGTGTTGATGTAGGGAACCAGAACGCCGTCTGCTCCCATATCGAGCGCCTGCTGCATGCCGGCGCGATCCTGATATCCGGAGACCCGCACCAGAGACTTGGCGCCGCCCGAAGCGATACCGGCGAGCATCGCGGACAGGGTCTCGTGGCTCATGGGACCATGCTGTGTATCCACCAGCAGCCAATCGTAGCCGCTGTGCGCCAGTTGCTCGGCGACGGTCGGGCTATGCGAGTTCACGAAAAGGCCCAGCTTGGGCTTTCCCGCGCGCAACTGCTTCTTAAACTCAGCTCCACTGAGAACTTCGCTCATTAGATTTTCTCCTGAAATTCGGACAGACCCCCGGCCAGAGTGGCAGCCTCACGGTCTCAAGAAAGTATACCGAAAAAGGGGACAGACTACTCTGTCCCCTCCCGCGATGTGGTTGCAAAGGGGACAGGCTACTCTGTCCCCTCCCGCAAAGTTGTGTGTTCAAGCATCAGCGTGGGAGTGGACAGAGCTGCCTGTCCCCGCGGCTTCGAGACAGCTATCGGGAAGTGCACGCCTCGGGCTTCCACGGCGCGTTGTCCGGCAATTTCTTGAAATGCGTGCTGGTGATGAAGGGAACCGTCAGATACTGCGGATCCTTCACTTCGGTGCTCACCACCAGCCAGGTTCCGCTCGGATCGTTGTGGCGATCGTACCATTCCGTCACGACCGCGTTTTCGCTATAAGGGATGCCGTTCTTGCGAAGATACCCGGGCCGCAGTTTCGTGGTGACCACCCTCAGATCGCCCGTTCGCGGCTCGCCCCGGCCCACAGCCGCCGTCTCCCACTCGGCGATCGAGTACCCCTGCCACGATGGCATGCTGCTCTGCGCGGCCTTGAGGGCTTCGCTTCCTGCGGCATCGCTTCCGAAGTGGAGTACGCGAGTCTGCTCGCCCGCTTCGGTCTCGATCTTGAGTGTCGTGTCGTTGTCCCAGGTTATGTGCAGCCTTCCTGGCACGCGCATAACTGCCGCGGCTCCGTACGACTTACACTGCTCGCCGGCTGCCTCGTCCTTGGCGGGATCCCACGCATCGGCCACGCGCCGAGCCGCCGCGTTAAGCGGAACGCCCAGATATTGGCCCTTGGGCGGCGTCACCATGCGGAACATCCAGTCTTCGGTGACGACCGAGACCCAGTAGCCTGTCATATCGATGGCCGCAGAGGATTTGGGAGTCGCAGCAGCGCCGCGTCCGCCACCACCGCCGCGTCCGCCGCCACCTCCGCGGCCTTGTGAGAACGCAGGCCAAGCGAGTAAGCAGACTGCTGTGGCGAACACGGCCAATCGCGTCATTTTGATGTTCACGAATTAGTCGATGGTCTCGCCGGGCTTGGTGCCCCAGCCGAAGCCGTCCGACGTGCGATGCAGGGTCTTCAGCGCGCCGCGATTATCGCCCTTGGTGCGCGACGGATTCGCCGTGACCACAACTTCATCGCCGGCCTTCAACGTGTCGCGCTTGATGCCGGCCTGGCCGAGCTGCCCCGAGCTGCGCCACTCGAGCGACCAGCGCTGCATGGTCCCGTCCTTCTCCGGCACGTCGATCTGCAGGAAGGAATGCGGGTTGCGCAACAGAAGCTGGACGATCTTGCCCTCCAGCTTTACTTCCTTATCACCCTCGTAAGTGGCCCCCAGAGAGTGATGCGCGAACGCGGCGACGCTGGACAGGAGAACGCCAGCCAGCCCCAGTAAAATCTTCGTTTTCATTCCAGTCCCCCTAGTCAGTTTATCGTACCTAGCGCTTTGGACTCAGGCTCTTATAGACCGCCTCGACGAACATGTCAGTGGTCCATGGCCCGGTTGTCGCGCCGTAAAGACCGTCATATTCGAGCGTGGGCTTCGAAGCTTTCACCTGCTCCAGGGTCATTCCTTTTTTGATCGAGTCCGCGACGCGATCTTTTATGATCGCCACCATGTTGCGATAGTTGGCGACGTCCCCGGTATCGCAAAGGCGTCCGTGCCCCGGGATCACCAGCGTCCCGCCCTGCGAGCGGAATTCAGGTATCGCGAGATCCAGAATGTGATTGAGCCCGTCGAGGGCGCCCTGAATCGTCCCGCCTTTGGCGAGATCGATCACAGGGTAGCTGGTGGTCGAAAGAATATCGCCGGCGACGATCACATCCGAGTATCGGAAATACACCATGCTGTCGCCATCGGTGTGCGCGGCCGGCTCGTGAAACAACTGCACGCCTTCGCCGTTGAAGAATTCGCTGAGCTTGTAGGAACTGCCGCGATAGGTGTCGGTCGGCCACAATCCCGAGGGAACCGCGGGCTTGCCTTTGGTTTCCGCGCTCATCCGGCCGAGGACGTTTTCGTGGGCGATCACGGTCGCCGTCGGTGCAACACCGACAGGCGGAAACGTCACGCCTAGGATTTTTGAATCGGCGGGCAGCGCTGACAAAGCCTCGTTGCCTCCGGTATGATCCGCATCGATGCTCGTGTTGATGATGTAGCGGATCGGTTTCGGTGGCGCGGGCGACGCGATGATCGCGTTCAGCGACGGGCTCGACCACCGATACGGACTATCGGGGCAGTGCAGTCCGGTGCAGCGGTTCGGAGAGGGCGATGCGGCCACCGCGGTGACCACTTGAAGAACCGTGGATAGGACCTTGGCGCTCATCTGGCTGTTGCCGGCATCTACCAGCAGGATCCCGTCCTTGCCGATGGAGGCGGCGATGTTGCCGCCCGCTCCCACCAGCATGTAGATGTTGCCCTGCACCGGCAGAACATGGATGTCCGCGCCTGGCGCTTTGGGCTGGCCGAACGCCGCGGCCGCTATCAGGAAAAGCAATCCGATGCGCTTCATTATTTCGCCGCCTTAAGTTTCTGGCGGTAATCCGGATAGGTGCTCTCAGCGCCGCCTCGCGTGGCCGGTTGAGGAATCCAGCCCGCGGCATCCTTCAACTGCTCAGTGGTCCCCGGCAGGAAATGCGGGACCGCGGTCGAGATATTCTCTTCGCTCACCGTGCACGGATAGTAAGTCAGCGCGGTGTGGGTATCCAGCGCATAATTCGTGGTCTGGATGAACGGCTCCTCGAGCCACACCGGATCGGTCAGGATCATGGTGATCACCAGATAATCGCCATGCCGGTCGATGTATTCGCGCATCGTGGCTTTATCGCTGAAGCTCGCGCCATTGCGGCGCAAGTAGCTGCCCTTGATGTGGTCCGTATCGACCACCAAAGTGTTGCCTTCCCACTTGCCGGTCGAAAATCCCGACCAGCTATTAGGAGCATACTCGGGCGGATGCGGGCGGCCATCCATATAGATCACGCGATCGAGCGACCGCAGATATTCGACATGGATCGCGCGCAGATCGCGCCCGATGGGATCCACTTCGTTCCAGAATCGTACGCTGCCCAGCGCGCGCCACTGGTAAGGAGCCGAATGCGGACGGCACTGAAATTCGGGGAGGCTCCACTCGGAATGGTCGTGGCTATCGGCCTTGCGCCGGCCGGCATCGTTGAGCGGAATGCCCTGATAATCGCCCAGCGGAGGCCCGCCGGATCGCTCGTAACTGTCTTCGTGAACGCGCTCGGCCCAGACGCCGGAGAAGTCGGTCAGCTCGAGTACCGGAGCGCCCTGACCGAAGGCAATCCGGCCGGCCAGCAACACGAGCAGCAGAGGTGACAAACGCATGGCATCCCCTAATCTACAACATCGGGGATCGAATCTTTGCATGCAAAAACTAGAGCCGCTGCGCCTCGGCCGGAGCAGGATGGTCGTCACTGGTAACTGTCCCCGCTGGCGCTTCGGCAGGCAAGCGGACCGTGAATCGCGTTCCGGAGCCCACGGTGCTGGTGACGTCGATCTGTCCGCCGTGTGCCTTCACGATCCAGGCGACAAAGCTCAAGCCCAGACCGAGTCCCTCGATCACGTTGGTTTGCGGGTTGCGCACGCGATAGAAGCGGTCGAAGATATGCGGCAGATCCTCAGCGGCGATGCCCACGCCCGTATCTTCGACTTCGATGCGAGCCCAGTTCTTCTCATCGCGGCGGATCCGTACCTGGACGGTTCCGCTGGCGGGCGTGTATTTGACCGCATTGGAGAGCAGGTTGGAGAGCAGCCTTTCGATCTGAACGCGATCGGCCAGAATCTTCATGTCCGGCTCGATGCGGGCCGTCAGGCGCACGTGTTTTTCCTCGGCGGGAATCTGGAACTGATCCACCACGTCCTCGGCTATTTCTCCCAAATCGAAGGACGCCTTCTGCAGCACCACCTGTCCGGATTCGGCCTGCGAGAGCAGCAGCAGCGCGCGTACGATGCTGGACAACTGCTCCACCGCTTCCAGAGCGTTCACCATCGCATCGCGATACTGCTCGGATGTCTGAGCAGTGAAGAGGGCCACTTCAAGTTGTCCGCGGATCGCGGTCAGCGGAGTGCGCAGCTCATGCGAGACATCGGTCGAAAAGCGGCGGATCTGCTCGAAGGAATCTTCGAGCCGCGTGGTCATGCGGTTGAAGCTGCCGATCAGATTGTCCAGCTCATCGCCCGATCCGCGCAAAGGAATCTGCAGAGAAAGGTTCGACCCGGTGATCTTCTGCGCCGCCTGCGCGACCTCGTTTACCGGCTGAATCGCCCGGCCTGCGAGCAGCCAGCCGAGCAATCCGGTCAGCGGAATGATCGCCAGCAGCGAAAGGAAATAGTCGCGCGTGAACGTTTGGACCGTGCGGACACTATCGGCGAGAGACCGGCCGATGGCGAAGAAATACCGCTGGCCGTGATCGTCCGTCATGTACCACGCCTTGATGATGTAAGGCGTGCCCGCGGCATCCGTACGAATATGAACTTCGGGTTCCTTCAGCGCCATGATTCGCCGCATTTCATCAGGCGGGTCGATCCCGATGGAATCGTACGTCGGCGAGTCGAGCAGAACGTTCCCATTGGCGTCGGCGAGCAGAAGCACAAGGCGCAGGCGATCCACGATGTGCGCGTCTTCCGGATCGTCGGTGTCCGCTGTCCAGAGAGGCCGCGCGTTTTCGATCCGCAGATAGCCTTTGGCTTCGCCCCAGACTTCTTCGAGGACGGCGCGCACATCGCCTTCGGTCTGCACCTCGAGGCTGTGGCGGAAATATAGCCCGATCACCACCAGAAGCGCGGAAAACAGCAGCAGGTAGCTGATTGTCAGCCGGAACCGCAGCCCGCGAATCAGATTGACAGGAGCCAGCACGTTATCCGATTTTTTCCGCCGGACGATCGGGAGTATCCAGCATGTACCCGATGCCGCGCACCGTCTGGATCATCTTCTGCGGCCACTTGTCGTCGATCTTGCTGCGCAGGTGGCGGATGTAAACGTCCACAATGTTCGTCAGGCCGTCGTAGTCCATGTCCCAGACATGCTCGACGATCATGGTGCGGCTGAGTGGGCGGCCGCGGTTACGCATCAGGTATTCGAGGATGCTGAACTCCTTAGGCGCGAGCTCGATGTTCTCGCCGTCGCGCGAAACCTTGCGGCGGATGCAATCGAGCGAGAGATCGCCGACCTGCAGTTTCTCCGGCGTCGGCTGACCGCGCCGCAGCAGCACGCGAACACGAGCGAGAAGCTCGACGAAGGCGAATGGCTTCACGAGATAGTCGTCGGCGCCGCCTTCAAGGCCCTTTACGCGATCGTCCACGGCGTCGCGGGCGCTCAGGATCAGCACCGGAGGGCTGACTTTGCGATTACGGATCTTCTGCAGAACAGTGAGACCGTCGACATCGGGAAGGCCGAGATCCAGGATCACCAGATCGTAGTCGGTGGAGTGGATCATATCGATCGCCGACCCGCCCGTGGCTGCCACGTCCACCGCATATCCCGCGCTTACCAAGCCGCGTGAGAGAAAGTCGGCAATCCGGCTTTCGTCTTCCACCACCAGAATGCGCATATGTCTCCAGTTTAGATCGATTTATCCTGCCTTCCGCAGCTCTTCCCGAATTACTCGACGTAGCGTTGATTCCAGCGGTTCCTTGGAACGCTTGATGAACTCGCGGAGCGCCTGGTTCATCAAGCTCTGATAGTTCCCGCCGCCAGCGGCGTCCACTTGTTCTCGAAACCACTCGACGACATCCTCATCGAGCCGGATCGTAACGCGCGTTTTGCCCCTGGCGACGCTCAGGACCGGACCACGCTTTCCACCACGGAAATCATATTCTTTTTTCATAGTTCGTCCTCATACTGATTACGTTCCTGGCGTGTCGCACGCCGCGCTGAAATGATCCGGATGCGGTGGGGTCGTATCGTATAAACCACGACAAGAATTCGTCCAATGCTGTCCGAGCCGATAGAAACCCAACGCTCCTCGTCTCCCTCCAAATCGCGAAGGGTGATCGCCCGCTCGTCCTCTAGAACGGCTACCGAGTCAGCGAACCGGACGCGATGTTTACGGAAGTTCGAGGCTGCTTTTCTCGGGTCCCATTCGACCAGCATTCATCTGTGTACAAGTGTACACCAGAGTTTAAAGCCTATCTTGCCCGCTTGACGCGATAATCTTCCACCGCCGGCATCCGCACAACACGGCACATCTCGAACAGCCGCGACCGCGCCCGCTCGCCGATCGCCTCCCGCAGCGATTTTTTGTGCACGTCCGACCCGCCCGGCGTCGTGTACGCGATAGAGCCGGTGTCGTCGGGGCTCAGGTTCGTCGTCGCGATCAGGGGCTTACGGTGATTGCAGCGATACGTGACGATCGAGGTCACCGTATCCTCCACCCAATCCGTGACGCGATGCGATCCGAGGTCGTCCAGCAGCAGCACCTCGGCGTCCAGTGCCGAGCGGTACGTCTCTTTATCCGACGAGCCCGACGATTTGTCATAGCTCGAACGAATCCGGTCCAGCAGGTTTTGATAATCGAAGAAGATTCCTTCGTGCCCCTTGGCGATGATGGCTTTCAGCGCGGCCACGGCGAGGTGGGTTTTCCCGGTGCCGGTGTCGCCGCACAGCAGCAAGCCCGGACGATCCTGCGACGGGAACTCGCGCACGAAGCTGCGGACCTGCATCAGCACCGTGCCCAGACCCGTTCGTGCTATCGGATTGTCCTGCGGGATCTGGAAATTGTCGAGCGTCGCACGTGTGTAGTTCGGCGGGATGCCCGAGCCTTCCTGCAGCGCTTCCGCGCGTGCTTCCGTTGCGCAGCGGCACGGCTCGGCGCCCGATAACCCGGCGCGCTCGATGATCTTCCAGCCGGTTCCTCCGCAGATAGGACATACTGCCGCTGCTGCCATTGCCAACTCCTTACTCCACCACTACAAGAACTTCGCCCGCTCCCACCGTAGCATCCGGCTGCGTCCGCAATTCGACCACGCGACCCGCTTTGGGCGACTTCATTTCATTCTGCATCTTCATCGCTTCCACAACAACGAGGCCTTGTCCCTCTTGCACCGCCTCGCCCTGCGCGACCAAGACGCGGACCACTTTCCCCGGCATCGATGCCGCGATTTCCTGCCGTCCGCGGTTTGCCGATGAGCCTTGTCCGGGCCGCAGATCGCGCGGATCGAAAACTTCCATCGTGAGCCGGCGCCCCTCCACCCATATTTCTTTCCCGGCGCCCGGACTCACCCGAAAGCTGCGCCCATTGAGCAGCACCGAAGATCCTTCGAGCGAGAACTCGCCTTCGATCGTCGCGCCGTCTTCCTGGATGTAACGCAGCCGCGAGCCTTCGATCTCGATCGTGCCCGAGCGGCCGTTCACCGTGACCTGCCGCTTCATCGGAGAAACTCCTCGCGTCCGGAAGCCAGCCACTTTGACGAGTTGGTCAAGGCCGGTTTCTTGGCGCCGTTTGACCGGAGAGCCAACACCAGCGCCGCTGCGGCCTCCGCTTCCGGATCGATGTCCGCCCTCTTTCGTCTCTCGAAGAATCGGTCAAGGAAGGATGTCGATAGACGTCCGCCGCGGAATTCGGCGTCGGCCAGAACTTCGCGGAAGAATGTGATGTTATTCCGAACGCCCGTGAGCACGTACTCCGAAAGCGCCCGATCCAGCCTGCTAATCGCTGTCTCCCGCGTCGGACCCCACGCGGCGAGCTTTGCCAGCAAGGGATCGTATTCGAGCGGCACGCTCCAGCCTTCGAAAACGCCCGAATCCACACGGATCCCCGGACCTGAAGGCTCGCTCAAATGCGTGATCGTTCCCGGCGCCGGCATGAACTCGTTATCCGGATCCTCCGCGTAAATGCGGCACTCCATCGCCGAACCGCGCCACTCGATATCTTCCTGTCGCAGAGTTAGTGGCTCGCCCGCCGCGATCTTCAGTTGCCATTCGACAAGATCGAGCCCAGTGACGAGTTCCGTCACCGGATGCTCCACCTGCAGACGCGTGTTCACCTCCAGGAAATAGAAGTTCGCATCGCGGTCCACCAGAAACTCCACCGTGCCGGCGTTAAAGTAACCCGCCGCGCGAGCCACTTTCAGAGCAGCTTGCCCCATGCGCTCGCGCAGATCCGGATGCGATGCCATCAGCGGAGAAGGGCACTCCTCGATCACCTTCTGATGCCGGCGCTGCGTGGAACACTCGCGCTCGCCCAGGTGGATCAGGTGGCCGTGATGATCGCCCAGGATCTGGATTTCGATGTGCCGCGGCTCATCCACCAGCTTCTCGACGTAGACTTCGCTGTTGCCGAAGGCGCGTCCGGCTTCGCTTGCGGCATTGCGCAGTGCCGATTCCAATTCGGCTTCGCCGTCCACCCGGCGCATCCCTTTGCCGCCGCCTCCAGCCGAGGCTTTCAGCAGCACGGGATATCCGAGGGAGTGCGCCGCCGCCCGCGCTTCCTGCCATCCGGATAAGGCGGTTTCGGTTCCGGGAACCACCGGCGCGCCTGCTGCCATAGCGAGCTGCCTGGCCGCCGTCTTCGATCCCAACTTGCGGATCGCCTTCGCGGGCGGCCCGATGAATACGATGCCCGCGGCCGTGCAGGCCTCCGCGAAGTCCGCGTTTTCGCTCAGGAATCCATAGCCGGGGTGAATCGCTTCCACGCCGTGCCGCTTGGCCGCATCGATAATACGGTCGATGCGCAGGTAGCTTTCCGAAGAAGCTGACGGACCGACATGCGCGGCTTCATCAGCGAGCCGGACCGCCAGGGAGCCCCGGTCGGCGTCGGAGTACACGGCGACGCTCGCGATTCCCAATTCGCGGAGCGCCCGCACCACCCGCACGGCGATCTCGCCTCGGTTCGCGACCAATACCTTACGAAACATCAGCGCTGCGCCACCCGCAAGGTCACTAGCGTCGCGCCCCATCCGCCCGCTTCCGCCGGGGCGTCGCCGAAGTGCTCGACGAACGGCGTCCGTGCCAGAATCGTCCGAACGGTTTCGCGCTGGACACCGATGCCGCGGCCGTGGATGATCCGCAAGGCGCGGAATCCCAGTCGATGGGCTTCGGCTAGGTACTCCTCGACCACTTCCTTGACATCCCTGGCGGGAACACTATGCAAATCAAAGACATCCGTGATGGGCAGCTCTACGGGGTCGGTGCTGAATGGTTCACTAAAGGTCTCGTCAGCCATGGCCGATTTATTGGGGGTGCGGTTGTCTCAATGGTACACCTTAGAATCGCTCTGAACAGTACGGGTGGCCCTTACGCTTTCTGCTCTTAGGACCGCTGCAGATGGAGTGCCAGCTGTTAGAATCGGGCTGGCAACATCCGGCTCGGATTATTAGATGCTTTGTTTCTTGTGCGGTAAAAAGATCGGGTTGATGCGCAGGCTGGTGGATCAGCAATACTGTTCCGCTGCCCACCGCAAGGAATCCAGGCTCGCCTCCGCACAGGCGTATCGCGAAGAAGACGAACTGGAACATTGGTCTGTCATGCGATCCAAGGATAAGAAGAGAATTTCGGCTCGTCCATCGGCCACCACCGGCCAGACGGCTTCGATCTTCGCGTTCCTGACCGTGGGCAGCCTGCTGGTTGCCGCGCTATTGCTTCCCGGACCAGGACCCGGCGCCTCATTCCCTCAGGTTTCGCTAGATCCGTCCATTAAACGGAGCCTGCCGTCGCGCGCCTGGGACGCTGTGGGCGAAGTGGTGCGGAGCCAGGCTCCCGTCACCCTGCATCACGAGTTTCGATCGGGATTCGGTGATTGGGTAACGGTAAGCTCGAGATCTTTGACCGGCGGGGATGATCGCGATTGGCTGAGCGCTGCTCGCCCGGCGTTGTCCCGTCCTGTCTCCTTGCATCTGTGGGAGCGCGCCTCATCGCTTCAGAACTACCAGATGGAATTTCAGGGCCAGATGCAGGGCCGCAGCTTGAGCTGGGCGTTCCGCGCGGCCGATGGCAGCAACTACTACGCGACCAAACTGGTGATCGCCAAGCCCGGAAGTGACCATAACGCCGGACTGATTCGCTACTCCGTGATCGACGGGCGCGAATCCGCCGCGGTGCGCTTGCCTTTGCCTCTAAGCCTGGAACGCGGCGTAGACTATCGTGTTCGGATGAGCGTGCAGGACGACCACTTCATCACCTATCTGAATGGCCAGGTGATCAGCTCCTGGACCGATTCCACACTGAAGCGCGGCGGCGTCGGCTTCTTCGAGGATCAGAACGATCCGCAGAATGTCGCCTGGATCAGCGTTTCCGAGCGCGACAGCTTCATGGGCCGCATGCTGGCCCACTTCTCGCTCTTCGTGATCCCCGGCAAGTAGGACAGGCGATCTCGCTCGCCTGTCAACCTTTCTTCAAAACGAACTCAAAGGGCATTCCCCCGGCTTCGCCTTTGACTTTTAACTCGTTTCCCGATACGACACCTGTGTAGGTGAGCACGAAGGGCATCCCGAAATCCAGATTCACGGTGAAGGAGATGTTGTTACCGTCGACTTTCCCGTCGGTGATCGGGATTGCCATTCCGGGCATGAACTCCAGGGACCCGGTTAGCTTGGCGCCTTCCGCCTTAAACGTGAACGTCTGGGGGAAGTCGCCGTTGGGTGTGGAGATGGTGCCAGTCCATTTGCCATCAACATCCGCGGCGAAGGCCGACACTGCCAACAAGACGAGCGCGATCACGAACCTGGAAAGTCGCATGTTCCGATACTATCCCACAAGTCCCGCGCGATCCACGGTGCCGCTGTGTCGGCAAGGAATCCGCTCATGCTTCCGGCCGCGATGCGAGGTTTGGGTTCCTTTTAAGGTTTTGGGCCATTGCAGTTGTGCGCTCAGCATTACGATCTGGGCCGTTCGTGCAGAATCATCCAGTTCATGCCGAACTTGTCCCTGAGCTGTCCGAAGCGGAAGGCGAAGAAAGTCTCAGCCATGGGCATGAAGACTTCACCATTCTCGGAGAGGACGGCATAGACTCGCTCCGCCTCTTCAATACTGTCGGTGATGAGGGTGAGATAGGCGCTGCGCATGGGCTCGGCAGTAGGTATGTCCGCTCCCATGAGCTCCGTTTGACCGATAGTGATGCGCGCATGCAGGATTGCGTCCTTCAGCTCAGGTGGAACGCGCGATGCATCGGGCATTTGGCTGTGCGTCATCGATACAGTGATCTTTCCGCCTAAATGCTGCTCGTAGAAGCGAAAAGCTTCTCGACAATTCCCGCGAAAGTTAACGTACGTGAAAAGTTTCATGTTTTCCCCATTCACTTATGTAGACTCCCGCGGGCGTCAAACTCATCGGAGCAACGTCCAAAAAACTGGATCCGTGCGGAGTGCGGCCCCGAAGCGAATTATCGCAAACCACCTGAGGCCAGCAAGGTTTCGCCCGTCAGCCATCCTGAATCCTGCGAAGCCAAGAACACTGCGATCGGTGCAATGTCTCCGGGCTGTGCGATACGCCCGAGGGGAGTCTGTTTCTCCATCTGCTTTTGAAAGTCGCTCCCGAGGAAGCCGGCCGTGCGAACGCCCTCGGTCTCCACCATTCCCGGGTTGATGGAATTAACGCGGATCTTCCGCGCCCCCAACTCCTTTGCAAGAACATGAGTGATCGCGTCGACGGCGCCCTTGGTTGCCGTGTAGACAACGGTCGTGGGTGGCGTGACGCTGCTCGCGGTTGAGCCGATGTTGATAACGCTTCCGCCTTCGGGGCCGAATAGTTTTGATGCCTCCCGGGTCGCAAGAAGCAACCCCAGGACGTTGATGTTGAATTGACGATGGAAATGATCCTCTGAAATCTCTTCGAGCGGCGCGAATTCGTAGACACCAGCGTTGTTCACAAGAACGTCCACGCGCCCAAAAGCCTTTTTTGTTTCAGCGAAAATCCGTTGGACATCGGGCGCCTTGCTGACGTCGCCCTGAATGGCAATCGCCGTTCCGCCATCTCTAACGATCTCCGCTACGACCCGCTCGGCGTCCTGCTTGCTGGATCCGTAATTTACCACCACCGACGCGCCTTCTGCCGCGAAACTTTTCGCAATGCCTGCGCCAATTCCCTTGGACGCACCTGTAACTACCGCAACTTTCCCCTTCAACTTATTCATCGTATCCTCGGCTTTCCTTTCACGAGTAAGAAGATGAACGTTCTTGGTGAAAGGGTTCAGCTTTGGCAACCAAAAACTGATTTAGGCAATTTTCCCGCCCAGCGATGAATGCTGGGTTATCCGGCCAAACCCGCGCGCTCCAGCAGCGCCTGCGGGTCCGGATCGCGGCCCATGAAGGAGCGGTACAGCTCGGCCGGATCCTCGCTATCGCCGCGAGCCAGGATCTTGTCGCGATAATCGCGGCCGACGGTTTCGCTGAAAACGCCTTCCTTGCGGAAGCGAGTGAACGCATCGGCATCCAGAACCTCGGCCCACTTGTAGGAGTAATAACCTGCGCCATACCCGACCGGACTCGCGAAGAGATGCGTGAAGCCGGTGATCATGGCGTAATCCTCCGGCAGCGGTGACGCCGCGAAGGGCTGCAGCATCCGGCGCGCGAATGCCACGACGTCTTCCTTCCCGTCCCATTCGCGGTGCAGAGCCAGGTCGACGAAGCCGAACCCGAGCTGCCGCATCTGCGCGTTGGCGGCGCGAAAGGTCTTCGCGCGCTTCATCTTCTCGAATAGGTCCTCTGGTATGGGCGCTCCGGTCTCCCAATGCCGCGCGAGCAGGTCCAGCGCCTCGCGTTCCCAGCACCAGTTCTCCATGATCTGCGAAGGCAGCTCGACGAAATCCCATGCCACGCTGGTGCCGGCGAGACTGCGAACCTCAACGCGAGTCAACAGATGATGCATCAGGTGTCCGAATTCGTGGAAGATCGTCTCGGCTTCGCGATGTGTCAGAAGCGCGGGCTTCCCATCGACGGGAGGCGTCAGATTCCCGCAGATCAGTCCCAGGTGCGGTTTGCTTTTGCCGGGATCGCCCGTGATGAGCGAATCCATCCACGCGCCGCCACGCTTGTTCTCGCGCGGGTACCAGTCGGCATAGAACGATCCCAGATGAGCGTTGCTGCCCGCATCGCGAACCTCAAACGTCTTCACCGCAGGATCCCAGACCGGCATATCGCCGACCTGCGTTACCCGGATCCCGAGAATGCGTCCGAAGATCTCGAACATGCCGGAGACCACGCGATCCAGCGGGAAATACGGCCGCAGCGCTTCTTCGTCGAAATCGTACAGCGCCGCGCGCTGCTTTTCCGACCAGTAGCCGATATCCCAAGGCTCGAGCTTTTTGCCCGCGAACTTCTCGAGCTCCTGATTCTCTTCGCGGAAGCGTTTTTCGGTCTTGGTGCGCAGATCGCGCAGGAAGTTCTGCGCGCGCTCGCCGGTGTGCGCCATGCGATCGTCCAGCACCAGGTCCGAAAAATCGCGGAAGCCCAGGAGTTTGGCCTTCTCGTTGCGGAGTTCGAGGATCTTGGCCATCAGCGCGCGATTGTCGTGCGCCCCGGAAGCCGCTCGCGTATTGTAGGCGTGCCAGACCTGTTCTCGAATCTTGCCATCGTCGAGGTACGTCATCACCGCGACGTAGCTTGGACCCTGCAAGGTGAAACGCCATCCGGCGACGCCTTTGGCTTCGGCCGCCGCGCGAGCCATCGCCACGGCGGATGGAGGAAGACCCTTGAGTTGCGATTCGTCGGTGATCACCAGTTCCCAGGCATTGGTGTCGTCGAGGACGTTTTCCGAAAACTTAGTCGTGGCCTCGGCGAGCGCCACGTCGATCTCTTTCATTCGGGTCTTTCCTGCCGCGTCGAGATCCGCACCGTGCCGCTTGAAGGAATCGATTGTCTTGGTGAGGAAGCGGCGATAGGTCCCTTTGAGCGAGCGGCCTTCGTCGGTGTCCGCGTAGGCCTTGATGGCCTTCCACAAGCCCTCATTCAAAGGGATGCTCGAATAGAACGCGCTGGCTTTGGGCTGCACCGCATTATGGGCGGCGCGAAAGGCCGGCGTGGTCGCGACGCTCTCGATGTGCCGCACGACGCTCAACGCGTAATCCAGGCGCTCGGTCATGATGTCGATCGCCTTCAGCGGATTCGGATCCTTGACCGCGGCCTCGACGCGCTGATTGGCGTCGGCCAGCAGCTCGTCGACTGCGGGCTCGACGTGTTCGGATTTCACCTGATCGAATGGAACTTTGAATTTAATCTCGGTTAAAGGATTCATGAGGTTTTCGGGATTCGTATGAAAGAGGACGCCAACAGCACCACCGTAACACCAGCCAGGATCCATTTCGCGGTGCTGGATCCGCGGATCGCCTGGATCATGGCCGGCGTGGTCGCGCGCAGAGGAACATCCAGGATGCTGAGGATCGCGCGATTCTCCAGGACATCGAACACCGCGGCCGCGACGCCAGAGATCCCGCCGGCGATTCCGGTTACTCGTTTCCACCCGCGCTTGCGGGCCGCCGCGGCGGCTCCTAGAGCTACGCACAGCGCAGCGTAACATGTGATGAACGCGAAGTCGACGTATTGCTTCACGCGCATCACTTCGCGGTCGGGGCTCGGCGCATCGCCCAGGATAAAGTCGATGTCCTGCACGTCTCGGGCGAACTGCAAAGCGAGCATCGGATCGCCGAAGCGGGGCTTCGACGCGTTGGTGAAGGATGGCTGTCCCATCAGCAGGATGAACGCTGCGACGGTGAGCATCGCCAGCAGGATCACCCAGCGATTTTTCGAGTTAACCCAAGACACGCGAGGCATCGCGGGCAAAATAGGTCAGGATGAAATCCGCCCCGGCCCTGCGGATCGAGGTGAGCGATTCCATCATGATGCGTTCGTAATCCAGCCAGCCGCGTTCGACCGCCGCCATGATCATGCTGAACTCGCCCGAAACCTGGTAGGCGCCGATGGGCACAGGAAAACGGTCGCGAGCCTGGCGGACCAGATCCAGATAAGGCATGGCCGGCTTGACCATCAGCATATCCGCGCCTTCTTCGAGATCGAGCTCCATCTCATGCATCGCTTCGCGACCGTTGGCGGGATCCATTTGATACGTGCGGCGGTCGCCGAACGCGGGAGTCGATTCGGCGGCCTCGCGGAAGGGCCCGTAAAATCCTGAGGCGAACTTCGCGGCGTAAGCCACAATCGCGACTTTCTGAAAGCCGTTCGCGTCGAGCTTCTGCCGTATCGCGGCGACGCGGCCGTCCATCATGTCGGAAGGCGCGACGATGTCGGCTCCGGCGCGCGCATGAGTGAGTGCGGCGTCGGCGAGCCATTCGAGTGTCGAATCGTTGTCGACATCGGCGTTGGCGCCCTCGCCGATCACCTTGCCGCAGTGGCCGTGGCTCGTGTATTCGCAGTTGCAGACGTCGGTCATGACGAGCAGATTCGGCAGGGCGCGTTTCACGGCGCGGACGGCTCGCTGCACGATGCCGTTTTCGTCGTAGTTCTCGGATGCCCGGTCGTCTTTTTTGTCGGGAATCCCGAAGAGGATCACGCCGCCGATCCCTAGCGCGTGCGCGCCCTCGCATTCCTTGACCAGTTCGTCGATCGAGAGCTGGAAATTGCCGGGCATGGAGCTGATCGGCTTGCGGACGCCTTCGCCGGGGCAGGTGAATAGCGGGAGCACGAAATCGGCGGGCTCCAGTTGGGTTTCGCGAACGAGTCTTCGCATGGACTCGGACACCCGTAACCGGCGCTTGCGATGGATGGGGAAGGCCATTCGCTCTCGATTGTAGCGAAAATCGCGTATTGCCCCGCCAAGTAATGGTCGGTTCCTTAGATCCTTACAACGCTTCCGGAACCAGGATCAGTTCAGCGGCCATGGCGGCTGCGGACTCTGCGTTTCACCTCTTCCCGCATCAATCCCGAAGCCGGATTCCGGAGCAGATTCGCCTTTCTAGGCGAAACCTCCTCCTTTTGCCAGTCGTGAATCGGCACCGCGTCAGGCGTCGACGCGAGATCGTCCCAGAGATCCTCCACAAGCTGGAGCTTCTCGGCGGGCGTCAATTCGAAAATGGATGGAGCGTCCATCTGTTCCCGTCTCATTTTCGCAAATCCTGTCTAATCAGGTCTTGCTGGCGACCGGAATCGCCTCCGGCAGCGGCAACTCCGGGCGCTGATTCAGCAGGACCCAGTAAAGCCCGATATGCCGCACCGCGTCGCTGAATTGCCCGAAGACCACAGGCTTGACGATGTAGCTGTTCGCGCCCAGACGATAAGCTTCCTGCAGATCGCTTTCTTCCCGCGAAGAAGTCAGGATCACCACCGGAATATGCCGCGTGCGCGCGTCCGCCTTCATCCGCCGCAGAACCTCCAGTCCATCGATTTTCGGAAGCTTCAAATCGAGCAGGATCACCTTGGGATACGGCTCCGCGCCGCGGGCTGCGTGTGCGCCTCTGCGGAACAAGATATCGAGCGCCTCCGCGCCGTCGCGAGCCAATTCGATTTGCTCCGCCTGAGTGTGCTTCTTGAGCGCGTGAATCGTCAGATCGGCGTCGCTGGGATTGTCTTCCACCAGCAGAATGTCTACGGCTTGCTGAGTCATGAGTGTGCCTCTCCCACGCCCGCCAGCGAAGGCGCCGGTCCCGCGCGACTGCCGACCGTGAAATAGAAGGTTGCTCCCCCGTCCACGGCGGCGGTGGCCCAGATTTGTCCGCCATGCCGATGAATAATCCGCTGCGCGACGGCCAGTCCCACGCCCGTGCCCTCATATTCGCCGGCAGGGTGCAGCCGCTGGAACACTCCGAACAGCTTAGCGGCGTACTGCATGTCGAAGCCGACCCCGTTATCGCGGACGAAATAGGCGATCGCGTCGGGGCTGGCGGGTTTCAAGGTAGCAGCCTCCGCTGGAAGATCCGCGACCTTGACCGCGCCGACCTCGATCCGGGCGACCTCGCGCTTGCGGGAATATTTCAACGCGTTCGAGAGCAGGTTGACGAACACCTGCTCCAGCAGAGTCGGATCGCCCTGGCACTTGGGCAGCTCGTTGACCGAGATTTCGACGCGCCGGTTTTCCTGTTCGGATGCCAGCGTGGCGAGGGCCCGTCGAACCAGCTCGGCGGGATCCACTTCTCTCCTGTTCAGGTCCTTGCGGCCCAGCCGCGAAAAGGCGAGCAGGTCCTGGATCAGCCTGTCCATTTGCTCGGCGTTCTCGCGAACCCGCGCGAACAGGCGTTGGGCCGCCGGTGGAAGATGCTCCGCATATTCCTCCAGCAGGATCGTCGAAAAGCCGGTGATGGCGCGCAGAGGCGCCCGCAGGTCGTGCGAAATGCTGTAGGAGAACGAATCCAGATCGCGGTTGGCGTTTTCGAGCGCCGCTGTGCGAAGCCGGACGCGCTCCTCGAGTTCTTCGTTGAGGCGGCGGATCTCGTCCTCAGCGTGTTTGCGGTCGGAAATATCCTGCGCGACCAGACAAATCCCTTTGGCGTGATCGATCCCCAAGGGGCTCAAGGACAGCCGCGCCCATAGAGGATCTCCGCTGCCAGACAGCCGAAATTCCGCGGCGATCTTGCCGCTAAGCGCGCCGGCGAGCGCGACTCTCAGACGTTCCCGGTCATCCGGCGCAACGAACTCCTCGAAACGCGTTCCGATCACCTGTTCCAGGGGTTTGTGGACCATCTCGGCCAAACGCGTATTGCAGTAAGCGATGACGCCGCTCGAAAGCAGGGTGGCCGCGCCCTCGCTCATCGCCTCGACGAGAATCCGGTAGGGCTGCTCCGCGCCCTTCAGCGTGAAGACTTGCTCGCCCTGCGGACCTGACACCACGACCGCGTCCACCTGGCCGGTCCGAATGGCCCGCAAGGTCTCTTCGGCTTCGTTCAGACGCCGGCGCAGTTCCTCAAGGTCATCGGAGACTCCAGAGGCCGCAGGCGGCGCCTGATTGGCCGGCGTCATTCCTTCTTCGCCTCCGCGCGCACGTCGAAGCCGAAGAGCTTACTCTCCAGACCCTCCAGGCTGCCGATGAAGCGCTGCAGCGGCGCCGGCAGCAGCTTAACCAGCGTGGGCGTCGCCACGATCTGCGCGCCTCCGGCGAGTTCCGGCTGCTGGAAAATATCGATGACCTCGAGATCGATCTGATTTTTGAGATGTTCTTCGCACAGGCTTCGCAGCCTTGCGATAGCGCGCGTGGACGCTGAACTGGCGCCTGTTACGTACAAACGCAGCACGAACCGTTGGTTCTCCGGGGTGTTCCGAAGCTGCTCGTAGCGCTTGGTGACGTCTCCCGCCAATTCTTCCGGCATCACGCGCTCCTCGGACGCAGGTCCAGCCCCACCAGAACCTGCTCAGTACTCGAGAGGTCGCCGATAATTTTTCGAACCGGTTCGGGCAGTTTCCGGACCAGCGTGGGAATCGCCAGGATCTGGTCGCCGCGGGAGAGTTGCGGGTTCTTCAGCAGATCGATCACCTGGATCTGGTACTTGCCCTCCAGGTGCTCCTCGCAGATCCGCTTGAGATTGTCGAAAGCCGCCAGGCATTTGGGCGTCTGCCCGGCCACGTACAGGCGCAGTTCCCAGAAACTACGGTCCGTCTCGGCCGCCTGCGTTGTCTCCGTTTTAGTGTCCGTCATGATTCCAGGTCCGCAGTAGAAAGTTCCAGATCCGCTGCCACGGCCGCACCATTGGACAGCGTGCCGATCACCCTTCGTTCGGGCAGCGGCAGCCGGCGCACTACGGTGGGGATCGCCAGAATCTGGTCTTCGCGGGAGCGTTGCGGCGTCTTCAACAGATCGATGACTTCGATGGTGTACCTTCCCACAAGGTGTTCCTCGCAGAGCCGCTTGAGATTGACCATGGCCGCGGCTGAGCGCGGTTCCCAGTTGGCGACGTATAGTGTCAGCTCCCAGCGGTCGAACGGAGCATGAGCCTCGGCGGGCGAGTCACCCTTATCGGCCATCGCTGCCTCCGTGGGGTGTCGCGGTGTCAATGTCGGCCATGCGGCTACGGGAAAGATCGGCGCGCCCGCGGAGAATCCCTTTCTGGCGCGCGTCCGAAGCGGCCATCAGATGTTTCAGCTCGCGATCTTCCGAGGCCAGGGCAGCACGCAGCGATTCGATCTGCGCGGCCGTTTCGGCGCGGCGGCGCTCGATATCGGCCCGCTTGGCTTCCGTCTCCAACTGATACTGCTCCTCTTCGGCCCGCTCGCGTTCCTGCTGTGCGATCCGTGCCGCGCCGGTCAGCATCTTTCCCGCGCCGGTATAGACGTCCAGCAGTTGGATGCCCTGGTCGGAGAGCACGAATTCGCGCACCTGGTTCGAGTGCCCCATGCCCCGCGATTTGAGGACGTACAGCCCGCGGTTGCGCTCGCCTTCGTTTTCGATGTTGCGGACCAGAAGCCAGGTGTCCATCAGAGACGAGATGCCGACCTCGGACTGCTCCGGCGAATCCCCGCCGCCCGTGAGGCTGTTGTAAAGCGCCGTAATCCCGCGCGCCTTGAGCAGATCGGTCAGCCGGGCCAGCGCCGATTTCACCGCGTCGGTGTCGCCCACTGCCAGGAGGCTGGTCACCGGATCCATGACCACCACCGACGGCTGGAACGTGTGCACCAGATCCTCGATCCTCGCCAGATGCGATTCCAGCCCTTCATTCGACGGACGAGTCGCCTGGAATTGCAGCAGGCCTTTCTTCACCAACGGCTCCAGGTCGAGTCCGATCGATTGCATATTGCGCATGATCTGGCTGGGCGATTCCTCAAAAGCGAGATACAGACTCTTTTCGCCGCGCTGTCCGGCCGCATGGACGAACGCCGCGGCCAGACTGGATTTCCCCGACCCCGCGGCGCCCGAAATCAGTACGCTGCTTCCGCGATAATAGCCCTGACCGCCGAGCATCGTATCCAGGCGCGGCACGCCGCTCGAAATCCGTTGCTTGGATGCCTGGTAATCGAGACTCATGGAGGTGATGGGCAGAACCGCTATGCCGGTCTTGCCCACCAGAAACGGATATTCGTTGCTGCCGTGCGCGGATCCGCGGTACTTCATGACGCGCAGGCGTCGCGTGCAAAGCTGATCCTGCACGCGGTTATCGAGAACGATGACGCAGTCCGCCACGTACTCTTCCAGGCCATAGCGCGTCAAGGTGTCGCCGCCGCGTTCGCCGGTGATGATGGCGGTCACGCCCTTGTCCTTCAGCCAGCGGAACAGCCGCCGCAGTTCGGAACGGACGATCGCGTGATTCGAGAGCCCGGAGAAGAGCACTTCGATGGTATCGAGCACCACGCGCTTGGCGGCGACCGCGTCAATCGCCGAGCCGAGCCGAATAAACAAGCCGCCGAGGTCGTATTCACCGGTTTCCTGAATCTCGCTGCGTTCGATGCGCACCGAGTCGATGAATAACTTGTTTTCCGCCTCCAGCCGACGGAGATCCATGCCCAGGGATGTGACGTTGGTCGCGAGCTCGCCCTCGGATTCCTCGAAGGCCATGAACACGCCGGGCTCGTTGTACTGGATGGCGCCGCGCACCAGGAATTCGATGCCTAACAGAGTCTTGCCGCAGCCCGCGCCGCCGCAAACCAAGGTTGGTCGTCCTCGGGGCAAGCCGCCTTGCGTGATCGCATCCAGGCCGCGAATGCCGGTGGGGCACTTGGCCAGGGCTTCTGTGCTTGAACTGGCCGAAGCCAAACCTGAGGAAGCCGAAGCGGGCGGCGCCGCCGGTGCTTCCGTATTGCTATTGCTGGACACGAGTCCTCGTGGATCTCAGTGTGTCATCGGGGGTTTGGCGATAAGAATCGGATGTTACTGAGGGGGATAGTGCTGGGGCTATCGCGGCTCACAGCGGACGAATTCTAAAATTCTGGATAGATCCCCCGTCCTGACGGACGGGGCCAACCGTTTCCGCTAGACATTGTCCGCTCGCCTTAGCCTCGCCAGCCCCGCCCGTGAGGGCGGGGGCTCACATCCGCTGACTTTCCAGCACATTGGGATCCTAAGCTTAGAATTCCACGTGGACAAGTTGTCGCG